>VFQP010003878.1_pt1 | contig 14604 bp, 16 predicted proteins | sample 3512351 | NCBI WGS metagenome assembly VFQP01 (sample SAMN10412372, study PRJNA504923) | tailings metagenome | isolation source: Relicate 1 Philex TSF1 revegetated site | place: Philippines: Tuba, Benguet | collected 2017-08-29 | reverse complement strand
TCCCCCCACCACGGCACCCGCGGCGCGTGAAGAGCATGGGCAACTGCTGGGCGCAGCAGCAGCACCTCCACCAGGCTTCCAAGCACGAGGTGACGAAGCAGCGCCAGCAGCGCGACTCGTGCGTCTTCTGCTGCATCGCCCAGGGCAGCAGGTGCGGGGCGTGGACGCGTCGCAACGCAAGCGGCGTCAGCTGGCAAACACGGCACTCGAGTACAGGCCCTGGTGCAAGTCCATGACGTCCTGGTGGGCCACAGCGTCATCATAGTGCGTCTGGCCGTCGAGGTGTGGATCGCCAAAGGATACCCCGCCGTCGCCTGCATGCACGCGCGCACGAGGCAGCAGGGAGCTGGGGCAGCATGGCCTCGGAAGGCACACACGCCAAGCTCGTGCAGCTGGCAACCCTCCCCCGCTGCCCCTCACCAACGTTCAGCAGAGGTGCGCCCAGCGCGTCGTACAAGCCGCTGCCCAGGTCCAGCCCTGCAGCGCAGACCAAACGCAGGCAGTCGTATGCAGTCGTCGTGGGCCATGCGACGACCCCGCTACCAGCCCCATGCCTCATCGTGCGGCACACACCTGGCGAGAAGCCGTCTGCAGCGCCCGCAGGCGCATGCAGGAGGCTCAGGTGGTCGTGGCTGCTGGGCGGCGGCATGCCCAGCTCCATACCGCCGTCCGCAGCAGCTGGCTGACCCAGCGCAGCGGTCGGGCCCACGTCAGCAGCTGCGCACGGTGAGCGCAAGCGGGTGCCAGCTTGAGTGCGCAGCGCAGAGCCAAGCACGCAGCACGCAGCAGACACGGGCTCGGGCCCCAGACGCACGCACTTGGTGCAGTCGCCGCAGCCGCCCCGCTGGCCTGCAGTCCGATGTCTGTGCTGCCAAAGGCCTCAAGAACCTCTACGTGCGCCGCATCCATGTGGCCGTCGTCGCCGTCGTCGACGTCTGCACGCGCGCATCAGAGGCGGAGGATAACTGTTACAGGGCGCAAAACCGCCGCCTCAACCTGCAAGACAGCGATGCACGGTTGGACTCACACGAAGGCGCGCGAGCGGTGGCGGGCGCAGCGTCCACGGCATCAGCGCCCTGCGCCGCGGCGGCCAGTCCAGTCGCAGAAGCCACCTCCGCGGGTGCAGCAGACGTCGGGGTACTGGTGGCGTCGGCCGCCGGGGCGGCGGCGCCGGCGCCGGCGTTGCCGCTGTCATCGCCCTGCTGCAGGATGTCAGCCGGCGAGGGAAGCAGGTCGTTCTGTGCGGCGACCGCGGCGCCGGCGGTCACCGCGCCGGCCGTCAGCACGCCGCCGCCGACCGCCACGCCGACCTGGACCTTGCGAAGGTCGCGCTTCTTCTCTCGCTTGAGCTTGAAGCCGCGCTTGCGGAACCCCTGCGCCTGCGGTCGCAGTGGCGCGCAGAAGCTGTGGGCTGAGCTGCCTCTCCAGTGGCCTTCATCGCGCCCGGCAAACGCCCCTTGCGCACCGCCTCGGCTAGGCGGGGCGCAGCCGCCTCGCACTTGGCCAGCTCCTCGCCCCGGTCCAGGAGCGGGCCCACGGCCTGGAGCGCCACCTTGCGCACCTCCCCCGCCTGTGCACCGTTTGGGAGCATCGCGTGATTGCACCTCCCCGCCAGCAGCCCGCCACGCGCTTGAGGCGAGCGCTATTGGCGCTCACCCGAGCCTGCACGTCGGCGACGGTGCGCACGTCCGAGCGGGCGCCATTGCTGGGTACGAGGTGCTCCTCGGTCTGCTCGGTGCCCCGCCCGGTGAAGCAGGAGCACGCCTGGTTCACGGCGCGCTTGAGCGCGGCCAAGCACCGCGCCGCATAGCCCGGAGGGCTCTCCTGCGCCATTTTGCTAGTGCAAATGTGTCGTTGTGTGCCCGTGTTGTTCCTTGGGGCTGCTGTGGGGGCGGGGTGGCTGGGAAGCAGGCGCCGAGCAACTGCGAACCCAACTGCGACTTGGTGGGCGACCCTCTTCGAGAGCTCTCGCAGGCCAAATCGTGCACTCTAGAGCAAACGCGCAACGCACCTACTATTGTGCGCGCCGGCAGCAGACTCGCTCCTCCTCCTTGAACCGCCGCCAACCTTGGGCTTGGCATGCCTCGAAGAGCAGCAAAAGTGGGGTGAGCCAACCACGATCACGCTGCCATCGTGCCCTTGGCGATGGCAGCAGCCGCTTACGGCCGGCGGCCCGAGCAGCAGGCGCCGGCGCACGCGTTCTACACCGGCTCCGAGGCGCAGCGCTACACCACGTGCGCCTCCACAGTCCGCATCCAGGAGGACATCACCAGGTGCGGTGGCCATCGTGCCATGCATGCACGCCTGTGTGGCGTGCATCGCAGGGCGGCCCATCGCCGCCGCCCGCACAATTTGCCTTGCGCAGGCGGAGCCTTGAGCTCTCCGGCCTCCTCGCGACGTCGGATGAGCAGCCGCCAGCGCAGCTGCAGCAGGCGCCGCTGCTGGTGCTCGACGTGGGCTGTGGCTCGGGCCTCAGCGGCGCGGCGCTGCAGCGCGTGCCCTCACTCTGCTGGGTCGGCTGCGACATCAGCCAGGACATGCTCGCCCTCGCCGCCGACGCCCTGGCCGCCGCCGGGCCCACGCCGCGCCTTGCGGGGCGCGCAGCCCCGCCGACGCCCGCCGCCGGCGCCGGTTGCTGCGGCGGGCTGGTGCGCAGCGACATGGGGCAGGGCTTGCCGTTCTTCTCATGCTGTGGCGAGGAGGAGGAGGAGGAGGGCGGCGGCGGCCGGTTTGATGCGGCGGTCAGTGCGTCGGCCGTGCAGTGGCTGCTGGTGGCGCCGGACTGGCTGGCGGCGAGCGTCCGCTTCTTCAGGAGCCTGTACAGGTGAGGGCAGAAGGGGCAGAGAAGCTTACTTTCAACCTTCGCAAGAGCTTTGCGCGCGCGACACCGAAGTGGGAGACACTGAAGGCACTCGGAACCCGCCGCCACCGCCGACACGGCACGCCATGGCGCGCGTCCATGACGTGCGCGTGCGTGGCCGCAGGGCGCTGGTGCCAGGCGCGCCGGCCGCTCTGCAGGTGGGTGTGGGGCTCCCTGTCGCCTTGAAGGGTAAAGCCCGCGGGACGGCGGCCAGGTCGATGGGTCGTGTGTGGGCAGGGCAAAGCATCTCGTGTGGCGCCCTCTTGTGCGACGCGTGGGCTCGCGCGCAGGTCTACGTGGCCAGCGAGCAGCAGGCGCTCAAGCTGCTGCACGCCGCGCACCTCGCCGGCTTCCGCGACGCCATTCCCGCGGCCCCCGGCATGCCGCCCGCGCCGCCACCCGCGCCAGGAGCAGCAGCGGCAGCAGGAGAGGCGGGGTTGCCGTGCGTTGCACTTGTCTGTGACTTCCCGCACGGGACGGCCGCGCGCAAGACGTGGCTGCTGCTGCGGCGCCCCGCCTCTCTTCCAGCCGCTGCGTCATCCGACAGCGCGAGCGGCAGCCTCGCCGTGCCGCCGCAGCCTGCCGCGGCTGCGGAGGAGGGTGCGGGCGGTGGTGGCGCGCCTGCGGCGGCGACATCAGCAGCGGGCGTGCAGGAGTCTGCGGAGGCGGGAGGCTGCGCGGCCGCGGCGGGAGCGGTGGAGGCGCTGGGCGGCAGGGCGCCGGCGGCGTGGGTGTGCGCGCCCGAGTGCCCGCTGGCGTGGCACGTGGGCGGCACGTGCTCGCACTGGTGGCTCTCGCGCCTGCGCCGCCGCCTCGGCGGCGGCGTGCCAGAGGGGGGCAGCGGGCCGCAGCCAGAGGGCGCAGCGCAGGGGAGAGAAGGGCCCAAGCAGCAGGAGCGGCAGCAGGAGGAGTCGTTCTGCCTGCGGCAGCACCACGCGCACGCGCGCAAGGTGGGCCACCTGCTGCGGCGCGCCATGGCGCTGCCGCCGGCGCAGCCGGGGCTCTGGTCGCCCACCACCAAGCGTGAGTGGTGCTGCGCGCTTACCCTGTTGGGCACACCATGCGTCTGGTCTAGAGCATCGCATCTCAGGAAAGCAGTCTCCCAAGGTCGAACTCTTGAACACGTTGTCTTGCTCCTTCTTCCTGCTCTCTGCAGTGGTGCTGCTGGAAGCAGAGGAGCAGTACGACGGCAGCGACGACCACCACCACGGCAAGCGGCCGCTGCCCTCCTCCTCACCTCTGAGCACCTTGCACGCACCGGGCGCCTCCGCGCCCGCCCGCGCGGCGCAGCGGCCAAAGCACCGGCGCCTCGCCCTCGCCCGCCCCGCCACCTCTCCACACGACGCCGCCCCTGCCACCGGACCTCCCGCCGCCCCCACCGCAGGCGCCGCAGACCTCACCCTCCAGCCCCAGCATCCCCCCTTCGACGACGACGCCATGCCGCCGGAGCTCCGGGCCTGGCTGCGGCAGCACCACCGCTGCGGCAGGCCCGACGGCCCCGCACCCGCAGCGGGGGCGGCGGCGGGCGGGGCGGTGCAGGGCGGCGGCGGCGTGTGCGTGACCGCGCTGGTGGACGCGCCCCGGCTCTTCCCCTGCGGCGGCCACACGGCCGTCACGCTGCTGCTCTCCACGCCCGCCCTGCTCACGCCCTCCCTCCTGCCCGCCGCCGACGCGACGTCCACAAAGCAGCAGCAGGAGGAGGCGGCGCGGGGCGTGCTGTGCGCGCTGTGCGGCGTGCCGCCGGCCCGCGTGCACAAGCTCAAGCTGGAGCCGTGGGCGGGCCCCCCACCGCTGCCACCTACCCCACCCAACGAACAGCACGCGGGCCCCAGCGGCGGTGGTGGCGCAGATGCGATGCCGGTCGACCCGCCCAGTGCCGCGGCAGCCGCAACGGGGCCCGGAAGCGGAGGCGGGACCAGCCAACCGCAGCAGCCGCAGCAGCGGGAGCGGCGGCAGCAGGCTGGTGGCAAGAGGAAGCAGCTGACGGCGGAGGAGGTGGAGGCGCGGGCCGACCAGTTCCTCGGGGCCCGCGCCTCGTACCACCACGCGATGCTGCGGCCGCCCGCGCGGCACCCGGCGGCGGGAGCGGCGGCGCTGGCGGCGGCCCCGGCGGCGCTGCTGCGGCGCGGCGGGCCGCACACGGTGAGGCGGTGACGTGCATTGCATCCCCTGGTCCCGCTCGCACGCTGGTTTCCTCGGGGCGGTGCTCGCCTGCTGTTTGCGTGCTGAGCGCACAGAGGCGCAAACGCGGCAGGGCGTGCGCGGGGGACTGGCGCCCACCCAGCGTCTGCGGGCTCTGGAACCCGGCTGACAACCACCACGCTCGTGCTGGTTGCGTGCAGGTGTGCTTCGTGGGCACGCTGCACCCGCCGATGCCCGAGCCGCCATACTGCGTGATGGACGCCTGCTGGGTCTCCTCACCATCATCCTCTACTGCCGCCGCCGCCATGGACGCCGCGTCCACCGCCACGGCGGGAGGCGGAGCGGCGGCGGCCACGGAGCGCAGCCGCACGGATGCTCCCGCCGCCCCCGCCGCCCCGCTCCACGCCGCCGCGGCGCACGCCGCCGCGCTGCTGCGCAGCGCCGCCGCCGCCTCGTGCGCCCGGCCGCCCGGCGGCGGCGAGGGCTTGGGCATGGCGGCCACAGCCCTCGTGCTGCAGGTGCACGCCTGCTGCCACCCGCCCCCGCACGACGCCGCTTCCGCTTCCGCGCCGCCGGCCGTTGCAGCTGCTGCGCCAGGGCAGGGCGCGGGCGGTGGGCTTGGTGGGGTGACCGGCGAGCTGTGCTGCAGGCTCATGGTAGGGCTCTACAACGGCACGAGCGGGTGCAACGTGCCGGGGCTGCTTCCGGCGATGCTGCGGCACCCGCCGGCTTCGCAGCTGCGGGGCGGCGTGCCTATGCACGTCCCCTCCGACCTGGGCCTGCCGCCGTCGCAGCCAGCGGTGGAGGAGGGGGCTGGGGCGCGTGCGCGGGAGGACGGGGCGCGGCGGGCGGTGGGCGGCGTGTTTGAGTCCACGGAGGAGGCCAAGCAGAGCGCGGCGCTCGAGGCCATCAGGCAGGCGCTTCAAGCGGGTGGATTTGTCGCTGCTGGAGCTGTTGCTTCTTCGCCGTGAGCACGGCAACCCTGGCCATGATGCGGGCGGAGGAGCGGGCTGCACCTGCAGCGCCTTGCACCCTGGAGAGCGCAACTGCACTCGCCACTCTCGTCAGCGTGTGCGAGGCCTCCTTTCGCCTGGCGCACGGCGAGCCCCTGGCCCCGCGCACCCTGGCGGGCTCTCCTGGGGCCAAGCACACCAGCAGCAGCGGCCGCAGCAGGCAGCGTGCAGCAGCACCAGCAGCGATTGATCCTGGGCTGCACGCGCTTCCTTCGTTGCCGGTCCCAGCAGCTGCAGCGACGCGAGGAGGACGTGCTGCATCCGTCCCTTCGCCGGCTTTTCTGCAGCGGGAGCCCTTGAGCCAGCGCAGGTTTCGCTCGGCGTCGGTGCCCGTCAGGAGCTCCGTGCGCGCCACAGCTCCTTCGCACCGGGGCGTCTCTCACGGGCAAGTCTTTGGGGCGGGGTGAAGGGACTTTCTTCATCACGACTTTCCCGCGCCCAAACGCGCGCTTTGGCGGGCATCCAGGGCTCGCAAACACGCGCGTTCGAGCCAGGAGCAGCGTGGGGACCATTTCCGCGCTCGCTCCGCACCAGCAGTAGCATTCGCCGCGACCGCGACGCATCGACTTCTGCTCGCGCACATCTTGCCGTACCCGCGCCCGCCTCCAGCAGCGCGCACAGCAACTCACCACCCAGTGGAATCCGCGGTGTCGTTGCGCAGGCGCAAGGTCAGCTTCTCGGACCCGCTGGAGATGGACGCCTGGGGCTCCCTGGTCGCCGCGCAGGACGGGCAGGTTGACCGGCCGGCACGCAAGAGCTCCTCGCAGGTGCGCCTCTTCACAGGTTGTGCAGCAGCAACAGCACCGCTGCGCCTCACGAAGAAATCGCATCCATCGCCTGGACACTGCGCGTGCCGCCTTGCCCCACCTCGTGTGCCCATGCCCTCGCTCGCACACAGGCGTCGCTGCACTCGTCCAACGCCCTCTTCGCCCTCCCAGACATGACCGCCGGCGGCGACAGCGACGACGACTCCCTGGTCTTCGCCCCCACCCTCCCCGCCGCCACCCGCAGCACGCTCGCCGGCAGCGGCGCCGCCAAGGCCCAGCCGCGTGGCGCCTCCGCCACGTCCCCCAGCCGCCCCTCGGCCCGGCCCTGGCCCAACAGGAGCAAGGCGGAGGGCTCGGCCGGGGCGATGCCGCCGCCGGGCGCGCGCCAGACGGTGGACGACAGCATCGGCGACTTCTTCAGGTGCGCGACGGTGGAGCACGCTGGACTGCGTGCACTGTTGCCAGCACCTCTGCGTGTTTCCGTGCGAATGCGCCCATCCAGTGGAGCGCTGCCAAACGGTCTGCGCAGGTGGCAGATCCGCACCGAGCCTCAGACCTCGGACGCCACGTCCACCAACTCGCGCCTCTCGGCCCCCGCCGCCCTCGGCGCGTCCTCCCGCCCCGCCCCCCCGCCCCCCACGCTCGCCGCCGCCGCCACGCCGCCGTCCAGCACCCGCGCCACCTCCTCCACTTCCACCCTCTCGGCCTCTGCTGCCGTCCACCCGACCCCGTCCCTGTCCACCTCCCGCACCCCTTCCTTCGCCGCGCCCCGCTCCACCTCAACCCTGTCCCATGCCAAGCCCTACACCGACGCGTCGCCGCCGCGCTCGCCGTCGCCCCGCCCCGCCCTGCCCCCCGCCCTGCTCCCGGAGGACGGCAATAACGCCTTCAGCGCCCCGCCCCACGCCCACCACGGCTCGCTGGTGCTCACCGCCTCCGCCGCCGACGCTGGCGCCCCGCCCCGCGGCTCCGCCACCACCCCGCCCCGCACCCGCACCGCGTCCAGCTCCAACGCCTCCTCTCCGCTCGCCTTCTCCTCACCGCACAGCCGCGACGGCGCCGGCGACGACGTCGCATCGTCGCCCGGCCAACGCTCGCCGCACGGCCACGGCAGCGGCATTGTCGCGAGCGACGACGGCGGGCCATACGCCCGCTCCGGATCCGCCGCCCGCAGCAGCCTCGGCAGCAGCGCCGACGACACGCCGCCCAGGGCCAGCCGCAGCAGTGTTGCTTCGGGCGACGCGGCGGCGTTCGCGCCGAGCGGCCGCGCCAGCGGCGCATTCTTTGAGGGCAGCGGCGACGCGGCCAGCCCGCGCGCCGCAGGCGCGCGCGTGAGCAGCATCGCGTCCAGCTTGGGCCACGCCTCGCGTGGCGGCGGTGGCAGCAAGGGCGCTGCCGGCCTGGGCGGCGACGGCGGCATGGCCGCGTGCGGCAGCAGTGTTGGCTCCTTCGGCGAGGGCAGCGCGCGCCGCAGCGGCGGCGGCGGCGGCTCGTTTGGCGTGGCCGGCAGCAGCGCCGGCACGCCGTCAAGGCATACGTTTGGCGCCACCAGCGCGGCGTGGACGGCGGCCCTGGAGCAGCCGGCGGACGACGAGGACGGCATGGTGGAGGACGTGGTGCTGGAGCCCGGCGAGTTTGGACGGCTCACCTCCACCCGCCTGCCAACCGGTGAGCAAACGCGGCCGTCTTGCCTTCCGTCGCGCCCCGCAGCCCACGCCAGGCCGCAAGCCCTAAACCCGCCTGCGATCTGCGTCTCCACGCCGGCGCAGGCGCGTCCACGCCCGCGTCCCGCACCACCGCCTCGGCCTCCGCCGTCTACCTCGCCATGCCGCCCAACCCTGACCCAAGCCCTAACGCCCCCGCCGCGCCGCCCCCGCCCGACGCTCGGGAGCGCCGCGACAGCGGCGGCTCCACCGCCAGCTTCCTCTCCGCCCGCACCTTCGCTACCGGCGCCACCTTTGCTAGCAACGCCGTCCCCTCTGGCCTGGCCGCTGCGAAGCAGTCCGTGCCCGCGCCCGCCGCCGCCCTCGCGGCCCAAGCAGGCGACGGCGTCGCCAGGTCCTCGTTCGGGAGCGTGAGGCGCGCCAGCGACGCCTCCGACGTGCTGTTTGCGCAGCTCGACAACGACGGCAACGGCGGCGAGGGCGGCGAGGGCGGCGAGGGCAGCGACGTGGAGGGCAGCGGCGGCGGCGCCGCTGCTGCTGGCGGCTCGTTTGGCGGCGGCACCGAGGCGCGTGGTTCGATCGCGGCGGTGGATCTCGAGGACGACGGGGCGCAGGACGCGGCGGAGCGGCGGCTTCTGGGCAGCTTCCTCCAGCCGGACGAGGAGGCGGCAGAGGAGGAGGAGGATGCGTTTGAGGTGGAGGAGGGCGTGGACGATGAGGTGGGGGAGTTTGAGCAGCAGCGCGAGCACATCATGCTGCGCATGCTGGGGCGGCGCGGCACGCCGGCGCCCGCGAGCATGCTTGCATCGGCGTTGGCGGCGTCGGCGTCGCGCGGCGGCAGCGGCGGCGGCACGGCGGCGGCCAGCAAGAGGACCACCCGGTGCGTGTCTCTGGGCAGGTCAGCTTGCATGACGCTTGCATGGCGGAGTCCTCGCTGCTCACGAGGCACCTCGGCTTCGCGTTGCCTTCGCTTGTGCGCAGGACGGTGCACGCCGGCCTGAGCGGCGGCGGCGGCGGCGAGGGCGCCGGAGGCTCGGCCCTAGGCCAGGGCCTGGAGGCGCCTCGCTTCGCGGCGTCGGTGCCCGGAAGCGGCGGCGGCGCCGGCGGCGACCACCTGGTGCGAGGCCAGGGTTTGCATTAGGGTGTTTGCTTGAGGCGCAGCACGCTGACATGAGGGCGAGCACGCTGGTGCTCGCCCTCATGAGTGTGGCGTGAGGTGTCTGAAGTGCTGCTCCTCCCTCTACATGGACGCCGCAGGTCCGCTCGGCCATCATCCAGTCGGCACCCGCCCGCCTCCGCTCCCGCTCCCAGGTGCGCCTCCCTTTCTCACCACCACCCTCCACCCCTAGCTCCTGACCCCTCACGCAGCATTGCGGCGCGCGACCGCTGTCCTCACCCACACGGCTGCGCTTCACGCCGCAAGCCCTAAACCACCGCCATGGCGCGCAGGTGCACTCGCCGGACCGCCTCATGGCGCTCGTGTCCCGCGCCGCCGCCGCCGCCACCGGCGGCAGCGGCCGGACGACGTACGGATCGGAGCATGAGGCGGAGCAGCAGCTTCTTGGCAGCTTCTCCATGGGCGGCGACAGCCAGCACTCACGCCTGCACCTTCTCGGCACCTTCTTGGGCGACGACGGCGCCGCCGGCCTGTCAAACAGCCTTGGCGGCGGCGGCGCTGACGTGGCGGCGGTTGCCAGCGGCGGTTGGGCTGGCGGCCGCTCCGTCAGCGTGCCTCCCAGCGTCCGCAGCTCCGCCATGGGCAGCGGCGGCGACGTTTACGGTGGCAGCAGCGTCGTCCACGCCTCGAGTGTCCGCAGCTCCGCCATGGGCAGCGGCGGCGACGGCTACGGCGGTGGCAGCGCTGTCCAAACCTCAAGTGTCCGCAGCTCCGCCGTGGGCAGCGGCAGCGGCGGCTACGGCAACGACAGCGCCGTCCACGCCTCAAATGTCCGCAGCTCCGCCGTGGGCAGCGGCAGCGGCAGTTACGGCAACGACAGCGCCGTCCACGCCTCGAGTGTCCGCAGCTCCGCCGTGGGCAGCGGCAGCGGCGGCTACGGCGGCGGCAGCGCCGTCCGCGCCTCTAGTGTCCGCAGCTCCGCCGTGGGCAGCGGCGGCGACGTTTACGGCGGCGGCAGCGCCGCCGGCGCCAGCAGCGGCCGTTCAGTCAGTGCGATTCAGAGCGTGAGGAGCACGGTGGTGGGCAGCGCGGCGGCCTCGGAGCGCGACGACGGCGGGGCGAGCGCCGCGGTCGAGCGCGCGCCGAGCGGCAGGACCACGGCGCTCGGCAGCGGTGCCGCGGCTGCCCGCCGCACCAGCGGCCTCGAGAGCGGCTGGACCGAGGTCGCGGCCTCGGAGGCTGCCCATGGCGGTGGCTCTGTCGTGTCGGGTGGTGGCGCGTCCAGGACCACGCAGCCGGACAGCGAGCGCAGCGGCGCCAGCCTGGCCTTCACGTCTGGTGTCGCGCGCAGCAGCAACGTCACCAGCGCTCTCTCCGCCAGGACCACGCAAGTGGACAGCGAGCGCAGCGGCGCAATCGGTCTGGCCTTCACGCCTGCTGGCGCGCGCAGCAGCACCGTCACCGCTGCCTCCGCCAGGGTCTCGCAGCTGGACAGCGAGCACGCCACCCCTCGCGCCGCCTCCATCGCCAGCGGCGTCGCCACCTCCCCCTCGTCCGCGTCACCGCTGCGCAGCAGCGGCGCCAGCGCCCACGCCCGCGACGCGCTGTCCGTCTCCTCCCCGGCCACCCCCGCGGCCACCTCGGCGCGCGCTACGGCCGTCGCGAGCGGCGGCAGCAAGGCCTCCCGCGAGACGTTCGCCTCCACGGACGCCGGCGGCGGCGGCGGCGGCGGCGCCCGCAACCCCAGCGCGAGCCTGCAGTCACGCGCCACGCCCGCCGCCAGCAACGGCAGCGCGGCCGCAGACACGCCGGCGACGGACTTCGTTGTCCCCGCAGCCAGCTCCACACGCACGGCATCGGTGGCGAGCGGCGGCAGCAAGACGGCCCGCAGCGTGAGCGGCGGCAGCGCGGCGGCGGCGTCCGCCCCGGTGTCGCCGCACCACCAATCGCTGGCGGCGGCCTTCCTGTCGAGGTCGTCGGCGGCCTCTTCGCTGCTCTCGTCCGCCTCTGGTGAGCGCTTCTGCCTGCCACGCTCCTGCCCTCCTGCTTTGCATGCTGCGCTGGCTTCCTCTCGAGCCGGCATCTCGCTCACCTCGTTCACCTGGCGATTGAGGGCGCGGGCAAAGGTTCTGCTGCTTTTTTCTGCCGCGTCGGCGATTGTAGGCCTGTCCTCTGGGTCGTCGCACCTGTCGGCGGGCGGCGCCGCGCTCATGAGCGACGTGGCGGCGCTGGAGACGGACCTCCAGACCGTCATGCGCAGCCTGCCCGCCAGCCTCAGGTGCGCGCATTGCGGTGCTTGTCTCAACCCTAGCGCAAGTGCTAGGGTTCAGCACCTCCTCACCCTGGGGCGATCCACGCCGTTCCGGTGCGCTGGCGACGTGGGCAGTGAGTGGCCTTGTGCGTGCTTTGCCTCGCCATGCTGTGCATGCTGTGGCGCCGCCGCAGGTACGGCGCGCGTGACGCCGGCGTGGACCTGGTGACGTCCGGGCTGGTGCGCGAGCTCTACGGCCGCCTGGCCAAAATCATGGTGCGCGCCGCGCGTGCTGCGCCCCGCTGCCACCCAGCACTGCACTCGGATCGGTTCTCGCGCCACGGTTCTCGCGCTTGATAGTGGCAACGTGGACACAAGCGCTTGGCTGTGCGCGCACGTTGCGTCCCCGTTGTTGCGATCGCTGCCGCAGCGCGACATGCTGGCGCAGCAGGACACGGAGGCGACGCGCACGGCGCTCGAGGTCAAGGCGCTGCGGCAGCAGCTGCTGCAGGCTCAGGTGCGGGCCCTGCACCAGCTCTTCGTCTTTAAGGTGCACCACAGCACGGCCGCCGCCACCTTTAGCCTGTCTCTCACCCATGGTCCACCTCCGCGCAGGAAGAGCAGGCGCGCCTGCGGGGCGAGCTGCAAGCGCGCGAGGTGCGAGAGAGCCCTCTCGCGTGTTCGACTCGCGGTCCCTGCGCCTTCTTTGCCACAGCGCCCTCACTCCCGCTCGCGACCGCGACGACGCTCTGTGGCGTGCGCAGGAGACGTCCGCGCTCCGCAGCAGCACCCGCTCCAGCCTGTCAGCCACGCTGCGCCGCATGGCCGCCGCCGACTCGCACGCCACGGACGACCTCGTGAACGACCCCGAAGGTGAGGCCTGATTTTGGCAGCGCCGTGCGCGCGGCCTCTGCTGTTCGCTTCTGCATGCCGAGCACCCGTCGCCTGACCTGTGTGGCCCTTGCGCGCAGAGATGGGCAGCGTGGCGGCGAGCGCGGCGGCCGGCGCGGCGGCGGCCGCCACGTCCGAGGTGGTCGCGCTACGCGCAGCGCTGGCCGAGGCACGCGAGGCGCTGGAGGACCGCGACCAGCGCCTGGTGCACGTCTCAGCCGAGCTGGCAGGTGCGCTCAACGAGCCGCGCTCTTTTCGCTTCGTGCGCTGCTCGGTCGTCCGCTCGGCTTCCCGGAATCGCGGAATGCCCTTTCGTGGCGCGAATTGTGCGCAGGCAAGGAGCGCCAGCTGACCAGCGTGCTGGAGCGCATCACCTCGATCAACACCTCCATCACCACCACCGAGGCGCACGCGCACGACGCCCTCGCCGCCGCCGCGGCCGCCGCCGCGCGCCGCAAGACGAGCGCGCTGGAGCACCTCGGCGCCGCCGCGGACAACGACGACGCCAGGGCCTCGGCGCTGCTGGGCGGCCTGACGCTGTCGCAGGGCGGCGGAGCGGCGCACCTGCTGCAGCAGGACGTCTCGGCCTACCAGGCCCGCATCAAGTGAGCGCGCAAGTGATCACACGCTTTCAGCATGGCGTTGTCTGCTTCAACTCCCGCCTCAAGCAGCAAGCGCTGTGTCACGTACGCGTTTTCTTTCCGGCCCGGCTGCAGGGAGCTGGAGATGCTGGTGCACGAGCTTCGCGGCTCCGTCGCCCGGGCCACCAGCTCGCTCGTGAGTGTGTGTGCGTCCGATGCCCGCCTCTCTAACCGGCACCTTGCCGAGCGCCGGTGAACGAGCCCTGGCAAGATGACCTTGCTACGCGAGCCGTGCACGGGCCAAGCTGCCTGCTCCTTGTTCAAACGCGCTGCCCGCAGGCGGCAGCGTCCAGCAGCGGCGGCGGCGGTGCCGGCGAGGAGGCCGTGGCGCTGCTGCTGGCCGGCACCACCGAGGAGCTCAGCGCCGCGCGCGTGGAGCTGGGCGCCGCTCTGCGCGCGCTGGACCAGGCCCGCCACGACGCCGCCGCCGCCAAGCTGGTGCGCCTTAGGTTCCCCTCCGCCTGCCGTGCCCCTCGCCTGCCGCCGCCGCAGCTTGCCCGCCGCCCCCCCACCGCTCTCGCGATTGCTCGCCCCGCTGCTCTCGCCCCCAACGCACGGCAAGACTAATTCATTTGTGCCGTGTGTGGCTGGCGTCGCAGGCGCTGGAGGGGGAGGTGGAGGCGTCGGAGCGGCTGCGCCAGGCGGCCGAGGCGGCCGCCGATGAGCTGGGCCAGGCCAAGGACGAGGCCGACCGCCTGGCCGAGGAGCTGCGCCTGGCGCGCCTGGAGCAACAGGTCCGTTGCATGGTTAGGGTTGGGGAGGTTTAGGGTTGGGGTGGGGTGAGGGCCAACCCCGCACCTGGAGCGCCTGGAGCACCAGGCCCGTCCGCGCGACCTCTGATCTGCGGCGCGGCTCATGCGTGGCGAGATTGCTCAGAGCGGCTCGACTCGAACGACCAAGGGCGCGTGGTTGCGCGTGCGCAGGCGCTGGCGGCGGCCGCCGAGCAGGCGCGGCAGCTGCAGGAGCGGGCCGAGGCGCAGGTGGCCCAGGCGGAGGCCGCCGCCGCCGCCGCGCAGGAGGGGTCGGTGCCCGCCGCCACAGCCAACCAGTGGCGCAAGGTGCGGCTCTGCTGCCCCGCCGCATCGCAGCGCCGCCCTTGCTTTTCGGCGCCTGGCAAAGTCGCGGGATGCCTCAGAGCTGCTGCCTCAGGTCGGAGCCCTGGGCACCGGCACGCGGCGGAACGCGCCCTGGCCGCAGGCGCTGGCGCAGGAGCGCTCGGAGCGCCAGGCGGCCGAGGCGCAGCTGGAGCTGTCGCGCG
>VFQP010003877.1_pt1 | contig 14610 bp, 14 predicted proteins | sample 3512351 | NCBI WGS metagenome assembly VFQP01 (sample SAMN10412372, study PRJNA504923) | tailings metagenome | isolation source: Relicate 1 Philex TSF1 revegetated site | place: Philippines: Tuba, Benguet | collected 2017-08-29 | reverse complement strand
TGCCGGACGTGCGGCGCGCTGCGGGCGCCGCGGCCCCGGTCGCCGGACCTGGCTACACCACCACTAGCATCACGCCAGCGACCGCCGCAGCAGCCAGCGCCGCTCCCGCCAGTCCCTCCAGGCACTCGGGTGCGGCGGCGCAGCCGGCGGGCAGCGTCGGAGGTCAGCAAGTGGCACCACGTGAGGAGGACGCAACAGCAGCGTCGCCGGGCGCGGCGCCTACCTCACAGGCGCGGCGGCTGCTGCCGTCTCCGGGTGAGCGTGTGGGCCTGGGTCGTTTGCGAGCAGCGGTAACAAGGGCTTTATGCTGCTGCCCACCTGCCAAAGACAGACCGCGGCTTTGTACACCGCGTTAGCCCTCGCAGGCAAGTCCTGGCCACGGGTGCTGAGCCCAGAAACGGGCCTGCCCTTGCCCCGCGCCAGCGTCCCGCCGCCGCCTCGTGCGGACACCCCAGACGGCCCCCCAGCACCAGACTACGGTACGAACGCGCACGCCAATTGCGTGTGCGCACCAACCGTTGGGCACGGAGGTGGATGAGAGGTGTATTCCCATTCCATTGCGGCGTGCGGCGCAGGCGGCGGCGGCGACGCGGGCGCTTCATTGCGCGCCAGGGCCGCCGGGCCCCTGTCCCCGCTGGTGGCGCGCTCCGAGCGCACGGCGGCGCACGTGCGGCGCGAGGCCGAGGCGCTCGAGCGGGCCGGCCAGAGCCTGCGCGTGGGCGCGGCGCTGGGCACGCCGGGCGTGGGCGCCGCTGAGCTGGCACGGCAGGCGGCGCGGGAGCAGGCCCTGGCGGCCCGCCTCACCCTCGACCAGGCACGTTTCTCCTTCGCACGTGTGGTTCAAGCGGGTCGAGAATCAGGCGCCCTGCTCGCTGTTGTGCTCGCCACATGCTGTGTCGCTGGCAGCAGTGGCGGTGGTGTGGCTGCCAATGACGTGTCGTTCCGCGCCGTGCCCGCGCAGGCCATGGAGGTCCTGCAGCTGCATGGTGGCGGCGGCGGCTGCTCGGCGTCCACCGCCACGGCGCTGGCGGGGACGGGCAGCAGCGCGGACGACGCCCGGGGCCGCGACGTGGCGCCGGGTGCCGCGGCGCCGCAGCAGCGGGACCAGCAGCGGCGGCCGCAGGAGCTGGGCGGCCAGGCGGCGAGGAGGGCGCTGGCGGACGTGGAGGAGGAGCGGGCGCTGCCCCGCAGCCTCCTGTAAGCCCTTGCGCCTTTTCTTGCGTTGCCGTCCTGGCCCTGAACGCAGTGCAGCCTCTCTTGCTCGTCGGGTCCTCTTCCGTCGTCACTGGATGGTTTCCCGCTCTGCACGATGACGTCACGGTCCCGCCGCAGGGAGCGGGCGGTGCGGCTGACGCTCTCTTGCCCTGCCGCCGCCTCTCCCGTCCCGCCGCAGGGAGCTGCCGGTGCGCCTGCTGCGGCTCAAGGCGCTGCGCGTGGTGGCGGCCGAGCACTGGCGCTTCCTCTCCGACGCGCACCGCCGGCTGGGCGCCGAGCTGCACGCCGCCAAGGTGAGCTCCTGCACCCTCACACCTCGGTGCCACACGTCGCCTCCCTGCCGCCACACCTCACCTCCCTGCCGCCATATCTCACCTCCCTGCCGCGAAACCTCGCCTCCCTTCTGCCACATCGCACCTCCCTGGAAGCTGGGTTGTGGTGCCGCTGCCTAGCGGCAGCGCAACAGCGGCAGCGCGGAAATCTTTGCCTCGGTACGGCTGAGCAGGCGAGGCAAGCGAGCTGTGGCGTCCCCACGCGCGTGCACTTTTCGCGCAGAGGGAGCTGTGGTACAGCCGCGCGCTGGAGATGGGCACCAAGCTGGGCTTCTCCAGGGTGCAGCTGCGCAAGCTAAAGGCCAAGGTAAAGGAAAGAGGTGCAAGGATATCAGGCCGCCGCAGGAACCACGGCTACGAGCTTCGATCAGCCGCAGTCAACGGCAATGCTTGGGCGCTTGCTGGCGGTGCGTCTGCAGGTGCCCGACGCCGGCGGCGCCAGCTTCAACGCCGCGCTGCTGCTGGGGCTGGTGCGGCGTCTGCGTCTGCTGTCGGCGCTGCGCGTGCTGCGCACGCTGGCCAACCACAAGCACCAGCTCGCGCTCCTCGTCGCGCACGCCGGTGCGCGGGCCATTCGCGCTTGCACTCTTCCGCTAACCTCCGCACCTGCCGTCTTTCCGTATCAGCAGCGCTGATGGCGCTTGCGCCATCCTCGCCGGTCCTCGGCGCTGTGTGGTGTGCACGCGCAGAGGAGGCGCCGTGCGAGCTGCAGGCGCCGGTGCTGCTGGCGGCATGGCGCGAGGTGGCGGCGCCGCGCGCCGCCGTCCGGCGCGTCATCAAGCTGCACCAGCGCCAAAGGTACGCGATGCACCTCCCTCCCCCAGCAGCCTGGTGCCTGGAGTCCGTGGAATCAGATATCAGAGCCTCGACGACGCCCTCTCACGCCGTGGCCGCCGCGCTCTGGCGGGATCGTCGCTTGCGGCGCAGGCTGCTGCGGCAGGCGCACCTGGCGCTGGCCTTCTGGTACGCGTGGACACAGCTCCGGTCCGAGCGGCGGCAGGCCGTGCAGGTGAGGCCTCCGCCGCCCGTGCACCTCCGGGCGGCGCTGCTGCGCGCCACGCGCTGATCATCCACAGACCCACCTCAGCCGCCTTGGCTCCCTGCCCGCCCGCCCTGCCGCGAGGTATCGCCGCTCGTGCCGCTGCGGCAGGCGTTTCTGCCCGGGCCAGGGCTTTGGCGTTCGCTCTCTCCGCATGCAGGTCTGCGAGTACGCGCGGCGGGACAGGGCGCAGCGCCGGTGCTTTGAGTGGTGGCGGGCGTGGGCCGGGTACCGGGGGCAGCTGCGGGACTCGGAACGGCGCGCGCGGCGGGCGCGCGACCGCCGGCGCCTCGACGCGTGGCGGGCGGCCGCCGCGTGGCTGGTGGGGGCCCATGCCGTTTTCGCAGCCCTGGTGGAGAGTGCTGCGCTGGTGGACAGCGCGTGGTGCCAGAGCAACAGGGCGGCGGTTTTTGTGAGCGCTCGCAGGTCGAGCGGCGGCGGCGGGTGCTGCTGGGCCTGGCGTCGCACGTGCGGCGCATGCTGACGGCGGTGCTGGCGCACTGGCGCGTGCTGGTGCTGCGCGCCTACGCCAAGCGCGTCTGGCTGCGGGTGCGCTCAGGCCGCTCCGCTTCCCTTTCCTTGCGCCGTTCCTCTCGCTTGCAAAGAGGTGCTGTGCGCTCCAGAGCAAGCGCCATTGTTGTTGGCCATGGCGATTGCAATCTGTGCGTCGTCCCGCAGGCCGTGGACGCGTGGCGGGCGCTGCGCGTGCGCGCGCACGTGCTGGAGCGCTGGCACTTCGTCGCCATGCGCGCCTCCCAGGTGCGGCGCAAACCCTGCATGTGGGGCTCCAGCACGGCTGTCTGCGTGAGCACGCCGCTCTGCTCTCCGTCAAGGCGAGCGCACGCGTACGCATTGCCCCCATGCAGGTCATTGAGCGGACCAGGGCGCGGGCACGGGGCGGCGCCGCGGCGCCCTGGCAGCACGGTGCGCGGCCTAGAAACCCCTTCGTCCTGTCCGTCTCCTTCTGTTTATGCTCACCCTTGCCAACACTCGCTCTTTGCTTAAACTGGCCGTCCGTTGGCGCAGCACTGGCCGGCGCGCCCGCGCCCCGCGCGCTGCGCCTGGACGTGATGCTCTCCACGGGCCACCAAGCCCTAAGCGCCGCCGCCTTCCTCATGGAGGCTGCTGCCGACGAGGCGCGCCACCTCCAGCGGTTCTTCCGCTTCGCCACCGCCGCCGCGGCGCCCTCCGCCGCCGCGCCCGCGCCCGCGTTTCCGACGCGGCCAGGGTGGGCGGAGGCCGGAGGCCGCCACGGCGTGGGAGGTGGGGCGGCGGCGGGGACGACGGAGGGCGGGGCGCCGTCGCTGCTGGCGGCGTTGGTGGAGGCGGCGAGCGTCCCGGTGGCGAGGGAGAGGGCGGCGGCGCGGGCTGCAGGGCGGGTGGGTGAAGGCAACGTCGCGACAGCGTTGCCGGGCGCACGGCCAGGACCGACGCAGGAAGACGACGAGGAAGAGGAGGACGACAGCGTGGGGGAGGCGACGTTTTCGTCCCTGCTGGCTGGGTTGGGCGCGGCCGGGGAGGGCGTCGCTGCTGGTGGTGGCGGTGGCGGCGGAGGGGTCGCAGACTCGCATGGCGGTGGCAGGGGCCGGAGCGAGGAGGGCGCTGCGGAGGTGGAGCAGGGCAAGGCGGGCGGGGCGACGGCGTCCGTGCTGGTGCTGCCGGAGCAGAGCTTGCTCATCAACCAGTGGCAGTTCAAGCACGAGGTAAGGGCCGGCATGACGGCCACAGTGGCGTGCCATCGCAACGCGTTGTTCAGGCTCGTGAGGCGTGTTGCGCGTGCTGCGGGCAGGTGGCGTACCTGCTGCGCGAGCTCCACGCGGTGGAGGCGGAGCGCGTGCGCAGCGAGGCGGCTCTGCAGGAGGGGCAGAGGCAGGCGGAGCAAGCGCAGGCGTCGCTGCAGGTTCGGGCTCGGAATCGTTCGCGCGGCAAGGCCAAGTGGTGGAGCGCGGGTGGACTCGGCTTAGGCCGGCCTCTCGGCTGCGTGATGGGCTTGGCTCTCGCAGGAGCGAGCGGAGGGCTTGGAGCAGAGGGTGCGTGAGCAGCAGGACCGGCTGCAGCGGCACGAGGCCGTGCTGCAGGAGGCTCTGCGCAGGCACGATGAGGCCCAGCAGGTGCGCCTCAATGCCGATCGTGCAGAGACGAAGCGGAGTCGCTTGGGGACTGCGGGCGCGGTCGGACGCGGAGGCTCGGGACACGAGTCGTGGTGGTGGAGCGCGCGCGCTCCGCAGGCCGAGTCGCAGGTGCGCCAGGCGCTCGCCGAGGCGCAGCGCCAGCTGTCGGACGCGCTGGCGCGCCTGGCCGAGGGCGACGAGCGGAGCCAGGCGGCGCAGGCCGTCACGCAGCAGCAGCGGCTGCAGCAGGCGCACCTGGCGGCGCAGGCGGCGCTGCGGGAGGCGGAAGGCGCGCTGGCCGAGGCTCAGGGCGCAATCGTCGCCGCCGGTGCGTGCGGCGAGGGAAGCGTGGCCGGCCACGATGAGCTTTCGTCCTCATGAGCTCGTTTCGTTTGCTGTGCCGGTTCGCTTGGGGTGCGTCTCTGCAGAAGCGGCGGAGCAGCAGAGCCGCCAGCGGGTGGCGGCGGCGCAGCAGCGGCTGTCCGAGGCGCTGCGCATCAACGCCGAGTTCGCCCGCAGCATCCGCGAGGTGCGCTTCGCCCTCTCTGGGCCGCTCGACACCCACCCTCTCACGTTCGCTCAGATTGAACTAGCGGACTCGCGAGGTGGCGCAGGCAACACGCAGCGCCCTGCCGTGGGTGGATGCGCAGATGGCGGACGCGGCGAGCCAGGCGCCCGCGTACAAGGCCCCGCGGCACCAGCTGGCGCTGGACGCGGCGCGGCGGCAGCTGGGCGAGGCGCAGCACGTGCTCATGCTGGCGCAGGCAGAGGTGCGTGGACGCCTGCGGCCCACTCCCCCCCCCTCACCCGCCTGATGCGGGTCGCCCACAAGCTCCCAGCACGCGTTTTGGCACAGGCCGCAGACTGCGCTGTGCTGCATGAAGGCTCCAGGCTCAGGCAGAGGGTGAGGCGACGCTGGCACCGGCGCTGCCGCTGTGTGTGCAGGCCAGCCGACAGGAGACGGCGGCGGCGGACGCCACAGTGGCCGTGGCGCGCGCGCACGAGCGCGCGCGGGCCTGCGCCGAGGCGGTGGAGGCGGCGCGGCAGGCGGCGGCGACGGCCACCCGCAAGCTGCAGCAGGTGGGTGCGGGCCACGACGGCAAGGCCAACGCACGCCCCGCAACGGATGGAGGGAGCTCTCTTCCCTGAGGCTGTGGCGGCGCACGGTATCTCCTGCCTGAGGCTGAGGTGGTGGTGGCGCCTGCGTTGTTTGGCTGTGGCAGGGTGGGCTGGAGGTGCCTCCTCCCGTCCCGCTGGACCCTGATGAGGCGACGGAGGCGCTGGCGCAACGCAAGCGGCAGTTTGCGTCAGGTGAGCAACGGCGGCAGCGGCGGCAAGCAGCCGCGTGACAGCAGCTGCGCTGGGCGGAGCGAGATTGCCAAGAAGGTCGCGTGACTGTGCGGGCTTGTGCGTTGATCAACGTGCAGAGGTGGCGGGGGCCATGCGGCGGCTGCCGGGCCTGGAGCAGGAGGCGCAGCGCGCGCAGCACGCCAGCGAGGCGCTGCAGGAGGAGCGGCGGGCGATGCAGGGCGAGCTGGCGGCCCTCCAGCAAGCCCTCGACGAGGTGAGCGCTAGGGTACAGGCCTAGGGTTGAGGCAGTCGCTCAGTTCCAGCAGCCCTCGCGCCACCCTCTTTCCGTTACTGGGGTGGAGTCGCTGATGCGGAGGTGGCGTCGTGGGCACGTTGTCACTACAGGTGCGCAAGGAGCAGGAAGCGCTGGAGGCGCTCGCCACCTCCCGCGCGCTGCCGCTTCAGTCCTCGGCCGCCCAAGCCCTCGCCACCTCACTGCAGCTCCGCCTGCAGCTCTCCGCCTACCCTCAGGGCTTGGCCATGGCCGTGGCGCGCGCGCTCGACGACGAGGCCCGCGCCGCGCGCCGCAGCAGCCGGCGGCGCCGCCGCCGTCGCCCGGGCTCGCTCCCGCCCGCCGCCGAGCGCGCCCTGCAGGACAGCCTAGGGCAGCTAAACCTAGGCTACCAGGGCCGCGTGGTGCCGCTCGGCCCGCACGGCGTGCTCCGGCTGCCCACCGCCGCCGTAGAGCCTGTCCTGGACGGGCCGCCCGGAAGCCCTAAGCCCTGGCACTTCATGCCGGTCGGCGCCGCCGGGTTGCCGCTGCACCTGCTGCGACCCGTCGCGCCGCCGCGCCCGGCGGCGCGCCGCTTTGCGAGCCCCGACGCCATGCGGCGGGGGCTCGGTGGGGGCGTGCAGGGCGGGCGGGTGGAGAAGAGGAGCGCGTCGGCGCGGCCGCCGTCGCCGCCGGCGCGGCGGGCGCAGGGCCTGGGCTTCGCCTGGTTCCCTCCCGGCATCGCGGACCGGGCGCCGTCGTCGCCGGGCAGGGCGCCGCCGGCGGGGCCGCTGCTGCTCTCCTCGCCGTCCCCCGACCGCCCCTCATCCCCTGCCGCTTCGCCGTTCCGGTTCCGGCGGCCGCTGCGGCCGCGGCCGGCGCGCGGAGGAGGAGGGGGCGAGGAGGAGGGGCGCTTCCACAGCGTGGTGGAGGTCAGCCCGGGGCGGCAGGCGGGGGCCGGCGGGGCGCCCGCTCCACTCCACGCGGCGCGCCACCGCAGGTCAGTTCTCCCTCTCTTCTTTCTTTCGTTTCGTCTCTGTGTTGGATGAGATGATGATGTGCCCGCCTCAAGCCACAACAATCTGTGGGCGTGGATTTCGATTGCGTTGCAGGTCGACCATGGCGCAGCGGCTGTCCGCCCTCGCCGCCGCCGCCCAGCGCGCGCACCTCTCCCTCTCCGACCTCTCCTCCGTCTGGTCCCTCGACCCCCCCGACGGCAGCCTAGGGTTGCCCGCCCCAGCCGCGGAGCACCTGCAGCAGCGGCGGGACACGGCGCACCCGCGGCCGCTGCCGCAGGAAGGGCAGCAGGGCGAGGCAAGCAGGTGGGCCGGCTGGCCGCACGCCGAGCCCTTAGGGCTTGCGCCGGGGCTTGGCCGCATGGCCGCGCCGCTGGGCGTGCCCACGTCGGCCGGCGCTGCCGGCTGGGGCCCGGCGCGGCAGCCATCCGGCGCAGCAGACCTCGACAATTGTGTGGACGACTCGCCAGGGCTTGGGCTAGGGCTTGGTGGCGTGGCGCACATGCTGCGGCTGCACCGCGGCGACGACGATGCGACCGAGAGTGCGGCTTCGTGGCAGCTTCGTCCCGGCTCCGCGGGGGACGGCGCCGCGGGCAAGCGGGCGGGTGGGCCTGTGGCGGCCGCCGCACGTGTCGCGGGCCGGCGGGGCGGCACGCCGGCGGCGGGGGCGCTGCGCTCGCCGCCGCGGGCGGCGCCGCCGGCGCCGTGGCAGCAGAGCGGCGACTGGCTCACCAACCTGCGCCGCTACCCGCTACCGACTGGCAGCGGCGGCGGCCCAGGCGGGGGAATGGAGCCGGCGGCGGCGGCAGCGGCAGCGGCGGCGCACGCGGCGGCAAAAAAAGGATCGGCGCCCACCGCAGAGGGAGGTGAGGGGCCTGCTCTGCTTCGGCGGGGCGGGCCCTCCTCTGACGGTGCGGAGGAAGAGAGCGAGCCCAGGGGCCTTGATGTGGGAGCGGCAGCCCAGCGCAGCGGCGCTGGGGCCGCTCCCGCCCGCGCTGCTGCAGCTGCTGCGGCGGCAGCGGCGGCGAGGACCGGCCTGGGAGGAGCGGTGGGCGCCAGAACAGAGACAACGACGACGACGACAGCGACGGCAGCATGGGTTGGGACGGTGGCAGGAGGCGGGGTGATTGCCGCGGGCCGGAGGGTGGACACGCTGCGGTTGAGGGCGGGCGGCGGACCTCTGCCGCTTGGGTCTTCTTCTTCCTCCGCCGCCACAGGGGTGGCAGCAGGTGGGAGCGAGGGCTTGGGGCATGGGCCGGCGCTCCCGCCGGAGCTGCAAGCGCGCGTTGAGTGGTGGAGCGGGGTCATCGACAGCATGGCCTCCGCGCCCAACCCCGGGAGGGCTTACCCGGGCGAGCGGCGGGCGCTGCGGCAGGGCCCGCCGGCGGCGGGCGAGGAGGCCTTGGCGGAGGTGGAGGCGGCGTTCGGCGGCCCGGCGCCGACGTCTTACGCGGCCAGCGCTGTTGCTGCCGCGTCCCCGGCGCCTGTGGCGCAGCTGGGGTGGCTCGCAAGCCCTGGTCGGGGCGTGAGCCCTGGGGGACGGGCGGGGGCCGGCTCGGCACCTGGTGCGAGTGGGGGCCGTGACGCCAGGGCTGGTGGTGACTGGAGTGCCGGGGCAGGGATGCCGCTGGGTGGTGGCGGCGGGGCCGAGGTGCAGCTGCAGCGGCGTGAGGGCTGGCAGGGGCAGTGGGGCCAGCCTCTTGCTGATTTGAAGGCGGAGGAGGAGGAGGAGGACGAGGAGGAGGACATGCGTGGAGCGGATCGCGGCCTCAGCAGCCCACATGACGGCGTTGCGGAGGCGGCGCGACGAGCGGCCCGGCGCGTTGAGGTGCTGCGGCAGCTGGTGGCGGCGGAGGAGGGGCGACGGGGGGCAGGGCCGGGGGCGCAGCGACGGGCCGAGCGGGAGGAGGAGGAGGGAGGGAAGGGGAGGGTGTGGCGGGCGGCGGCGGCGTACTGGCGGCGGCGCGTGCAGCTGGGCGTGCTGCGCGCGCTGCGGGCGCTGGTGGTGAAGGCGCGCGCGCGCGCGCGCGTGGCCCGGCTCAGGTGCGGTCCGTTCGCATCTGCTTGGTGCTCCTCCGTGCGAGTGTCCTGCGACTCAGCGGAACAAGGGTTAGTCACCGAACCCTGCATGGGGTGCGGGACAGCTCAAAGAGGGAACATGCTGTGTGCGGTGGCGCGTGCAGGCAGCAGACGTCCATGCAGGCGTGGGCCCTGAGGGCTTGGCGGCGCAGCGCCGCCGCGCGCCGGCAGGAGCTGGCCCTGCTGGCGCGCGTGGCGGTGGCTGGGCGATGCTTCCGCGCGTGGCGGCAGTGGACGCTCTGGTGAGGTGCTTTTCTGCAGCGTCATGTTGCGTGGACGTCCATTCCTCAGACAGGTGCTGGCGGAGGGAAAGGGAGCGAATGCGTGCCTGCGCTCCTCCCCCACGTGTCCGCCTCGCAGGCGCGTGCACTTGGCGCGGGCAGAGGCGCAGGTGGCGGCGCGGCGGCGCGTGCTGCTGATGCGGCGGGCGCTGCGAGGCCTGCGGCTGGTCGTGGCCTGGCGGGTGAGTGTGGCATCTGGCAGGCAGTCACCAATCGTCCAAATGAGGGCATGAGCGTGGTGCCAGGATTGCACCCACCTGCCGCGTGCTCTCACGCCCTCCGCAGGCGCTCAAGCGGCAGTGCGCGGAGGGCGCGCGCCGCGCCCGGCTGGCCCGGGCGATGGCGGCGTGGCGGCGCAAGGTGCGGGCGCGGGCGCTGCTGGCGCGCGTGCTGCGGCGCGCCGAGCGGCTGTGGGATCAGCGGGACGCCGCGCTGGTGTTTGGCCACCAGTACCGACTCCTTCAAGACGTGAGTGGACGTGGAGAGGGGAGAAGGGTAATGGCGCCGCATCACGGGGGAAAGCACGCCTGCCTGGCGAGTCGAGTGGTGACCATTCCTTACACCCGCGCGTCGTGCAGGTGCTGGCGCGGTGGATCGAGTACGCCGAGCGCAAGCGGGGCAAGCGGCAGGAACGCGTGCACGAGCAGGTGAGGCCCGAGGGTCTGCCCGAGGCGTGGAACACAGGCGGCTTGGCGTTCGTCGAGTGCATAGCGCCTCTGGGTGCCGTGCGACCTGACGTGTTTTCCACAGGTGGCCGAGGCGCACTGGCGCGTGCGCACGCTGGTGCGCTGCTTCCGCGCGCTCGGCGAGGTGGCGCTGTCGCTCAAGTGGGACTTGGCGCGGCGGCGGAGGTGGCTTGTTCCCGCGGCGCTGCGGGCGTGGGCGCGGCGCGCGGGCGCAAAGGCCGAGGACCCCCACAGCCTCCTCAGCGTCAGGAGGCGCCTGCGCAGGTGCGTTGGCACATGTGACCAGCTGCTCGCTGCCAGGAGTAAGCATCGGTGCTCGTCTGCCGGAGGAATGGCGTTGTGCAGACGAGATCTTTGCTGCTGGCCGCCCTGGTCTCTGCCTACCTGCATGGGCTCGCAGGCAGCACGGGCTGCGCTGCGAGGCCGACGCGTACCGCCGGGCACTGCTGACGCGGGCGCTGCTTGGCTGGGCGGCGGGCCGCTCGCTGGCGCTGTGGGCGCTGCGGCGGGCACTGTGCGGGCGCGCGCTGCGAGGCTGGCGCGCCGAGGCGCGAAGGTGCGCGGAACGCTGCTCGTGGCGGCGCCTGCCTGGACAAAAAGCAGTGCGAGTATGAGCCTGTGTGCGCTGCCCCTGCCATGATTTGCAGGACGCGCGAAGCGATCGCTGCGCACCGGGCACGCTGGCGGCCGCACCGCGCTTGCCAGGCGCTGTTCCGCTGGCGCGCCGCCGCCGCCGAGCGCCGCCGCCGCCGCCACCGCGCGCGCGTCGCCGACGCCTGGCGCCAGCGCGCGCTGGCGGCCGCCGCCTGGGCGGCGTGGCGCGCCTGGCACGCGCGGCGCAAAGCCGCCGCCGCCGCCAGCGCCGCCGCCGTGGTGCACCGCGCCGCCGCGCTGCGCCGCCGCGCGCTGCGGGCGCTGCGGCAGCACGCAAAGCGCGCCTCGTCCGCTTCCTCCGCCGCCCCTGCCGACTCCGCCTCTGACGGCGAGCGCGCCGCGCCAGAGGCCACCGCCGCCCTCGCCTCACCCGCGCCCGGCCACGCACCCACCGTTTCCCCACCCTCCCCCGGCCGCCACCCCGCTCCTGCCCCGGCCTTCGCAAGCCCCCACCACCACCAACCACGCCGCAGCAGCGGCCCAACTCCCGAGCCGGAGGTAAGCCTGGCGCGCGGCCTCGCCACGGCAGCTCAGGCCGGCAGCGGCGGCAGCGGCTCGCGCGCCGGCGCCCAGCCTCCTCCGTGGCGCGCTGCGGACGGCGGCGGCGCGGGCGGCGGCGGGTGGCTGCTGCCTGGCTCGCCCACCGAGGAGGAGCAAGAAGGTTCGGTTCAGGGCAGCGTGGTGCTGAGCTTGGCCGAGCTGTCCACCTACACGTCGCAGCGGTCCCAGGCGGCGGCGAGTGGCAGCCCAGCCGGCCATGTCCCTCGGCAGGCGCCGGTCATCCCGGACGCGGCGATACGGAGCGCCTCGCAGGCAGCGCGGCGGCAGGCGGGGGAGGCGGAGGCGGAGGCGGCGCGCGACGCGGCGATGATGCGGCTGGGCGGGGAGTGGCGGCGGCTGTGGACGCTGAGGGGTGCGCTGTGGGCGTGGGTGCGGGCGGCCGAGCGGAGGATCCTGGAGCACCGCCGGCGGCGCGCGGCTGCCTGGCCACCGCAGACGCAGCAGACGCCAGCGCATCATGGCGTTTGGGAGGGCGGCGAGGGCGTGGGGAGCAACGGGCCGCCGCAGCGGCAACGCGGTGGCGGTCACGGCACGGGCGGCGTGCGTGGGGAGGAGGGTGGCGGGTGGGTCGGCGGGACGTTGGGGTCGGGGGGGGAGGCAAAGGCGGCGGGAGTGGCGCCGCCGCAGTGGGAGCGCCAGCTGCAGCAGCAGCAGCAGAAGCAGCTTGGCGCGGGTGTCGAGAGCGGGCCTCTTGGCGGTGCGGCAGCAGCTGCCGTGTTCAGGGAGGGGCTGGAGGGCGGGCGGGACAATGTAGCGGTGGAAGCAGTGGCGGCGGCGGGTGAGGCGGTGGTGGTGGTGCACCGGCGCAGCGTGCCGCTGACGCTGCCGGCGCCCCGCGCGCTGGCGGCCCCGCGCATGGCGTCAGGGCTTGCCAAGCCCTCACCGGCGGCGGGGCAGCTGCAGCAGCAGCAGCGGCCGGGCAGCGGCGATGGCGCCGCGCCCCCGCCCGCGGCGGCGGCGCACATGGGTGGGGCGCTAGGGCTTGGCGAGGGCACGCCCATGTGGCCGCCAAAGGCGCCCGCTGCGTCGCCAGCGGCGGCGGCTTGGCACGAGGCGGAGAGGCCTGAGGTGGCTTGGCGGCTAGGTGGGGAGCAAAAGGCAGGCAACAAGAGAAAAGGAAAGAAGAAGAGAAAAGGAAAGAAGAAGAAGAAGGGCAAGGGCGTGCGGCACGGGGTGGCCGCAGCGACCGCCAGCGGCAGCATCAGCAAAGCGCCGCCCGGGCGGCGCCAGGCCCGGGCAGCGGCGGCGGCGGCGGTGGGGTGGGCCGAGGTGGACGCCCGCGCGGCGGCGCTGGCCGCCGCCCTGGCTGGCATGGGCCTGGCGCAGGGGCGGTTTGGCGGCGCCGGCTTGCTGCAGAGCTTTGAGGGCGGGCCGGGCGTCCGGGACCCCTCCAAGCCGGCCTTGGCGGCGGCGCCGCGCCCATCTGCCCGCGCCCTGGAGCCAGGGCGCCACGCGGCGGGCAACGCGAGGCGGAGGAAGCGTCCTCAGCCTGGCGGCGACGGCCAGGCAGCAGCGGCAGCAGCGGCGGCGGCGACCGGTGCCGCGGTGCAGCAGCAGCCGTACGCATACCTGTGGGAGGCGCGCCCGCCACCACCCCCGCCCGCGTCGCCGCCTGCTCGGCAGCTTCTCCCGCCGCCGGGGCCGCTCAGGGCGGCGGCGGGCGCGGCGACAGCGGCGGCGGCGGCGTCTCCCTCGCGGCTGCTGCCGTCCCCGGCGCGGCGCATCCACTTGGAGGGTCACGAGCCAGCGGCTGCGCCCCAGCCTGGCAGCCGCGCCGCGGCGCCCGCAGTGCCGCAGAGACCTCATGCTGCTGCACAGCTCCTGGCGGCCGGTGTTGTCAGCGGGGTCAGCGGGCCGCAGCGCACGCAAGCGCAGCGGCAGCCGCAGCCGCAGCAGAGCTGGAGCGCTGGCAGTGGCGTGGGCGGTGCGGGCGCGGCGCCCCCGGCGGTTTTGGAGGAGGAGCGGCGGCGGGCGGAGCTATTCCACCGGTTCGTGCTGGGCCCGCTGCTTCAACAGCAGCAGCAGCAGGGAGATGGTGGGGGAGGAGGGCGGCGGCACGAGGTGGGTGGCAGCGAGGGCGGGGCTGGCGCGGCGCCCTCCCAGGCGCAGGCGCCCGGGGCGTCGCACTTGGAGGCGCTGCAGGCGGCGCTGGCGCGCGCGCACGCGGGCAGCGGCCGCGTGCTTGGCGGCACGAGCGTGGGCGGCGGCGGTGCCGAGGGTGCTTTCCTCCGTGGTGGCGCGGCTGGGCAGCAGGACAGCAGTGCGGGGGCCGGGCCTTCGGACAGCAACGGCGCGTCGGGGAGCAGTGTGAGCACGGCGGCGATGCAGGCGCTGGTGGCGCGGCTTCAGGCGGAAAGCAGCGGCACCTCGGCCACCGCTGCCAGCGAGGCGGGGCCGTGGGTCGCGGGTGGCGGGGGAGGGGCGGCAGGGCCGGCGGCGATGCGTGAGGTGGCGCGGTGGGTGGCGCTGGGCACGCGCGGCGCCGGGCGCGCGGGGCCGGGCGCGCTGGCTGCGTCATCGTCGCGCGGGAGCTCTGGCGTGGAGCAGGGCGTGCCCGCGTGGCCAGGAGGCAGCGCGGCGGCGGGGCGTTGAGCGGATGGAGCGGTGTGGAGCTGGTGTGGGGACAACGCGGCATCGTGGGACTTCGGCACTCCTCCAGCTGTTGCTCCTCCAGCTGTTGCTCTTGCACCTGTCCACCCGTTCGCGCACTCATGCTGGTGCTCCGCGTGCTGGCAAATCTCGATGATCCGCGCTGCGCTTTGCGAGCAGCAAGACCGAGGAGAGATGGAGGGCGAGGATCCCTTTGCAGTGCGCCCAAACGCGCCCATCTCAGTGGTGAAGGCGGCCAAGTGAGCGCGGGATGGCACGCGGCGATGGGCAGCAGGGCGCCCACAGGAGCGAGTCCAGCAGCCGCAGCGTAGGGGCTCGTCGCAATGCCACTGCTTGTGCTGCTCGCCGCGCAGGGCGTCGCTGCGCGAGCCCACCAGGCCGCAGACTCCATCGTCCGACTTTGCCCGGCAGCTCTTCACGCGCGAGTCCGAGTTCGCGCAGAACAGGCCCTCGTCGTCGTATGGC
>VFQP010003876.1_pt1 | contig 14610 bp, 16 predicted proteins | sample 3512351 | NCBI WGS metagenome assembly VFQP01 (sample SAMN10412372, study PRJNA504923) | tailings metagenome | isolation source: Relicate 1 Philex TSF1 revegetated site | place: Philippines: Tuba, Benguet | collected 2017-08-29 | reverse complement strand
CGCAGTGCGCGCTGCCCGCCCCCGCGCCCACGGGCGTGCAGCAGGTGTCGGTGGGCAACGTGCACAGCCTGGTGCTGCTGATCACGGGCGCGGCGTTCGCGTGGGGCGACGACTGGTGGGGCAGCGTCACCATCCCCACCGCGGCGCGGTCCAACGTGATCGCCGTGTCGGCCGGCGCGTTCCACTCGCTGGCGCTGCTGCGCAACGGCTCGGTCGTCGCGTGGGGCGACAACAAGCAGGGGCAGGTCGTCGTGCCGGCGGCCGCGAGGTCCAACGTCGTCGCCATTGCGGCCGGGGCGTTCCACTCGCTGGCGCTGCTGCGCAACGGCACCGTGGTCGCCTGGGGCTCCACCGAGTGGAACGAGACGAGTGAGCGGGACGCGCCAGTGGTGACCACGCCCGCGACGTTGCGTGCGGTGGGATCCTCAGAGCGCCACGCCTTTTCGGGTGGACGCAGGTGTCCCCGTCGAGGCGCAGTCCAACGTGGTGTCGATCCACGCCGGCGGTGGCGCCCAGCACTCGCTCGCCATCCGCAACGACGGCGCGGTGGTCGCTTGGTGCGTCGCTTTGCCGGACCGGCCCGCTCGTCTGCGCGCTTCGCTCCCCCCTTGCGCAGCCTTGAAGCACCGCGTCACACACAGCGCGGTCCACTTGTGCTCGCACAGGGGCCGCAACGACTTTGGGCAGGCCACCGTGCCAGCGGCGGCCTCCTCTCGCATTCGTGCCGTGGCTGCGGGCGGGCAGCACTCGCTCGCCATCCAGGGCCCCGCCAGTCCGCCTCCGCCCTCGCCGCCGCCCAGGCCTCCGCCACCGCCGCCGTCTCCGCCCTCGCCGCCTTACCCACCGCCGTTCCCGCCGCCCGCTCCCTCTCCGTACCCGTCACCGCCTCGTGAGCAACCGCCTTTTGCCCACGCACCAGGAGCAGGCAGCACGCCCAGTTTCCCCAAAGTGGCGCAGCCATCGAGCTCGTGAACGCCCGACTCGTTGCCTGCAGGCCCGTCACCGCCCCGGCCGCCCACGCCGCCGCCCACACCCAGCCCGCCCCCCTCACCGCCTCTTGCCGACCAGGTCCTCGGTGAGAGCCCCACAAAATCAATCACACGAAGCCCTCGCCACTGGCGGGCTCACCACGCCCGCTCTTCGCTCGCGCCTTGCCATGCATGCGCAGGCACCACGCAAAAGGTTGCCATCTGGGGCAACGTTTCCGAGGCCTTGGCCAACGTGCCCACCGACATCCCGGGCATCAGCAAGGGCAGCCTGGGCCGCCTGCTGCTGCAGACGTCCGTTGCCAGGCGCGTGGTCAGCATCAAGGCGGGCACCGGCTACAACCTCGTGCTGCTCAACGACGGCACCGTGCGCTTCTGGGGCGACAAGTGGTGGGCCGGCGACCCCGTCTCGGGCCTCGCCAACGTGACGGCCATCGCCGCCGGCGCCACGCACGCGCTGTGCCTGCTCGGAAACGGCACGCTGGTCGGCTTTGGCAGCAGCGGCGCGCAGGCGGCATGGACGATCCCGGCGGCCGCCCGCGTGGGCGCCAAGGCCATCGCGGCGGGCCAGGACATCTCCATGGCGGTGCTGGCGGACGGCAGCGTGCTGCAGTGGGGCGCGCTGCAGGGCACGCCCATGCCCACCGACATAGCGCAGGTGAGCACGCAGCACTGCTTCTTTTTCAAGGACGGTGTTGCGCATGCATCACCTGAGGTCTGGCGAGGTCTGGCGAGGAACACGAGTGTATTCCTTGCCACCCCGCTGAATCGTGCAGGCGCTGGCGTCGGCGGGTGCGACGGACGTGGCCGCCGGCGGCAGCACCATGTTGATGGTGCTGCTCACGAGCGGCGCCGTTGCCGTGTGGGGGCCCAACGCCACCGCCGTTGCGGTGCCCACGCCGGCGCAGTCGGGCGTGCGCGCCATCGCCGCCGGGCACTCGCACTGCGTGGCGCTCCGCAACGACGGGACGGTGGTGGCGTGGGGCTCCAACGCGGCCAACCAGACGGCGGTGCCCGACGGGCTGAGCGACGTGGTGGCGGTGACGGCGGGGGCCAACCACTCGCTGGCGCTGCAGAGCACGGGGCGCGTGGTGGCGTGGGGCACGTCCGAGTTCGGGCTCAACGTGGTGCCGTCCGACGCGCTGGCCAACGTGGTGCTCATGGGCGCCGGGCAGAGCCACTCCATCACCGTCACGGCCGTCCGCACGGCCACCGCCGTCGCAGGTGCGCTCTCTCCAAGCAACTCTGACGCGGGAAGGGAGTGCGGAGAGTGGTGGCGCTGCAGTCGTGGACGGCATGTTCTCACGCGTCCCTGCGCGTGCACTGCCGTGGCGCACGCAGCTTCGCCTCCGCCGCCCGAGGAAGGCGGCTCTTCCATGGCCAAGGTCCCGATCATCGTCGGCGCAGCGGTGGGCGGCGCGGTCGCGCTGGTGGCGCTGCTGGCGCTGGTCGTCTTCGTGCGGCGCAGGGCCTCGCCCAGCTCGCGCACCGGGCGCGACAAGGACGCAGGTGGGAAGCGAGCTTCATGCGGTTCACCAGGGCTGCCTTCGTGGAGCGAGCTGTGGCTGATCGCGGTTGCCGCTGGCTGCTGGCGCGCAGGCGGAGGCGACACCGGCCCACCTGGCGCGGCCGCTCGTGGCGGCGGCCAGGACCTGCGGCAGCTCAAGAAAGTGCCGGACGGGCTCAACATCGCCGGCCTCGTCAAGGAGGTGCGTGAGAGGTCCTTGCCTTTCGCCTCCCGCCTGCACAAGTCTGTGCCGGGCGGGCTTGACACGCTTCGCGCTGGTGTTCGTGGTCCTCGGCAGGACCCCTTTGTGCGCACGGTGGCGCCGCTCTTCACCTGGACCAACGTGCTTCCTGGGCCCGAGACCGTCGCGGTCGAAGACGGCGTCAACGCCGCCCAGCTCGATCAGCTCGGCCAGGCTGCCAGGAGCGATGCGGCGCCTGGCGCGGCTGCCGAGTCTGACGACGAGGACCAAAGCGACGCAGCGGGCCTCGCGAGCGGCAGCCAAGCGCCCTCGGCGTGGTCCAGCCGCGCCGCCTCGCGCGCCACGTCGAGGAACGGCGGCCCCGCGCTCTCCCGCTCCAGCTCCAAGTCCAAGTCGATGGGGGCCCCCACGCCACGCGCGCGCTCCAGGAACGGAGCCGCCGGCGACGACCAGTGGCAGTGCCCTGTGGTGGAGCTCACCAAGGCGCGCGTCACGCAGGAGCTCGAGCTGCTGCAAGGCGGCCTGCTCGGGCGAGGTGAGGCGACAACCGTTTGCGCTTGTGCTCACCCGCCGCACGCGTCGTCGTGCCCTCCCTTGGTCGGCTGTGCGAGCGCGTCCTGCCCGGCACGCGCGCGAGTGTGCAGGCGCCACGGGCATGGTCTTCGTGTGCCGCTGGCCCTCGCGCTTCGGTCCCAACGCCCTGCTGGCGGCCAAGGTGCTGCGCGACCCGTTCGAGGGGCCCGACGCCGAGGCGATGCAGTCCTTCTTCTACGAGGCGCGCACGCTGCAGATGCTCAGGTGCGGCGCTCGCTGTGACATGACGCCCGTGTGCACCGCTCGGGGCCCAGCCCCAAACCGCACGCGTGGACAACTCCACCGCCGCGCAGGCACGCGAACGTGATCCGCACCTACGGCTTCTGCCTCGAGGCGCCCACCGTCTGCATCATCATGGAGCTCCTGCCCTACAGCCTCAAGCAGCGCCTGCCGACGACCATCAGCTCGCGCGCCAGCCGCGCCACCGGCAGCTGCGGCGAGCCTACCGCCGGCAGTGCTGCCCCGTCCTCCTCGTCAGCGCCCGCCAGCATCTGGGACAGCGCCGCGTCAGGCGGCAGCGACGGCGCCGCCAGCCTGACCAAGAAGCCGCCGCCGCCCAACCTCAACTCGAACGGCACGGCTGGGTCTGCGCCCTCGGTGGTCAATATGCCGACCTCGCCCTTTGCCGGCGGTGGCGCCCACTCGGAGATTGAGAGCCTGACGGCGGGCACCAGCACCAAGCTGAGCAACGGCAGCGCAGGGACCATTCCGGTCACCAGGCTGGCACTCCCCAGCTCCAGCGAGCCCCTCAGCCTGCAGGTGAGCCCAGCGACGCCGTCGCCGCACTCCACGCACGCATCAGCATCAGCGCTCATGGCTTGCGCAAGGAGGTCACACGACGATAAGCGTTGGGAATGTGCGGCGCGCTCGCAGGAGGTGCTCAAGATTGGCCGCGACGTCGCCGCGGGCCTGGCCTACCTGCACGAGCGCCTAGACCGCTACGGCGTGCGCGCCGAGGGCGCGCCCGCCCGCCCCGCCACCGGCCCGGGCGCGGCGGCGGCGGGCGCCGTGGACGGTGCGGCCACGGTGATGCACCGCGACCTCAAGCCGGACAACGTGATGCTCAACTCGCAGGGCGTGGCCAAGCTGTGCGACTTTGGCCTGGCCAGGGTGCAGGACGCCAAGACGCTGCACACAGGTGAGGGAGTGGAGCGACGCTGGGGCGCATGTCGTTTCCACACGAATCTGACATGCCGCAACGTGAGTGGCGCTCGCCCGCGCGCTTGGTTTGCGTGGTGCCGCAGCCAACGTCGCCGTGGGCACGCTGCGCTACATGGCACCCGAGCTGCTGCTGGCGGCCAACAGCCAGGAGAAGATGCGCGTCACCAACAGCATCGACGTGTACAGGTGCGGGCGGGCGACTGCGGGCGGCCCCCTGCACAACCTCCACCCAGTTCCCGCTCCACCGGATTGCTGCACGCTGCCGCCGTGCGTGCTCCACGTGTGCCCGCAGCCTCGGCGTGCTGCTGTGGGAGCTTGTGGCCTGGCAGACGCCGTGGCGGGGGCTGGAGGACATGCAGATCACGGCGCAGGTGCTGCTGCGCAAGCGCCCGCCCATGAGCCTGATGGAGACGCGCTCGCTGCTGAGCGTGCCGTCGGACAAGGGATCGCGCCCGGCCTCGGCCGCCAGCTCGCGCCCCGACACGCCGCGAAGGGTGAGACGGGTTTCGGTACGCGATCGCGCCGCGTTGCTGCTGCCCGATTGCTCCACGCCTTCACGCCTGCTCGTGTCGGCTCCGCCCTCGTGCTGCGCAGGACGACACGGGCAGGGTGGGCAGCGGCGTGACGAGCACCGCGACGGGGCCATCCCTGCAGCAGATCTCGCCGGCCGTCGCCGCGCGCTTCGAGGCTTCGCCCGCGCTGTGCTCCGTCATCGCAGCGTGCTGGGCGCACGAGCCCGAGCAGCGCCCCGCCGCCCGCGCCGTCGTCGACCAGCTCAGCACGCTGCTCGACGAGAGCGGCGGCGGCGGCGCGGCATCCGCCGCCGTCCCGCGCCTGCAGGCGCTGAGTGCGTCGCTGAGCAGGAGCGGCAGCCTGCTGCAGCGTGGCCACACCAGCAATGGCGCCGGCGGCAACACCGCCGCGCCCACCATGCTGAGCATCCCCGAGCGGCGCAGCAAGACCAGCGGCGGCCACGTCTCGCCGCTGGCGGCAGCCGCCGCGCTGCCGGCGAGGTCGCCGTCGCTGGGCGCCGCGCCCGTGCTGCAGGACATGGTGACGCCCATTGCGCCAGAGGATGACCTGAATGCAGAGCAGCTGGAGGCGTTGGCGCCGGGTCAGGTAGGCGGCGGAGGCCCGGTGGTGGTGGACCAGGCGGCCAGGGAGGCCATGCTCAGCGTGGACAGCGTGGAGGCTGCTGAGGAGGACGGCGACGCCCTCAAGCTGTGAGGGATGCGGGTCAAGTGAGGCGGGTTTTCTTCTGGCGGAGAATGAGAGGGAGGCGACTGCGACGCCGTCGTCCCTGCACTGTGCATGTCTCGGGAGGGAGTGGGGAAAAGTGCAAGCCCCGTGCGCGCGGGGTACTTGGTTTCGGGCCGGCACTGCCTACCTCCACACCCTGCACTTGTGACTGGGGGAGATCCCTCGTGAAGGGCTACCTTTGGCTCTTGTCCACTCTTGGAAACAGGGAGGCGCGCGCCCCTCCCGGGTACGACGCTCATCTCTTCGTTTGGCATGGTGGATGGACCTTTCTCACGACGATTGGACTCAAGGGCTTGTGGGCGGAAGGGAAATAGAGATTGCCACCACGTGCGCCCTTGTACCGAGGGCGCGCCCACCTTACCCCTCATCTTGAGAGTGCGGCTGCGGGAGCGGGCGCCGCCAGCAGCAGTGTGCACACGAGCGGGCGGCATCCTTAGCGGCCGGTCCACCAGTGATGCTGGGCTGTTGCTGGAGAACACCTCTTGGAGCATGAACGGACGCCCCGGCTTTGGAGACCTCGGCTGCATCTCGATGACGCGTGGGCTTGCGCTGCCTGTCCTCTGGGCGCCTTCCTCTGTGAGCCTTCCTTTCTGCGTGAGCCCTGTGATGATGTGATGCATAGGAAAGAGCTCTGAAAGACCGGTGGCCGAGCAGGATGGAGCGGGGAGCTGCAGAACAGCTGCACCACTGAGTCAAAAAAGGTCAACGACCTGCACGGCATAGGCAAGGGAGTCGAGCGAGTGCTGAAGAGAAGGAAGGCAGAGCGGAAACATAAGAGCATGCGCATCAAGTGAACGCCAGCACTGCGCGGCGAGCTTGCCGACAGGGCCGATGCCGCACAGAGCTTCGGGGGCGACCAGCAGAGCGGCGCACGGCCTCAGCAGGGCGAGCGCGCCGCTGCAGGCCTTTGCCGTCGAGGAGTGAGTGGCCGCTGGCTCGTGGCAGCGCCTTCGCTGCAGGGCGGGGAGCCACCTCCATCGCGCAATGCACGGCCATGAACGGCACCGTGCCATTGTTTCTCTGCTGCGCAGTGTCCCACTTGAGCGGACGGCCGTGCACCCTCTTCTGCTGGAGGCGCTGGCGGCGTGCGAGGTGGAGCTGGGCCCCGCCGAGGGCGGCCGCCGCGCACGGCTGGGCGACCTCACCACGCGCCAGGTGGTGGAGCACGCCATCAAGCCGTGGACGCAGGAGTGCCAGATGAGCCTGGTGCAGGCCCTGCTGACGGGTGAGTCACTGAAAGGCAGACTTGTCTGCCCAGGCGGGGCTGCAGGCCGCCCCCTCTGCCGCATGTCCCGCCAGACGTACGTTCACCGATGAGCCAGTTCCTCTCTGCGCAGGCAAGGTGGTGCTGCCACCTCACCCGCTCAGCAAGGCCACAGCCGCCGGCACCCACCACTTTGTGCACGACCCCGTGGCCATGGAGTACCGAGGCATCTGCCTCGACGTTGGGTGCGTGGGCGGGTGGGCACCATGCGTCGCCTGTGCACACGCTGGGAGCACAGCAGTGGGCAGGGTCAGGAGGTGGCAGCTTGGGAGCGTGGGCGTCCACAGTTTTGCGCTTTCCGGAAGCGCACGCGAACAGCGCTGGCGCCCAGTGGCGTGCCCCAACGGCGTCCGCCTGACCCCACGTGCAGGGAGGGCACGTCGACCGTGGTGGGCGCGCAGCAGGCGCTGATGGCCGGGCAGGGCCTGCCGCCCACCAGCGGCGCCAGCGCCGGCGACCCCCGCAGCTCTGCCGAGGAGGCGCCCTACTTCTTCGTGGTGCACCCTTGGGACGCCAAGTTTGGCGACGTGGTCAAGCTGGTCCTGCAGCACTACGAGGGACAGGTAGGGAGGGCTGGTTGCGCCGCCGCACAGTGCTTGCCAGAGATGGCTCCACCAGATGTAAAGCTCAACACACAGTCACGCCCAGTTGGCGAGGCGCTTCCCGGCTGGCAGGCGGGTGGTCCAATGCGACGGCGGGGGGGCGTCCACTACGACCGCAGGTGTGGGCGAACGTGAGCGCCGAGGGCCTGGCCAGGTTCAAGCCCAACAGCTTCTACATGCAGCACAAGCGAGAGGAGTGGTGGTGCTGCAACCAGGTGCGCGCGCGCCGCCGGCCTGCCGGCCTGCACAGGCACGGCGTCGCCCGGTCTCCCGCGCGCCACTGCGGTCTGCGACGCGCGCGCACGCGTGTGTTGAGCTTTACGTCTGGTGTAGCCATCTCTTGCGGGCAGATGGTGAGGCGTGATGATGCGTGTGTGTGAAGCGTTACGTCTGGTGTGTGGCGCCTCCTGCGCAGGCGCCGGCTTACTACTTCTTGGACGTCCTGGCCGTGCCGCAAGCGGCCGGCAGCACGCACGTGGAGGAGCACGTGGAAGAGGTCGTGCAGGGTGAGCGGTTTGACCCCACCTGCAGGTTTGCCCTCGCTTCAGATGAGGCTGGCGAAGCCCTCCCTGTTCCGCTGCAGCACCACTTGGTGTGCACTGCCCGCCTTGTCGCCGCCGCCGCGCAGACGTGGTCGCCGACTGCGCGGAGGTGCTGCTGTGCGCCACGCCCTCGCTGCACGAGCCGGGCCTGATGAAGCGGCTCTGGTGCCTGTGAGCGCCCACCTCGCTTGACGGCGTGCTCGTGCCTGCTCGCCACACGCCATGTCGCACAGCATGCTCAGCACGCTGCGTGGCCGCTCCTGTCGCACGCAGGTACGAGATCATGGTCGCGGCGGAGCTGCGCAAGCCCTTGAGGGTTCTGTCCGCTGAGCTGGCGGACGGTTCCAGGCCGCTCAAGACACTGCAAAAGTGAGGGGGCCACACGTTCTGCATGCGGGCACACAGCAGGGGTGGCTTGCACTGCTCCGGCCCCCGTTGTCGGGTCGGCCGCGCACCTGACCTCGCCTCTTCCTCTTCACCTCCGCCATGTGCGGTGCAGAGCGGCGGCCCTGCTGGAGGAGCTCGAGGCGTCCGGCGCGGGGCTCTTGAGCGTGGAGCTCACGAGCGCAGAGACGACGCTGGCCTCGGACCGCGACCTGCTCGTCAGCCTCATCCAGCGCGCCTCGCCCGCCGCGCCGCTGCCGCGCTGGGGCGTGGACAGCGCGGCGCACCAAATCGTGCAGGCGCGGCTGCGCGCCGCGCTCGCCGAGGCCGTGCTCTTCAGGTGCGTGCGTGCGCCGCACCGCTTTGCGCCGCCAAAGGGCCTCACTGGCACGGCCTTGATCGTCGGCTGAGCTTTCGCGTGCTGCGCCCTGTCCCGCACGCAGCCACCTGCTGCAGCGCTTCCCGCACCCCGCCGTCGCACGCGTGCGCAAGCACGCGGACCAGGAGGCGCAGGCGGCCATGCGCGACTTCGCCACCGACGCCGAGCTCTTCCAGCAAGCGCTCGGCCAGCACGGCGACCCCGCCGTGCAGCTGCTCTCGGGCAGCCGCGCGGCGCAGCCGCTGCTGCCCACAGCTGCCACATCGCCCGCACGAAGCGTCGCGCCGCACAAGCACCACCTGCTGCAGCAGCACCTCGTGCATCAACAGCAGCAGCAGGCGCCGCCGCTGCAGCAGCTCCAAGGGCCGGTGTCTGCTCCCGCAGGGCCGGGCCTGCAGTTCGTGACGCCGGCTGCGCAGCTCGGCACGTCGCCCACCACGGCCGCCGCGCTGGCGCCGGCGACGGTGCTGGCGCTGACGCCGCGGCAGCACCGCGAGTCGTCCGAGACGGGCGGGCCGCCCAGCGCTGCCACGCTCGCGCCGGGCGGGACGCGGGTGAGGCCATTGCTTGCAGCGCCTTGCTGCAGCCAGCAACATGCCTTGTCGGCACCTCGCCAAGCCTGAGCCACAACTGACTTGACTTTGCTGCCTAACAATCATATTGCGCAGGTGTTGATTGAGCTCCAGGGACACGCCGACGAGCCCACCGCCCGCCTGCTCCGCCACGCCCGCCTGGCGCACCCGCTCGTCGCCCACGTCCCGCTGCGCATCGACTGCCACTGCGCCGCCTGCGAGAGGCTCGCCGCCGACCACCAGGCCGCCTCCTCCAACCCCCACCACGCCCATGCAAACCCTAGCAGGGCCGCCGCGCAGCCGCCCTGGGCGGACAGCGTCTACCCGACCTACAGCCCTGCTGCCCACGCCACCTGCACCGCCGGCGGGTTCCCCGTCGTCGCCCTCTGCATGCACCACCACGCAGCGCTCAACAGCGCGCACGACGCCGGCGGCAGGCGCGGCGGTTGCGGCGCCGGCGGTGGTGGCGTGGCGCTGCCTTCGCTCGGCGGTGGAGGCGTCACTTCGCCGGTGGTGGGCTCGCCGCTGACGGCCCGCACCCGGGGCGCGCCCGGCGCCACCGCCAAGATGATGCACGCCGGGCTGCAGGGCCGCGGCACGCGCACCTGGTCGCTGGGCGGCAACGTGGGCATCCCCGGCTTTGACACGCCGCTGGGGGCGAGCCCGCCTGGCGCGGCCGCCGGCAGCCCGCAGCTCGTCACGGTGCTCAGCGCCGGCGGCAACGCGGCAAGCCCGGGCCGCAGCCCCGCCGCGCAAAAGCTGGGCCTGGGCGCGGCGACGTCGAGCGGGCCGCTCGGCGGCGCCGGCGCCGGCAGCTTGACCGTGCCGCCGCCCAGCACCGAGGCGCTGCTCAAGCGGGCGGCCGGCGCCGGCGTGCTGCGCGACGGGCGCGGCGCGCTGGCGGCAACGTCGTCCGGCGGCCTGGACGGCGGCGCCGCCGCCTTGGACGCCGACGGGGGTCAGCGGCTGCTGCCGACGGCGGCGCAGCGCGCTCACCGCGGCAGCTTCAGCGGGCTGGCCAGCAGCGGCGCCGGCGGCGACGGCTTCCCGCTGCAGCGCGTGAGCATGAGCGGCGGCGGGTCACGGCTGGCGCTGCCCTCGTCCTTCTCGGCGTCGGCCTCGGCGCCCGGCATCGCCGGCGCAGCAGCGCTCCGCAGCCAGGGCTCGCTGCCGCGCTTCGAGAACCTTTTGGGCGACGGAGACGCCGGCGGCGGCGGCGGCGGCAGGATCCCCGCTCTGGATGCCGGCGGGGCGTACGGCTCCACGCCCGACTTCACCTCGCCGGCGTCGCACTCGGGCGCGTCGCGCGCCGTGCCGTCCCGCATGGCCGTGTCCGTCACGAGCCTCGGCGGGCGTGGCGGTGGCTCGGGCCCGCTGCCTTCGGCTGCCGCCGTCCTGGCGGACCGCTACGAGGTGGGGCGCTCATCGTCGTCGCGGCTGGGCCCCGTCGCCGCGCTGCAGTCGCCGGGCGGCGCGCTGCCGTCGACAACCAGCCTACCCGGGCACACGCAAATCTCAATCTCGCCGCACCCGCCCGGCGCCGGCGGCCGGCCGCTCGCCGTGGCGATGCCGCCGTACCGCTCGTCCAACAGCGGGCTGTTTGTGCTGCCGGTGGAGGCGCAGCCGCCCGACTCGCAGGGGCAGCTGGGCCGCTCGTCCAACTCGGGCACTGGGGCCAGCGCCGGCGCGCTTTCGGCCGACCTTGTGAGCGCCGGGTCGGCGGTGAGCAAGCGGGCCAGCTCGGCTCTCAACGCGCAGCTGAGCGAGTACATTGTGAGGAGGAGGGAGGGCAGCCTGAGCGGGGCGGCCGGGCAGGCGGCGGCGGCGGCGCCACCGCCCCGGCCCAGGGTCACCATCAGCGGCGTTTGAGGGCGCGTGGCGCACTGCGGCCCTCGGGGAGAACACACCTTGAACGTGCTCATTGATGCGAATGGAATCTCTCTTGCCCTTGGTTTGGCTAGACGAAGAGCGCGCTGCCTAGTCTTCCTCCCGCCACGCTCGTCGCCAAGTTTGTTCTCGGTGCTCAGACTGCATTACCACTAGTTCTCGCCCGCTCCCTCTCTTGCGTTGCCAGTGCACCCTCCGGTGTCACGCGCCCTCGCCACACACTTCTTGCGCTGTGCCTGCCACACGCTGCCTTTGCCCATGCGCCGGTGAGCCTCCACGCACCATCCCCTTCCGTCGACTTCTGCGCCCGCAAGGCTTGCTGTTAACGAGATGCTGCCCCTTTACGAATGCCGCGCGAAGGTCCCTCTGCCGGAGGAACACGCACACTCTCACAAAAACCTGCCGTGGCCGCGGGACGCGCCCAAGCGATGCAAGTGATCTGACGGTCGCACGTCATGAGCGGTCAGGACAGGCGCACGCCGGCAGCCTCCAGCGCCGAGCACACCCAGGCCAGCTGCTCCTCCTCCGTGTGCATGAGCGCCCACTCGAACCAGGCCAGCGGCACCACCCTCCAGCCGTCCTCGGCCAGCAGGCGCCGCACCAGCACCTGCGCCGCGCCACACACAACACGTGTTGGCACGGACGGCGCTGTGGAGACAGGCATAAAAAGCAAGCGCCGGGCAGAGCCAGTAAGGCAAGGTTTCACTCTTGCTGCACAATGCAGCACCAGGCCTGGCGCCTTCCTGGCTCCTTTGCCGTGAGCAAATCATCCGCCAGTCACCTGCTGGCCCAGCTGCGAGTGCGGGGTGCTGCGGCTGTGCGCCCAGGGCCCCTCCAGCAGCAGCGCCACCCTGGCGCCCGAGCCCTGACCAGGGCTTGCGCCGCCATGGCCCAGCAGCGCCACATCCACCACCACGGTGCCATGCACGGCGGGGACCAGCTCCTCGCAGGCCAGGCCGAGGCTCTCCAGTGCCTGTGTGGGCAGGCGTGTGCTCAAAGGCTGGCCCAGCTGCGAGGTCCTGGGAGGGCTGCAGAAAACACCGCGCCTCCGCCAAGGCAAGCACCTCCTATGGCGGCGGCACCGCTCCGTGACTGACCAACCAAGGGAGGTGTGGGCGCCGCCAAACGAAAACCGCCTCTCACCTGCATGACCTCCAGCCGCCACAGCCGCGCGCCACGCCGCCGCACCGACAGCACCTGGCCAGACACGGCATCCACCTCCTCCTCCTCCTCCTCCTCCTCCTCCGCCTCCTCGTCCTCGTCCTCCCCTGGCGGCCGCTCGCCAGCCGCGCGCTGCCCCCGCGCGCCCGCTGCCTGCCCGCCGCCCCCGCCGCCCCTGCCGCCGCCGCCATTGCCGTCGGGCGCGTCCGCTGCGCCGGCGACGTCGGCGGCCCACTGCCTGGCCGCCCTCAACGCCAGCTCACCCAGCCTCCTCGACGCTTCGAGGTCGTGGCTAGCACCCTGCGCGCCAGCACCGCCCCCTCGCAGGAGCTCCTCCTCCTCCGCCGCCTCCTCCCGCTCCTCCACCTCCTCCAGACTGAAGGGCGATGGCAGCACCGAGTGCTCCGGCTGCACGCCCGCAAGCCCTGACGGGGGCATGCCCATGGCCAGGTGCTCCAGGGGCCGGACGTGCGACAGGTCCAGCACCTGTGCCTCACCAGCGGGGCGGCTCTCCGCCACGCCCTCCTCCCTGCCTTGCTGCGCGTCCCGCGGTAGGGCTCCTCCCTGCGCTTCGCCCTCCCGCCAACCCCGCCCCGCATGCCGCTGCTGGGACATGACCAAACGCAGACGCCGCTCCTGCAGCCCCAGCACCAGCCCAGCGTGGTGCACAGGCGCCCACGCACCCGCCCCGCCCGCCCGCACCGCCGCCGCCGCCGCCGCGCGCCGCGCCGCCGCCCGCCCCACCGCCAGCAGCAGCCGCAGCGCGGCGGCGCCCTCGGCGCCGCCCTCCGCCGCGCCTCCGGGCGCCCACGCGCTGAGCACGGCGGCCGCCCAGAAGGTGCGGAGAAGCTGCGTCTCGCCCAAGGACGCGAGCGGCTCCGGGGGTGCCGCCGCGCCGCCGCCACCAACTTCGTGAGAGGGAGCGCGCGGGAGGGCCGGGGAGTGCGGCAGCAGCGCGCGGCACAGCGTGGCGACGAGCGTCATCACCTCGCGGCTGCGCCGCTGCCGCTGCGCCCGCGGCAGCTGTTGCAGCTCGACGACCTGAGCACAGCAGCGCAGGTGGGAAGGGCCACATCCGATGAGAGAAAGGGTTCCCGGCTTCTTCGTTTCACCACGAGTCCTCCTCTGCGCTCTCTTTCCTTTCCATCTCAATTGAGATTCCTTTCCTTCTCCTTTCTCTTTGGGACATGAGGCGTGCAGGTGGCCCGTGCCCGCGCACCTGCGTGCCGGAGGGGTCGAGCGGCGGCGGCAGCGCGGCCAGCGCCCACAGCACGTTGCTGGCCTGCTGCGGCGTCAGGCCGGGGGCCAGTGCGCCCTGCGGCCCCGCGGCGGCGGCGGCGGTTGCGGGGGCCAGGGAGGAGGGCAGCGCGGCGGGCAGGCGGCGCCAGAGCTCCGGCTCGCGGTGCCGCAGCGTCGCCAGCCCCCACATCACCTGCATGCACACGCGCAGCGTGCCCGCGCGACAACTGCCTTGTGCAAACGCACTCTTGAGTGCCGGTGCGTCTACATCACCTGTCGCCACCCCGATCTGATAGGCGATCCTTGATTAGCGGGCTGCAGCACCGTGACACCATGTCACGAATGCCATGCAACGACGACAACGACGACCTTTTGCCATGGGCTGCGCGCAGAAGGCAGGCACCGCTGGCTGCCTCGTGCATGCGGGAGGTTGCCACCCTCGCGTGACCTGGCTCCCTTCTCCCCTGCCGAGCGCCATCTACAGGGGCGCGAAGGCTAATGCAACGCCACACCTCGCGCTTCCAGGACGCACCCGTGAGAGCTGGTCCGTGGAGAGCCTCTTCAGGTCGCGGGTCAGGCGTGCGGACAGCGCCTCCATGAGGATAGGGTCGTAAAACCCCCACGAGGCGTAGGCCCACAGCAGGCGGGTGAGCCCCTCGCCGCCCAGCGACAGCTGCGGGCGTTCAAACGGGCGCGAGGGCAGCACGCTCAGCACGCTCCGCAGAGTCCATGCCAGGCGCACGACAGCACACACGAGCGCACGGGCGGACTGCTTGCTTTTGTGACTGACTCCACACGCACAGCCCCAGCCCCAGCCCCCGCCCCCACCCCCCCCCCCCCCCCCCCCCCCCCCCCCCCCCCCCCCCCCCC
>VFQP010003875.1_pt1 | contig 14610 bp, 15 predicted proteins | sample 3512351 | NCBI WGS metagenome assembly VFQP01 (sample SAMN10412372, study PRJNA504923) | tailings metagenome | isolation source: Relicate 1 Philex TSF1 revegetated site | place: Philippines: Tuba, Benguet | collected 2017-08-29 | reverse complement strand
CAGCCAGTCAACGCGCCTGCCGCGCCGCCCCAACGGCATTGTGTGGCACCCCAAAGCCTTGTGAAAAGCGCTCACAGTTGATGAGGCAGGCCAGAAGCGCCAGCTGGAACTTGACGCTCTCGCGCTCAAACGCCAGCATCACCACGTTGAGGCAGAAGGCCGTGGCAAAGCCCATCATCGGCCACACGTACGTCTCGGGAGGCACCTGCGGGGCGTACAGCGTTGTGCGCGTGTGTGTTGTCGCAGCCCAGCGTGTGTGCATCTGCGCCACAGCCTGGCGCGGCGGTGACGCTGGCGGCCAGCCGCGCGCCATCGCGCTGTCCATCGGGGCGGGCTGCGCCTCCCTCCTGCCGCACATCGCGCCCACTTGTCTGCGCCCACTTGTCTGCGGCCCCATCTCCATCGCCACCGGCCTGCACCGGCTTCCCTGGATGCTGGAGGCTCCCTGTTCCTGAGTCGCGCGAGTACGAGCAACGACTCCGCACCTCGGCATCATAGGCGCGCTCCATCCCCGCGTCGCCGACGTCCGCCGTGCTGAGCGCCGACATGCTCACGACGAACGACGCCAGCAGCACCCTGCGTAGCGATGCGCAGACGCCGGCGTGCTCGATGATGTGCCAGCCAGTCGTCGTGCTGGTCAAGCTCAGCTTCACCCTGGCAAGACGCACCCCGCCTGCAGCACGGCGAAGGAGATGGTGTGCCGCGGCTTGATGCTCGCTGCCGCTGCCGCTGCGTCTGCCGTGGCTTCTCCACCGTCCAGGCCGTGAGGCTGCGCTTTGGCCACAGCGGCCGATGGCGCTGATGCCAGCGCGCCAGATTGGCTGCCCACGGCCGCCAGGGTCGTGTTGGACATGCTAGCCAGCGATGGGGACGAAGGCACGCGCGTGATGGGGGTCTCTTCCCGGGCGCCCAGCGCGGAGGAGGGGCGCCTCCTGATGGTGCCAGCAGAGTTGGGCATCCTCGTCGCTGTGCCAACGCGCGATCGCGCGCGCCCCACAATCGCTCGCTCTCGCTCTGCGGTGCACGGATGCGTTCGCTCCTCTCCTGCCTTCAAACCTTGAAACCTCGACAGCTCATCACAGGTCGGCTCAGAACGGCAGGACGTGCACGTGCGTGGGCTGGGTGGTGAGGGTGGCGTTGAGGCGGGGCAGCGCCAGGCGCACGCTGGGCAGCAGCAGCTGGCCGGCCGTGTGCGCCACCAGCAGCCACGAGATGGTGGTGGAGCCGCCCTGGGGCCGAGGAGGCACCGACACCTGAGGGTGCGCACGCAGCGAGAGGGCCATCCATGGCCACAGCAGCGCTCAGCAGGCGTGACGCGACTTCCCATGCTCACGGAGGGAAAATGCACCTCGCGCTGCCTCCCCCTCCCCCACACCTGCTGCGAGCGGTCGCCCGACAGCACAAAGCCCGGGGCATCCAGCAGCGCCACCATAAGGTCCAGGTGCGCGCTGCTGTAGCTTTGCACCTGCGGCAGTCACGCCACAACGGCCCACAAGTGGGCAGCGGGCACGCACCCGGGTGACCCCTGGGCCCTCCCCCTCTCCTAGACCGCCCCACGCGTGGACCACCACCTCTGCGCACCTGCAGCGTGAAGGTGAAGGCGATGCCCGCCGTGGCCTGAGGCGGCGACAGTGTGCGCACCGCCACCAGCCCCTCGTGCACCGTCACGGCGGGCAGCTCCAGCGTGGTGGTCACCTGCTCAGCCACACCACCACCAGCAAACGCAGGCGTCCTTGTGCCGCTCCCCTCGGGCCACCTCTGACTCTCCCCGTTAAGCACTCGCTGTGGCGCGGCGTGCAGCAGCCTCTTAGCGCCCACCTTGGCGCTGGGTTGAGGGTGCTGCAGGGACAGCGCGTCCAGGTCCAGGGCCGGCAGGTCACCCTCCCCTCCCTCGCCCTGCGCCCCCGGCGGCGCCGGCGGCGCCCCTCCCTGAGGCTGCGCCCGCGCCGCACGCCGGTGCGTGCGCCGCCACGAGACGTGCAGCTGCCCCAGCGGCACGGGCACGGGCTGCTGCTGCGGCGGCAGGGGCGCGCCTGGCGCGGCGGCGGCGGCGGCGGGCGACGGCGTGAGCGCCGAGGGCAGCAGCGGCGCCATGAGCAGCGCCACGTCGCCGCGCCGCAGCGTGATGACGGGCGCGCCGTCAGCGGCTGAGAGCAGCTGCGGCTTGAGGTCGCCCAGCACGCTCACGCCGCACGACGGGTTGCCCTGCACCTGCAGGCGCGCAGGAGCACCGGCACCCAGCAGCCATGCCGCTCAGCGCAGGAACGACGACGCGCCCTTGGAAGGTGGTGGCAGGGCACCACGTGGGTGGCTGCGCTGGTGCACCCCTCCCTCTGGGGGCGCAGGCGTGGATGCGCGCGCTCAACATGCAGAAGAGTGCCACGCGGCACACCCCGCCTCACACCTGTGCATCCAGCAGCTCAATCTCTGCGGACTGCAGGCCGGCATGCGCCAGCGATAGGTGCGCCAGCGCCTGCTGGCCAATGGTGAGCGAGTGGTGCGGCGGCGCAGGGGCGGCGCCCGGCTGCGGCTGCTGCGGCCCCGGCGCCACCAGCACGTGGCTGCCGGGCTCGGCCGTCAGTTGCACGCTGCGCCCAGGCACGCGCCAGACGAGGGCAGCAACAGCAGGGCGTGTGAGGTGAGGTGAGGTGGCGAGCAAGCGTGCAGCCGCAGCCGCCCAGTCGCCCAGCACCGTCGCACAAAGACGCACACCTCAGCGACAGCGGAGGCTCCACTTCAAACTCGATCACCTGAGCCGGCCAGCAAGGGGCGACACGGCGCACGAAGTGAGCGCCACGCAGGTGCACCTGGCCAGGGATCCGCGCAAACGGCCCAGGTGCGTGCTCGCGCAAACGCCCAGAGAGAGAAGGAGGGCGCACCTGGGAGACCACGGCTGGGCACTGCAGGGTGACGGCGAGGGCGGCGCGGCCTGGCTGCCTGCACGACACCCACAGCCGCGCCGTGTGCGCGCCCTGCGCCGGGATGGAGGGCAGCTGCAGCCGCGCCAGGTCCTGGCCGTGGTAGCGCTCCAACGAGCCCTGCGCTCATCCATTCAAGGGCGCCGATACCGATCCCAAGCACACGCTGTGTGTCCGGCATGCGTGTGCGCACGCGAAGCAACGCGACGTGTGCGTGCGGTCACGCTCCCCTCTCCTCCCATCCCCACAGGGGCGGCCGCTCACCCGGTCGTCCACCAGCACCGACAGGCTCTGCACTTGCAGGCCGGGCGTCAGCGGCCGCACGGCAAACTCGAGCACCGACGTGGGCAGGCCACCCGACACCTGTGGGCAGGAGGGGGGCTCGCACGGCACGCGCATGAGGCCAGGTGAGGCAGTGTGGGGAGGGTGCAGCGCGTCACGAGTGGAACGTTGTGTGTGCGCGCGCCACCCACCGCGCCGTGCCGTTCAACACGCGCGTCACCCCAGTGGCGCGCCGCGCACCTGGACGTGCGCCGCCACGAAAAAGGGCTCGCCCACCAGCGCCGGACCCGCCGTCTGCTTGAGCAGCTGCGAGCGTGCGAGCAACCAAATCCGGCACAGCACTCGGCTAGAAGGAGCCAGCTGCCAGCAGCAGCGGTGCGCGTGAGGGTGGTACGGGCTGCGGGAGCGCTTGGGCAGCAGCGCGCGCCGCCCACCGGCCCCACCTTGAGCGTGGGCAGTGGCCCCACGTGCTGGATGTTGATGCTGGGGCCGGCCAGCGCGCCCAGCGCCACGGCGCGCCTGCCCCCGCCGGCGCCCGCCGCCGCCGCCAGCGTGCGCAGCGGGCCCTGCCGCAGCGCGTCCAGGCCCTGCAGCCGCTCCATGCAGCCGCCCAGGCTGTGGCCCGGCGGCGCCGCCGGGAAGGAGCTCACGTGGAACGTGACGGTGGCGTGGCGGCCAAGGTACAGGGTCAGCCGCTCCACGCGCAGGCGGCCCACACCCCTGCGGCGCACAAACGACATGTGCAGCGTCCCCGGCGCAGACGCAGCTGAGCATCGCCACACCTCGCCAGACACCACTGAATTCACTTCACACTGCTCTCGCAGTGTGATGTCACACTGCTCTCGCAGTGTGATGTGGCGGGGAAGGAAAGCAGGGCAGGGGAGGGAGGGCGCCGCGCCGCACCTGGGCGCCACGCGCGTGGCCAGGTGCGTCCACGAGGAGGCCAGCAGCTGGTGCCCGTCCAGCCGCCGCGTGGGGCCGCCCACCGGCGCCGCGGGGCTCAGGTGAGCCAGCGCCAGCGCGCGCGCCACGCCCTCGGCGTCCGCGTGACCGTTCACCTGCGCCAGCCAACGCGGCGCGCACCTCCCACCGCACTCGGCTCCGACACCACGCCAGCAGCCCTGCCCATTGTGCGCCGTGAAGGAGGTGCAGCAATGACGCCTCCCCCTGTCGCTACGCAAAGCGACAGCAGGAGCACTCGCCTTGCCGTCCACGCCGTCGGCGTCGTCGCCCCCCGCGCCGCCCGCCTTGCGCCCGCCGCGCGCCCCGTCCTGCTGCTCCTGCGCCTCCACCGCGCCCTGCTGCTTGGCCGGCGGCGCGAACGGCGCGTCGAGCGCGCCGAGCAGGGCTGCCGGCAGGGCTGGCACGGTCCAGCAGCCCTGCAGCTCGTCTGCCAGCACCACGTCGGCGCCCAGCAGCGGCAGCGTCAAGGGCAACGCGTTGTACACGCCCAGGTGAAGGTCCACGGACGAGGCGTCGGGCGGTGTACTGGCCAGGAAGCTCACGGTGCAGCCCAGCACGCGCGACCACCCATAGTCCTGCGTGACGCAAGGCGACGCGCACACCGTGGGATACCCGTGAGACGCAGGACGGAGGGCGCGCACCGGCGGTCGAGCGCAAGCCTTGCGTGGCACGAGCAGCGGCAAGGCGATGGGAGCGCAGCGCGGCGCGCAGCGTCCGGGCGGCCCCCCACCTGCTGGTGGTGCCGCTGCAGCAGGTCGGCCATGGTGGGCGGCCGCGGCTGCTGCTGCTGCTGGTTGTTGTCGCCGGGGCTGCTGGCCTTGCTGGCGGGCGCGCTGGGCGGCGCGGCGCGGCGGGCCGCCAGCGCCGCCGCCACGTCCAGGTACTCAACCTGTGCGCGGCGCGGCCAGGCAGCGCGGCGGGGCGGCGCGACACCGGCGGAGAATTTCGCAGATGTTTTCGCGGTTGGTGCTCGAGGAAACAGGATTGCGAGGTGGGCGCTGTCAAGGAATTGGGGGCGTGCACGCACCGTGTAGTGGAACGTCCTGGGGGCTGCCTGCTGCTGCTGCTGCCCGCCGGCGTCGCTGCCGGTGAGCGCGGGGGACAGGCCCTGCCCGCCGTCCGGCGAGGCGCCCCTGCGGCGGTGATGGGCAGTCGCAACACACGCACAGCCCCCTCCGCTTGCGCAACGCAGCAGACGCGGCAGACGCAGCAGGCCCAGCGGCGGTGAATCAACTCAAAGGTGCACAACGCGCCTGGAGTTCTTGATGATGCCTGGCAGGCGCGCCGCGTCGTGCACGCCCGTGAGCAGCGCGTGCACCGCCGCGGCGCCCAGCGGCTCGGCCGGCGGCAGCTGCAGGCCGTGCGCGGCGCAGGCGGCGGCCAGCGCCGCGACCTGGGGCTCGGGCGTGGCGGAGAGCACAGCGCACAGCTCCAGGCAGTGCGTGACGTGCTCGGCGGGAAGGCGCAGGCGCTGGGACACCTCGCGCAGCAGCAGCAACACTTGCGCCGAGGGGACGGACCAGCCCTCCCTGCGGAGCAGTATGGGGGGCGGGGCGCACGCACGGCCGTGCACGTTAGCGCGGTGCAGGGCCGCGTCTGGGGCCGGAAGCAAATGCGATACAGGTGCGCTGACGAAGGAGTTGTAAGCGCTGTGCAAGAAGTGGCGCTGCCAAGGGCCGAAAGCTGCGCGAGACGGTGCGCGAGCCAGGCTGAGCGGAGGAGCCTGGAGACCGCGGCGGCGGCGCGTGCGCCGTGGGACACAAGGACCACAAACGACGGCGCACTCGCCTGCGGTAGGTCTGCGCCACCTGCAGCAGCAGCTTGCGCGCGGCGCTGAGGCTCCCCAGCAGCACGTACTCCTCGGCCAGCAGCACGCCCAGCTGGCTGCGCTGGCGCTCCGTCTGCCTGCGCGGCCAGCGCCACCGCCCAACGCGCGCAGGCAGACAAACGCACTCGTCACCACAGCAGCGCGCTCAGGCAGGCGGCGCGCCTCCTCTCTCAGCGGGGCAGCAGAGCAGGGGCTCCCTGCTGAGCAGGCGGACGCGGCAGCTTGCCCAGGCCCCGCGCTGCATTTCTTGCTGGGTGCAGCCGAGGCGTGAGGGCGAGAGCAGACGTGAAGGAGGCTGCGCTGCGCTATTCTGGCAGGGCCTCTGCCGCTGCCGCCACTCACCCGTCCCTGAGCACCAGCAGCGCCGCGTTGATCACCTCGACCGCCGCGCCCGACCCGCCGGCCAGGCCCGTCTGGGCGCCCACCGTGGCGGCGGCGGAGGCCGCGGCGGAGCTGGGAGGCGGCACGCCTGCCGAGCGCGCAGGGTGCAGCGCATGCACGCACAGCAAAGGTCAGCGCGTGCGGGAGCTGCTGCGTCCCGGTGTGCGCTGCCGCAAAAGCACCGGTGGAGTTGAGCCAGTGACGGGACCGCGCCATGGACGCTCCCTCGCAGAGCGGTCACAATTCGCTCACCGGGTGTGCCGCCGGCCGTGTGCCCGTGCGCCCTCAGCTCCTCGGCCTCCAGCCACAGCAGGAACTCGGGCTCGGTCAGCTCCCTGCCGCACAGCACGCGCGCAGCACGCCGCCTGCTCCGCACGCTGCGCAACGGCCCCAGTGAGCGGCATCCCCGTGCGCTTTGCCTCTCGCCAGAAAGGGTGGCGGCGCCGCGCACACCTGCTGCTGCTGCCGTCGGGCCGCAGCATGACGGTGCCCACGAACGGCCCCTTCTTGACCATGGCCATGTCGAGCGTGGGCGCCAACCCGCCCTGGCTGGCGCGCGCCGCCGCCAGGCCGTCCAGCAGGTGGCGCCGCTCCACCGCCATCTGCGCGCGCTCGCACACACAGCCCAAAGCTCGACGCGAAACTCGCGCGAGCTGCTGAGCCTGCACAAGGCGTGCATAGCGCGAGGGCGGCGACATGCAAGCCCTGCAGGTGAAGGGCTGCCGGCGAGCCCTCGCCCGCCGGGGGCGTTGTGCGCTGCGCACCTGCGCGGCGCTGGTGAGCAGCGTGGCTCGGCTGCACTCCTTGGCCGCCGCCGCCAGCGGCGAGCCGTCCAGCTTGGCAGACAGCACCTCGGCCGTCACCTGCAGCTGGCGGATGAGGAAGCCCGCGTGCGCCGCTGCCGCCGCCGGCGCCAGCGCCACTGCGCGCAGGAACGGGGGCGACGCGTTCTTCTGAGCACACCTCCTGCACCCCCTGCCCGTTTGCTCCCAGCGCTTAGTGTGTGGTGGCCTGTGGACATGGCCGGGTGCAGCACTCAGCGTGGCTCCCTCCGTCCCTCCCGTGCGTCCTCACAGGGCGGGCGGGAGAAGAATTGGATGTGCGAGTTGGCCTGCGCCACCGCCTCCTCCAGCCGGTCACGGTACGCCAGCAGGATGACCAGCTTTAGCTGCAGCAGCTCGGCCAGACGCGCCGCCTGCGCAAACCTCTGCAAGGGCATTGGCGCATGGGCGGGCACCGCGCCGCCGCCGCCGCCGCCGCTGTGCGCGTGGTGGTGCTGGTGGTGGTGCTGCAGCGCGGCCCAGCTGGAGTGGTGCGCGTGGTGCGGCGCGTGGCGGGTGGCGGCGTCCCCGCCCGCCTCGCCGTGCGCGCCGCCCAGGAGCGGGTCGGCGCCCGGCGTAGAGGAGGGCCAGCCGGGCGGCGCGGCGCTGGCGACGTGGGGCAGCGAGTGCGAGGCGTGCAGGTGGCCGGCGGCGGCGGCGTGGGCGGCCACCGTGTGCAGCGCCGGCGACGAGTGCGTGGCGGGCGGCATGTGCGCTCCCGAGGCGGAGGACGGCGGCACCGGCGGCGCCACGACGGCGCGCACGTGCGCGTACGCCGACTGGTACTCTTGCACGGCGGTGCGCCAGTCCTGGCGGAACTCTGCGTACACGGCCAGCTGCGGAGCAGCACGCAGGAAGCGTGCACGCGCCCGAGTCCACCGGACGCTTAGGAAACGGTGCTTGCGCAGGAACTGGGCCCGGGGGGCGGCTCGGCGCTGCCAGGCGTGCAGGATGGATGGCGCGGCGAGACGAGGCAGGGGCGGGGCAGGCAACGGGGGCGCGCGCACCTTGATGGCGGCGCGCGCGTGCACCTCGGGCGGGCACCTGCCGTCCAGGTAGGCGGCCTGCCGCTCGGCGTGCTTGTCCGCCACGTGCTTGGACCGCCTGCCGCAGGGGATCCAGGGAGGAAGGGGGCCGTGCACAGGCACACCTCTCCACATCGCGCCGTGGCGTTCAACACGGGCGAGGAGGCGGCGGCGGCGGCGTGGGCGGCGGCTCGTCCTCACCGCGAGTAGTAGGCGGCGCAGGCCTCTGCGGCCAGCAGCCCCAGCGCGCGCAGCGACGCGTCGCGCGCGGCCCGGCTGGCCTCGTCCAGCGGCTGGCCCTGCTGCAGCAGCACCGGCACCACCGACCTGCGCACACGGCGCACACAGGAGCACCCCAGGGCTGGCCGTGCGTCACAGCGTCCATCAGCAAGCCCCCGCCGCACCACTCCCTGGGGAAAGGCAAGCAGCCCAGGCCGCAGGCTCGCCTGGGGTCCAGCGTGAGGTGGTGGCACAGGTTGTTGACCCGGTCCGAGGGCAGCTCGCCGGCGCCCACGGGCTGAGCCACGGCCAGCACCATGCCCGCGCCCCGCAGCGCCACCTGCGCCGCACAACAGGGGCGTGCAGCAGCCGCCTGGTGTGAATAAAGAGGGCTGCTGGCGGCGGCGTAATGCTGCGCTCCGCAAGTGCGTGCTGGCCGGCGCGCGTGGAGCGCACCGCGTCGCGGATGAACTTGAGCGTGTAGAGCATGCGGTTCCAGGTGGAGGGGTCGCCCTGGAGCTCCGATCTGCGGGCAGCACACATGTTGCCGCGGGGCGCGCTGTGCGGACGCGGCTGTGCGGCAGCTGTGCGGAGTGCCGCTGTCCATTGCCGGCAGACGGCAGGCCGCCGCGATCGCCGGCGCCAGGCCGTGCTGCTGGTGCGGCGGCGGCGCGCCGTACCTGAGCACCAGGACGACTGCTGTCGCGGGCCGGCGCTGGCGGTGCTTGGTGAGCCATTCCGTCTGCGCGTGCACACACACTGGTTGGCCTGAGGCGCGATCCCTGCGGCCTCGGACCGGTGCACCGCGCGCCGTGGGACACGCGCACTTTGAGGATGCCCGGCGCGCTCCAGGATGGTGGCCGGGCGGCTGCCGCTGCTCCTGCTGCTGAGAGAGGCGCTGGCCCCAGCCCGCTGCCTGCACAGGTGCACGCACGGGTGCAGCACGTCAGGTGCCCACCGCAGCGGGCACTGCCCGCTGCAGCCCGAGGTCCTCATCATTGGCAGGCCACCCCACACACTCGCCTGGCGTGCTGAAGGCCCTGGGCACAAAGTGCTCCACGGGCTCGTTGCAGCAGAGCGAGACGAGCGGGGGCTTGAGCGCGTGCAGGAAGAACTCGCTGATGGGCTTGTGCAGCTCGGGGCACCCGACCAGCGCGACGAGAGGCACTGGCGGCGAGCGGAACTCGTGCGAGTAGAACTGCTGCACGAACGCCATCCGCGCTGTGGCAGTGGGGAGCGCCGAGCCTCCCCCACCTCCTCCTCCTTCAGCCTCTCAGCCTGGCTGGCCGTCCTCCTCTCATCGCCTGCTGCGTGGTGCTGAGGCCATCAGGCGCGTCCGGTGGGCTGCGAACGCCAGAATCGTGCACTATGCCCTAACTGCGGACAGGCAAGCACGCGCTGCATCCTCGCGCAGTCGACTTGTGTAGGAGCGAGTATGGAGCTCTCTGGTTGCGTCGCGCTTGCGCTGGCGCTCGGCAGCGGCGCGGAGCCTTGACGGGCTCCTGCGCTTCGCGAGAGGAACTCGCTCGATGGGGCCCTCCTCTGCGGGAGAGGCGCCCAGCGCTGGGCGGAGAGGAGGCGGGACAGGCGGCGGGCGTGGCGGGACGCTGGAGCTGCAGCAGCGGCGGAGGGGAGCGCGGCAGGGCTCCTCCTCGGGTGTTTGCAGCGCAGCAGCACTCCTCCTCCTCGTCGCGGTCCTCCTCCCACGCCTGCCGCGGCCCGCGACCGCGTTCCAGCTGCTCGACTTGCTGGGCCTCTCAGCGCACCGCAGCCCCCAGCCACTGGCCAGAGGTGCGTTCCTGGTGGCTCTCGCGGAAGGGAATGCTGGCAGGGCAACAGCACCAGTGCGGGCGCGCAGCGGGCACGCAGGCAATGTGCAGGCGGCGATCGACGAATTCGCCGTGCACCTCTAGCCTCTGGCCGGGCCACCCCGCAGAGGCGGTGCACGGCACCACCTTGATGTCAGGGGTGCCGCCCCAGCTCGCGCACGTAACTCGCGCTGCGGCCCCACCCCGCGCGCGCAGGCTCATCATCAGCGGCGGCGTCCAGTCAGCTGCAGCCCAGCGGCGCCGATCTGCCGGGCGCCCTGGAGGTCGCTGCTGCCTCCCGGGGCGGGGCGGACGATTTCGCCTCGCTGCTCGAGCCCCTCGAGACGGCGATGGCGCCCGAGGAGCGCAGGCAGGTGGTGCAGCAGCTGCGCGCGCACCAGGAGGCCGCGCGTCGCACTGAGGCTGGTGGCGAAGGAACGGCGCGTCGGGCCGCTGCCTTGCACCACCACCTGCGCGCGGCCAGCAGCGCGCCCGAGCCCCAGCGGGCGGCGCAGCAGCTCGACACGCCGCACGTGGACGCGCTGCCGCGGCTGGTGCTCGGCCCGGGCGACGCTGCGGCCGGGAAGGCGAGGCGCACCCTCGCCGCGAGCGACTCTTCCTCCTCGTCGTTCTACTGGTGGGACGACGCCCGGCTGGGCTTCACGCAGGCCGCGGACGCGTGCAGCAGCTACGGAGGCAGCCTGGCCGTGCTCGCCTCGGCCTCGGCGGGGCCCCCTCCTGCGGCGCTCGCACGCGGGGTGAGTCGGGCCCGAGGGCCAGGTCCTGTGTCGGGCGCCAGCTCGTTCGCTTTTGGCAGCCAGCACACCGCTGGCGTGCCCCAACTCGACTCGCAGGTCGAGTACTGGATCGGGCTCTTCAACGCAGCGCAGGCGCCCGGGCGCAACGGGTCCTGGGCCTGGGTCGATCTGTCCGTGTACCGCGCGGCGGACGCGCGATGGGCGAGTCGCGCGCAGCCCGTCGACGGCCAGTGGTGCGCCTTCCTGGCGTGGGAGCCCGCGCTCGACCAGTGGGCGTGGAGGTCCGGCGACTGCAGCGCCAAGCGCGCCGTGCTCTGCAGCCTGCGCAATCCAGGTGAGGACGGGCGCCGCCGAGATCGATCGATCGAACGGTCAACTCGGTGGGCGCAGGCCTGCCAGAGGAGATGATGAGGGGACGAGGCCGCGAGCGCACGCTCGGCACGCACGCTGCTGCTACGCGCGCGCAGGCGCCGTGGCGTCGCTGGGGTCGCTGCTGGGCGGCAACCGGCCCTTCAGCTGTGTTCGCGGCATGCAGCTCAGCGTGGGCCCCGTGCTGGCCACCAGCACGCTGCTGCTGGAGAGCAGCGGCGGCAGCAGCAGCACGAGCAGCAGCGGCAGCGGCGCCACCCCTGCCGTGACGCTGGCGTCGCAGCGCCCGCAGCTGTGCGCCGCGCGTTGCCGCGCCAACCCCCTCTGCGACGCCTTTTTCGTGGCGGGCGCGCGCTGCGTGCTGCAGTCGCGGCCCGCTGCGCCGACGGTGCAGATGGCGGCCAACGCCAGCGTCGCCGTCTCGTGCCTGCGCTACGGCCTGGACTTTGTCAGCGCCGGCAAGGCGGCGGCGCAGCACGCGCTGGCCGCCTCGCCCGCCGCGGCGCGCTCCTACAAGTGCCTGCTGGCCGGCACGCAGCAGGCGCTGGCGCTGCAGTCGCAGCGCACCGTCAGCGGCGTCTGCACGGCGGCAGAGTGCGCCGAGCTGTGCGCCCGCAGCGGAAGCGGCGGCGCCGGCGACGCGCCAGCGGCGCTGCGCTGCACCGCCGTGCTGCACAGCGCCGCCACCTGCCAGTGCCAGCTGGGGCAGCAGCCACTCGCCGCCGCCGCGCCGGCGCTGCTCTCCTCGCCCCCCTCGTCGGGCGCGGCGGCGCCGCTGGCGTGTGTGCAGGAGGACCGCGACTTTTTGCGCCTGGGCGCGCTCAACGACCCCTCGGTGGTGCAGTTCAGCCTGGGCGGCGCGCGGCTCATCTACCACCCCGAGCCGCTGGGCTACGACGACGCGGGCGAGGTGTGCGCGCGGCAGCACGGCGGCGGCGTGCTGGCCAGCGTGGCGTCGCTGCGCGGGGCGCTGGCGCTGGCGGCAAAGGTGCTGCGGGCGCTGCCGCCGCGGCTGGTGGTGCCGGCGGCGGGCGCGGCGCCGGGGCTGCACGGCGCGTGGGTGGGCCTGGCGGGCAGCGGCGCGGCGCTGCAGGCGGTCATGCGGGCGGGCGGGGAGGCGGCGGACCTGGAGTGGCAGGACGGCGTGGCGGTCAACGGGACGCTGCTGCAGGTCCGTGGCGGCAGGGAGGAGTGGCAGGGTGGCAGGCAGCCACGGGAGGGACAGAACCCAGCAAGCGCAGCAAGTGGGCGCAGCGGCAGGAGGAGAGTGGCGGGGTCGGTCAGGCAGCCATAGGGGGCGAACTAAGCCAGTGGAGCGGGCGCGAGGGCAGAAGGAGAGGCGTGGTGTGTGCATGCTGTGGCGCGCGCACAGGTGGTGTGGGGCATGCTCCCCAACGGCACGCGCTGGCGGCCGCCGCGCGCCACGGCGGCGCGCGCCTGCGTGCACTTTTCCAACTCGACGCTGCTGGCGCGCCCGGGCCTGGCCGCCGCCGACACCTGCGACTGGCAGCTGCCCTTTGTCTGCCAAGGTGAGCAAACGGCTGGTTTCGGCACGTGCCGTGCGCCAGCAGCAATGGCGGCAGCAGCAGCGCGTGACACCCCGTCAACGGTTCGCTGCCCGGTGCCCGCGCCTGCGCCGCAGTGGACGACGCGGCCGCCTCGACCTTCTCCACCTCTGCCGTGGCCATGTCCGCCAGCGCCAGCAGCACCAGCACCGCGTCCACCCAGTCGGACGTGGCCTTCACCGACGACTCCACCGCCGCCGCTGCCTCCTCCTCCTCCACGACCGTCTCCTCCACCGACGGGACGGCGCCGCCCGACGTGTCGGTGTCGGACGCCGAGCAGCCGGCGCTGCCGCGCATCGTCACGGTGCCCGACACGGGCGTGCTCATGTGGGTGCAGCCCCAGGCCGACACGCCCGTGCCAGAGCTGCTGGCCAAGCAGTGGTGCGGCATCTGGAACGCCTCGCTGGCCACCGTCTACAACCGCACCGCGCAGCTGGCGCTCGAGTCGGTGCGTGCGGCCCCCGCCTCGCTGCGCTGCGCTCCCTGCGCTGCGCTGGCAGTGCCATGCAGCACTCCGGGCGCTCCCCGTTTACGTGGGGAGTATAGAGCGGGTGTCGTCTCCCCGCGCGCCATTGCGCAGGTGGCGGCGACGGGCCAGCAGCCCTACTGGATCAACCTGGCCGTCAACGAGAGCGTGGAGGCGTGGCAGTGGGGCGCGCCCAACACGCTGGCCAACTCCACCGACTTCCTGGCGGGCTACAAGGGCTGGTGCAGCGCGGCGCCGCCGCCCGCCGCGCTCGGCGACCCGTCGTGCTCGCAGCTGGCCTTTGCGCCCGACGCCTGCGTGGCGCACGCCTCGGGCACCGGCTGGGGCTGGTACCCGCGCACGTGCGAGGAGGAGGGGTCGTACATGTGCATGGCCTCGCCGCGAGGTGCGCAGTGGCTTGTTTGCTGGAGGGCGGTGCGCAGTGGCTTGTTTGCTGGAGGGAGGTGCGCAGTGGCTTCTTTGCGGGAGGGCGGTGCGCAGTGGCTTCTTTGCGGGAGGGCGGGAGGGGCGCCCACATTCCCGCGCTCTTTGGGCAGGTCGTCAGCTCGCGAGTCGTGCAGTGGAGCGAGCGTGCGTTGACGTGTGTGTGGCGGTCGCATTCCTCGTCCCTGCCTGCCTGTGCAGGCACGCCTGGGTACTTTTACTGCGCCGACGGGTACGACCTGGGCGGCACGGTGGTGGCGGCCAACAACTTCACCAACGCCACGCCCGAGGAGGTGCGCTGCTGCCACCGTGGCGCTCTCGCGCGAGGAGAAGGAGGAGGGCGCCCTCTTTAGCTGGGGTCCAGGCCCCTTGCCAGTGAGCAGTGCTGACTGTGTGCTGCGTGTGCATTGCGCCCTTGGCTGCATGCAGACGGCGAGCTACTGCTCGGACCTGTGCACCAGCCAGGCGGCGTGCCACTCGTTCACCGTAATGGGCTCGCTGTGCCTGCGCAAGAGCCGCAACGCCACCTCGTCCTCGCTGGACGTGGTACGGCCCAACGTGACGGTCGGCTGCTTCAAGTACGGGCTACTGTGGGACATGCTCGGCGTCCACGTCGCCATGCAGGTGTGTGTGTGTGCGCGCGCGCGCGCTCTTCTCTCTCGGTCCCTGCTGCTCACGCCAGCTCCTGCACACAGACAGCCCGGCCTGTGCGGCTCCACCAGTGGCCACGGCATCCTCACGCTTGTGTGGTGCCCCTTCTTTC
>VFQP010003874.1_pt1 | contig 14611 bp, 13 predicted proteins | sample 3512351 | NCBI WGS metagenome assembly VFQP01 (sample SAMN10412372, study PRJNA504923) | tailings metagenome | isolation source: Relicate 1 Philex TSF1 revegetated site | place: Philippines: Tuba, Benguet | collected 2017-08-29 | reverse complement strand
TAAACGAGGCCATGAGCAACGCCGCCGCCATGCAGGAGTCGTCCAGCATCATGAACGCCATGCTGAGGGAGGAGCGCGCGCGGACCCAGGCCCTCAAGCAGGAGGTGGAGACGCTGTGCGCACAGGTCGCCGGCATGCAGCAGCAGCAGCAGCAGCAGCAGGAGCAGCAGGAGCAGCAACAAGCGTTCGAGGCGGCCTCACCCCTGGTCACGATGGTTCGGCCAGGCGGCAGCGGCACCACAGTGCCCATCAAGCAGGAGCCAGGGACGCAGGCGGGAGGCCAGCCGCAGGAGACGCTCGCGCCAGGACCAATGGCAGCCGTACCGTCGGGCGCCAACACCAGCGCTATGGGAGCGGGCGCGGCCGCCGCGCAGTGGGCGGGCGACGCGGACGCCATGCAGCAGCGGATGCAGCAGCTGCAGGTGAGCGCCGTGGGTGCTCGGCGCGCGTGGTCGTGCGGGCCAGCACGCGCCTGCGAGCTCTGGTGTGGTTGCTTGTCGGCCTGACGGCTACCGCCAGCGCCTGGGTGAGGCGGCCTCAGGAGCCCGCGGCTTTGTGGCGCCGCCGTGCCGTTGCGGGGTGATGAACACGTGTGGTGGAGCGTGGGCGCCTGTTGCGTGCGCAGGAGATGCGCATGCGCGCGGCTGAGCAGCTCCACGGCGGCGGCCAGGCACAGGTGAGAGCACTTGGGCAAGGGCAGGACGGGGCGAGAGCGGCTGCTCCAGGCCTGTCACCATTCGACAGCAAACGTGGGCAGGCGCCAGCGCCTTGAGCGTCGCACCAGGCGCACACCTTCCGCCGCTCTGCCGCACCCCGCCGACGCAGGCGACGGCGGTGCCAGAGCCCATGCCGCCGCACCTGCAGCCCTGCCCCTCGCCGGCAGCGCAGGAGGCGCGGGGGGCGCCGCCACCCTCGCTGCACGCGGCCGCAGCCCCAACCGACGCCGCGCCGTCCGCCGCTGGCGCAGCGGCGGCCCCAGGGGACGCGGAGCAGCCCTCCACCACGCGCGCCGACGGCGCCGACGGCGACGCGTCGCGTTTGCCGCAGGCGCCGCCCACGTCCTCGGCCGGCAAGCCGCCGGCGGTGCGCCCTCGCGCCAGCCCCTCCCCCGCGGCCCCCGCGTCGCGCGCCGGCGTCCGCGACGCCGGCACCTCCAGGGCGGCGGCGCGCGGCGAGGCGCGGAGCCCGGCGCAGCCGGCCCACGCCTCCGCCGCGCCGCCGCCCTCCTCCTCCTCCTCCGACGTGCTCCCCTTCCCGCTGCCGGTGCCCAGCGCCGGCGACCACCACCCCCGCTACTGCAAGTTCTGCGAGGGCCACCACACCGGCATCTGCTTCGTGCGCTACCCTTGGGTCGCCTACGCCAAGCAGCTGGGCCCCTGCTGGGCGGCGCACCGCAAGCGCTTCCCGTCCGAGCCGACGGCGCAGTTCGGCGAGGACTTTGAGCTGCACAGCGGCGGCACCACGGTGATCGTCAGCTCGGGGCCGCGCAAGGGCGCTGTGCTGCGCCTGCCAAAGCCGGCGGAGCTGGCCAAGGAGCTGGAGCGGGACAAGGAGAGCAGAGACAGGGACCGGGAGCGGGACAGGGAGAAGGAGAGCAGAGACAGGGACCGGGAGCGGGACAGGGCGAGGGACCGGGAGAAGGAGAGCAGAGACGGGGACCGGGACAAGGAGCGGGACAGGGAGAGGGACCGGGAGAAGGAGAGGGACAGGGACAAGGGCAGGGGCGCGCCGGACGACCGCAGCCGGAAGCGCGACCGCAGCCGGGAGCGGGAGGACCGCGACGACGGCAAGGAGGCGCGCGACGGCAAGGGCAGGGACCGGGACCGGGATGGCGGCGGCGGCGGTGGGCACGCCAAGCGAGAAAGGAAGAGCACGGCGTCGCCGACGGGTGAGCGGCGGGCGCCCAGCCGGGGCGCGTCGGACCACAGCCCGCCCGGGCAGCCGCCGCCGCCGCCGAACCACCACCAACCCGTGGTGCGGGGGCCGCTGGGCGCCGGGGGAGGAGGCGGGGAAGAGTGGCAGCAGCAGCAGCAGCAGCAGTGGGGCGAGCCTCCGCCGCCGCTGGATTGGCGGCAGAGCGGCGCGGGCCCGGGCCCTGGGCGGCCGCACGACCACGGCCCTGGGTGGTTTGGGCCGCCTCCCAACGGCGGGGTGCCGTTGGGGCGGGGCGAGGGGCCTCTGGACCACCAGGACGTGCGGCCGCTCGGCAACGGCGGCTGGCCGGCGTGGCCGCCACCTGGGAGGCTGCGTGCGACGGCGGAAGTGCAGGGGGCGGTGCGGGACGTGGAGCACCACCGGCCGCCGCCGGCGGGGCGCCTGCCCTTCCCGCTGCCGCTTCCGTCGCTGGAGGAGCACCCGAGCGGCACGTGCAAGTTTTGCGGCCGGTTCCACAAGGTGCGTGGGGTGTTGAGCGTCTGGTGCAGCCGTCTCAAGCGAGCAGATGACGATGTCGCGTGCGCGAGCCCATGCGCTGTGAGGGCGAGTCTCCGTTGTGGTGACTGGGGACTTCTCGCCCGCGCGCCACTCGCCGTCCACGACGTTGCCTGTCCGGGCAGCCGTGCTAGAAGCAGTGCAGGTTGGTGGGTTTGCGGGCCTTGCCTGCGGCCCGCCGTCCGTGCGTGCGTGCACGACGCTCGCACTACAGGGCAGCGGTTTGCCGCCAGAGTGTTGGGCCGTCAAGGAGGCATCAAGCCGCTGTTTGCCCCACGCCGCGGCGCCCTGCGCAGGGCAACGTGTGCCGCAACCGCTTCCCCTGGATCTCGATGCCGTCATGGCTCAGGAACGCCTGGCTGGAGCACGTCAAGCTGTTCCAGCAGGAGCCGACGGCGCACCACGAGGAGTTTGCCATGCTGCCGGACGGGCACCTGGTGATGCTGCTGGGCGACCACCTGGGCACGCTGCTCGAGGCGGACGTGCAGCCCCGGGGCGTCGTGCTAGGGGGGCGAGGCGGACCGGGGGGATACGGAGGGGGTCCGCCGCCAAACGGGCACCACGCGCACGGGTGGAACGGCTACTGAGGCAGCGCCGGCGCCGCCGGCGTGAGGGTTGCGTGCCCAAGGCCGCGCGAGCTGTGTTGCGGGGTGGCGGCTCCAGCACCAGGTTCAGCCTTCACGTTTCCTTGCTGCTGAGAACGCTGTGAGAGAGGCGTGCAAAGGCCGTGGCGATGGCGCAGCCCGGTCCCCATGGTGGCACGGCACGCGCGAGAAGACGAACAGGCGCACCACCGTTGGGCGGCAACGGGCCCGCGCGGCTTGCACTCGCGCACTCACAGCCGCCATCGCAAGCACTCGCACGCGCTGCTGGTGTTGGCGCGCCGCAAGACAAGGCGCAGCACGGTGATGCGAGCACGGAGCTGAGGAAAAGCACGGCACACGCACAATGGCAGCGGCCAGCAGCAAGCAGCGCCTGATGGAGGAGAATCGCATGCTCCGGTCCCAGCTGGAGGACGCGGGGAGCTACCTGGATGCGCAAATCACGCGGTGCGCCGCCACCGCCGTGCCGTGCCTTCATCCTTTCTTGCGCCGTGCGCGCCGTTCTCCACCGCTGACCAGCAGAGCCTCACCGGCGATGCGCTCGTCATGGGACGGGCACACGCACGCGCACGTGCCACCCGCAGCGAACGGGCCGCGCGCGCCCTTGCCTGCCTCCCACCACCACACAACGCACGCGCAGGTACGAGGCGCAGCTGGAGGAGCGCGACGAGCAGCTCCGCGCGTCGCAGGCCCGCGCCCAGCAGCTGCAGGCCCGGCTGCTCACCGCCCACGAGGACAAGGCGGCGCTGCGGGCGCAGCTCGACGCGGCGCTTTGCAAGCAGGACGACGTCTCCGACATGCAGGATTCGCTCAACGCGATGGGCAGCATGCTCAAGCAGGAGATGCAAAAGTGCCAGTCGCTCCTGCTGGCCAAGCGCACGGCCGAGCACGACCTCAAGCAGGCGCTCGCCGCCGAGCAGGCGCTCCGCGGCGAGCTGGAGAGGGAGCGCGGCGGCCGGGCGGCGGCCGAGGCGGCGGTTGAGCAGGCGCGCTGCATGTGCGCCGAGGCGCTGCGGCGCGCCGAGCAGGCGCGGTGGGAGGCCGGGCAGGAGGCGCGGCGCGCCGGCGCGGCGTGCGCCGACGTGGCGCACCTGCACCACGTGCTGAGGGGCGTCAAGGAGGACGGCAGGGCCGCCTTGCAGGTGCGGCAGAGGTGCCCGCCTGCGCTTTTTTTGGGGGGGGGGGCCTCTGCGCCTAGCCCGCCCCAGCCCCGACAGCAGTCCCTCAGAGTCGAGGATGATCAGCAGCCAGGCAGACAGTGGCGCTTGAATCGTCCAGGGCAGAGCAGGCCAGCTGCGCGCGTGGCCCCCACCCGACGCGATGCCTAACCTGGCGATGATGCGTCGGGCCGCGCGCGTGCGCTTTGCGCTGCGTGCCCGCAGGCGCTGCACCTGAGGCTGCTGCTCGCCGAGCGGGAGCGCGACGCCGCGCTCGCCGCCTGCGGCGCCAGCAACAGCAACACCAACAACCGCCCGCACCACCACCCCCAGCACCACCACCACCAACCCAACGCCAGCCAGGTCGGGCAGCACCAGCCCGCCGCGCCGACAGCCCCGGCGCCGGCGCCCGCCCCGTCGCCCGCCGCAGCCTCTCCGCCCGCCACAGACCCGCCACCCGCCGCCGCCGCCGCCGCCGCCCACGCGACGGAGGCCACGTGCACGGCGGCGGCGACGGCCACGGCGCCGCGCCCCGGCGCGCCACCCGAGGCCACCGCGTGCTCCTGCTCCTCCCCCGCTGAGCTCCTGGCCGCGGCGCCAACGGCGGCGGCAGCAGCTGGCAACGGCGAGGAGCCAGCGGCTGAGGCGCCGGAGGCCATCCCCATGGCGAGGCCTGCCGCCGCCGCCGCCGCAGACACCGACGGCTCCGTCGCGTCGGCGCCTTTCGAGCCCCGCAGCCGCGTTCCCGCCAAGATCGACGCGCCGGAGCATGCCGAGGGCGGCCCGCCACCACCGCCATCCTCCGCCGTCCCCGTCGCCGCCATCGACCCGCCGCCGCCGTCGGAGTCGCACCCCGCCCCAGCCGCCGCCAGCAAGTCACCGGCGCAGCCAGCCGCCGCCGCCGCCAGCGACGGCCCGCCGGCCACCACGCCGCCGCTGGCGCCTGCGCCGCCGCCGGTCGAGGACGCGGGCGCCTCCGCCCCGCCCGCCGCCGCCACCGCCGCTCTGGTAGCTGGCAAGAAGCTGCCTCCGCTGGCGCCCACGCCGCTCAACCTCAAGAACCTCCCGGCCGCCGCCAAGCGCCCGCCCGTCGCCGGCAGCGCACCGGCCAGCGCCCCCGCCGCGGCCGTTGACGCCGGCGCAGCGGGCCCGGTCAAGCCCCTCAAGGAGATTGCGCGCGCCGTCGTCGCCGCCGTCGCCGCCGCCACCGCTGCCGCTTTGTCGGCAGCCGCTGCCGCCGCCGCCGCAAAGGCGAAGGAAACGGCGGCGCCGGGCGCCGTCAGAGCTGCGGCGGGCCCCTCGCCGCCCGTGCCGCACCCCGGCGTGGCCCGGGCGCATCCGAGCAGCGCCTCCCCTCTCGTGGCACCCTCCCCGCCCCTCCACGCCAACCCGCCCTTGGGGCCTCGCCCTCCGCTGGAGCCTCACCCTGCGGCGCTCCACCCGCGCCCTCCACTGGAGCCTCACCCTACAGAGCGCCACCCGCACCCTCCCGTGGAGCCGCACCCACTGTCGCTCCACCTGCCGCGCCCTCCCCTGGAGCCCCACCCCATGGCGTTCCACCCACGCCCTCCCCTGGAGCCGCACCCCATGACGCTCCCCCACCACCACCCTCTCCTTGCCCCCCCGGCGGGGCCGTACATTGTGCCCGCCTTCCAGCATGCGTTCCCCCCCCCGCTGGCAGGCGGCCACCCGCCTGCCTGGCCCCGCCCTCCGCTGCACGCCGCCGCCGCCGCCGGCGCGCCTTGGACGCGCGCCAACGCCGCCCCCGGGCCGGCAGCGTCGCCAGAGCCCTGCCCGCCTGGCGACGCGCCGCACTCGCCTGCCGCAGGCGCCAGCCCCTTCCCCAGCGTCGTGCACGCCACGCTGGGCGCTGGCGGGCCGGCGGCGCCGCCGCCGCCGCCACCGCCTGAGTCGGCGGACGGGGCGGAGGCGCAGCCGCCGGGGCAGGCGGGGGCTGGCGGGGACGGCCACGTCGCGAGGGGGGCGGCGGACGCCAGAGGGCCTGGGCGCGGGAGCGCGGCGAAGTCTTGGAGGCCCGAGGGCCTGGTGTTCGACCTGCCAGTGGAGGAGCTCAATGAGGACGAGGCAGGGGTGTGCAACTGCTGCCACCAGAACCACGCGGGCGAGGTGAGCGGACAGTGCGCGCACCGAGTCGAACATGTGGATCGTGCCGGCGTCCTCTCTCGAGCTCTCGCGCGTGTTCGACGAGAGCGTGTTCGACGCTCGCGGCGTTTGCGCGCGTGCAGGTGTGCCACCAGCTGTACCCATGGCTGGCCTCGGCAGCCACGAGCAAGTCCGCCTGGCGCCGCCACCGCAAGAAGTGCTGCGCCGAGGGCGAGGGGCTGGCCTCGTGGTTCCGGATCGACCCCGACACGCGCGAGGTGGTCGACGGCCACCCGGCCGTGATGGAGCTGGTCCGGTGCGCGCGGAGGCGCAGGTGCGACCCGCCGTCGTCGTCGCCGTCGCCTCTGCACTTGCCATGCCGCTTGGAGTCCCCTCGCATCACACGCCCCAGCAGGAGCAACAGTGAGACATGCCATTGCTCGCTCCAGACGGCCCTCGCCGAACGCACGCTCTTTGCCCGCGCAGGGCCAAGGCGCAGCGCGCGGCGATGCTGGCTGCGGACGGGGCGCAGCCGCCGCCGCCCCCCGCTGGCGCAGCAGCAGCAGCAGCAGCAGCAGCAGCAGACGACGACGCGGTCGACGCCCTCAGGGACTTGCCCTCTTTTGCCGCGCGCGTCGCCGCGCCGCTGCCAGAGGAGCCCCTCCCGTCACGCAGCCGCAGCCGAAGCCGCAGCCGAGAGCCCGCGGCGGGCAAGGACGGCTCCCGGGGGCGCCGCCGCCGCAGCGCCTCCCCACCAAGGCGCCGCCGCCGCACCCGCTCGCCCAAGAAGCTGGCCAGGGCGGGCAGCAGCCCGTCACCGCCACGCCGCAGGGCGCGCAGCCTCTCCCCGGGCGGCGAGAGGCGCCGCAGCCGCCGGACCTCTCGCGAGCGCAGCGGCCGCAAGCGCGGCCGCAGCCGCAGCCGCTCCCCCACGGCGCGCCAAGCCAAGAAGCACCGCAAGACGCAGCGCGACGGCGACAGGCCGCGGCGCCGCGACGCCAGCGGCAGCCCGCGCCCCGCCGCCCCAACCGTCGTGGCCCCTGCCGCCGCGCCGGCCGCTGAGCCGCCGCCGCCAACGGCCACCTGCGGCATCGCCGCTCCCCGTGCGGACCCCACCCAGGCCCCCAACGCCAGCCACGCACCCGCCGCCTCGTTCACCTCCAGCAGCGGCTTCGACGACGACTCAGCATGCGACGACGACGACCACGACGGCGGCGACTCCGCCTCGCACCCGCCCCAGCAGGACGCGGCGGCGGCGGCGGCGGCAGGGCACGCCGGCAAGGCGGCGCCGTCGCCGGCAGCGGCAGCGCCCTCGCTGGGCCACCTGGCCAGCAGGGCCAGCTCCCTGATGGTGGGCGCCGCGCACGCCGGCGGCGTGGGTGCGCCGCAGCAGCTGCACGCCGTCCCGTCAGGTAGCGCGGGGCCGGCGTCCAGGGGCGCCGCGGCGGACGGCGCGACCAGCGCTGGGTGGGGAAACGCCGCGGCCCACCACCATGCGGCGGCAGCGGGCGGCGGCGGGGACGCGCGAGCCGGCGCGCTTTGCGGCCCGCCGCATCTCGCCGCCTGGCCGCCCTCTGCGCCCGCGCCCGCGCCCGCCGACGCCGCGCCGCCGCTCACCGCGGCTGCGGTGCACGCGCCGGTGGCGCCCGCGGCCGCAGCCTCCACGGCCACGGGGTCCGACATGCGGCTGTCGTCACCCTACAAGTCAGCGCCGCAGGTGGACGCCGTTCCCGCCCCCTCCTACGGTGGCTCCCTGCCGCCGGGCGTGGACCTCGAGCCCTTCTTCCCACCCTTTGCCGTCGCCACCGCCACCGTCGCGCCACCAGCAGCCAGCCTCGACCCCACAGCCAGCCCCGGCACGCCTGCCGCCCACGGGGCCCGCCTGCCGCCGCAGGTCCTCCGGCAGCCCAGCGCGTCGCCACCGCCGCCGCTCGCAGCCGCGCCGCTCGGCGCCCCGCCTTGGCACCTGGCGGGCATGCACCACGGCCCGCCGCACGGGGGGGCGCAGTGGGCGCCGCACGGGCAGCCGGCGTCGTCCGCCGTGCAGCAGTGGCTGCCTGGGATGGCGCAGCGCCCGCTGCCGTTTGGCCAGGCGCCACACCCTGGCGGCTGGGGCCCTGGCGGCGCGGTGCCGCTGGGGGCCGGGCCGCGCTTCTTCATGCCGCCGCCGGCATGAGATCGGGGGGCGCATCGTCCTGGTTCCACCTGCATCGTGCCCATGCCCATTCATTCGTGCTGGTCTGTGTGCAGTTGCTGCAACGCTGACTGGATTGACGGCAGTGCCGCAGATCGTCTCCCTCTCCCAGAGCAGCGCGCTCGTGTGTGGGCGAGGAGGCTCATGGCTGGGGTGGACGTGCGCTCGCCAGAGCGAAGGAGACGAGATTGAGACGCGGCAGCGCACAAGTGCCGTCACGCACGCTCGCTCAGCGCTCACGCACATCGCGTGCACTGCCGCCTGCGCGGCGCGGGGCGTGCTGTTCGGGCGATCGAGCTCGCACCAGCACGCACGCACCAGCAGCAGCAGAAGCAGAGCTCGCAGTCATGGGCAAGCCATCAGAAATGGAGCAGCTGAGAGAAGAGGTGGAACGCCTGCGGAGGGAAAACGCCCTGCTGCGACACCAGGCCGCGCGGGCGGACGCGTTCAACGCCGAGGAGTTGGACAGGCAAGCAACACACACGCGCAGAGCGCAGTGTGGGTCACAGCGCTTTGTGCAATGCATGCGCGCTCGTGACCAGCGGCAGCCTTGCTTCCAGCGCGTTGCCGGCCCGTTGGCGTGCTGTGCGCATGCACGACGCCACGCGTGCGTGCCCCACTCCTCGCAACCGCGCAGGCGCGATGATGAGCTGTCGCAGCTGCACGGCGCGCTGGCCGCCAAGCAGCAGCAGTGCGACGACCTGCAGGCACTGGTGGATGGCGCGCGGCACGCGTGCACGCAACTGCACTCGGCCCTGCAGGAGGAGGCGGCCCACCGCCAGCAGCTGGCCGCTGAGCTGGAGCGCGCCAGCGAAGCGTCCAAGCAAGAGCTAGTGCGCCTGCTCGCCGACGTGGTGCGAAGATCGTGCCAAGTTCAAGGAGGAGGCGTTTCATCTTCACGCAGAAGTCGTAGCTGCTCCGCCCGCGGATGAACTTGCTCGCGTTCCCGAAGGTGCTGGCCGAGGAGGTGGCCCGCGGCGCCAAGGAGGACGTTGGCACCCTGCGCGCCCAAGTCAAGGAGCTGCAGCAGCTCCGCGAGCGCGACCGAGCGGCCGCTGAGGAAGCCGCCGGTGCAGCGGCGGCCGCGGCGCGTGCGCAGCTGGAGACGGCGCAGGCCACGTGGGTGGCCGAGGCGCAGCGAGCGCGCGACGGCGAGGCGCAGGTGAGGAGCACGAGTTTGCAGTGCGCAGCTTGGCGTGCGCCCCCGGTTCCTTATCGACGTCGTTGAGCGCGCCTGCATGCTCGTCCGTGAAACGGCCCGCTAAAGCAGGCGGTGCGGGCGCAGCTGGCGGCCGCCGACGCTGCGCGCGCGGAGCTGGCGCGGCAGATGGAGGAGGCGGTGGGAGGGCTGCGGGCTCAGCTGACGGCGGCCCAGGACGCGTGCGCGGAGGAGGCCAAGCTGCGGCAGGTGCTGCAGGTGCGGCTGCGCATTACGCGAGGGTGCCATGCTTTGGTGCGACCTCCCCACACACTTGCACAGTGCGTGACGGCGTGACGGCAACCACAGCAGGGCAAACAGAGCAAGGGTGGGTGCATGCTCGTCTCCTGGCACCGCAGACGCAGCTAGAGTCGGCGGCGGCGCAGTTGCTGCAGCGCGAATCGGACCTGGATGCGGCCAAGGCGGCGGCGGAGGAGCGGTGCGGGCGCGTCGGCGCCGACCTGGCGGCCGCGCAGCGGGACCTGGCCACCACCCGCTCGGGGCTCCACGCGCTGCAGTCCCACTGCCAGCGCCTGAGCGAGCAGCTCGACGAGGAGAAGGCGGGCGCCGCGCGGCGCGTGGAGGAGGAGCGGGCGGCAGGCGAGAAGCGCCTGGAGGAGGAGCGGGACAACGCCGAGCGGCGGGTGGCGGACGCCGCCGCGCAGGCGGAGCGCAGCGCGTCGGAGCTCGAGGGGGAGCTGCGGGAGGCGCGGGCGGCGCTGGTGGCGGAGCAGCAGCTGCTGCGGCGCTCGCACACCGAGGCCCGCAAGCTGCAGGTGCGCCCACGCCCGCGCCCGTGCGAGTGCGTGCATTTGGCGCCGACGGAACGGGCCGCCGCCCGCGGCATGGCGCCAGCCCACGCTAGAGCATGCGTCACGGGGCACCGCGACGCAAAACAATGGAACGGCGTCGCTACGGCATACCACGGTGCCCATCGCTGCGTTGCGTTGGGTGCGGCGGCTTGGTCCGGCCACGCGGATGACACTGGTGCGTTGGGGCGTGGCGCTGTGGCGTGCTCGCACCGCGCGCACAGGTGGCGCTGTCGGCCAAGGAGGGCGAGGCGCAGCACGCGGCGGCCGACATCAAGCGGCTCCAGGGCGACGCCAAGGCCCGCAACCAGGAGCTGCGGGAGCTGCGGCAGCTGCTGGACAAGTCGGCGGCCGCTGTGTCGACGGCGCAGCTGGAGATCCTGCGCCTGAGGGAGCAGCTCCACGCGGCAGAGGTGCGGCACACCAAGCACGCCACCAAGGCCGACGGGCAGGCGCGGGCGCTGCAGGCGTCGCTCAAGGAGGCGCAGCAGGTGCGCGTTGGGGCCTTCGCGGCCTTCGCTGTGTCTTTGGCTCCTCCAGAGGCTGGGCACGGTGAATCCACCAGGCTGTGGACTGTTGCCACCCCGCGGTGGCCCTTTCCGCTGATGCAAGACGCGCACACACGCCCCGTGTGCGCGTGACTGGCCTGCTGATGCTGCTCCTCAGGACGCGAGGATCGCCAGAGAGGAGCTGCAGCGGGCGCGCGGGCAGCTGGCCGCGGCCGAGGTGGACGGCCGCCGCGCAGTGGAGGCGGCGCAGGCGACGGCGCTGGCGGCCGAGCAGCAGGCGGCGGCGCGCCTGGCCGCCATGCGCCAGGAGCTGGCGTCGCGCGAGCAGGAGCTGCACCAGCGGGCGCGGCGCTTCGAGCAAGAGCAGCTGCGGTCCGAGCGCGCCGAGAACGCCCTGGTCGCCGCCGAGGCCAAGCTGGTGCGTCGCGACCCCAATGATGCTGCTCGCCCGGGGCTGTCTCCAGGCCTGCTGGTGCGGGCGGCTGGCTTGCGAGGTCTCGGGCGGCGCTCTCAGGCCACGTGTCCAGGGCACTTGCAGAGGTCTCGAGAGTGACGCGCCAGGGGAACGAGTTCGCTGGGAGTGAGCGTGGGGAAGGGGAGCGAGTGCAGCCACCCTTTCCTCTCACCCTACAAGCCACACGCCGCGTGTGCGAGTGTTCGTGTTCGTCCATGGCTGCCACGCAGGTGCGCGAGCGCGAGGCGAGGGCGGCGGCCCAGGCCGCCGCCGGCGCCGCGCAGCAAGCGGCGGACGAAGCGTCGCGCGCGCGCCGCGTGGCGGAGGACGCGCAGCGCGCCAGCGACGAGGCGGCCAAGCGCTCGGCGTCAGAGTTCCTGGAGCGGCTGCAGCGGGCGGTCGGGCGGGACGCCGAGGCGACCAGGCAGGTGCAGCACGAGGCCGACTCCGCCAGGCAAGCCTTGCAGCAGGCGCAGCAGGACGCCGCCGCCGCCAGGCTCGCACTGCAGCAGGCGCAGCACGAGGCCGCCGCGACCAAGGCCGCGCTGCTCGACGCCCAGGGCGAGACGCTCTCGCTGGCGGCGTCCCTCGACAACGCCCGCGCCGCCGCGCAGCAGGAGCGCGACGCGGCGCAGCGCGCCGTGGCGGCGTGCGCGGCCGAGGTGGACAAGGAGAGGGGCGCGAGGGTGGTGGCGGAGGCGCGCGCGAGCGCCACGGTGCAGCAGCACTGGGAGGCGGTGGGGCGCGCCGAGACGGCCGAGGAGGAGCTGGCCCACGCCCAGCGCGAGCTGCAGCAGAAGCACAAGGCGCTGGACGCGGCCGGCAAGGACGCCGAGGCGCTCAGGGACACGCTCGAGGTGCGGGTCCCTCTGCAAGTTGGTGTGCAAGGGCTGTAGGCAAGCGCAACCTGCACCACGCACACCACCTGCGCCGGCTCACCACAGGAGCCTGGTCCTCCTGCGCGCGTTCCGTGCAGGCGCGCACCCAGAGCCTGGCCGCCACGCAGCAGCAGCTGGAGCAGGCGGTGGCCGACGTGGCGCTGTGCCAGTACGAGCTCGACGTGGCGCGATCGGACAAGGCCAGCGCCGACAAGGTACATGCGTGCTCTCTTAATTCTCCGTCCCTGCGCTTGAGGTCGCCAGCAGCCTTGAAGCGCGCGAATGTCGAGCGTGGCATGGTGCCAGGTGCGGTGGTGCAACGCTCCCGCGCAGGCTGCGGCAGCAGCGCTGGCTGAGGCCGAGGGCCAGCGCGACCAAGCCCTGGCGCGGGAGCGGGAGCTCGACGCCGCCGTGCACGAGCTCCGCAGCAAGCTCGACGCCAAGGCCAAGGAGGTGGAGGAGCTCGAGGAGCAGGCCTCGCGCCACGCCGCCGCCCAGGTGCGCATGCGTGACGAGCTTCACCCATCACGCAGCCTACAGGCGCGGGCTAAAGCGACGGGACGCCCCGCAAGCGCGCGCCGTGCCGCCCACGCCCGGTTCCCCGCAGCGCGCCGAGCTGCCACAGCAGACGCGCAAGCATGGCACGCCGGCGGCGCGGCAGCCTCTCTTCCCCGCCACCTGCATCGCCGCGAGGGAGCTGTTTGCCGACTCTGGAGACGGCGGCACCACCGCCCCGCCGCTCCCGGCCCCACCGCCCCCCGAGCTGCGCGCCTCGCCGGCAGCCACACCCCCGCCGCTGCCGCTGTCGCCCCCGCCGCCCCTGCCGCCGGCGGCGACGGAGCCGTGCCCCAGCGACGGCACGGCGGCCGCGTCCTCGGGCACGCAGGAGACGCACGTGTCGCACCACGCGGCCCACACGCCGCGCTCGGCGACGTCGGCGCGGGCGCGCCGGCCGGCGCCCCCGCGGTCCATCGCGGCCAACTCGCTCGTCGTGCCGCGCGGCGCCGCCAGCGGCGGCGTCCACAAGGCCACCAGCCGCGCCGCGGCGCGCAGCCGCCAGCGCAGCAAGGCCGACCGCTCGCCCAAGCAGCAGGCCGGCGCCCCGCCGCCGCCCGCGCCGCCGCCGCCGCCCGCGCCGATGGTGGAGGGGGACTGCCGCCTCGCCGCCGCCGCCGATGACGCGCTGGCGCTCGTCGTCGTCCCCCCGCCCGAGGAGCAAGCCGCGCCGCCGCTGCCCTCGCCCTCGCAGCAGCAGCAGCAGGCGCAGCCGTACCCTGGCGTGAACGTGGACGTGGCGGGGCAGGCCATGGGCGGCCAGACCCTGTGGCAGGGCGGAGGCGGCGCGATGCCCTCGCCCATCTGGAGCGGCTTTGGCATGCCGCCGCCGCCACAGCAGCAGCAGATGCAGGTGCACCACGCGTGGCAGCAGGGGATGCCGCCGCTGCCGCCGCCGCCGCCGCCGTTCCCTACGTGGCAGCAGCGCAACGCGCCCCCGCCGCCGCTGCCGCATGCCCAGTGGCAGCAGCAGCACCCGCACTCTGCCTACCCCGGTGCGCTGCCGCCGCCGCCCCCTCCGTGGCCAGCGGTGATGCAGGGCGGCAGGGCGCCCATCTACGCACCGCGAGCGAGCCCAGCGCGCCCCGCCGTGGGCAGCGGCATGCCTGGGCCGGCGGCAGGCTGGGCCAACCCGCCTGTGCCCATGGTGCGAGCACCGCAGGGGGCACACTATGCGGCGAGCCCGTGGCAGGCGGGCCCTGGTGCGCCCATGCCCGGCCCGCCCCAGGGCCCCTGGCACAGCTAAGGTGGAGAGCGTCTTGGCGATGCCGCCGTCTTGGAGTTGAGAAGAGACCTCGGCACGCTGCTGCGCATTGTGGCTGTCGTTGGGCACCTCCGTCCTTTGTGCCTGCAGTTGGTCTCCCTGCGCGCCTGACACGCGCACGAGGGCAGATTCTCCTGCAGCCTGCAGCCGCTGAGCCCGCAGCGCCCGCAGCGTGGCTGTCAGTGCCAGCGGCCTGCGCTCATCTCGCTTCCGCGCCCGTGCAGCGCTCAAGAGCTGACCACACCAGCAGCATCCCAGCGCGTCCTGCCCGCTCAGAGCAGCGCTGCGTCGTGCTTTAGCGCAGAGCGCGGGTGCAGGCCCGGCGCCCATGCGCAGCGTGCGCAGCGCCCCCTCGCTCACAAGCAAAGGGACAGGCAAAGGCAAGGCTCTGACCGGACAATCAACAGCATGCAGTACGTGCACGAGGTGCCGTCTGGCCTGGACGTGGGCCCGCTCTC
>VFQP010003872.1_pt1 | contig 14617 bp, 14 predicted proteins | sample 3512351 | NCBI WGS metagenome assembly VFQP01 (sample SAMN10412372, study PRJNA504923) | tailings metagenome | isolation source: Relicate 1 Philex TSF1 revegetated site | place: Philippines: Tuba, Benguet | collected 2017-08-29 | reverse complement strand
AAAGGCTGGTTTCTGTAGGCCTCCGCTCCAGTCGGGGTGTAGCGCAGCCTGGTAGCGCATTTGTCTGGGGGACAAAGGGTCGTCGGTTCAAATCCGGCCACTCCGACCATTTCTTCCAAGCCTAGAGGATAGCGGATTGGATATTGCCCCCAGCGATCCGCTCCCCGAGGAACTGTCGCTCGTCGCCGCCAGCCTCGAACGCTGGCCGGTTGCCGCGGGTGGCACGCCGACGCTGATCAACCTCTCCGAGAATCACACCTTCCGCATCGACGCCGCCGGCGGTGCGCGCCATGTGCTGCGCCTGCACCGGCCGCGCTACCAGTCGAGGACCGCCATCGGCAGCGAACTCGCCTGGCTCGAGGCCATCACCGATGACACCGAGATCCCGGTGCCGCGGCCGATCCCGGGAGCGGATGGCGAGATCGTGCAGGAAGTGGCGCCGGATCGCTATGCCGCGCTTTTCGCCTTCGAGAACGGCACCGAACCGCAGCCCGATGCCGACCTGGTGCCGCTGTTCGCCACGCTCGGGCGCTATGCGGCGACGCTGCACAACCACATCGCCGGCTGGCAGCAGCCCGACAAGTTCGTGCGCCCGATCTGGGATGCGGTCGGCATCCTCGATGCTTCGGGGCTCTGGGGCGACTGGCGCAAGGCGCCGCATGTCGAAGGCGACACCCTGGCGACGCTGACCGACCTCGACGCCGCCTTGCGCGCCGACCTCAGGGCTTACGGCACCGATATCGACCGTTTCGGGCTGATCCATGCCGATATGCGGCTCGCCAATCTGCTCGTCGACGGCGAGCACACGGTGCTGCTCGACTTCGACGATTCCGGCTTTGGCTGGTTTCTCTACGATCTTGCCGCAAGCCTGTCGTTCATCGAAACCTCGCCACAGGTGCCGGCACTGATCCGCTCCTGGCTCGGCGCCTATATGGAAGTCCGGCCGCTGAAGCCGGAGGACCTCCGGATGATCGATTCGCTGATCCTGCTGCGCCGCATGGCGCTGCTGGCCTGGATCGGCTCGCATGGCGAAACCGATCTCGCCCGATCGCACGCCGCCCGCTTTGCACTGGACACGGCGACAATGGCGAGGAAGTATCTGAGCCGCTGATGGCCGGGGGAGGGCGCCATGCGCATCCTCGCCGTCGCCGATCTACACTACAACCTGCCGCAGTTCGATTGGCTCGTCTCGGTCGCCAATCGCTATGACTTGCTGATCATCGCTGGAGACTTGCTGGATGGCGGCTCGTTCGTCACCGCCAGCGCCCAGATGGTGGTGGTGCTGAAATATCTGGAGCGCCTGCGCGCCATCGCGCCGCTGGTGATCTGCTCTGGCAACCATGATCTCAACCACACCTATTCGACCGGCGAGCGCTATGCGCGCTGGGTGCCCTATGCGCGCGGGCCGGGTGCTCATGCCGACAACGAAACCTTTGCGATCGGCGAGGACAGCATCACCATCTGCCCCTGGTGGGATGGCGACATCGCCCGGCGCGCCATCGGGCGCCAACTGGCGGAAGCCGCGACGCTGCGTGGGCGCAACTGGTTCTGGGTCTATCACGCGCCACCTGCCGAGGCGCCGGTAAGCTGGTCGGGCTCGCGGCATTACGGCGACGTGGAACTCGCCGGGTGGATCGCCCAGTACCAGCCGCAACTGGTGTTCAGCGGACATGTGCATGAGGCGCCGTTCGCGCGCGGCGGCTCGTGGGCCTCGCGGCTCGGGGAGACCTGGATCTTCAATCCCGGCAGGCAGGTCGGCGAGGTGCCGACCCACATCGTGGTCGATACCGAACTCAAGCAGGCCGCGTGGTTCTCGTTCGAGGGAGCGGGAACGCTCGATTGGGGCAATAACGGCGTGCCCGAGGAAATGCTGCAATGGCCGGCCTGGCTGCCCCGCGCCGCCGTTGCGGCCTAGGGCGGCTCAGAGGCGCGGGTCGGGCTTGCCGTCGGCGGTGACGGGCGCTGCTGCCTGCGCCGGCAACTGCTGGTTCACCAGCGCCTCCAGCACCTCGTCGACCATCCCCAGATGGTCGTTGCGATCGGCGAACTGGTGCTTGAGGTCGGCGAGGTAAGTGGTGGCATCGACCAGTCGGCTGGCCAGGATCCGGGCGACGTGGAAGACGATCTCGGGCCGCATCTGCAGAAAACTTTCGGCATCCTCGATGCGGTGCACCGTCACCGGTTCGATGGCGCGCACCGTGGCGCTGTGCGGGCGACCGAGCAGGGCCGAAATCTCGCCGAACACCGCTCCCGGCTCATCCACCAGCGACACCCGTACGTCGCCGCGCAGCACTTCCACGGCGCCTTCGACGAGAATGTAGAGCACGCCGCTGCCTGGGCCCTCGCTGATCAGCACCTCGCCCGTGTCGTAGCGCAGCTTGGCGAGGTCATCGGTCGAGGCGAGCACCGCCTGCATCGAGCTGTTCTGAGGTTCCACGGCTGCCCCCGCTGTCGCGCTGCGCCGATCATGCGCTCAGGGAACCGGCGGCGCCAAGCCAAATCGCTTCTCGACCTGCCGGTACGCGGCGGTGACGCCCCAGATCAGTCCGGCGACCAGGAAGAAGTGCCGCCAGTGGTCGATGTCGATGATCGCCGCTTCGCCGGCGAGCGGCACGAACACTGCCACCAGCGGGATCAGCAGCAGGCGGTTGGGGCCGGGGCGGGCGATGAAACTGGCGCTGCGCCACAACGTGACGCCGATGAACAGGATGAAGACGAGCCCGCCGCCCCAGCCGTACGCGTGCAGCACGTTCACATAGGTGTTGTGCGGCTCTTCCTTGACCCTCAGGTTGCGGAACTCGAGCGGACCGAGGCCGAGCGGGTGCTGCAGCGCCAGGTCGAACGCATAGCCCTGGCGCCCGAAGCGGCCGCTCTCGCCGGTATCGTAATTCTGTGACTGGGTCCTGAGTTCGATGAACGAGCGGAACTGCGGGATCGACAGCACGCCGGCAGCGGCAACCAGCAGCAGCAGCAGCCCGCTCATGGCGAGCAGCAGCATGCGCACCTTCTGGCGGGCATGGGCTTCCAACACGAAGATCAGCACATAGACGATGGCGCTGGAGATGACCACGTGGCCCCAGGCGGCCCGCGAGAAGCTGGCGAACACTCCGACCAGCAGCACCCCGTAGGCGAGCGCCGCCCACAGGGCACGCCGTGGCGGCGCCAGCAGCAGGCGCTGCAGCATGTACATGGCGGGCAGGATGAGGAACGGACCAAAGACGTTGGGATCGTTGAAGAACGCCTTGGCCCGGTCGTAACGGGTGAACAGGTCGTGGCCGATACCCAGATAGCCGAGCGTGCCCAGCATCGCCGAGATCACCGCGGTGGCGAGGTAGGCGCCGATGATCAGCCGCATCCGGGCCTGCGGCGCATCCGCCACGTAGTTGGCCACCCAGTACGAGGTGAAGAACAGAAAGATCGTCACCGCCTGGTAGACCAGCGCATCGGGGACGGAACTGAACTTCACCTGGAAGGCAGCGATGATGGCGAACGGCACGAAGCTGGCGAACAGCACCAGCAGCCCCAGCGTCGAACGGCGCAGGGTGAAACCGGCAAACATCGACACGCCGAGCACCGCGAGAAACGCCAGCTCATAGGGCGACGGCTCGGTGATCACCATGCCGCCGGCAAAGATCCAGCCGACGACCAGGGCATCGAGCAGCGTGGTTGTGCGGGCGCGAAGCCAGGTGGAGGCGAGGGTGGGGGAGGGGCGAGCGGCAATAGTGCTCATCGCGCCACCCACTGGACGTCACCCCCGCGAAAGTCGGGGTCCACTCCGCGGCCCGCACAAGCTGCGAGTTGGGTCCCGGCTTCCGCCGGGATGACACCGAGCATGGGGAAGAACCGGTGGTCTGCCCCGGTCATTTCAGAACGCGTTCTTGCGCTGGGTGAACAGCGAGATCGGCGTCAGCGCCACGATCTTCACGTCGAGCCAGAGCGACCAGTTTTCAATGTAGTAGAGGTCGCATTTGACTCGTTGCATGATCTTGTCGACCGTGTCGGTCTCGCCGCGCCAGCCATGGATCTGGGCCCAGCCGGTCATCCCCGGCTTCACCCGGTGGCGGGCGAAATAGCCCTCCACCGCATCGTAGTAGAGCTGGTTGTCGGCCTTGGCGGCGAGCGCGTGCGGACGCGGTCCGACGATCGAGAGCTCGCCCAGCAGCACGTTAAAGAGCTGCGGCAGCTCATCGATGGAGGTCTTGCGGATGAACTTGCCGACCCTGGTGACGCGCGGATCGTCCTTGGTGACGAGCCTGGTGGCGTTGGCGTCGAGCATGTCGGTCCGCATCGAGCGGAACTTCCACATGTCGATCAGCTGATTGTTGAAGCCGTGCCGCTTCTGGCGGAAGAACACCGGCCCCTTGCTCTCGAGCTTGATGACGATCGCCGTGGCGATCATCACCGGCGAGAGCAGCACCAGTGCGGTAATGGCGACCAGCTTGTCGAACAGCCACTTGAACACCAGGTTCCAGTCCGAGATCGGCCGGTCGGCCATGTCGAACACCGGCACCCCGCCGACATAGGAATAGGCCTTGGAGGTGAAGCGCAGCTTGCTCATGTGAGCCGAGAGGCGGATATCGACCGGCAGCACCCAGAGCTGCTTCAGCATGTCGAGCACACGGTGCTCGGCGAACAGCGGCATCGAAACGATCACCAGGTCGATGCGCGTCTGCCTGGCGAACTCGGTGAGTTCGGCGACGCGGCCGAGCTTGGCGAGGCTGGCGACCGACTCGGGCGAGCGGTCGTCATTGCGGTCATCGAACAGGCCGAGCAGGTCGATGTCGTCGCGCCCGGTGCTCTGGATCGATTCGATCAGCGCTTCGGCATCCTTGCCGCCCCCGACGATGACGGTACGGCGCTTCAGCTTGCCCTGGCGGGTCCAGTGCATCACCACCTGATGCAGCACCATGCGGTATACCGTCAGCACGCCGAGCCCGGCGGCCCAGAAACTGAAGATCCACGGGCGCGACAGCGCGTGGCCGCTGTCATAAAGCAGCACCAGCCCGCCGAGCAGCGCGAACGCCGCGGTCCAGCCGAGTGCGGCCTTCCAGAGCTGCGAGAGGCCGAGGCGATAGGCCGCTATGCCCTGCAGCCGCAGCATGCCGATGAACGCCTGGGCTACCGCGACCACGCCGAGCGTCGTGACGACGCTGAGCAGGGTATCGCCGCCATTGCTTCCGAACAGCGCGACGCCGGTCACGATCAACAGCACGGTCTCGGTCACCTGCGCCACGCCGGCGACGACGGCGCTCGAATAGGTGGGGGCGATCGGCTGATCGGCGAGCGCCGCGGCCAGGTCGCTCAGCCGCGGTGGAGCGAGCTTCGCCTTTGGCGGTTGCGCGACGTGCTCGAGGACGGCCTGCTGTGGGTCGAGATGAAACATCGGTGGCTCTTGCTGGGCTCTTGTTGTGCGATGGCTCTACGATGAGAGCGGCGAGGACGGCACGAAGGCGGCGGGCGCGCGGGTGGCAAGTGCCTGCCCGTAGAGCGCTTCGATCTGGTCGGTCATATGCGCGATGGAGAAGCCGCGGCGGATATGGGCGAGCCGCTGCTCGGCCTCACGCATCGCCGCGGCGGGGTCGTCGAGGGCCGCTTGCATCGCGCCGCGCAATGCGGCCGCGTCGGCTGCCGGGAGCAGGCTGGCCGCGGTCGGACCGTAGATTTCCTTGACGCCGCCGACGTCGGTCGCGATCACCGGCCGGCCCGCCGCGGCGGCCTCGAGGATCACATAGGGCAGCGACTCGGCGAGCGACGGCACCACCGCGATGCGGCCGAGTTGGAGCGTCGGCCGCGCCGGTTTGACGCCCACCAGGGTGACCCGTCCGGCGAGGCCGAGATTGCCAATCTGCACCTGGATCGCCTCGAGGTCAGGCCCGCCGCCGGCCATCACGAGCGTTGCCGGACGTCCATCGGGAGTGCGCACGTTCACCAGCGCGTCGAGCAGGTAGGAAATGCCTTTGACCGCACGGAACTCGCCGATGAACACGAAATCGGTCGCCTCGGGGCCGGGAACGATCGGCTCGAACTCATGGGGCATCAACCCGTTATGGATCACCGGAGCGGGGCAGGCGGGGTTGCCGATCTGCTCCGCATAGGCGGTCTGAGCGAAGGCGCTTTCGAACACGATCGCATCGGTCGCGCCGATCAGGGCGCGCTCGATCAGCCGGAACAGCTGGCCGGCGACCGAGCCCGGGCGATAGTTCAGCACCCCGCCATGCGGCGTGTAGAGCGAAACGCGCTGCCGGGCGCCGACCCGGGCCAGCCGGGCATTGAACCCGCCCTTGGCGCCGTGACCGTGCAGCACGTCGATCGCCAGCTCGTCGGCAAGGCGGCGAACCCTGAACGGCGTGGTCAGGTCGGCAGCCCCGAAACTGCGCGGGATCGGCAGAGAATGGATGCCGAGCGGCGCCAGCGGCCGCAATCGGTCGAGCCGTTCCTCGGTGAGGGCGTCGGTGTGGAGGCTGTCCGCGACGATGCCGATTTCGTGGCCGCGCGCCGACAGTTCGTGCGTCAGATCGTAGACGTGGCGGAACAACCCGCCGACCGGGGCGCGAAGAATCTGCAGGATGCGGAGCGGACGAGTGGCGCTGGACATGCCCCAGCGTTAGAGGCGCCGGGGTTTCCGAACCCTTTAGAGCCAGCGCTCCGACACCACGATGGTATCTCCGGGGTAAATGGGGAAGTCGAGGTTGACCGATCCCTTCACCATCTGGTTGCCCTGCCGGCGATAGATCACCGCCTTGCTGCGCTCCGCGGTATCCGAGTACCCCCCGGCGGTGCTGATCGCGGCGCGCACCGTCATGCCGTAGACATAGGGGAACTGCCCGCCGTTCTTGACGGCGCCCTGGATGAAGAACGGCCGATAGGTTTCGATCTCGACGGCAACGCTGGGTTCGCGGATATAGCCCTGGGCAAGCGCGGCAGTGATCGACGCAGCGGCCAGTTGGGTGGTCTTGCCGCGCACCTTCACCGGTCCAACCAGCGGCAGCGCCACCGCGCCGCCATCATCGACCTGATAACTTTTCGAGAGCTCGGCTTCGCCGTAGACGCTCACCCGCACCACATCGCCGGTATCGAGCGTGTAGGGCCCCTTCACCTCGACCAGATAGGTCGACGGCTTGCCGTTCATGGCACAGGCAGCCAGCGGCACAAGCAGCAAAATGAGAAGGAAACGCAGCCAGCGCATGGCCATCCCTGGAAACTCTGATCAGGGTGCCAGTGTCGGGCGCTATGGTTAACATTCTGCTTAGAAAACCATCTCGGCGGTCTCACTTTGCGAGCCGGCTTAACCGAATGCTTACCACGCCGGGGGCATAGCTCAGGGGTAACAGTGAGGGCGGGCGAGTGAGTTCGGATTTCGAGCGCGCCGAAGATGTGCGGATGGATGTGAGGGCGCTGGTCGCCGCCGTGCTGTCGCGTGGCCTGCGAATCCTGCTCGTCACGGTGCTGCTGCTGGTTGCGACGGCGGCGATCCTGCTGTTCGTTCCCAAAAGCTATGAATCCTCGGCCAGCCTGCTGGTCGAACCGCGCAACAATATCTACACCCGCGCCGCCATGGAGGCGCCTTCGAGCGGCAATGCGGTCAACACCGAAGCGCTGATGTCCAGCCAGATCGAGCTGATCAAATCGCGCGACCTGCTGCTCGAGGTGGTGGATTCGGAGAACCTCCGCTCGGTGCCCGAGTTCTCCAATGCCGGCTTCTCGCCGGTCGGCTTTCTGTTGCGGTTGATCGGCCGGGCGCCCGAGCAGCGCAGTGTCGACGAGACCGTGCTCGCCAACCTTGCCGACCGCATGACGGTGATCCGCGAGCGCGACTCGGCGGTCATTTCCATCTTTGTGCGCTCGACCAACTCAGAGCTCGCCGCTCGCATCGCCAACGCCATCGCTGCGGCACATATCAAGCGCCGCGCCGCCCAGTCGCTGACCGATACTGCCGACGCCACCGTGTGGCTGCAGCAGGAAATCGAAAAGCTCCGCACACAGGTCAAGGCCGCCGAGACCGCCGTGGCCAACTACAAGGTCGACAACGATCTCTATGTCGGCACCAACAACGTTTCGGTGACCGATCAGCAGCTGAGCGTCGTCACCACCCAGATCGCCGAAGCGCAGCAGCGCAAGAACGATGCGGAGTCGCGCTCGAAGGTCATCCGCGGGATGATCGCCTCAGGCCAGTCGCTGGACGGCGTCAACGACGTGCGCAATTCGGTGGTGATCCAGAGCCTGCTGCAGACCAAGGCGAACCTGCAGGCCGACCTGGCGCAGAAGTCGACGACGTTGCTGTCCAACCATCCCACGATAAAGGCGCTCAAGGCGCAGATCGGCGAACTGACCCGGCAGATCTCCAGCGAGGCCGAGCGGGTCGCCGACGCGCTCGACGCCGAGGCCAAGGTCGAGGCGGGTCTCGAACAGCGGCTGCGCGATGACCTGACCCGCACCAAGCTGACCGCCGGGGATGCCACCAAGGGGAGCGTCACCCTCGACGGTCTCGCCCGCGAGGCCAAGGCGCAGCGCGATCTGCTCGAGAACTACCTGGCCAAGTATTCCGATGCGACCTCCCGGACCGCGTCGAACGCCGCGCTTCCCGATGTTCGCATCGTCAGCGAGGCGGCGCCGTCGGCCGAGCCTGCTGCGCCGAAGATTCCGCTCATCCTCGGCGCGGTCGGCTTCGTGGCGCTGGCGCTGCAGATCGGCGCCGTGCTGTTCGGTGAGCTGATGTCCGGTCGCGTGCTGGTCGAGCGGCAGCGCGCCGCGGCGTTCGAAGAAGACGATCGGCTCTACGCCGAAGAGGCGCCGGCTTTCGCCGACGACGAGCGCATTGACGACGAACTGGAGAATGCGGTGGAATCGAGCCTGGCGCCGCCGCCGGCGCGTCCTGTCGTGGCCGTCGCCGATGATCTCGCCGAGCTTTCCGCCGCGGTCAGCGCGCACCAGCTTCGCACCGTATTGCTGGCGAGCCTCGACGATGGCGCCGAGACCCTGATGGTGATCGATCGGCTGCTCGAGGACGCACTGATGGCCGACCTCAGCGCCGTTGTGGTCGACGCCGGCAGCGGCGAGCCGAGCGCCGCGCTTGGGCTCACCGACCTCGCCGCCGAGCATGCCGATTATGGTGACGTGATGCAGCGGGCAGGGGATAACCTCGCCGAGGTGCCCTGGGGGCGGCTGAGCTCGCTCGATCGTCGTTCGTCGCGGCCGCTGACCATGGTCGAGGCGCTTGCCGATATCTATCACGTGGTGATCGTCGATACCGGTCGTGCCGGCATGGCGTCCAACCTGCCGCTGTTCAGCGGCGCCAGGGCCACGGTGGTGCTGGTGGCCAGCGCGGACAGCCACCCGGTGGCGGTGGGCGCCGCGCGCCGTGACATCACGGGGCTGGGCTTCGAGGTCGGCCGCGTGGTGAGTCTGCCGACCACCAGGGCGGATGTGGCGTAGGCCGCATGGCAGGCCTCAGGTACAGGGCGATCGGCGCCGCCTTCGAACTGTTATGGGCGAGCGGGGTGACGCGCCTGATCCGCCGGCGCTCCAAGGCGCGCGGCGTCATCTTCACCCTGCATCGCATCCTGCCCGACGCCCCTCCGGACTTCTCGCCCAACGCCATCCTGCAGGTGAAGCCGGAATTCCTCGAATACACGATCATCCGCGTGCGCGAACTCGGCTTCGACATCGTCGACATGGACGAGGCGGCGCGCCGCATCGAAGCCGACGTGCCGGGCCGGCCATTCGTGGTGTTCAGCTTCGATGACGCCTATCGCGACAACCTGCGTTACGCCATTCCGGTGCTGCGCCGGCAGCAGTGCCCGTTCACGCTCTACGTCCCCACCGCGCTGGTCGATGGGGTAGGGGAGGTATGGTGGCAGGCCCTCGAAGACATGATTGCCGGCCAGAATGCGCTGGCCGTCACCTATGCCGGCGAGACCGAGTACTACGCGACGGCAAGTCTCGAGGAAAAGCAGCGCGCCTACGATGCGCTCTATCGCCGGATGCGCACCATGCCGGAGGCCGACCGCGTCAAGCTGATCCGCGACATCGCCGGCCAGTACGGGTTCGACCTCAAGCGACATTGTCGCGAGCTGATCATGGATTGGACCGAGCTCAGGCACTTCGCGGCAGATCCGCTCTGCACCATCGGCGCCCACACCGTGCACCACTACGAACTGGCCAAGCTCTCTCCCGCCGACGCACGCAACGAGATCGAACAGTCGGTTCGCATCCTCAAGGCGCAATTCGGCAAGACGCCGCTGCATCTCAGCTATCCGATCGGCGCCGGTGTGTCGGCCGGCCCGCGGGAGTATAGCATGGCGCGCGAACTCGGGCTGCGCACGGCGGTAACCACCAGGCCGGGCGGGCTCTATGCCGGTCACCGGCATAGTCTGCATGCGCTGCCGCGGGTTTCCCTCAACGGGTTGTTCCAGTCCCGGCGCTATGTCGATGTCTTCGCCACTCCGGCGGTGTTCGCAATGCTGCCGGGTTGATCGGTTCTTACCTTATGTCCCTCGCTTACAGATTCTCCCGGAGCTTTCATGGCTGACCTCATCGTCGACGGCGCTAACCCGGTGTCCGGCACCATCCGGCCCTCGGGCAACAAGAACGCCGTGCTGCCCATGCTCTGCGCCACCTTGCTGACCGACGAGGAGGTGACGCTCACCAATGTCCCCGAGATCAGCGATATCGACAAACTGGTCGAATATTTCCGCTCCAAGGGGTCGCGCGTCCAGCGCAGCCTCGAGGCGCAGACGCTGACCATCCAGCACGACTTCAAAGCCTTTGCCACGACCGACGCCGAACTGCCCGTCGGCATCCGCGCCGCGGTGCTGCTGCTGGCGCCGGTGCTGCTGCGCAGCGATCACCTGATCTTCGACACCGAGGCCAAGGGCTGTGCATTGGGCGTACGCGAGATCGACCCGCATCTCGACATTCTCGAGCGCTTCGGCGGCACCATTGCCGGCACCCACCCCTATCGCATCGAGCGCCGCAACCAGATCAGGGGCGTTGACCTCTGGCCCGACTATGCCTCGGTGACCGCCACCGAGACCTTCGTGATGATCGCGGCGCTGGCGCACGGCACCTCGACCATGAACAACGCCGCGTCCGAGCCGCACGTGCAGGCCCTCTGCGACATGCTGGCCGCGATGGGCGCCGATATCGACGGCATCGGCACCTCGCGGCTGACGGTGCGCGGCGTCGGCAAGCTCTCGGGCACCACCGCCCGCGTGCCCGACGACCACCACGAGGTCGCGACCTTCCTCGCCATCGGCGCCGTGACCGGCGGCCGGCTGACCGTCGAGACCGACATGGGCCCGCAGCTGACGCTGATCCTGCGTCAGTTCGGCAAGCTCGGGCTGGAATTCGAGGTGGAGGACGGCAAGGTCACCGCCACCGGCTGGACACGCAAGGTCACCGAGCCCTACACCGCCGAGATGCTGCCCAAGATCGAGGCGGCGCCCTGGCCGTATTTCCCGGCAGACCTGTTGCCGCATGCCATCGGCATCTCGGTCGGATGCACCGGCGACATCATGTTCTGGAACAAGGTTTACGAGGGGGCGCTCGGCTGGAGCGCCGAGCTGTTGAAGTTCGGCGCCCGCGTGCACCTTTCCGACCCGCACCGCCTCGTGGTGTTCGGCGGCAACCCGCTGCGCCCGGCGACGGTCGAGGCGCCCTACATCATCCGCGTGGTGGTGGCGCTGCTGCTGGCGGCGATCCAGATCCCCGGCGAGTCGCGCATCAAGAATGCCGACCCGATCCGCCGCGCCTATCCGCACTTCGTCGAGAAGCTGACCAAGCTCGGCGCCAAGGTGCGCTGGGAGTAGGGGTGCGACGCGCCTCACAAACATCCATCGTGGAGACCGAAGGTGGGATATCTGCTCGGCCTGGTCACGCTAGTGCTTGTGTTCAGATGGGTGCGGGGGCTGGTCGTCTATTTTCTTCGCCGCGATGAGTATGAAAACATCATCAAGACGAAGATGTCCTACGGCGAGGAAGGTGGCACCAAAGAGGTTGGCATGAAGAACCAGCTGTTCTTTTCGTATCCCCTTGGGATCCTGATTGCTGGTTTTCTGACCTACGCGGCATTCTTCTGGCAGAAGTGAGGAACCTCAGGCGGCCGTGGGCTTGGATGTGGCTCGGGGGAACCCGCGCCAGTCAGTCCGGCTTCGCCATCCAGCGGATGATCCAGGTCGCGGGGTAGAACCAGCTCATCCCCATCACGGCGAAGAAACCGATCAGCAGCCACCACACAGCGGCGCCGAGAAAGCTCATGTAGATCCACATCCCGAGCACTGACCAGACGAGCAGCGAGATGAGGATCAGGACGGTACCGAGAAGCTTGCGGGTCGATTGGGTCATGGCGGTTCCGGATGCGGCAACGCGGCCATTGTAAGGGGCGGCGACCGGGAGTAATTCGGGGCGAAAGGAACCCATCTTGGCTCTCAGCGCAACCGAACAATCCGTCACACCGTCGACGCCGGCCACCGACCGGCTGCGGCCGGTCCGCATCTGGCTCTATGGCATGGCGCTTCTGGTGCTGATCATGGTGGTGGTCGGCGGCGCGACGCGGCTGACCGAATCCGGCCTGTCGATCACCTCGTGGAAGCCGATTTCGGGCGCCGTTCCGCCACTCAGCGATGCCGACTGGCAGGCCGAGTTCGAGGCCTACAAGCAGATCCCGCAGGGCGTACAGAACTCCTGGATGGGGATCGAGGACTTCAAGTCGATCTTCTGGTGGGAATGGGCGCATCGCTTCCTCGGACGCGTCATCGGCTTCGCTTTCGCCATTCCGTTCGTGGTGTTCCTGTTCCAGCGCCGCTTCAACTGGAACCTCGCGGCGCCGCTTGCCGGGCTGTTCGTCCTCGGCGGCTTCCAGGGCTTTCTCGGCTGGTGGATGGTGTCGTCCGGCCTGTCGGAACTGACCTCGGTGTCGCAATACCGGCTGGCGGCGCATCTGGGCGCTGCGTCGTTATTGTTCATCGCCCTGGTCTGGGTGGCGCGCCGGCTCGAGCCGGCCAAACCCGCGAGTTCCGCCGGCTGGCCGGTCTGGGGCCTGCTGGTGCTGATCCTGATCCAGATCGTCGCCGGCGCCTTCGTCGCCGGACTCGATGCCGGCATGGGCTACAACACCTGGCCGCTGATGGACGGCGCGCTGATTCCGCACGGCCTCGATACGATCGACCCGTTCTGGAAGAACCTGTTCGAGAACACCCTGACCGTACAGTTCATCCACCGGATGATCGCCTATGCCGTAGTGCTCTATGTCGGCTGGCTGCTGTGGCGTCAGTCGAAGCGCGGCGGCTTTGGCGGCGTGCATGGCTGGTTGCCGCGCATTTCGCTGCTGATCCTGTTGCAGGTGGGGCTCGGCATCGCCACGCTGCTCAGCATGGTGCCGATTTCGCTGGCGCTGGGGCACCAGGCGCTGGCCTTCATGCTCGCCGGACTGGTGACGGCGTATCTCGCGGACACTACGGCGCGGCGGGCCTGACACCGCCATCGCCCACGTTCATCACCCGAGGATCTTCGGCAACATCCCGGCTGGCGGTGATATCGTGGTATTTCAATGACTTAACATGTGGTATCATAATACCAACAGCGCAAGTCATTGAAATTACAGTACAAAATCTTTCCGCTTGACGCTTTGTGGTGACGTCCGTATATCCGCGCCACGAATACGGGGCAGGGGTCACTCTGCCTGCTTTCAAGGAAAACCAAATGAGCACCTACACGGCGAAGCCGGACGAGATCCAGAAGAAGTGGATCCTGATCGACGCCAAGGACCTGGTGGTTGGCCGTGTCGCCTCCATCATCGCAATGCGCCTGCGCGGCAAGCATCTGCCGACCTACACCCCGCACATGGACACTGGCGACCACGTCGTCGTGATCAATGCCGACAAGGTGAAGCTGACCGGCAAGAAGCTCGATCAGCGCCGGTTCTTCTGGCACACCGGGCATCCGGGCGGCATCAAGGACCGTACCCAGCGTCAGCTGCTCGAGGGCCGTTTCCCCGAGCGCGTGCTCGAGAACGCCGTGCGCCGCATGATCCCGGAAGGCCCGCTCGGCCGCAAGCAGTACGGCAACCTCCGCGTCTATGCCGGTGAAGCTCACCCGCATGAGGCCCAGGCGCCTGTGAAGCTCGACGTCGCTTCGTTCAACTCCAAGAATGTGAGGGCCAAGTAATGGCCGAGACCATCAATTCCCTCGAAGACCTGGGCACTGCTTCGGTCGCCGCCGTCGTCAACGACGCTCCCGTGCACGAGCAGAAGCTCGACGCGCAGGGCCGTGCGTACGCCACCGGCAAGCGCAAGAACGCCATTGCCCGCGTCTGGATCAAGCCGGGTGCCGGCAAGATCACCGTCAACGGCAAGGAGTTCAACGCCTTCTTCGCCCGTCCGGTGCTCCAGATGGTGCTGCAGCAGCCGATCGTCGCCGCGGCGCGCGTCGACCAGTACGACGTCATCGCCACCGTTTCGGGCGGCGGTCTGTCGGGCCAGGCCGGTGCGGTTCGTCACGGCATCTCCAAGGCGCTCACCTATTTCGAGCCCGAGCTGCGCGGCGTGCTGAAGGCCGGTGGTTTCCTCACCCGCGACAGCCGCGTGGTCGAGCGCAAGAAGTACGGCAAGGCCAAGGCCCG
>VFQP010003871.1_pt1 | contig 14619 bp, 10 predicted proteins | sample 3512351 | NCBI WGS metagenome assembly VFQP01 (sample SAMN10412372, study PRJNA504923) | tailings metagenome | isolation source: Relicate 1 Philex TSF1 revegetated site | place: Philippines: Tuba, Benguet | collected 2017-08-29 | reverse complement strand
GCCCGGTCCGGGGATGGCGAGGTGTACCAATTGTTGCACAATTGGCCTCGCCGCCATTCACTCCAGAGTCGTTAGGCGGATAGAGAAAGCGCAAGCAGAGTGCTTGCATGTATTGATAATTGAGAAAATGAATCGTGATGGAGAAAGATTTTATAACACCCAAACAATGGATCAGTATACGCGTCAAGCCGGACGAATACCTGATCATTCATAAACTTTTTAGAGAAACGACTTGTAAGAAATTAAGCGACTACGTACGCAAAATCCTGTTGGCAAAACCAGTCATCATTCATTACCGTGATGAATCCACCCGTGAAATTCTGTCAGCCTTAAATCAGCTGAGCCGCGACTTGTCGGCGATTGGAAACAACTTCAACCAGACCGTCCATAAGTTGAATTCCCTGGAGCATATTTCAGAAATAGCCTTGTGGGTGTCACTCACTGAATCCAGCCGTCAGCAGGTGGTCAAAAAAATCGAAGAGATCCGCCTTTCAATGAACCAAATCCGTCAACAATGCGCCCCCAAATAACCTATCCAAAAAGCCTGAAACGAGCGCTCAATTATCACGAGAAAAAGGTGCAGAAAAATGACGCCGAATTGCTCCATGCGCACAACTTTTTCAAACAACCTGGAGAGATGAATATCCATGATAAGTTAAACCGCTTTAATGACCTTCTTAAACTCAATGAAAGAGCCGAAACAAAGCTCATTCATATCTCCCTGAACTTTCATCCCTCCGAAAAGGAAAAGCTCACCAAAGACTTCTATGTGCGCCTGGCGGACGAATACATGAACCGGATAGGTTTTGGAGATCAGCCTTACCTCGTCTATCAGCACAACGATGCCGGTCACCCGCACATCCATATCCTCTCCACACTGATCCAGGATGACGGCAAACGGATCCGAACGCACAACATGGCAAAAGACCTCTCAGAACCTGTCCGTAAAGAGATGGAAAAGATCTATGGATTTGTCCCCGCTGACAAGAAGGAGCAGCAGATGGAAAAATCAGAGCAGTTGCAAGTATCTGCGCAGCGTGTCCAAGCCGGTCAATCGGCCACCATGCGCAGCATTACCAATGTACTAGATCACGTCATTAATCAGTATAAATACAGCACCCTACAAGAGCTCAATGCGATACTTAAACTCTATAACGTGAGAGCTGACCAGGGAGCTGAATCAGGACGTATTTACAAGAATCGGGGGCTTACATATGTTGTGATCAACAAGGCTGGAAAAGCTATCACTAAACCAATCAAAGCAAGTGCGTTTCATAATAAGCCAACTCTGAAATTACTGGAAGAAAAATTCAAAGAAAACGGGCAAAGGCGCATTACCGATAAAAAGCCGGTCCAAACAGCCATTGAATGGGCCATGCGGTCACAACCAAAATCATTGCCCGAACTGGCAACGCTTTTAAAGAAAGAACGAATCGATCTGGTGGCCCGTCAAAATGAACAAGGGCGGCTCTATGGCATTACTTATATCTCCCATAGCCGGAAAGTAGTCTTTAATGGTAGCGATCTCGGAAAAGAATACGCTGCCCAACGCATGCTGGAAAGACTAAATGCGCCTGAGCAGGCGGTGACTCTCCGAAAGGAAAAGGCACTCGACAAAAAAGCTCCCGCCTCATCAAAAGAAAAAGCAGTTGCTAGGCAACAACCCACGGGCAAAACTCAGGCTAAACAACTGGCGGTTGAGAAGGAATCCGCCTTAGAAAAAGCATCCTCCAAAATCATTGATCAGATAATTGATCCGTTTGACGGTAGCAGTGCCATAAACAAAGACCTACTGACAGACGAGCAACGGAAGAAGAAAAAGAATTTCAATAAACAATGGGAATTATAAACTTAAAAATTGATCCTTATGTCAACAAGAACGAGTGAGAATGAAATTGGGTTAAAGAGAATCATGGACATGACACGGCTGATTAGCGTGCTCTTATTACTACTGCATTACTATGAATGCTGCTATCTTTTCTTTCAACAGAATGGCTGGACACACAGCTTCAGCGATAGAATTCTGGAGAACATCAATCGTACCGGACTGTTCTCCAACTTTCACAAAGTTAAAATAACGGCGCTTGTCTTCCTCGCGCTTTCACTACTCGGCGCAAAAGGTAAAAAGGGAGAACAGTTTAATTATAGGTTAGCATTTATCTATCTTTTATCAGGATTGGTTTTATACTTCATTAGCGGCCTTCTTTTCAACTGGCATAGTACTCCCACTAAAATAGCATTCACCTATTTTGGCTTAACTAGTCTGGGTTTCCTGTTAATTCTGCATGGAGGAACGTTACTTTTTCGGATCATTAAACAAAGGCTAAGCAATGATGTATTCAATACCATAAATGAAACGTTTCCACAAGAAGAACGCCTGCTAGAAAATAAGTATTCTATTAACCTGCCTACACGCTATAAATTAAAAAACAAGGAACGAAAAGGATGGATCAATATCATTAACCCATTTAGAGGGGGGATTCTTTTAATGGGCCTGCCGGGGAGTGGCAAAACACTCATCGCCAAGGAAATCCTCAAACAGCAGATAGAAAAGGGATTTGGGATGTTCATCCACGATTTCAAATATCCAGATTTAACGAATGTAGCTTGCCATCTTTATAAGAAAAACAAGCACAGATACAAAGTGGAGCCAACGTTTCATGTAATCAATTTTGAAGAAGTGCAGCAACGTTGCAACCCTTTGCTTCCAGAATCAATTAAATCAATCACTGATGCTGCATCGGCATCAAGAGCTATTTTACTTGGGTTGAATCAGGAATGGCTTGAAAAACAGGGTGATTTTTGGGTCGAAAGCAGTATAAATTTTACAACCGCTTTAATCTGGTATCTCCGGCTATATGAGAACGGGAAATTCTGCACCCTTCCCCATCTTATCGAATTAGCACAAACGCCGCTAGATAAGCTATTCACTATTCTGAAGTCAGAGCCTACGCTAGAGGTCCTCGTCAATCCTTTTATTCAAGCAATGGAAGAAGATGCCGGAAAACAATTGATAGGTCAGATTTCCGGTGCGGTAATTAGTCTAGGTACATTAGCGACAGAAAACCTTTACTACGTTTTGTCAGGGAATGACTTCACCTTAGACATAAATAACCCAAACCAACCTAAGATTGTTTGTATCGCCAACAATCCTCAAGTATCTAATATTTACAGTGCAGTAATTTCTTTATACCTAAATAACCTCCAAAAGCTATTGAAAGAACAGGAAGAACAACCTTGTGGAATAATCCTAGAAGAGTTTGCCAATATTTCTTGGCAAGGGGTTGATAAATTCCTTTCAGTGTGTAGAAGCTACCTAGTCAGTGTTACATTGATTATTCAAGATGCTAGTCAATTAATATTACATTATGGAGAGAAACAATCAAATGTTATACTTTCCATGGTTGGAAATATTATTTCTGGTCAAGTGACTGGCGAGAGCGCCAAAAAACTTTCGGAAAGATTTGGAAAAATTATGCAGGATCGACAAAGCTTAACCATTAGTAGCAGCGACACTTCTTTGAGCAAATCTAAACATCTGGATATGGCAATTCCGCAATCAACTATCTCAACCTTGTCTTCTGGCGAAGTTGTCGGAATTGTCGCAGATAACCCAAATCAGAAAATCAATCAGAAAATGTTTAACGGAACGCTCAGCTTTCTCACAGAATCAAAAATAAATGTTCAAAAAAGTATAAAAACTAGAAATTCAAGGTCTATGACTACTAAAACAAAAGCGACATTCCTATCGATAAAAGAAGACATGAGATCATTAATTTCCAGAGAAATAGAACGCTTGCATTTCTAAACTTGGCCTAAAAACATTGATAGCACAATGTAGAAAAAAATATAAACTGAAGAATGCCAGCTCAGAACTTTCCAATACGAGTCCAAATCCGCAATGCGCAGACTATGACTAAAGAATCAGATTCTATCAAATATGTAGTTACATATTTCGTTTACCAAATTCTCAAAAGAAAAAAGAACCTTTCTTTGCTCGCCCTCTGTCAATCCCAAAATGTACTCTGTGAAATCTTCTTTGTGACCTATGGAAGGCACATTAAGATACAGCTTTTGTTCTTCAGTCAATCCTAATGTATTTAAGTAATCTTTTAAGGATATCTCATACCCATTCCAACTAGATTTATCACGAAGTAATTGCTCTGGTCGAGTTCTTAATTCCACAAATTTCCTAGTTACGGCATAAGCCCAGGCCTCAGGACTATACATTTCTTCTAAACAGACAGGAATCAAAAGCCCTTTTTCCTTTAAAGGAATCAAATGCCTTGCATAACCAATCGATAACGTAAAAACTTTATTAGTCAGCGCATGAGCAGAATCACCCAAAATAACTCTATTTATTTCCTTTTTTGCGTCATTTCCTGCCGTATCTCCGTCAAGCAGCCCAACCGCTCGAACATATTTACCATCCGAATCCTTATTCAATGAATGGGCCCACACAATCAATTGCCGAGAAACCCAACTTGAACCAGCATTTTTCTCCCCGCAAATCTCAACAGAATCAGACAAATCAGGCTGAAATAATCGAAAAGCCAATTCTATTATTAATTTATCTGAAAGACCTTCAACAAATATACGAGGTCTCGCTATACCAGGTCCAACGGTATTTTCGCAAAAGCGGGAAATATGTCTCAGATAAGCTGAAACAACTTCGGCCCAAGAATTAACCTTTGGGTCGTATTTCACTGTAGGCCATATAGGACTTATAGAAAATCCAGGCTCTATATGTTGGCTTATTCCAAGAATCCACCTCGGTGGAACAACACTTCTAGCTCTTTCAATTTCCCTTAATAAGTTCCTACTTACATCAAATGACGGTTCCTCTCCCTTCCGGACCGGCAATAACAAATCCACAACCAAAAGGTCGTAGCTGCCGGACTTAAGATTCCTCATGCACGAAACAAAATCTTCCACCACTTCAATTTCGCAAGTTGCAGCTACATCTCTAACTACCTTAATTAAGCGAACAATTTTATCATTATCATCATCAACCAATAAAATCTTCATTTATCTATAGATAATATTAAACGTTTCAAATGATCCCGCCATTTGTTCTCACGAGCATGGTAGAAAATAGAGCCGACAAACTCAGGATCAAATTCCTTCTTCAAAGATTCATCTAGTGAACCAATAGAAATCGAACCTTCTCCTTCTCCAAAATCGTCAAACATTGTAACAAGTATCGTAGGTAAAAGACGGGCCTTGCGCTTCAACTCTTTTAAGATAAGATAACCTCCAAATTTTTGATATGCCCCTCCTGTTTCATATGGCGTTTTAGTATAGGTAGGGATGCTCATATCTAATAGAAGAAGATCAAACTTACTTGACATAATTTCCTTCAGTCCGCTTTGATAAGATTCCTTGACTACCAAAAATTCCGGCTCAATTATTTTCTGTAAAAAGTCGACTAAAACGTGCGATTTCTTAGAGTCGTCCTCAATTAGTAAAATCTTCATTAGCATCAAAATTTAAAATCTTAGGTAGGCTAAGAGAAACTATAATCTCTAAGAAAGAATCGTGAATTATGTAATCAAAAGCGTAGTTTTTTATCTCAAGATCAAAAGCGATAATTCTACTGATTTTATCAAACCCACTATCTCCTTCAACATCCACTTTTTCAAAATCTCGAACCTCGCTTTCCCACTTTCTTTTAACAGCCAAGAGTTTATTATTAAGCTGATCTAAGGGAATGTCAGTTGAAAAGTTGTTTTTAAAACTGAGCTTTAAATCGGAAGAAACCGTCTCTGTCTTCACCTCAATTTCTAGCTCATTAGGTTGTAACCGTGAATGCGTGATAATATTATCAAACAAGATTCTAAAAACATATATCAGATGAAGTGTCCCTGCCAATGGAACTTTTTCAGACTGAAGTATCTTAGGGCGAATAATAAAATTAGGATAAATAGTATTTGTAATCTGCACAGCCGTTTGAATAAGCACTGTTAAATCTAAAATAATATCCTTGCTCGTATTCGACAGATGAAACCACTCCGTTATATTTGAAAGCTCTTGCTGCAAAGCAGTTCCACATAAATTAATTGAATTCTTTAATTCCAAATGAGGGTTTCCGTCATATATTACTTCCAGCTCCGAATAAAGAGACGACAAATATGAATCATAAACTTCCTTAACCTCGGTCATTAATTTATTTCGAATTTCATCTAAAACTATTTCAGTCTTCTCTTCAAGGAATTCAAAAATGAAATTTATAAAAGTTGATGGATCTTTAATTTGTTCCCTTGCTACCGTAAAAAGATACCCTATTTCTTGACCGCTAAAACTATAATCAAACCAACCTTTCGGTTTCTTCTGGTACTTCTCAGTTCGAACTTGCAAAAAATCTTGGATTATTGAATCAGTGTACAGATCGATTTTATTCGAAAAGTCATTTATAGCCATTCCAACTTGAATAAGCTTTTCAGGGCCTGACGAAGTAAGAGACAAAATCCAAAAATCACTCTCAAGATAATTTCCATCTTTGTCCCGTTGAGACAATATGTTATGTGACTCGAAGACACTCCTTATATGATTTAGCAGCGTTCCATGTCTGATACGTGTGCTTAAATAACCATCCAACCCATATTCTTTGCTAAGCAAAAACTTATCCCTGATCTCGATAAAAATCATCTTAAAGGATATGAAGGCAGGATCACTTGTATATACAACCTTGTTTGGATCAAAATCATCCAGCTCGGTTGTGTTCATCTCATTTATCAAATTAGTAGCATCTATTCCAAAAAGATCTCTGTTTTTCGAATAAAGTTCAACCTCTTTTAGTCGAGAATATGCCTCCCTTATGTTTTGTGACTCTGTCTCTCTTAACTGTTTTACATTTATTGAAATCCTTCCTTTATTGACCTCCCTCATAGCCCTTCTTATGCTATCACTCTGATTGAGCTCAGACAGCTCCTGTATTATCTCAGGCTCCTCTGAATCGCCAATTAGTATTAGTCGATTCAAAATTTTGATCCTTTCATTCTCAATATCCTCGGTTCCTTCAAATTCATAAGAATGATGCATGACTTCAATAGTACAAACTTCTTTTAAAAAATAAATAAGCTTTTCATTGCTAGCATGAGCATCTTTTAATAGTTCACTTGGTCGGTTAGTACCAACAAAATTGAGATAGGTATCATACCCAACATATTGTTTATAAGAGTCTGTAGTAGCAATTTTCAAAAAGATGGGGAATTCGATGGATTGAATAATGAAGGATGAGTCATTGTCCAATCTACTTAACAACTTACTCGTATTAAATCTTTTAACCGTTCTATTATTGGTCAGATAATTATCAACAAATAAGATACATGCTTCCGATGCCATGTTTAAATGTAAATAGCATCGAAAAAGGTGAACTAAAAGTTCTTCCCTAACAATTATTGACAAAATGCTACTAGTCTCATCTAACATTATTTCAATTTTTCGCCTGGCTTCCGAAAACACTCTTCCACGCATCAAAATTCTAATTTCATATAAATCTAATTTTAATGAAGAAATTTCTAAAGTAGATTGAAGCTGACTATAATCCGCCAGCAATATAGCAGTCGCAATTTTTAGTGTTGCAGATTGTCCTGATAAACTTTGAAATAATTCAATATAACTTTGTAAACCGCTGCTCTCTACAAAATAGAGTAACCTTGGATTTAGGATCGTAGAAAACGCAACAAAATCTCGGTCAAAGTTTTTATTGATTGAATTGATGGACGTCGCCGATTTAATAATACTTAAATATTGTCTTGCCCAAACACAAGATTGAAATGAAATACCCAGCTTTAAAGCAACGTCCCAGCTCAAATCAAATTCTTTATCATTTCCATAAATCTTGCACAGCGTGTCGACTATCTGGTCAACTAAGTAAGGGAATTTATTTCTTTGTGAAACCATTCCATTTTCAATCAGTGATTTTATATAAAGCTCATATAGCTCCATGCACGTCGGAAATTGTATTAACAAATTTGCAGCACGGTCAATAACTAGCTCATATTTGCTTTGATTATATAATTCAAAGATCTCCTCTATTTCTGCTGACCGGGGTATTAAGCGCAGATATGAAGAATCTAAAAGACTTAATATTTGCAATATTTCAACATCAGCTGGGAAAAGATTATGAAGCCTTTTGTAAATGTCTAAGAGAAGGTTAGCATCAAAATTATCAGAGCAAAAAATACCATAAAGAACTTGCTTCAAGGTTAAGAAACGATCAACCAACGGAGAACTATTTTCGAAATAAACAATAAATGCATATTGCGAATATTCATTTACATTACTTGGATTCAACTTAAAATTGAAATATTCCCATAATCCTTTATGACTTTTTAAGTCATCAATTTGATTACTAAAAGTATTATTAAATCTGAAATACGATACTTTTGACTCAGCACGCTTGCTTAAATGTTCTGAGCTTATCAAAACGATCGGATCATTAATAACCTTTGAAATTTCGCTTAGAAATTTCCAATTCTCCTCTACTCCATTTTGATATTCTTCAAGCAATAAAGTTGATTCTATTAACCATGAACTTTTACCTGTTTGATCGTCAATTGCTTTTAATGTTGCCCTAGCATTTTCATACTTCCCCAATAACAACTCTTTTTCAAAATCCTGTTTTAATACTACAAAGTTTTCCAAAATCTTCCTGTTTTCTTCAATACAAAGAAGAGTCCAACTCAATTCCCCAAGAAGGCTTCTCGAAAAGCCAATATCCTTCTGTTTCCGAATGGACGCAAAATCTATAGCTTTGCAATTGGCTTTTACAATTGATTTGACAAATTGATTGTTAGAAAGGCTTTTATATATTTTTCGGATTTTAGAATAGTCTCCTTCCAATTTTAATGATCCCAATAGCGCGTATTTATCGGTTCTCGGATGATATAAATACTGACTATATTCCGCTGGCGTCATCTTAAATCAATTTTCATTTAATATTCAAGATAATTCATTTTTAAATCTCTGGAATGTCCCGGCTTTAAAAACCGAAAGACGAGGATCAGGGTTCTAAGACCAAATTTAGATAAGGTCGTTTGTCTTCACCAATTACCACATCACAATTACAATTAGTCGAAATCAGTCCAGACAATCCATAGAAGACGCAAAACGATCTATATAAATTTAGGTCACGATATACTTCGATGTACCACTTTTTTATATTAGATTTGAGGTATTAGTCGAAGAAAATGCCACAACTCAACCAACTCACCACCTTCAAGTCGTTTTCGGATATGCTCAAAGTTCTACCGGACGAAACGGCTTGCCGTAAATATCTTGAATTGATACTTTGGAATAACGAACCTGTTTGTCCTCATTGCGGTAGTAAAAACGAAAACCATTATCAGCTAAAAACTAAGAGATTATTTAAAGGTTTGTATAAATGCAAAGACTGCCGGGAGAGGTTCACAGTAACGGTTGGGACAGGGTTCGAGGGCTCACATATCGACCTGCGTAAATGGTTTATTGCTGTGTATATATTTTCATCTCATAAAAAAGGCATCAGTAGCCATCAATTAGCCCGTGATCTTGGAATAACACAAAAATCAGCTTGGTTTATGTTGGGTCGCTTAAGATATGCGTTTCAGGTGAAGTCGTTAAAAACAAAGATGGAGGGCGTTATATCTGCCGACGAAAGTTTCATTGGTGGAAAAAACAAGAACCGTCACACAGATAAGAAAGTTTACGAATCGCAGGGTAGATCAGTAAAGGACAAAACGCCTGTACTTGGTTTAATGAAAACTGGAGGCAATGTTCATTTGTCGGTAGTCCCAGACACAAAAGCCAGGACATTAAAACCCATTATTGAAAAGATGGTTGAAGGGTCTATTATGATTACAGACGAGTGGTTGGGGTATAAAGGACTCTCAGAAAATTATTCGCATGTTGTTATAAATCACAAAGATAATGAGTATGTTCGTGGTGCATTCCACACCAATAATATTGAAAATTTCTGATCTTTGTTAAAAAAATGGAATTTATGGAATCTACCATCAGGTAAGCCCTAAACACCTTCACAGATATTGTGATGAGCTTTCATATCGGTTTAACAGCCGGAAGATTACCAGCGAACAGAGGTTTGACTTTTCATTGAAGAATCTACAAAGCAGATTAACGTATAATGACCTTACTAAGAAATAATGGCTAACGAACGGAAAACCGAACAACTGGTATTGCAACATTTGAATACTGACCCGTACAAAAAGGTCAATGTCGAATTACAGAAATCGGACAACCACAAGATCAACAAACTTCTCAAATATGCTTCAAAGAAAGGCGGCGGAAGTGGCTACCCCGAATTTATCATTTCGTTTAAAGAAGTTTCTGATTTTATTATTGTTATAGAGTGCAAGGCAGAAACGACCAAACACCAAAGTAAGACTCTGGATAAATATGATGGCTATGCTGTGGACGGTTCGTTACTGTATGCTTCCTTTCTTTCAAAAGAGTTTGATGTACTTGCGATTGCCGTAAGCGGCCAAACAAAAAAAGAATTAAGGGTGTCGCATTTTTTACAATTGCAAGGAGAGTCCACTGCAACTGAAATGGATTTTGGCAGCGCAATGCTTACTTATCAAAACTACTTGACAAATTACCTTCAAAGCCCTCAAAAGCATCGGCAAGACTATTATGCATTGATGACTTATTGCCGAACTTTAAATAATAAGTTACAACATCACAGTATTTTGGCCAACGTTCGTGGACTATTTTTAAGTAGCGTTTTAATAGCACTCGATAACAAGGCATTTAAGAAATCCTACAATGATATTGAAGAACCCCAGGATTTAGCTAACCAGCTTGTTGATACAGTGGTAATGGAGTTAAAAAAAACACTTCCGCAAAAAAAAGTTGAAAACCTAAATAATCAATTCAGCTTTATCCGATCGGACGCCACTCTTTCATCAAAGAAAAACCTTCAAACTGAACAAAGCATCCTTGCAGAGCTCATTGACGATATTGACGAAAATGTGAATGGCTACATTCAAACCTACAAGTATTTTGATGTACTAGGTCAATTGTATGTAGAATTTTTGAGTTATGCGAATGCTGATTCAGGTTTGGGGATAGTTCTTACCCCAGCTCACATAACTGAATTATTTAGCGATTTAGCTTTTGTAAATAAGGATAGCGTGGTTTATGACAACTGTACTGGTACTGCCGGGTTTTTAATTAGTGCCATGAGAGCAATGGTTGCTGATGCAAAAACAGATGAGAAGAAAATAAAACATATAAAAGAGAAGCAACTTATTGGGGTGGAATATCAATCGCACATTTACGCATTAGCGGCGACCAATATGTATATTCATAAAGATGGCAAATCAAATATCATTCAAGGTAGCTGCTTTGATGAAAATATAATGTCGGCTGTAAGGGAATATTCTCCAACGATAGGAATGTTGAATCCCCCTTATCCAAATGACAAAATAAATGGCATAAACGAATTTGAGTTTATTCTGAACAATTTAGAGTGCTTAGAAAAAAATGGTTTGTGCGTAACAATTATACCTATGGAAAGGGTTATGTCAGCTAAAAAACAAACCCTTGAATTAAAGAAAAAAATGTTAGAGCGGCACACTTTGGAAGCTGTAATGTCTATGCCGGACGATTTGTTTTACAATACAGATAATGGCGTGGTGACTGCAATCGTCGTATTTCGAGCCCATGTCCCGCATCCAGCTAACAAAGAAACATATTTCGGTTATTGGAAAAACGATGGCTTTGAAAAAAGGAAGCATAAAGGCCGAATAGATGTTTACGAACGATGGGAAACAATTAAGACTCGTTGGGTTGATAGTTATGTCAATAGAAAAAATATACCTGGATTAAGTGTAAATATTAAAGTCAAGTACTCTGATGAATGGTGTGCCGAAGCCTACATGGAAACAGACTATACAACGCTAACTAAAGAGGATTTCGCACAAGCAATTAAAAAGTACGTCGTGTTTTCAGAACTATTTTTAAAATCATGAAAGGTTTAGTTCCGATAAATGAATTGTTTGACGCCATTTATGGAGTTAATCTTGAACTCCTTAATTTGGATATATGCAATCGGAATGATCCCAATAGCATTCGTTTTATTTCCCGTAAAGACAATGATAATGGTTTAGCCGCTTATGTAAAACAAGTTGATGGCATTACACCTAATCCGGCTCACACAATATCGGTGGCTGTTAGCGGTTCTGTTTTGTCAAGTTTTTATCAGGATGAAGAATACTACAGTGGGCGCGACATATATTATTTGAAACCACGAAGACAAATGACGGTTGAAGAAATGTTATTTTATGCGTTTTGCTTAACCGCCAACAAATATAAATATAACTATGGCAGAGGAGCAAACAGAACATTAAAACAGATACTTGTTCCAAAATCTATGCCTATAGAGTTTAAACGATTATCCATATCTGAGTTTGAGATTCCAAAACAAGCGCCGATAATATCGGAGGAAATTGAATTAAAAGTTGGTAGTTGGGATAAATTTGTGCTGAATGAATTATTTACGGTAAAAAAAGGTAAGCGCTTAACTAAGGAGGATATGAACGAAGGTGATACACCTTTTATTGGAGCGATTGACTCTAATAATGGTTGGCGTGAATTCATTGGACAGCCCGCTTTACATACAGGACATACGATAACAGTAAATTATAATGGGAATGGTGTTGCTGAAGCATTTTACCAGCCCGTTGGTTTTTGGGCCTCTGATGATGTCAATGTATTATACCCAAAATTTGCGATGAATATTTATTCGGCGCTATTTATTGCTGCGGTTATCAGACATGAGAAATATCGTTTTAATTATGGTCGTAAATGGCATTCTGACAGAATGGTAAAATCTGTAATAAAATTGCCAGCTGCCAATGGAAAACCAGATTTTTTGTTTATGGAAAAATATATGAAATCACTACCATTTTCGCCTGCTTTAGAAGGCAAGGGCGAAGTACAAAAGGCACGAGTCAAGAAAGTAAATGAGAGGGGTCTTACTGATGAACAACTTATCGAAAAATATGTGGGTGGTAAAGTACCTATGAAAAAGATGATGAAAGCCATGCTAACAACACCTCCGCCAGAAGAGTCTTTAAAAGGGAAAACTAAGAAATAATCCCGTTTGAAATCTGGTACACTAAACTATATCATCGCCTAAATTTAATAATAACATTACAACCTCCGACTATTTTTTAAAAGGTACGAGTTAACAAACTCCTCTTTTTCGGCAGCAAGATCTTCACCTGATGACTTCAACCAAGCATCAATATTTGACTTTCTAAATCGGTAGCCATTTCCCAATTTGAAAAATGGTATTGTCCCTTTACTGCATTTAGAGTATATAACGTTAGCATCAACTGAGAGGTAAGCTGAGATTTGCTTTACAGTAAGAATTTCGTCATCATAAAATTCCTTCTTACGACTTAATTTGTCCTTCAAAAGTTCTTCTAACATTTGTCGAATAATGCAAATCTCTTTTTCAATTTTTGTAAGTCGGTTGTCAATATTTTGAGTTTTCATCGTCAGGATTTTTATAAATTGATTTTTTTGCTGCTGCCCCAGCCCTTAAAACATCAGAAACCTGCGCATAAATTTGGGTAGTCTTTATATTCTTATGATTAAGCATTTTGCTGACTACGTATAGATCTTCACCTTTTTCAATTAAATCTGTTGCATATTTATGCCTCCACCCGTGAAACTTAGCCTTGTCAATTAATCCTACTGAACCAAACCACTGCTTTAATTTGCCCCTAGTTCTTGAATAGTCCAAATCAGGGAAAACTAATTCTTCTGTTTGCTTCATTTTCCCAAGCGAATTCACAGCATCCTGACTTATGTAATGCTTAAAGCAACGATCTGGTTTTGGATCGACAAAATAGATATACCAGGATTTAAGCGCGTTTGAATAGTGAAAATCATTCCATTTTAAAATTTTCAATGCGCTGAATCGACAACCGGTAAGTAAAGCGAAGATTGAAGACTTTAGCACCAACGGATCATCAACCGGATTATCCAACAATAATTGTAATTCGTCATCGTCAACGATTTGTCTATATGGATCAGTATTGCTTATTCTTGAAACACGTAGAGTATAATCTTCTGGAAGATATTTATCGAGAAATGCCTCATGAATAATCAAGGCAAATTTGTCGTAGTAAGAAGCAGCGCTATTTTGAACAAGTTTCATTCTCTTTGACTTTAGAGATGTTGTTGTTAACAAATAGTCTTTGAATTTTTGCAGGAATCGTTCATCAATGTCCCTGAATTTAAAATGATCTCCCAGCCATTGCTTTAAATATTTTATACTTGTCTCATAGTGAGTGGTGTCAATTTTGTCCTGTTGCTTTCTACGAATGAACGCGTCAGCATAAATGTAAAAATCTGCATCCAATGCATCTTTATTGAATAGACCGTTTGCATCAAGCATTAAGGCCTTCATCCGTTTGATATAGATTTTCTCAGCAATCTCTTGGTACAGTTGATTTTCTTGCTGCTGCAAGGATGTGGTCGGATTCTCGTAGATATATAATTTCAAAAATTCCCTACGGGTATACACGCGCTTATGCGGATTCCATACAGGCGGGAAATAATCAATATACAAACTAGATTTTCCTGACTTCAGTAATTTCTTAC
>VFQP010003870.1_pt1 | contig 14620 bp, 22 predicted proteins | sample 3512351 | NCBI WGS metagenome assembly VFQP01 (sample SAMN10412372, study PRJNA504923) | tailings metagenome | isolation source: Relicate 1 Philex TSF1 revegetated site | place: Philippines: Tuba, Benguet | collected 2017-08-29 | reverse complement strand
GAGGTGGAACGGGGGGGGAGACCGTGGAGGGCCGCAGCTGTTGCTGTCACACGGTGAGGCAGGGGACTGGGCGGAGCGTCCGCACCGCGGCGGCAACGGCATGCCTGCTTGATCCGCACTGTCCGCAGGGATCCACAACGTGATGTGGGGGCTGACTGGTTCCAACCCTGGCATCACGGTGCCGGCCATGCCCCTGGCGTTCGCCCCCAACTACACTGCGATCGGCTATGTCGCGCGCCCCAACGCCGTCTTTTACAACAACTTCTTCCTGGAGGACCTCGACCCCGTGACGCTGCAGCCGTGGGACCTCCGCGCGGCCATGCTGCAGAGGCGCCTGGCCACCGGGTACCGGGTGTATGGCTGAGCTTTGGTGCTGACGGGCGAGGGTAGCGTGCCATCCTTGAGGGCCATCTGCCCAGGGTCTCCTTTTCCGCACTGTGCAGCTTTCTACTCTGGCAGTGTGTATGCCGCGAGACAGCAAGGCTGCCGCCCAATGCGGCCCGCCTTGCTTCGTGGTCCTGAGGCTCGCGTTTGCTTTTGCTTTTGCTTGCTGTTGTTGCTTTTTTGCCGTGTGGCCCACCTCGCCAGCCGCGATGGTGGTGGTGCCAACCTTGTCCTATGCCGAGCGCGCTGGCCAGCTGCCAGCTCGTGCGCTGATGCTTTGGAGGCGTCACCTGCGCTACCCGCTTCCCCTCCTCTGCACCCTCCACTGCGGCTTCTCACCGCCTCACACCCGCCTGCCTGTGCACCTGTTGCTCTCTGCCTTTTGTCAGTCGTGCGTGCGGCGAGCGTTGCGTGCGGAGTGTGGAGTGCATGCTTGTGCCGCTTGTGCTTGCCGCTCGGACTCGTTGTCCCCCTTTCAGAGGTTGCTGCAACGCTCCTGCTCCTGCTCCTGTCGTCCTTCCCGCTTCCGATCTGTCTGTCGCGTGCAATCTTTTTGAAAATCAAACTTTTGCGGGGGGCACAATTAGTCATGGTGCATCACATCCACGCAGGAGCGAGCACAGTGCGCAGTGTGTGAAGGCAGTCCCCACAAAACACAAAATGACGACGGTCGCGCGTGCTGTCAGCCGCGAGCGCGCGCCGGCTCGGCGACAGCGTGCCGCGCTCGGAGGGCGCCACAGCGGCAGCGCGCCACCAGGCGTCATCTTGGCGACGTTCGCTTGCTGGGGCCTCATAGCCTCAGGGCCTGCCCTGGCCGCCCGGGCCATCGACGCGCCGGTGAGCCCAGTCAACGAGGTCAAAGCATCACCGCGGTGGGCGCGGCTCTGTGAGCAGGCGCAGCGAGCAGGGGCAGCATGCTCCATCCATCCTTTCCTGATGCCCGTTGTCCACGCGTTCTCGGTGCGTCGACGCCACGCGTCGTGGGCTCCACGCAAGTGCCACCCCGTCTACCTTTGCCGGGTGCGCAGGCCGCTGGAAGCGCCATCGCGCAAGCACATGCGAACGACACCGCTTCGGCGCGAGAGCGCATGCTGCAGACGCGCCCCTGTAAGTGCCCCTGTGGTCTCGGCGACTCGACGCGGGCACGGCAACTTTACGGGCACCACGGTGAACAACCCATCGCGCACACGCTTGGAGCGCTGCGCAGACGCATATCTGCCCGGTTCTACGAGCAAGTTCTGGGGCAGCCAGGGCGAGCTTTACGACCCCAATGGCCGCGTGGCCGACTACTCGTACGCGGGTGCCTGGATGGTGCGTGTGCAGCCCCCCACGGCAGCCCGCTTTCCAGCGGCAGGTGCAGCTCGGTAGTCGCGCGTTTGTCAGCACGCGGGGCGCTGGCGAGTAAAGGCAATAAGCGCTGCTGGGGGGCGGGGGAGGCGTCCCGGCGCCGCGCGCGCACACGCCGGCATATGCATGACCAGCAACCGCACCTGGGCGGAAAGGGCAGCCGCGCTCCAGTCCGTCAGCGCCGGCATGAGCAAACCGTCACGAGCAGGCTTGCTGGGCTGTCCACACGCTTGCGCTCCTGCAGAGCGAGAAGCCAGTCCCGCCGCCCGCCGGCACCACCTACGATCTCGTGAGGGACTTTGGTGCCAACGGCGACGACGGCGTGAGCGACATCCCCGCCTTCCGGTGCGCCTTTGGTTGCAAGTGGGCTGCCCCCAAGCGCATGTGCAGCTGCAGTCCTTTAGACGCGTCTCCCTGATGGTGCGGCTGCGCGCAGGCAAGCCATCGCCACCCTCAAGAACGGCGACACACTGACCATCCCGCCCGGCACCTTCATCGTCGACCAGTGCGTGCTCAGCACCTGCCCTCCCTCCACGCGCATCAGCTCTGCCAATTGCGCCACTGCGGCACGCGGCGACGTGACTGCCGCGTGCGCAGGCAGATCTTTGTGGCCAAGGGCATCTCCATCCGCGGCGCCGGGCGCGACCAGACCACCCTCTACATGCCCAAGAGCCTTAACGTGCGTGCTGCGGTGGCGCTGCGCTAACCCGGGTGCAGGCACGCCAGCAGGGAACTGGGGGTTGCTGCGCCAACACGCGCGACTCGCAGCGCCTGCGGTTGGCCCTCATTTTGCCGCCGCAGGAGCTGTATCCTAACGCATGGAAGCCCGGGGAGGGCTCGCCGTGGTCCGACGCGCGCTTCTTCCTCAACTTTGAGGTGAGCGCCACACTGGGCCACCATCAATCTGCTGCACAGAGACTTGATGCTAGATGTGCGTCGCACCGTCACAGCACCAGGCTGGCTGGCGCAGCGCAGCAATCCCGGCACGCCTCAAGTGCTGCACCACGGGGCCCTGCACAGCGGATGCCATTCTCCACCTCTCGCCGAGGCTGCGACGCGCCCCCGCGCCCGTTGCACCCGCCCGCAGTCGGGCTACACCATGGACAGCAGCACGTGGCAGGGCAACGTGGTGGGCGTGGCGCGGCGCGGCAGCCTCGCCGTCACCGTGCAGCTGCGGCCCGGCGGCTACATCTCGCCCGGCGACATTGCGCGCTTCACCGCCTCGGACAGGGAGGGCGCGCTCGTCAGCTACCTGTGAGCGGGCGGCGCACGCGGTCCCTCGCGGCGCAGCCGCTGCTCTCCCACCTCGCCCGGCTGCTAGTAGGCTCGCCCTGACTTGCCGCCAGCAGCTCGCCAGGACCGAGGCAGGACGGCTCAGCAGCAGGTCGAACGGAGCGCTGGGGCAGCGGGATGGCTACAAGCAGCTGCGTGCCTTGCCTTACCTTGCCTGTGAAAGAAAGAAAGAGAGGGAACGCCGGTAGGCATGGTTGAGGAAGGCTGGGCCGTGCACCTCCCGACCTGGCAGTTTTCTCGCGAGGCGAGCCGTGCACACCCAGTCACCGGCACGTTGCCTGTGCACCCGCAGGTATGCCGGGCAGGCGCAAGACCGGTCGGACCAGAGCCTCATCAACAAGCCCAACCTGATCCACTTTGCCTCGCCGGTGCTGTCCGTCACGCCGGCGGGCGGCGACCGCGTCTTCGTGCTGCAGCTGCAACGCCCGCTGGCGTACGACCTGCGGCCCGACCAGTGGAGCAAGGTCGAAGTCCACAAGTTCACCAGCAAATACGTGTTCGGGGTGCGCGCGCCTGCGTCTCACTGTCCTTTGCTGCGCTGCTGGGAGCTCAGCAGTAACGGCAAGCGTCGCGGCCGCCCGCAACCCTGGGTCTAACCCTGGCTCTGGCGCGAACAGAACGCTTTCCGCTTCTCCTGGTACCAGCCGCATCAAGGGCGTGCAGCGTGTTGCGTGCGTGGTCACGCTGCCGCGCAGGCGGGCGTGGCGGACCTCTCGCTGGAGTTTGCTCCGTCGCTGTACGCTGGCCACCGCAAGGAGCTCGGCTACAACGCGCTGGGCTTTGTGGGCTGCGTGCACTGCTGGGCCGTGCGCCTGCGCGTCATCAACCACGACTTTGGCATCAGCCTCGGGTCCAGCTACTTTGTCACGGTGAGGAAGAGCAACAGCAAAGCCGCCCTGCCGTGGCCACCCCACGTGTGCTCCAGTTCGCTCTGCGTGCGGCGAGGGCGCACACCGCGGCAGAATTGCGAGACCTCTTGCCCGGGCCAACAGCAGGACCCGACTTGCACCCTTGATGAATCACCTGAGCGCAGGTGGACGACATCATCATGACCAACACGCTGGACCGTACGGGCGGCAACAAGAAGACGCGCAGCGGGCACCACCAGATCCGCATGAGCCGCACCACCGACAGCCTGGCCCAAAACATCCAGGTGCGGCACGGCACTGGCGCCCTCCTGCCCGCACTGACCCTGAGCTCCACCACTCCAGCCACTGTGGCACCCCTGGACCTGTCACCCCACGTCCAAAGCCCGCCGCACCGCTGCACAGCACCGCTGCACCGTCGCCATGTTCCAGGCGCACAGAGGCAGAGGCAGAGAGCCCAGCGTGCGGTGCATGTGGGGCGTTGCGCTCGCAGATGGACCGCACCTACTACCACGACGTGTCGCTGGACAAGATGTCGGCGCTCAACGTCTACCACGCCATCTCGGGCCCCGACCTCGTCCTGGGTGCGTGCGGAGCGTGCTGTGCGTGCTGTGCGTGCTGCGTGTGCATCTCGCATTGACGGCACGGGCTACCCACCGCAGCGAGGGCAGCAGCATGCGTCACTCAACCGCGAGCCATTGCCTACGCTCCTCCAGCCGGCCAATGCGTCCCCGGTGTGCCTCAACCTCCATGGACCCCCTGCGCCAAAGCTAGCGAAACGTGTCCCCGCGCTGGCCCACCAGATGGTCCCTGCCACATGCCACACCGTGGGCCCATGGGAGGCGAGTGCTGCCGCACGCCACGGGCCGCATTTGTCATGGCTTTGTGCGCATGCGCGCAGACTTCCACGGCTCTGCCGTCAACATGAACCTTCACAGCCGCATCAACTGCGGCTCTTGCCTGCTCGCCTACCGCGGCGGCGGCGCGGCCGACGCCGGCGGCTACGCAGGTGCGCGCCGCTCGGCAAACCCACCCGCGGCAGGACCACCTGCTCGTTGTTCGCTGGCTGGAGTCTGACTGCATTTTTTCGGACGCCTCAGAGCGGGACGGGAGCGCAGCTGCCCAGGCGCTTCAGGCGCCCCGCAGCCAAGGGCGGGCGGGCAAACACGCGCAAAACACCCGCTGCCGGCGGTGCCGCAGGGAAGCTCAACGCGCTGTGGGGGCTGCAGGGCGGCAACGACGGCGTCGGCGTGTGGCCGCCGCCCGCGGGCTTTGCCGCCGAGTACACGGCCGTCGCGCCCGCCTTCATCACCCTGCCCTGGCAGGTGAGCCGCTCCCCCTGACCCGCCGCCCGCTGCAGGCCTGAGATGCACCCTGGGGCGGGGACCTTGTGCACGCAACCTTGCTGAGCCGCTTGCACGAGACCCCAGCGGCCGGCTCTTGCTGCCAATCCCTGGCCGACGCAGGACCCGTCCTTCGTGGTGGAGCCGCTCAATCCGTCGACGCTGCAGCCCTGGGACCTGCGCGCCGCCATGTTTGCCAGGCGCATGAGCCTGGGCCTCCGGTGGTACAACACGTCGCGGTGACGGCGTGTGGAGCAGCCGCGCCCAGGATGACGACGTAGAGGAGCCGTGACGCAGCATGACGGCGACTGCTTGGGCCCAAGGCCGTGGAGGGGCTTCTCGCTTGCCAGCTATCCAGCCCCTTGCGCGCCCTCCTCGTGCGTTCGTAGTGGCGCTTCGGACCTTTACCCCCACTCTGGCAGCTCGACCTTGCCCCCGGCTCCCTTTGCTTCACATCACTGCCGCGCCGCGCTGCGACAGCGCGCGCAGCATGCACCCACGCGCCCCCCCCCCTCGTCCGTGCCAAATTCCTATACATAGCCAGCTTCCTGCGCACCATTGGCAGCCACACGCTGCCCCCGTGCAGAGCCCCCGTAAGGGCGCTGAGTTGAGAGAGGGCTTCTGCCTGCTTGTTCGTGTCGAGCCCGTGGCGCAATGCTTGCCCCACACACAGATGCGCACATACACGCCGATTGAGACTGCCAGCTTCCTGTCTGCAGCTGTTTGCTCTGCGCCCAACACATTCTTCTTTGGCACGTTTTCTGCCAAAACGCCAGTGGACCCCACGACGACTGTCATGCGATGTCATGCCCCAATAGTGGGGCAGACCTGCCTCCCCAAGCCCCCAGGCCCCTGGTGCCTGATAGCGTTTGCCGCACTCTGCGTTGCTGCATCCCAGTCATCCCAGCTTGCGTCACTGCGTTCCTCACGCCTGTGCAAAGGCGCCGGGAGCTGCAGATGTGGCGACCAAGGCACCGCAGCGGCCGTCGCCAGGAATTGCATTTCCCTGCCAAAGCAGCAGCGCCACCCAATCGCGCGCAAGCACCCATCCTGCTCGCAAAGCCCCTCTTCTCGTCCGCGTGCTCAGAGGGACGCGCGCTTCTGCGTGGACGCCGCGCCCTGGCCCGCCTGCCCCGCTGCTCCCGCCGCCGCCAGCAGCTGCTCCGCCGCGGCGTCACCGGCAATGGTGCCGTAAACCACGCACTCGAGCAGCGAGTTGCCGCCCAGCCGGTTGCGCCCGTGCACCCTGCGCCCACCAAGCCACGCAACAGGCGCTCTGGCCTGGGCAGGTGCCGCGCTGCTGATCCTTCCTGCATGACGCGGGCGGTGGCCCGTTCGATTGATGCAAGATGCACACACACAGGCACGCGCATCGCTGCTAATCGGTCCTGCTTGACGGGGGCGGTGGCCCATCGTTCCGTTGACGCAGGATGCACACCCACACCCACAAGCGCCACGGTCAGCCTATGAGCGCCTCTGCCTGCGCTGAAGGCACGCGTTGGTGCCAACGCAAAGCCGCACGCTCAGAATCTGCCTGCTGCACCGGGCGCGCAGCTCAGCGTCGGCTCGACGCGCTCACCCTCCGCTGACCTCCCCGGCGGCGTACAGCCCGGGGATGGGCTGGCCCGTGGCGTCGGACAGCGCGCGTGCCCGCTCGTCAATCTCCACGCCGCCCATGGTGTAGTGCACCACGGGCGTCACGCGCGCCACGTACAGCTCGCCCTCGGGCGCAAACGCTGCGGGCGGGCGGCACAACGGGGCGGGCGAGACGGGCACCACGCGCGGTGGCGTTGCGCACGTCGCCCCAAAGGAACGCAGCTCGGCGTCAAGGACGTGCTGGCTGCACATGCCGCGCCGCGTGAGAGCACAGCTTGCGCCACGATCTCCTCCCTCTTCTCCCCCTCCTCCTCCTCCTTTCCTGGCGTCCCGTGCACGTGCCTGCGGGGAAGACAATCTTGCCGAGCGCGTCGGGCCCGCCCTGCTCCTTGGCGCGGTTGTACGCCTCCAGCTCGGCACCCAGCACGTCGGTGGGCGCGCCCGTGTGCTGCGCCAGGCCCGCCAGGCCCTCCACCTGCGCACGCCCGCACGCGCGACGCCGCATCAAGCACAGCTCGCGCCGTCTGTGCCGCAGCCGCGAAGCACCAGCAGGGCGCCTGGCCGTCCGTCTGCCCACCCCGAGCTGGCCACGCTGGTGACCGATTACCAGATCAGCGCGGCCCCGATCAGCACTGCCGCGGCCCAAGCCAAGGCATGCCGCCCCCGTCTCCTGGCCTTGGCCAGTGCACCACTCATCCCACACTGCACCGCCACGTGGCGCACTAGCCACCCCGCCCTCTCCCCCGCCTGACCTTGGCCATGAGCTTCTTGGCCACGTAGAACTGGATGGCGCTGAGCCCGTACTCGTCGGCGCCCGACGCCGGCAGCAGCAGCCACGCCTCCTGGCCCTCCTGGCTGCGGGGCGGCGCGAGGCACACGGGCAGAGGCGCGAGCACGCCGGACTCCGTGGCTCCGGGCTGAGCCCCGCATCCGGCCCCCACTTGGTCTGCCATCAAGGGAGGGAGGCGGGGCGCCACAAACCGCCGCCTGGCCGCGTGCCTCGGTGCAAGCGTCCGGCCGGCAACACCTCAAAGAGATCATTGCGGCCTCACCTGGACAGCGCCTCGGAGACGACGTCGCGCGTCTGCAGCTCGTCCACGAAGCGCCGGCCCCCGCGGTTGAGCATCACGGCGCCCTGCGCGCCGCACCGCAGCCACCAACACCAGCGTGGCAGCGGCGGCGTGAGGCGTGGCACGCCCACGCCAGCGCAGCGTGCACGCCACCGTCCCGCCCTTCCTTGCGCTGGAACACACGCAAACAACGCGCGGGGGTGACGGTGACACGATTGCGCCTGCCCGCCTGTGCGCCGCCCAGCTGTTCCCCTCTCTCCCCCTTCTCAAACCCTCACCACGCCTCCGCTGCCTTGACCCCCAACGCTCAACACGTCCCCCTTGGCCAGCCCTCCCACACGCTCACCACGCCCTCGGTGGCCAGCCCTCCCAAACGCTCACCACGCCCCTTAGCTTCTCTGGCGCCAGGAACTTGGTGCCCGACGCCTCATCAGCCGGGTCAATGAACCCTGCCCACGGCACACACGAGTAAGCGCACGCCACGGGTGAACCGTCGAAACGTGGCGCCTGCGGCACTGCAGGCACGCAGCGCCTCTGCACGCCAGAGGCGGCCTGCTGAGTGCGCATGAGGTCCCGCAGCATGCAGCGGCAAACTCCCCCGCGCCGCCCCACCTGCGGCGGATGCCCCCCCCCCCCCCAACACACACACACACACAAGCACATGCCCGCAAGCACGCACCAGTAGGGTGCACCTGAACCTGGTCCAGGTCCCGGAGCCGCGCGCCCGCCCGCGCCGCCACCTCGAGCGCCTCACCCTGCGCCCAAGGCCCGTTGGTGGTCGCCAGCGCCGCCGCGGCGGGGCTGTGCCGCGCCAGCAGCGCGCGGTTGGCGGCAAACCCGCCCGTGGCCAGCACCACCGCCTGCGTCCGAGCGGGGTGGGGCACGTGGGCGGCAGCACCACAGGGTGATAAATGGACACTGCGTTCTTCTTGGCCTGGGTGACCTGAGCTGGGTGAAGAGCCAAGGGCTGGCGTGCGGCGTGCTCGCCTGCCTTTCGTGCGAGGGTGGCGGTAAGAGCGAGGAAGTGCACTTACATCGGCCTCAAGCTCCACCGCTGGCGCGGCGCTGCTGGCCGTGCCGTCCGCCGCCGCAGGGGCCAGCCGCACGCCCCGCACGGCGCCCGTCGCGCCGTCCACGACCAGCTCCTCCAGCTGCGGAGCACGCGGGGGGGCCGCGCAGCGACGCACGTGTGCCCACGTGCTGCCCACTTGGCATGGTGCTGCGTCCAAAGAGGAAGGACAAGCCAGGGGGCGCCCAACGCGAGGCTCATCCCAAGCGCGCCCTCACACCTTGTGGCCCTCGAGGGTGCGGATGCCGGGCGCCGCCTGCTTGACGGCCGCCGTGATCTTGCTCATGATGGACCAGCCCACGTTGCCACCCACCTGCGGAGCGACGCCAAGCATCCGCACCACCACCCGCGCTCTGCGCTAGCGAGGAAGAAGGCCCAGAGCGGCGACGCATGCTTGCACGACGCTGCACGGAGGGTGCACGATGGTTGCCACTACTCACGGGGTTTGTGCGCGAGCGCGGCTTGGAGTGCCCGCCCAGCTGCGTCACCTTGGAAAGGTCCACGCCGTAGCTCTGGAGCAGCCCGATGGCGTCCTGGGACTTGCCCTGCGTACGTCAGTCAAGGAAAAGGGTGGGTGGCGGCGTGGACGAGAAAGCACACGTGGCCCTCGACAAGCCACCGGCCCCACCTCAAGCTTGCACGCACCACGAGCGTGGAGACGAGGTCCTGCTTGCTGCGGCCCCCGCCCGACTCGATCGTGTCCTTCTCGAACAGCTCCTGGCTGTCGCCGCCCGCCGGGTTGAGCGCGTTGATGCCGCTGCTGGCCTTCATCGAGTTGCCGCCAAGCTTGGGCATCTTGTCCACCAGCACCACCTCGTAGCGGCTGGCGGCGCCGCCGGGCGCGGCGGCCAGCACGCGCTGCCACGCCTGCAGCGCCGCCACGCACCCGGCCAGGCCGCCGCCCACCACCACCACGCGGCGCTTCGGCGCCGCCGCCTCCTGGACCTGCTCCTCCACCTGCTTGTGCTGCCCTGCTGCGCCTCCTGCGCGCGGACAGGATATCGACCGCGCCCGCCAGATCATCTCGGAGCCAGCGCCCCAGCGCAGTTGCGAGCCACTGCTCGGTGCACGCACCTGACTGCGCGCTGGCCGCCTGCGCTGATGAATCCTGAGCCGCCGCTGCTGAAGCGGGCGCGGCAGTGCCGCGCAGCGCCATCAGGGCCGCGACCGAGACCGTGCTGAGGAGCCCCAGCACGAAGAAGGCCCACATGAGGCCCCCGAACGAGGACCTGCCCTTGCTGTGCTGCTGCTGCTGCTGCTGTGGCGCCTGCTGCTGCGCTGCCTTTGACGGTGGCTCGACCATCGGCGCCCGACGCGAGTCGATCGATACGCTCGTGGTGTTGAGCGTGTTGAGCGTGTTGAGCGTGTGGCACTGCTGCTACGTGCCATCGTCCTCCTCCCTTCCTGTTCCGCCGGTTTCTTCGTTTTCTCGCCTCAGTCTGCCAGTCAGCTCGCCGCAGGCAGCAGCAGCGGCGCCTCCTCCCACGCGTGCGTCTCTCGCAGGGCTGAGCTGAGCGCTCAGTAAGCGACGCGACCTGTTCTCCGACACCATGCCCCTCGCCGGTGGCGCAGCGCTGATGGTGGCCGCAGCTGGCAGGCGCGGAGGCGCCGTCGGGATGCGCGATGCGCTGCTGAAGCTCCACGCCGCAGGCTGGCCCAGGCAAGCGCCTGCTGCTTGGTGAGCCGCCGGCCCGCTCGATGTGCGCCTACCTCCCTCCACAGGCGTGCGTGCTGCTGTTGCGGCCTGCGCACGGCTGATCGCGCAGGGGCACCGCGGCCGTCATGTGCGCGCTGGCGCCCTCCTCACTGCAGCACCAGGTGCGCGGCAACGCCGACGCAGCCGCGCCCATCGCCGCGCCCAAGGCCAGCCAGGCGCCCAAGTTCAAGTCGCTCTACCTCAGCCACGTCTCGTCGGGCGGCTCCATCACGCCGCTCACGCTGGGCCTGGTGAACCACTTTGAGCGCCACGTGCCCACCGTCGGCTTCTTCATGCCAATCAGCCCGGGGCCGTGGCCGGGCATGGCCACCAACGGCAACCCCGCGCCAGAGGTCGGGCACCACGTCGACCTGTGAGTTGTGCCACGGGCATTGGCTGGCCGAGCGCACGGGATCATGAACGGGATGATCAGCGCCGCTCGACTGGCGGGCGTGCCTGCATCGTGGGCAGAGGAGAGAGAGCGCAGCGCGTGACACACACCTGTGCGCACTGCAGGGTGCACAAGGTGTTCCACCTGACGGGCGACCCCAAGAGCATGATTGGCGTCTCGGACGTGGAGGCTGCCCGCGTGAGCGCTCGGCAATTGAACACGCCGTCCCCTCATCCCGCAGCAAGCCACAGCGAGCAGGCAGCAGGATGGCTGGCACGGTGGAGGAGCACCTTTCTGCGTCCTTGCCGCCACATCCGCAAGCCTACGTGTGCATGTGCTGTGGGCGGTGCTTGCCCTTACCTTTGTGCGCAGCTCATCAGTGGCGGCAAGCAGTCCGACCTGCTGGACAAGATCTACTCGGCGTACGTGGCCTACAAGGAGTCGCACGACTTTGTGCTGGTGCAGGTGAGCGAGCGGGCGGAGGGTGCAGTCGCACGCTCACGCTCCTGAGCACGCTGCTTGTGTTCCGGGTGCACGTGTGGCAGTTGGGCGGGGCAATCGCAACGCTTGCTCTGTGTGCTCTTCATCGGTGTGCTCTTCATCGTGCTGTCCATTGCGCAGGGCCGCAGCGCCGAGTTTGGCGGCGCTGAGCTGGACGCCCTCGTCGCGCAGGTCAGCAGCAAACAGCGAACCGTTCGCCGGCACCTGCCCCCCTTTCCTGCCTCTGCTTTCGCTCCCAGCGTCCTGCGAGCCTGTGTGTGCTGCTGCTAGCCCGCCACCTGATTCGCAAGCGCGCGGCCGTCGCCCTGCCCCCAGCCTGCCAGCGCGCCGTGGCATGCGCACGTGCGGCGCGCAGGCGCTCAACTCGCCGGTGCTCATGGCCGTGTCGGGGCACCCCAGCATGACGGCCAACGACTACTTCAACACCGCGGTGAGCGCTCATGTGGGGCGACGCCAGCGCGGGCAGCCCCGCCCTCCTCTAGCTGCCTGCGTGCGTCGCTGGCGCCGAGCGTACGCTGCGCGGTGCAGACACGGCAGCAAAGCCGGTGGCGGTGTGGCGCGTTGGAGTGTGTGGGCTGTGGCAAGCTAGTTGCGTGCACAGATGCTTCGGAAAGCACCGATCGTTTGCGCCGAAATGCCGCTTGATCGTGTGCAGATGCTCAAGCGCCAGGTGTTTGTGGATCACAAGGTGGACGTGGTGGGCGTGGTGTTCAACCACGTGCCGCTGGAGCAGCACGCGCAGCTGGTGCCGCAGGTGCGGGCAACCAACCCTAGGGCGACGGCTAGGGTTGCAGGTTGCAGGGCGCCGCCGCGCTCGTGCTTGTTCGCCCTGGTGGGACAAAACGCGAAGCCTGGACGTACACTACCAGGTGTAGCCAGATGTGGCGGCATGCGCGTGCACCTCTGCCCTGACCCCTGGCCGCAGCTGCGCGCCAAGCTGCAGAAAGAGGGCCTCACCTTTGCCGGCGCCATCCCCACCGACCCCATCCTCAGCTCCCAACGGTGCGTATGTGCGCCCTAGCCTTCGCCTGGGGCCCTCCACCCCTCACCACCACGCACGCACGCACGCACGCACCACGTGCGCGAGAGCCGCCCCCCTCCCTCGCCGCCTCCGCCTTTCCACAACAGCTGGGCGTTTCGCGGGCGTTGCTCCGCCCTGAGCGAAGCGCACGCCGGCTGCCCGCGCTACGTGCCTCGTGTCGCCGCCGCTGCGCCTGCGCAGGCTGGACGCCGTGCGCGCAGGCCTGCAGTGCACCACGCTGTACGGGCGCAGCGCCACGCTGGACAAGGAGTTCAGCGACGTCATCGTCGCCAGCCAGAGGTGCGCGCGCGCGCGCGCTGGGCACGCCCCGCGCCCTTCCCTGCGGGGCCCTTCCTTCGCGGCACATGGTGCTGCCACAGCACAACGAGCAGCGGTGCTTGAGGGGCTGAGTGAGCCACGAAGTTGGGAGGCACTCACTTTGAGGCTTGAGGCGGCGTGGTGCGTGTTGTGAACCCAAACGTGCGTGGCTAGGGTTGAGGAGCTGCTCGAGGTGCTGGACGACCGGCCGCCCGGCGCGCCGCTGCCGCTCGTCATCACCAGCCAGGACCGCACCGACATTGTGCTGGCGCTGCTGGCGGCGCAGGTGAGGGCGGTGAACATTGTGCTGGCGCTGCTGGCGGCGCAGGTGAGGGCGGTGAGGGCGGATGTGGGCGCGGTGTGGGCGCAGGGAACGCAGGGAGGGGAGGAAGGACGGAGCGAGAGAGGCCAGGCGTGAGGAAGAGAGGGAGGGGTGGTGGGATGAGGCAGGAACATGGGCGCACAGGCGTCACGTGCCAAACTTGCGCCACGCTCTCCCGCCGCGCCCGCACGCATGCCCGCGCGCCCCGAGCAGATCTCCATCTCTGGCCCCGCAGTGTCGGGCATCCTGCTGGCCAAGGCGGGCCGCAGCATGGAGAGCCGCCGCTACGCCAAGTGAGCTCTTGTGCTGGCGCCCTCCTTCTCCCCCCTCACCTGACCTCTTGCCAGTTGTGCCCTCCCCCTGTTCGCCGTGGCCGAGTGACAGCACTCTTGACAGGCAGCCGATGACAACGAGTAGTTGCTGTGCGCTGACCATCTGATGCTGCAGCAGCTCGCAGGGTGAGTGCTCACGCTGTCCGGCGCTTTACTGCCCTTGCAGGGACGCCGTGACGCGCATCTTTGCCGGCGTGGAGGAGGGCAGCAGCTTCAAGAACATGCAACTGCCCGTGCTGTCGTGCGACCTGCCCGTCACCGAGGTGCGCTGAGACGTGTGCCCCGCAAGCTTCGTGCCACGAGTGGGCGGTTGTGTGGCGCAGATGGCTGTGCCGCCCGCTGCCCTTGTCAACTTGAAGCAGGTGGCCAGCTCACGCCGCCGCGCCACGCTTTGCCGCGCCGCAGGTGATCAACCAGATCCGCAAGATGGGCGGCCGGCCGTCGCTGCTGCCCACCTCCACGCGCAAGATCGTGCAGTCCAAGATCCTCTTTGACAAGTGAGCGCGGCCCAGAGCGCCTGCCATCACCTCCCACCGCCCTTGACCGCAGCTTCGCCCAGGATCAGGAGAAACGGACGAGGCTTGCGCAGTGCCTGGCGGCCAAGCCACGAAGGACGCGTGGCGCGTGGCGGCGTGCGCATGCAAACACACGTGCACGCGTGGCTCTCGTTAAGCGCAGGTACGTCAACGTGGAGGCCATCAGCGACTCGGTGCCCGCCTCGGCGTCGCACAACGTCATGACGCCCAAGATGTTCACGCACAACCTCAAGGCCTTCTGCCAGAAGAACCCGCAGCGCATCGTGCTGCCAGAGGTGCGACGCGCCGCGCACGCGCCCGTCAGCTGACGTCCGGCAGAGCTCGCACACGCGCCCTGTAGCTGGGCTCTGGCCCCGCCGAGGCGCCCTCTAGCTGGGCCGCGGGCTGCGCCCGTCGCACACGCACCCGGTAGCTGGGCTCTGGCCCCGCTGAGGCGCTCTCTAGCTGGGCCGCGGGCTGCGCCCGTCGCACTCGCACCCGGTAGCTGGGCTCTGGCCCCGCCGAGGCGCCCTCTAGCTGGGCCGCGGGCTGCGCC
>VFQP010003869.1_pt1 | contig 14622 bp, 10 predicted proteins | sample 3512351 | NCBI WGS metagenome assembly VFQP01 (sample SAMN10412372, study PRJNA504923) | tailings metagenome | isolation source: Relicate 1 Philex TSF1 revegetated site | place: Philippines: Tuba, Benguet | collected 2017-08-29 | reverse complement strand
TGAAACCCGCCACCCGATACCGATGTAAGATTCGCCAAAACCCGGACAACGATAAATAACGGGAGAGGATCATGACCACAGCGGCCCGTCCGCCACTGCCTTTGATACCGGCCAAGCTGGCCGCGCCGTCCATTCATCCCGGCCTGCTGCCGCGGCCGCGCTTCGACGAGTGGCTGCAGCGTCTGCCCCAGGTGCGCCTGGCCGTGCTGCAGGCGCCCAGCGGCTTCGGCAAGACCGTGCTGGCCAGCCAGTGGGCCGCGGCATTCGCCGGCGCCGTGGCCTGGCTCAACCTCGACGGCAACGACAACAGCCCGCGGCAGTTCGGCCGCTACCTGCTCAATGCCCTGCATCGCCAGCTCGAGGGCGGCTGTCCGCAATGCGTCAATCGCGCCGAGCAGGGCGACGACGGCCTCGACGGTCTGCTCACCCGCCTGCTCGCCGAGCTGCCGGCCGAGCACCCACCGCTGTTGCTGGTGCTCGACGAGTTCGAGGCGCTGCGCAACCGCGAGGTGATCGCCGCGCTGCGCTTCTTCCTGCGCAACACGCCGCCCTGGCTGACCCTGCTGGTGTGCAGCCGCGGCCTGCCGGACCTGGGCGTGGCCGAGCTGCGGGTCAAGCGTCAGCTGCTGGCGCTGGACGCCAGCCACCTGGCCTTCGAGCTGGACGAGGTGCAGGCGCTGCTCGAACTGGGCCTGCCGATCGCCATCAACCGCGAGCAGGTCGAGCGCCTCAACCGGCGCATCGGCGGCTGGCCCTGCGCGCTGCAACTGACCCTGCAGGAGGTGCAGACCGGGCGCGGCATGGACCTGTTTCTCGAGGCGCTGCAACTCGGCCATCCCTACGTGCGCGACTATTTCCGCGAGCAGGTGCTCTACGGCCTGGACGGCGCCACCCAGGATTTTCTGCAGTCCACCTGCCTGCTCGAGCGCTTCAGCGCGCCGCTGGCCGACCGCCTGACCGACAGCTGCAACGGCCGCGAGATGCTTGAGACCCTGGAGCGCGCCGGCCTGTTCATCCAGGCGGTGGACCCGCTGCGTCAGTGGTTTGCCTACCACCCGCTGTTCGCCAGCTTCCTGCGCAACGAGCTGTCCACCCATCATCCGCAGCGCATGGGCGAACTGCACCTGCGCGCCGCCGAGGCGCTGCTCGAGGAGAAGATGGCCGAGGAGGCCGCCCGCCATGCGCTGCTGGCGCATGATCCGCAGCGAGTGGCGCAGATTCTCGAGACCCACGGCCGTCACTTCTATCGCCAGGGGCGTCTGGAGCTGCTGCAGCGCTGCCTGGCCGTGCTGCCGGAGAGCCGCGTGGCCGAGTCGCCGCTGTTCACCCTGTTGCAGGCCTGGGCCTCGCAGAACCAGTACCAGAGCGATCAGGTCGAGCGCTGGCTGCAGGCCGGCGAGGCGGTGCAGCGCGAGCAGTTCAGTGCCGAGCAGTGGCAGCGCATCGAGGCCGAATACCAGGCGGTGCGTGCCCAGGTGGCGATCAACCAGGGCGACCAGCAGCGTGCCATGGCCTTCGCCCGCCAGGCGCTGGCGCTCGAGCCGCTGACCATGCGCACCTCGCGGGTAGCGGCGCTGTCGGTGCTGGCCGAGTCGCACTTCGTCCAGGGCGATCTGGCCAAGGCCCAGCATCAGCACGAGGAAAACGTGCGCCGCGCGCAGCAGATCAACGCCTCGCACCCGGTGCTGTGGAGCCTCGGCCAGCTGTCGGAGATCGCCGTCGCCCAGGGCCACCTGCAGAAGGCCTACAACCTGCAGGAGCGGGCACTGCAGTACATCGAGCAGGAGAAGCTGCCGGTCACCCCGATCATGGAATTCATCCACCGCGTACGCGGCCAGGTACTGCTCGAATGGCACCACCTCGATGCCGCCGAGCAGTGCGCCCTGCAGGGGCTGGAGATACTCGATACGGTGGGCGACCACTGGTTCCTGCAGTGCTACGTGCTGCTCGCCCGCGTCGCCCATGCGCGCGGCCAGCAGAGCCAGTGCGCCGACTACATCGGCCGGCTCAAGACGCTGCTGGCCGGCGACGACTACCACATCGACTGGCAGGCCAACGCCCACGCGGTGATGCTCACCTACTGGGACTCGACCCAGGACAAGGACAGCATCCGCCAGTGGCTTGCCACCGCGCCGCCGCTCAAGCCGGGGGCCAACCACTTCGCCCAGGGCAACGCGCGCAACCATGTGCGCGCCTACCTGGCGCTGAACCAGGGCGACCGCGCGCTGCCGATCCTGCGTCAGCTGCAGCTCGATGCCGAGCGCCACCAGCTGGTGATGGACCAGAACCGCAACCATATCCTCCAGGCACTGGCCTACTGGCAGCGCGAGGAACGCCAGAGCAGCCTCGACCATCTGCACCAGGCGCTGACCCTGGCCAGCGGTACCGGCGCCATCGGCAGCTTCCTGCGCCTGGGCAAGCCGCTGATCGCCATGCTCAAGGCGCTGCAGCACGAGCGTCGCCTCGACGAGCTGGAACACCAGCGCGCCGAACGCCTGATCCAGCTGGCCCAGCAGCAGCGCGACTTCAGCCGGGCGATCCGCATCACCCTGGACGAGGCGGTGATCCAGGACATCATCAACCGCCCCGACGTGCCCGAGCTGATCCGCCATTCGCCGCTGACCCGGCGCGAATGGCAGGTGCTCAGCCTGATTCACGCCGGGCTGTCCAACGAGCAGATCTCCGAACACCTCAACGTCGCCCCGACCACCATCAAGACGCATATCCGCAGCCTCTACCAGAAGCTCGCCATCACCCAGCGCAGCGAAGCGGTGCAGCTGGCGCGCAGCCTGTTGAGCAAGATCCAGGGCGAGTAGAGGAGAACCGATGTCCCGGCCCCGTAGGGTGCGCCGTGCGCACCGATGCGTGGTCGGGGCATCTGTCGTATGCGTTGTTGCTTCGATAGGCGCGAGGTGGTGCGCACGACCCGGGCGGCCCCGCGACACCCTACGGCTTTGCCCGCACACGGTGTCCATCCCCAAAACTCCTCCCCCTTGCCGGCTACCAGCTACGCCGGTGAAAACCCCAGCGGGGAGGATGTGACGCCTTGCCCCCTTGCCTAGAGTGGAGCTGTCATCACGAACAACAAAAGGCTTGCTGTATGGCTGTTATTCGCAAGGACTGGTGGCGCGGCGGCGTCATCTACCAGGTCTACCCACGCAGTTTTCTCGACAGCAACGACGACGGCATCGGCGATCTGCCCGGCGTGCTGGCCAAACTCGATTACATCGCCAGCCTCAACGTCGACGCCATCTGGCTGTCGCCGTTCTTCACCTCGCCGATGAAGGATTTTGGCTACGACGTCTCCGACTATCGCGGCGTCGACCCGATCTTCGGCACCCTCGACGACTTCCGCGCGCTGGTCGCGGCCGCCCACGAGCGCGGCCTGCGCATCATCATCGATCAGGTGCTCAACCACTGCTCCGATCAGCATCCCTGGTTCGCCGAGAGCCGTACCAGCCGCAGCAACGACAAGGCGGACTGGTTCGTCTGGGCCGACCCCAACCCGGACGGCACGCCGCCGAACAACTGGCTGTCGGTATTCGGCGGTTCGGCCTGGACCTGGGAGGGCCGGCGCAAGCAGTACTACCTGCACAACTTCCTGGCCAGCCAGCCGGACCTCAACTTCCACTGCGAGGCGGTGCAGCAGCAGTTGCTCGACGACATGGAGTTCTGGCTGCAGCTGGGCGTCGACGGCTTCCGCCTGGACGCCGCCAACTTCTACTTCCACGACCAGGCGCTGCGCAACAACCCGCCGAACCTGGACATCCGCGAGGGCGGCATCGGCGTGCGCGTCGACAACCCCTACGCCTACCAGCGCCACCTCTACGACAAGACCCAGCCGCAGAACCTCGACTTCCTGCGCCGCCTGCGTGCGCTGCTGGAGCGCTACCCCGGCACTGCCACGGTGGCAGAGATCGGCTGCGACGATTCGCTGCGCACCATGGCCGCCTACACCAGTGGCGGCGATACCCTGCACATGGCCTATTCCTTCGATCTGCTCACCGCGCAGTGCAGCCCGGCCTACATCCGCAGCACCATCGAAGCCATCGAGGGCGAGCTGGGCGACGGCTGGCCCTGCTGGTCGGTGGGCAACCACGACGTGGTGCGGGTGATGAGCCGCTGGGCCCACGAGGGCGAAGCCACCCCGGAGCGCGGCCGTCTGCTGATGTCGCTGCTGCTGTCGCTGCGGGGCAGCGTCTGCCTGTACCAGGGCGAGGAGCTCGGTCTGCCCGAGGCGGAACTGGCCTTCGAGGACCTGGTCGACCCCTACGGCATCACCTTCTGGCCCGAGTTCAAGGGGCGCGACGGCTGCCGCACGCCGATGCCCTGGGTACGCGACGGCGTCCATGCCGGCTTCTCCAGCCAGCAACCCTGGCTGCCGCTGGACGAACGCCACCGCGCACTGGCCGTGGACGTGCAGGAGGACGACAGCGCCTCGATGCTCAACAGCTACCGGCGCTTTCTCGCCTGGCGCCAGGAGCAGCCGCTGCTGATCGACGGCGATATCCAGGTGCGCTACCACGACGACGACCTGCTGGTGTTCGAACGGCGTCTGGGCGAGCAGGCCTGGCTGTGCCTGTTCAACCTGGGCGACCGCGAGCGCCGCTACGACCTGCCGCTGATGGTCGAGCCGCTGGAGGGCGTGCCGTCCAGCACGGCCGAGTTCCTCGGCAGTTGGGTACACTTGCCGGCCCATGGGTTCGGCTTCGCCCGCCTCCTGGGCTAGGGCGATTCCTGCAGGGCCGGTGCGCCGGCCCCGCAGCTTCCTCAAGGTTCATCGCCGGCACGACCGGCCCCGATTCAGAGACTGCACCATGGCCAGCGTTACCCTGCGCAACATCTGCAAGCACTACGACGGCACCGCCATCACCCGCAACATCGACCTGGACATCGAGGACGGCGAATTCGTGGTCTTCGTCGGCCCGTCCGGCTGCGGCAAGTCCACCCTGCTGCGGCTGATCGCCGGGCTGGAGGAAATCAGCTCCGGCGAGCTGCTGATCGACGGTCAGCGGGTCAACGACCTGCCGCCCAAGGATCGCTCGGTGGGCATGGTGTTCCAGTCCTACGCCCTCTACCCGCACATGACGGTGGCGGAGAACATGGCCTTCGGCCTCAAGCTGGCGAAGATCGGCAAGGCGCAGGTCCGCAGCAAGGTGGAGGAGGTCTCGCGCATCCTGCAGCTCGATGCGCTGCTCGAACGCAAGCCCAAGGACCTTTCCGGCGGCCAGCGTCAGCGTGTGGCCATCGGCCGTACCCTGGTGCGTGAGCCCAAGGTGTTCCTGTTCGACGAGCCGCTGTCGAACCTCGATGCCTTCCTGCGCGTGCAGATGCGCATCGAGATCTCGCGCCTGCACCAGCGCCTGAAGTCCACCATGATCTACGTCACCCACGACCAGGTCGAAGCCATGACCATGGCCGACAAGATCGTCGTGCTCGAGGCCGGGCGCATCGCCCAGGTCGGCGCGCCGCTGGAACTCTACCACTACCCGCGCAACCGCTTCGTCGCCGGCTTCATCGGCTCGCCGCAGATGAACTTCCTTCAGGTGCGCGCGCTCAGCGCCAGCAGCGAGGCGGTGGAGATCGAGATGCCCGGCGGCTACCGCATGCGAGTGCTGGTCGACGGCACCGGCGTCGAGCCCGGCGAGGCGCTGACCCTGGGCGTGCGCCCGGAGCACTTCGTCGCGGCCGAGCAGGCCGACTTCGCCTTCTACGGGCAGATCAGCGTGGCCGAGCGCCTGGGCGACCACAACCTGATCTACCTGAGCCTGGAAGGGGTGGAGCACATCATCACCCTGCGCAGCGACGGCGACCGCCGCGTGGCGGTGGGCGAAACCTTCGCCGCGGGCCTGATGGCCAACAAGTGCCACCTGTTCCGCGCCGATGGCCAGGCCTGCCCGCGGCATTATCGCGAGCCGGCGATCTACGGCTGAGGCTGCGCGGCGCAGCTTCGCCGAAGGCACCGCGCCGGCGGCGAATGGCGGCAGGGGAGGGCTCCGCAGGTACCGGCGCAGGCTCTCCCGCTCTGGGCATTCTTGCTAAGTCGGTACGCGCGCGATCGCCGCAGTAGCAATCAGTTCGACCTTCAACCCCGGCGCGGCCAGACGCGCCTCACCGCAAGCGCGTACCGGCGCATGCCCAGGGGCTACCCAGGCATCCCAGACCGCATTCATCGCGTCGAAATCGGCGATGTCGGCTAACCAGACGATCACCTGAAGCAGGTCTTCACGCCGGCAGCCGACCTCGCCCAGCAGCGCCTCCACACGGGCCAGCGCCTCGTGGGTCTGCTCCCCGACGGTGCCCCCCACGTTGCCGACCTGGCCGGCCAGGTAGACGGTATCGCCATGGATGACGATTTGGCTCATACGGGAGCCGGTGTGATAGCGCTGGATCGACATGGGCAGATTCCCTTGGCAGTGAACTAGAAGCGGCTCGCCGAACAGGCGGCGAGCCAGGCGGGCTGGCGGCCGGACAGGCAGTCGGCTACCAGGCGTCCGGTCACCCCACCCAGCGTCAATCCCAGGTGTTGATGGCCGAAGGCGTAGATCAGGCGCGGTTCGCGCGGCGAAGGACCGAGGACCGGCAGCGAGTCCGGCAACGACGGGCGAAAGCCCAGCCAGGTGCGCGCCACCTCGTCCTCGAGACCGAGCACGTGGCGCACCCGCTCCTCGATGTAGCGCAGCCGCTGCGCATTGGCCGGATCATGCAGCGAGCCCAGCTCCACGGTACCGGCGGCCCGCAGGCGGCCGCGCAGTGGCGTCATGTAGAAGGCGCTTTCGACCGGACAGGTCGGCCGCGTCAGCAGCGGTCGCTGCAGATCGAACTCGATGTGGTAGCCACGCTCGGTGTCCAGCGGTATGTGATCGCCGACCTGACGCGCCAACCCTGCCGACCAGGCGCCGCCGGCCAGTACCACGTGCTCGGCCAACAGCTCGCGACCGTCGGCGCAGCGCAGCTGCAGGCCTCCCGGGCGCCGCTGCAGCCCCACCACTTCGGCGTGGCGCAGCCGCCTCTCGTGCAGCAGCGGCGTGGCGAGGGCCTCGATGAAAGCCTGCGGATCTTCCAGATGACTCGAACCGGGAAACAGGATGCCGCCCACGCTATGCCCGGCCATGGCCGGTTCCAGTGCCGCTACCTCATTGGCGTCGAGTACCTGCTGAACGATGCCGAGACGCTCGCGTAACTCGATATCGCCACGGGCAGCGCGCAGGTTGTCTGCCTGCCCGTAGGCATACAGACAGCCGCGGCGCCGGATCAGCGCGGCGGCGGCCGGTGCGTCGTCCAGCAACGGCGCATAGTCGTCATAGGTACGCTCCAGCAGATTCGCCAGCACCTCGGCATTGGCGCGAAAACGGCTGGCGTTGCACTGGCCGAGAAAGCGCATCAGCCACGGCAGCAAACGTGGCAGACGGGCCCAATTGACCACGAAGGGCGAATCGGAGGAGAACAGCAGGCGCGGCAGATTGCTCCAGATCTCCGGTCGGGCGATGGGCGTGCAGCCATAGTCGGCCAGCGTGCCGGCGTTGCCATAGGAGGCGCCGGCCGCTATGGCATCGCGCTCGAGCAGCAGCACCTCATGGCCCAGCCGGCGCAGCCAGAGCGCGCAAGACACCCCCACCACGCCGGCGCCTATTACCGCCACTTCCGTTCGTTCGAATCCGCTCATGGCTTGCTCGTCTCGTGATGGCTGAGGTGCCCGGCGCCTACCCCGGCGGCCCCGCCACCGGCTTTGTCATCAGTAAAGGCACAGTGTTTTGTAATGCATTTGTACCCAAACAATGCTGTCTATGCAATGACAATAACGAGATATGTGTGGAGAGTTATATCGGCAAGTCGGACGCCGGGCTTTCGTCTGCTGCGACAGGGTGAGGGTGAATCAGGGGCTGCTCAGGCGCGGCGCATAACCGCGCGCGTTCAGCGACGGCGAACGCCTGTGCGTCTGCTCGGGCAGCGGCGGGGCAGGGCGAGACGCCGGCCGAGGCAGGCGCGGCGTCGGCTGTCTGTCAGACGCTATCGTGCATATGCAGATGCCCCTGGCGGGCGAGCCGGGCGATGGTCTGCAGCGCCCGCGTCAGTTGCTCGCGGCTGCGCGCCGCGGCCAGGTTGATGCGCACCGCGTGCGGCGGATGCTCCTGGCGCAGGGTGAAGGCCACGCCGGGCAACAGGCCGACGCCGTGCTCCTGGCAGGTCTGGGCGAAGCTCGAGGCGCGCCAGGGCTCGGGCAGGTGCAGCCAGACATGCGGCGCGGTGGCGCTGGCCTGCACCTGCAGATCGCCGAACTGCTCACGCAGCAAGGCCTGGCGGGCGCGCAGCTCCTCGCGTTGGGCAACGACCATCGCGCCCGCCTGACCGCCTTCGATCAGGCGAGTGGCGACCAGCGCGGACAACGGCGAGATGCTCCAGCAATCGATACGCAGCGTCGCACTGATGTCCGCCACCCACTGTTCTGGGGCCAGCACGAACCCCATGCGCAGGCCGGGTGCGATGCACTTGGACAGTGCCGTGACGTGGATGGTCCGCGCCGGCAGCAACTGCGCGAAGGACGGCAACGAATCGTCCAGCAAGGGCCGGTAGACATCGTCTTCGATCAACAGCAGCCCCTGACGCTCGATCACCTCGGCCAGGGCGCGGCGCCGCGTCAGCCCCAGGGTGATGGCGGTCGGATTGTGGATCGACGGCACCAGAAACAGGGCCTTCGGCGCATGCACGGCGCAGGCCCGCTCCAGTGCCTCCGGCAGCATGCCTTCGGCATCGCCATCGACGCCGACCAGATTCAGGCCCAGGGTCCGGCACAGGGCATTGATGCCCTGGTAGGTCACCGCATCGGCCAGGAGCGTGTCGCCACGCGTGGTCATGGCGCGCAGGATGCAGGCCAGACCGTGCTGCGCGCCCTCGGTGATCAGCAAGCGCTGCGCCGGAGCGGTCACGCCATACTGGCTCAACCAGGCCGAGGCGGCCTCGCGCGCCCACAGCGGCCCTTCCGAAGGGTGGTAATCCTGGGTCTCGAGAAAACGGGGATCGCGCGACAGCTCCGGCAGCAGCTGCCCCAAGACCTGGCTGTAGACGTTGGTGGCCGGGCGGTTGATGCTCAGATCGACGCGCCCCGGCGCATCGCTCGGCGCGCTCTGGAACTGGGCGTGCGGCTGACGCAGCAGGGGTTTGACCAGGGTGCCGCGACCCGGGCGGCTTTCCACCAGGCCGGCCTCCTGCAGCATGGCCATGGCCTTGGTCACGGTGGTGATGTTGATGTTCAGGCGACGGGCCAGCTCGCGATGGGGGGGCAGGCGTTCACCGCTGACCAGAGTGCCGTTGCGAATACCTTCGGCCAGCGCGTCGGCCAGCTGCTCGTACAGGGGCTCGGCGCGGTTGCGTGGCCCGCTCATGGTCTGCGCCACACTGGTCAGCAAGGTGTCGATGGAAGTCATTCCGGCATGCATCTCCTGAGGGTCGGACTCGCCAAATGTCATGCATTTGTACCCACAACAAAAGCGCTTGACAATGATAATAGCGAGATATAGGTTCTAATTGTATCGGTTGAAATCCATTACAAGTATAACTTTCTGCTACCAATACGAGGCACTCAAATCATGCACGCTCCTCTTCGCAAGCTTCTTGCGCTCAGCGCCGCCGTCCTCAGCCTCGGCCTGACCCCCCTGGCGGTTCAGGCAGCCGACACCACCTTGCGCCTTACCACCCTGTTCCGCCCCGATTCGGACGGCGGCAAGGCGGCACAGCAGTTCGCCGACGAGGTCAAGGCGCGCAGCGCTGGTCGTATCGAGGTTACGGTGTTTCCGGCCAGCCAGCTCGGAGACTGGGTCGAAACCCATTCGCAGCTGATGCAGGGCGCCATCGATATCGGCCTGCAGCCGCTGTCGACCAACTTCGACAAGCGCCTGGCGATCGCCTGGTTCCCCTATATCGCCCCGACCTACGCCGAGGCCCAGGAAGTATTCAGCGCCAACGGCTTCGCCTACAAGTTGGTCGACGACATGATCGCGCCGCAAGGCCTGCGCCTGCTCGGCGTCTACAGCGCCGGCATGGGCGGCGCCGGCTTCACCAAGGCGGTGCCGGAGCCGGGTAACCCCGAGACCAAGCGCGGCCTGCGCATCCGCGTATGGCCGGGCGGCACCACCCACCGCGTGATGATGGAGCGCCTCGGTTACCAGGTCGCCACCGTGCCCTGGGCCGAGCTGTATACCGCCATGCAAACCGGGGTGATCGACGGGCAGATCGGCGGCACCGCGGAAATGGCCCTGGACAATTTCAAGGACATCACCAAGACCTGGGTGCAGTACAACGATCACCTGGAGCTGGCCTGGTTCGTGATCAACAGCAAGCGCCTGGAGAGCCTGCCCGAGCAGGACCGCGAGATCATACTGGCGGTGGCTCAGGAAATCTCTCACAAGCGTTTCGATGAAGTCCGCGAGGCCGATACCCAGTATCTGAAGAACATGGAAGAAGCGGGCATCGAAGTGGTGCGCTTCGACGACGAGACCCTGGCGAAACTCGCCGACTACACGCGCAAGAACGTCTGGCCGCAGATCGCCGGCGAACTCGATGCGGCCACCATGCAGCGCCTCAACGACGCTGTCAGCCACTAACCGCTCGCCGGAGGTAGGCCCATGTCGCTCAGCCCGGCTTCCTGGCTGCGCAAACTCTGGCAGGGTGCGCTGCATGTGCAGCGCACCCTGCTGGTGCTAGGCGCAGTGCTGTTGACCCTGTTGATCTTCGCCCAGGTGGTGGCCCGCTACCTGTTCCAGACCGCGATCTTCGGCATCGAGGAGACCGCGGTGTACATCGCCATCTGGTTCTATTTTCTTGGCGGGGCGGTGGGTGCCGAGCAGCGCGAACACATATCCGCCTCGCTGGCCGACGTGCTGGTCAAGAGCCCGACCGCGCAACAGGCGATCAAGCTGCTCGCCTGTCTCATCTCGGTGGTGGTCTGCGCCTGGATGGCGGTCTGGTCCTGGGGGTTGGCGCAGTGGTCGCTGAGCCTGGGCATGATGTCCACCGAGCTGCACATCCCCGTTGGCTACATCCACCTCGCCATGCCCGTCGGGCTCGGCCTGATGACCCTGTATTTCTTCGTCGAGCTGGTTGAGCACGGCGTCGAGCTCGTGCGGAGACTGCGCGCCCCATGAACTGGATCATTCTGTTGGACGCCGTGCTGTTGGCCCTGTTGCTGGTCATCGGCGTACCGGTACCACTGTGCTTCGCCGCCGCCGTACTGCTGCTGTTCCTGCTCGGCGACTTCGGCAGCGCCTCCTTCCTGGTCAGCGCCGGTTTCAGTCAGGCCAGTTCGGTGGTGCTGCTGGCGATTCCGCTGTACATCATCGCCGGCAACATCATGAGCCAGGGCGGCATCGCCACGCGCCTGGTGGACTTCGCCGAAAGCATCGTCGGGCGCTTTCGCGGCGGCCTGGGCATAGTGGTGGTGCTGACCACCGCGGTCTTCGGCGCCATCTCCGGCATGGCCTCCTCGGCGGTGGCAGCGATCGGCAGCACCATGATCCCGCGCATGGTCGAGCGCGGCTACGACCGCGGCTACGCCGCCAGCCTGGTGGCCTGCTCGGCCGTGCTGGCGCTGATGATTCCGCCGAGCGCCTCGATGATTCTCTACGGCTGGGTCAGCGGCACCTCGATCACTGCCGCCTTCCTCGCCCCGGTGCTGCCGGCGCTGATCCTGATCGTGCTGTTCTGCTTCTGGAACTGGGTGCTGACCAGGCGCATGCCGTTGCACACCGAGGCGCCGTTGCCGGCCGAACAGTGGGTCAAGCATGTCGCTCAGCGCGGGCGGCGCGCCAGCCTCGGTCTGCTGATGCCGATCATCATCCTCGGCTGCATCTACGGCGGCATCACCACGCCCACCGAGGCGGCGGCCATCGCCGTGGTCTATGCGGTGCCGGTGAGCGTGCTGATCTACCGCGAGCTGGGCTGGAAAGGGCTTTACACGCAGCTGTGGAAGGCCGGCCAGGTCACCGGCGTGCTGTTGATCCTGGTGTTCTTCGCCTCGATGCTGGCGCGCATGTTCACCATGCAGAGCGTGCCGCAGCTGCTGCTGGTGGGCTTCACCACGGTCAGCGACAACCCGATCATCCTGCTGCTGATGGTCAATGCCTTCCTGATGCTGATCGGCATGTTCATGGACGATGCCAGCGGCATTCTTCTGGCCACGCCGATGCTGATGCCGATCATGCACAAGCTCGGCATCGACCCGGTGCACTTCGCTGCCATCATCGCCACCAACCTGGGCATGGGCCTGATCACCCCACCGACCGCGCCGATCCTCTACCTGGGCGCCCTGGTGGGTAAGACGCCGCTGAGCGGCATGCTCAAGCCGACCATGGTGTTCCTGCTGTTCGCCTATTTGCCGGTGGTACTGCTGACCACCTTCTTCCCGGCCCTGTCGCTGACCCTGCCGCGTCTGCTGCTGGGGGGCTAGGCTTTGGCCGACCTTTCAGACCACGCCGAACGCCTGGCAGCCTTGCGAGCGGCGCCCTATGGGAGGGAGACCTGCAGCGTTTCGGGTCGATACTCGGTGCGACAGGGACGTCGCCAAGGTCGATAGGGGCCATGTGAGTGGAGGGGACGTGTTCTTGACCCGGAGTTGGCTATGAGAACTGGCAGAAACCGGCCAAAAGCGGACAGTCACGACAGGTAGAGTTTGCCCCAGAGGTGACACTCGGCAGAATCAATACAGTGGTCTGTCCCAGATTATTCCGATTGTTTTTTAAGGGCTTTGAGGAACCTATGGACTCAGGGGCATTAGTTTATTAGGAAGTTCAAATTATTCGGGCATGACACAATACAACCATTAGTGTCAGAATATTATGGGTTGCAATAAGCGAACGACATGGACATCAGGGGGGTTAGGTGAGCACTGAACAGTACCAGCAGGAGATCCGCCTTCTATGTCACGAGCTGGAAAGGTATGACCATTTTTCAGTGATAGGTGCTGCTGTGACTTCCCTAGTAGCGGACAATTCAGACCGGAAGACTGCCATCATGCGCATGCCCTGGGTTTTATTGCTGCTATTAAAACTTGCGCTGCTCGGAAAAAGTGGTGAAAAATGCATATCTAGAGAGGAATTTTATAAATTTGCGAACCGCCTCTACAATATTCAGCACCTTGCGTCGAATCTGGATTCGCAAAAAATAGAACTACAATTGAGGCCGATGTTTTTTCAGCAATTATGGTATCAGCGGGGAGATGAAGCTGCCCTGCTGTCGCTTTTTAGACAGAGCCTACTGCTGGGAGGAGATAATGCTTGGTACGCGGATGCGTTTTACAGAGCAAGCGGCGTGCAGCTTCGGAGCTTCTACTTAATCACAATGCATATAATGCTATCAGTCCAGAGTCACAGACTGACTGTGTTAGAGCTGAATCTATTTCAGTTAATACACAATCTTTGCCCACAGATATCCTTTAAGGAATTATTTCGATATCTGGCATTGGTTGGCGTAAGATCTAGCGACTTACCTGCATTTATTGACTCTCACCGTCTCGATGATATCTACCCGAGCGAATACTACCAAGACACACCCTTGAAAGATCGGCCTATATTAATCAATGGGGAGCAACTGCTGGTTCTTGACTCGGTTCTATTTTTCGCAGGCATGGCGGAGTTTGTGCCGCGATTCTTGAAAAAAATTCCTGGCCACAAAGATCAATTTGGGCCGGATTTTGAAAGGTACATTGACGAGCTTATGGCATTCTCCAGGCTGCAATATTGGCCTGAAGAAGTTATAGAGTCATTCTATAGGGGGCACGGAATTCAAGGTAAGGTCGTGGACTTCCTGGCCTATAATGATAAGCAAGTTGTCCTTATTGAGAGTAAGGCCATAGAGCCCAACTCAATAGTCAAGACGGCAACCGACCCGGAGCTATTAAAAAGGCTTTTGGAGAAGAGTTTTATTAAAGCGATTTGGCAAGGTGTCCATTCCGCTACAGGATTGTCTAAAACTTCCGAGTTCAAGGGAAAGAAATTCTCCTTGCTAATAGTAACCCATGAGGATTTTGGGATTTTCGGAGGGCGCTGGGTTGCGGATTATGTTGATGTCGGCCTAGAGCAAGAGTTGATGCAAGCGTACCCTGAGATAGCACTTAGGCTAGACGATATTTTCTACTGCACTATCAATGATCTGGAGGATCTCGCGCGAGGTCACGCAGCAGGTATAGTAGATTTTTTCGATTTGATTGATTCGGCGACGACTGCCGGCATATCGGGGACCGAGCGTCGCATGATCTTTCAACAGGTAATTCTCGAACGCCTTAAAGGAGCTGCGGATCGGCACGAAAGCCTAATGAAGGAAATGGATCGTTACTTGGAGGACATGAGATGTGTCGCTAAGCGGAACAACGAATTCTGGAGTGGTAAGGCCATGTCATTGATGGCTACCCGAGAACATCTATTGCGCGCACTCAATCTAAAAAAAGGGCAGTTTTAGAGAACAATCGGTGACAGATCCTGATATTGATATGTCGCTGCCCGGCCGCTGTGGGTCGATTTCAGCCGTTCCAGCAGGCCGCTCTTGGCCGGAAGCGGCCTGTCACGAGCGACGGCTACCGGCCAGAAGCGAACGTTGGAGTGCCTTAAATAGATCTGTCGCCTTTTTGCTTTT
>VFQP010003868.1_pt1 | contig 14625 bp, 14 predicted proteins | sample 3512351 | NCBI WGS metagenome assembly VFQP01 (sample SAMN10412372, study PRJNA504923) | tailings metagenome | isolation source: Relicate 1 Philex TSF1 revegetated site | place: Philippines: Tuba, Benguet | collected 2017-08-29 | reverse complement strand
GCTGACTCTTAATCAGCGGGTCGTAGGTTCGAGCCCTACATCGCCCACCATCGGCTCCGACGAATAAAGGCCCCGGTTTCCGACCAGGGCCTTTTCTCTTAAGACGAGCGGGCGGGCGTTCACCAAAACGAGCCATACGCGATCAGCTAGCGTTGGACCGCCCGGTCGATCATTTGTCTAATCGTCAGATCGATGGCTTCGTTGCCGATCACTCGGCTGCAGATTGTGCCCAAGCTCGGCATCGTTTGGGCCGACAGGTATTCGATTTTCGCCAAGATCTCGCTATCCGCGAAGGGGCGATCGACCCCGCCGCGCGCACTGCGCACTTCGCATTCGTGCCGCCCGCCGTCGTCGAGGATCCAGCGTAGCTTGGCGGGGCGGTCTTCGGGCCAAGCGCCGACATTGCGATGCGAAGAAATGACGACGCGATGGCGTAAGCGGGCGATCCGCGCGTCGGCCAGGGTTTTGTGCGTGAAGCTTGTCGCGCCGACGTTCCCGAAGATCGCGGCCACGGCGAGAATATACGGAAGCGAGAATTTCGCGGCGAGGACCGTTGCGGGATCGACGGTATCGAGCGGGAGTGCGAGCGGATGCACCTCGACCTCGATACGCGCTATCCGCCGATCGATGTCCGGATCGCCAAGGCGGGCGCGCAGTTCGAATGCGGCTTCGGCCGCACTATGCGCGTACTGGCAACAGGCATAGAGCTTGTGGAAATTGCCTTCAATCGCCCATCGCCCTTCGGGAATTGGCACGAGTTGCGCGACGTCAATATCGCGACCGAATGCCCCCGCATAGACATCGGCGAGCGCGCTTGGCAGGCCTTCGACACCGACCGCCGCCGCTTGTGCGGCGCGCAACCCCGAAACGGCGCCGTTCGCGGCCCAGAGATTGCGAGCCAATGCGCCTTGGAAGGCGTGATTGAAGGGCCCGGGATTGACGAGCGAAGCCGCCGTCGTAATGGTCCGAAACAAGTCCGGCGCGTCGTATCCGCGCGAAAGTGCCACGCCGATAGCGGCGCCGATCGCGTTATAGGCGCCGTGCGGGTGAACGCGCGGCGTTTGCTGCGGGAAAGCGAGGGCGATACGCGCCGTCGCTTCATAAGCGATCGCGAGCGCCGTTAGCGTGGCTTCGACGGATGCGTTGCGCGCCTCTGCGTCCGCCAGCAGAGCGGGAAGGATATAGGCGCCGGCATGGCAGGGCGTGCCGCGAAAACCTTCGTCAAGCTCGCTCCAGACGACCGACAAACCGTTGGCGAGGGCGGCGTCGTCCCGACGCGCGCGTGGCTGTCCCTTTGCAAAAATCGTCGCTTCGCCGGATGGAGATTCGAGGGGGGCGGCAATCCAGCTTCGGCATGTCGCGCGAACGAGCGGATCGTCGCCGGCGGCCAGCATCGCTGCGATATCGTCGAACAGCACGAATGCGGCGCGCCGACGGATGCTCGGCGGCAATGGCGAGTTCCGTGCTGAGACCATCCATTCGCAAAGCGAACGGAGTGCGGGGATGGCGGTGTCGATCACCGCACGAACTTTCAGATGCGATACTTCGCGTCCAAACGGTCCCAGAAATCCTTGCTGACCGCTTGTTGGCGTTCGTCGAACGTCGCCAGGCGATCGGCGGCTTCCGACAGCGATCCGGTACGCTTCAGCGAACCCAGAACGTCGAACGCCGCGCGGATTGAGGCCTGCAATGCGGCATTAGCGAACAGCACGCCGCCGAATCCCATTTCCTTGAGGGCGGCGTTGCCCGGATCCGGCGTTTTGCCGCCGAACACGATATTCGCGATTTGGGGAACGGGAATCTCGCGGGCGATGCGGCGCATTTCATCGATATCGAGAGGGGCCTCCACGAATGTCACGTCGGCGCCAGCCTCGACGAAGCGCAATGCCCGTTCGATCGCGCTGTCGATGCCGTCCGTGGCGCGCGCGTCGGTGCGTGCGATGATCTGCAAATCGCCGTCGAGCCGCGTATCCACCGCCGCTTTGATCTTCTGGATCATCTCGTCGGTCGGGATCACCGCCTTGTCGGCGAAATGCCCGCAGCGTTTGGGGAAGATCTGGTCTTCGAGCTGAATCGCGGCGGCGCCCGCCCGTTCGAGCATCCGCACGGTGCGCACGACGTTCAACCCGTTGCCGTAGCCTGTGTCGGCGTCGACGACCAACGGCAGCGCGCAAGCGCCCGCGATACGGAAAGTTGCATCGACGATCTCCGTCATCGTTGCAAGGCCGAGGTCGGGCGCGCCGAGATTCATGTTCGAGACGGCAGCACCCGAAACATAGACCGCTTCAAATCCCATATCTTCGATGATGCGCGCGAACAGCGCGTTGCCGGTGCCCGGCAACATGGTCGCAGCGCGGCGTTGGAAGATTTGCTTGATGCTTTGCGTCGGGCGCATGTCGATGCCGGATTCAGTTGTCGAGTGTCTGGGTTCTATCGACTCTCTTACAGGCTGTCAACAGTCTGCAAGAAATGCAATTTTAGCTGCCAATCAAGCGAAACCGCGAATTTCCTTCGGGTTCCAGGGCGAACTGTGTACAATCGCCGACATATCGATACCCAAGCCGATCGAACGGACAATGATTCAGCCGATTTCCACCCAGTCGCTTGCCGACGAAGCGTTCAATCGCATCGTCGAGGCCATTTGCGGCGGGCATTTCGACGTGGGCGAGCGCCTTTCTGAGGCGGCGCTGGCGCGCGAACTCGGCATCAGCCGAGGGCCGCTGCGCGAAGCCCTGGGGCGGCTGGAAGGCAAGCTGGTGGTGCGCACGCCGCGAATCGGCGTACGCGTCATCGAATTCTCGCAAAGCATGATCGAGCAGCTGTTTTTCGTGCGCGAAGCGCTCGAAGGAATGGCCGCACGGTTGGCGGCGGAACGCATCACACCGGCCGAGCTGGATGAGCTGGCCAAATTGCTCGACGAGCATGCCGCGCAACCCGAATTGGCTTCAGGCGCATCTTACCCGGCGCGCTCGAAAGACGACGATTTTCACTATGCGATCGTGGCCGCAGCGCGCTGCACACAGATCGAGCATTTGCTGCTCGACCAAGTCTATTACCAGCTTCGAATCCACCGTCGTCGTTCGGGTAAGCGTCCGGGCCGCGCGCGCGCGGCTTTGGAAGAGCATCGCGAGATCCTGGCGGCGTTGCAGTCGGGTAACCCCGATCTGGCGGAACGCGTGATGCGCAACCATATCCGCAATGCGCGGCATAGCGTCGTGTCGGCCATGTCCGTGGCCGCGGCGGACCGCGAAGAAGCCCCCGGCCGCCGCCGGCGCCGCAGCGCCGCCTGACGGGTCGGCCGCGCCTGGCCGCATCCCCGAATTCAAGTATTCAAAGCATCGTCATGCGCCGATCTTCGCGCGTTGGACCTCCGCATGCGCGGCGCGTTGGTCCCGCGAGTCGCGACCGCGTGCGCCTATTCGGCGATCATTTGGGCTAAAAATCGCCAATCTGAAAATTGTTGACAGATTGGCATCATAAAACATAAAACGGGCCCGACGACACCTTCGAGGGGCCGATGTCCAAGCTCGAAATCGCAGTTCTCGACGACTACACGCGGCAGGTCGCAACGCTTCCCGTATGGAACGCTTTGCGCGCCAAGGCCGAGATCACCTTCTTCAGCGACCATCTCGACGACGAGACCGCGTTGGCCCGCCGTCTTGAGCGTTTCGATGTCGTCGTGCTCGAACGCGAGCGCACCAAAATTCCGGGCTCGCTGATCCGCCGTTTGCCGCGCCTAACCCATATCGCGGCGACCGGCCCCGTAAACTGGACCATCGACTACGTGACCGCGCGCGAGCGCGGGATCGCCGTCAGCTGCACCGAAGGCAGTTACGACGAAACGCCGGAGCTGACCTGGGGACTCGTGCTCGCGCTGTCGCGTCGCCTGATCTGGGAAGAGCGCGCGGTTCGCGAAGGCCGCTGGCAGACGGGGCTAGGGCAGACGCTGCGCGGCAAGACCTTGGCCTTGATGGGGCTCGGCAATGTCGGCAAGCGCGTGGCCGAAATTGCCAACCTGTTCGGAATGAAGGTTATCGCGTGGAGCGAGAACTTAACGGATGAGCGCGCCCGCGCCGCCGGTGCCGAGCGCGTGACGTTCGACGAGCTGATCGCGCGCGCCGATTTCCTGTCCGTGCATGTCGTGTTGAGCGACCGTACGCGCGGGCTCGTGAACGCCGCGGCCTTCGCCCGGATGAAGCCGACGGCGTATCTGATTAATACTTCGCGTGGCCCGATCGTCGACGAGGCGGCGCTCATCGATGCGTTGCGGTCGAAGCGGATCGCCGGTGCAGCACTCGACGTGTTCAATGTTGAACCCCTGCCGGAACGTCACCCGTTACGCGCCTTGGATAACGCAATCGTCACACCGCATCTCGGTTACGTGACGATTGAGCAATACCAGCTGTTCTACGGCCAAGTGGTCGAGAACATCGCGAATCACATCGCCGGGCGGCCCATGCGACTTATGCCGCAAAGCGTCTAAGCCAATTCCTTCAACCGACACAAAAACTCAACAGGAGGTCTGAAAAATGAAATCGATGCTTTCGAAGCCCGGCGTTCTCGCCAGGGCGGTCAAAGCCATCGGCGCCGCGGCAGCGATCGCGACGCTCGTTGCGGGTCCCGTGTCCGCACAAACGAAAGAGCCCTTCACCTTCGGCGTCGCATTGCCGATGACCGGACCGGCGGCGCCCGGCGGCCTCGACCAAGTCCAGTCGCTGCAATGGGCGGTCGATGAGATCAACGCCAAGGGCGGCGCCAACGGCCGTCCACTGCGCGTCGTCGCCGTCGATACGCAAGCGCGCCCGCAAGTCGGCGTCGATGCGGTGACGCGTCTCATCAGTCTCGAGAAGACACCGCTCGTCATTTCAGCCTACAGCGCCGTCGTTGCGGCGATCGCGCCGATCGTGAACCGTACGGAAACGCTGATGCTCGTGATCGGCGCCAACTCGCCGCGCATCGCGACGATGGGTGATTACGTCTACACGACCTATCCGCTGGCCGATGTGGATGTGACGCTCATCTCCAAATACGTCCGTCTCGAGATGAAGAAGGAGCGCGCCGCCGTTATCTATATCAACGACGAAAGCGGCGTTTACGGCGCGCGCATCTTCAAGGAAAACTTCGAGAAGCTGAACGGCAAGGTCGTGGCCTTCGAAAGCTACGAGCCCGGCTCGACCGACTATACCGGCGCCATCCTGAAGATCCGCGCGGCAAATCCCGAAATCATCCATCTGCACGGCAATGCGGGCGACTCTCCGCAGGTTGTCCAGCAGCTGCGTCAGCTCGGCCTCAGCGTGCCGATCACGTCGTACAACGCCGCCTACAGCCCGCAGCTGATCAACCAAGTCGGCCCGCCGGCCGACGGCCTGATCGTGGCCGCGTTCGCGCCCGGACCATCGGACAATCCGAATGTCGGTCCTTTCATCGAACGTTGGAAGCGCGAGAAGGGTCGCGAGCCGAACCTGCTGGCCTCCAGCCAGTACGTCGCCGACGGCGCCTATATCGTGAAGGATCTTGTCGAGTATCTCGACAAGCGCGGCGAGCCGCTGACGGGCGCGAATATGCGCAAAGCGCTGCTCGCGGTCGGCGAGTTCAAGAACATGCCTTTGACCGGCCCGGTGAAGATCGACGACACGCATCGCGTGACGAAGCCCGTCTATCTTCTCGAAGTCCGCAAAAGCAAGTTCGAACCGCTCGCCAAGTACGAGTAACGTTCGGCAGAGTCTAACGTAGAAACAGGCGATACCGATGATCGGGCAGATCCTTTGGACCAGCATTGCGAGCGCGGGATTTCAAGCGCTGCTTGCGCTCGCATTCTCCTTGGTCGTGAGGGTCACGGGGATCTGGAACTTCACCCAGGCCGCGATCATGGGTATCGCCTTCTACTGCACATATGTCGGGACCAATAAATTAGGCTTGCCGATTTTCTGGGCGTGGCTTCCGGCCTGCGCCCTCGCCATCGCTGCAGCTGTGGGCATCGAGCGCTTCGCATTCCGCACGTTGCGGGAACGAAATTCGGAAGCGCTTCTGTTCTTCATCTTCACGCTCGTCTTCGCGCAATTCGTAACGTTCACCCTCACGCTGACATTCACGTCGGAGCCCTATTACATGGTGCCCCGGATCGATACGGCCATTTTGATGTTCGACCCGATCATCGTCAGCGCCTGGGACGTGAAGTCGATTTCGATTTCCGCCTTCACCATAGCGGCTATCGCGCTCTTCCTGCGCTTCTCCGTCTATGGGCAGCATTTGATCGCCGTCGCCGACAACGCCGATCTGGCGGAGGTCTACGGCATCTCGAAGCGGAAGATCTATATGATCACCATGGCGATCGCCGGGCTTTTGGTCAGCGTCGCGACTTTCGTCTACGGACAAAAACTGGCTTATTACCCCGAGATCGGGCTGCAGCTTCTGATTTTCGCCGTGACGTCCACGATCCTCGGCGGAATCGGCCGGATCTTCGGCGCCGTTTGGGCGGCGATCGGGATCAGCCTGCTGCAGCAGTTCAGCGTCCTATTCCTCAGTTCGCGCTGGCAGCCGCTGATCGTCTACGGCGTGCTGTTCGTCGCCATCATCGTTTTCCCCAAAGGCGTGCGCTGGCCGAGCCCCAAATTACGCCGCGCCGATCAATCCAAGCCGGCGATCGGCGCGAAGGCGGGAGCCTGACATGGAATTCATCAGTGCCGCCATCGTCGCGATCGGTATTTCCGTCATCCTCGCGTCGAGCTTCAACCTGATCCTGGGTTATGGCGGGCTTATCAGCATCGCGCATCCGATCTTCTTCGCGATCGGCGCATACACGTCGGCACTGATCTCGATGGAATTCGGCTTGCCAATCCCAATCTCGGCCCTCGTCGGTATGGCCGTGGCGGCGCTTTCGTCGATCGTGCTGGCGCTGCCGTCATTGCGGGTGTCCGGCGATTATCTGGTCATCTCCAGCATGGGCTTCCAGCTGGGCATGTTGCAGGTCATCAAGAACGCCGAGTTCACCGGCGGCGCTGGCGGCTTGTCGAATATTCCACCGCTGTTGCCGAGTTATTCGGCCGGCAACATGGCGATCTACTGGGCGATTATCTGGTCGGTCGCCGCATTGTGCATATTCGTTGTCAGCGTAATCGTGCGCGGGCATTACGGGCGCGCGATCACCGCGATGCGCGACGACGAACAAGCTTTCGTTTCGATCGGCCGTAATCCGACACGCATCAAAGTCGCACTGTTCGCGATCGGCTCGGCCTTCGCCGGTCTGGCGGGCGCGCTCTATGCTCATTACGTCCAATTCCTGGCGCCCGAGCAGTTCGATATCGCCATGTCGGGCGCGTTGCTGACGATGGTGATCGTCGGCGGCGTGCGCACCGTCATCGGTCCGCTGGCGGGGGCGGTGATGCTCGAATGCGTCCCGCGCCTGATCAATCTGCTCGAGTTGCCCAATTCGATCATCGGACCGCTGCAAGGGATGATCTACACGTCCCTCGTCCTCGCGTTCCTGTTCTTCAAGCCGCAAGGCTTCATCGATCAGAAGAAGCAGGACCGGATCCTGTCGCTGTTCTTTGCCCGTAAGGTGGCGAAATGAGCGCGATCATCGAGACCGCCCGTCTGTCGAAGCGTTTCGGCGGCATCGTCGTCGCCGACGATATCAATATCGCGTTCGATGCAGGGAAGATCGTCGGTCTTGTCGGACCGAACGGCGCCGGCAAAACGTCACTGATCAATCTCGTTTCCGGCATCGTCCCGCCCGACGCCGGTACAATCACGCTGGCAGGTCAGCGGATCGAAGGCTTGAAGGCCTTCGAACGCGCGCGTTTGGGAATCGTCCGGACATGGCAGCATATCCGTTTGTTTCCCTCTCTCTCGATCCTCGAAAACCTGCTTGTCGCGCCGCGTGAGTATTTCGGCGAATCGCTACTGGGCGCCTTCGCGCCTGAAGCGGCGGCGGCGGCGCAGATTCGCGAGCGCGCGCTGCATCAGCTGTCGCGAGTCCGTATGTCGGATTTTGCGCATCGTTACCCGAACGAGTTGTCGCTCGGCAAACAAAAGCTGGTGGCGCTGGCGCGCGCCCTAATGAACGACGGAAAATGCCTTCTGCTGGACGAGCCGATGGCGGGTGTCGAAGCGGGCGCGTTCGAGGTGATGAAGGATATTGTGCGCGAGGAAGCCCGCGCCGGCCGCGCGGTCTGCGTCGTCGAACACAATATCTCGTTCATCTCCGATCTTTGCGATTCCTGCGTATTCCTGTTCAACGGCTCGGTCGTCGCCACGGGGCCGATCGCGGATATGATGCGCGACAAGCATTTGACGAACCTCTATTTCGGGACGCATTGAGGATGGCTCCGATCATCAGGATCGAAAACGTCGACGCCTATTACGGCGCCTTCCACGCGTTGCGCGGCGTTTCGGTCGACGTGGCGCCGGGCGAGCGCTTGGGGCTATTCGGTCATAATGGCTCGGGCAAATCGACGCTGATGAAATGCTGCGTCGGCGCCTTGTCGCGCGTCACGGGCGTGATCGAGTTCGACGGAAACCCGGTCGCGCCGGGCTATGTGTCGGAGAACGTGAAGTTCGGCATCGGCTACGTCGCGCAGTCGCGTAACGTATTCAAGGAATTGTCGGTCGAGCGCAATCTGCTGATCGCGGGACTGCGCGCCAAGAACGATGACCTGTCGCCGGTTTGGACGCGCTTCCCGAATCTGCGCACGCGCGGGCGGCAGCAGGCGGGATCGATGAGTGGCGGCGAGCAGCAGATGCTCGCCTTCAGCATGGCGCTGATGACCAAGCCGAAGGCCTTGTTGCTCGACGAGCCGACGACCGGGTTGTCGCCCGCGATGGCCGAGAGCGTTCTGACGGCGATCACGGAGGTCAGCCGCGATCTTGGACTGGCGATCGTGGTCATCGAACACAACGTCCCGCGCACGCTTGCCTATACCGATCGCGCCGTGATTCTGAAGGGCGGGGTGATCGTGCAGGATTGTTCGGCGGAAACGCTGCGCGGCCGCGACGATTTGTGGCACTGGTTCTGAAATTATGCGCCGGCGCGTTCTCGTCACCGGCGGTGGCAGCGGAATCGGGGCGGCAATCGCGGCGCGGTTCGCCGAAGCGGGCGACGAGGTGCTCATCGCGGATCGGCTGAAATCGGCCGACGGCAACGGCATGGTCTTCGATCAAGGCAATCCCGCCTCGATCGATGCTTTGGTCGCGGCAACCGGCGATATCGACGTTCTGATCGTCTCCGCTGGCGTGTTGGTCGATAGGCCGGTCCTCGACGCGGGCGCCTCCGAGATAGAGGCGATGGTTCGGATAAATTTTTTGGGGCCGATGCTTTTGAACCGGGGTTTCGCGGCCGGCATGATCCGTCGCGGTAAGGGGGTCGTTTTGAATATCGGGTCGCAAACGGCCTTCGCGGGGGCGGCCGGGCGTGCCGCCTATGCGGCGACGAAGGCCGGCTTGTCGCAATTCACCCGTGCCGTGGCGGGCGAGTGGGGTAAGCTCAATATCCGGGTTCTGGCGCTCGCACCGGGACGAATCCGCACGCCGATGACGGCCGCGATCCGCGCGGCGCAGGACGAGGCGGCGATGTCCGCGCGCGTGCCGATGGGCCGCTTGGGCACGCCGGAGGAGATCGCGCGGATCGCGTGGTTTCTGTGTTCGGACGATGCGGCCTACATGACCGGCACCACGGTGGTCGCGGATGGCGGGTATCTCAGCGTCTAGGGGTGGATCGACGGCGATGGATATCGAGGAAAGACTTCCCTATTCGGCGATCGTCGACCGGCCGAAGCTCGTTTGGCCGAACGGGGCGCGCGTCGCGCTGTGGATCGTGCCGAATGTCGAGCACTACGAATATCTCCCCCGCCGTACGAAGCCGCGCAATCCGTGGCCGCGCACGCCGCATCCCGACGTGCTCGGCTACTCGATGCGCGACTACGGCAATCGCGTCGGACTATGGCGCATGCTGGACGTGCTCGACCGCTACGAGATGCCGTGCTCGGTGTCGCTGAATATCTCGGTGTTCGAGCGCTATCCCGAGATCATGGCGGCGTCTGAAGCCCGCAAATGGGATGTGTTGTGCCACGGGATGTACAATACCGAGTATCTTTGGGGCATGTCGGAAGACGAGGAACGCGCGCTGATCGGCGAATGCTGCGAGACGTTCCGGCGCTTGACCGGCCGATCCATACCCGGCTGGTTCTCGCCGGCGGCGACGTTCACGCACAATACGCCGGATTTGGTCGCCGAAGCGGGGATCAAGTACTACAGCGATTTCTATCACGACGATCAGCCGACGCTGCTGAACACCAAGCATGGCGGACTCGTCAGTGTGCCCTATCAGATGGATATCAACGACGCGATGGTCTATCGCCATCATATCGAAGCGGATCAATTCGCCCGGATGATCGTCGACCATTTCGATCGGCTCTACGCCGAAGGCGGCGACAACGGTCGCGTCGTTTGTATCGCGCTTCATCCCTACATCATGGGCCAGCCGCATCGAATCAAAGCGCTCGACAAGGCGCTGAAATACATCGCCGGGCATTCCGACGTCTGGAAAGCGACAGGCTTGGAAATCGCCGAATGGTATCGCGGCCAAATCGGCACGAAGGCGATGCCATGAACAAGCGCGCCGCCTATATGGACCACGATCACTACGAATTCAGCCCGATCGTCGATCGCCCGAAGCTGACATGGCCGGGGGGCAAGAATCTGGCGCTAACGGTCTTCCTCTATCTTGAGCATTGGGATCTCGATAAACCCGACGATGGCGTCCAGGATCCGCGCTTGGGCGATCCATTCGGCAGTTTTAGCCCGGATTATCGAGCCTATACGATCCGGCAATATGGGCTGCGTATCGGCATTTTCCGGATCATGCAAGCGCTCGACCAAGCGGGCATGAAAGCGACCGTCGCCGCCAACGCCAAAGCGGCGACTAAGTATCCGAATTTGATGCGCGAGTTCGCCAAGCGCGGCTACGAGATCGCCGCGCACGGCATGTCCGCGCGCGAAATGGTATCCGGCGCAATGAGGCCCGATCAGGAACGCGCGCATATCGAAGCGTGCCTTGCCGCCGTCGAGACGGCGGCGGGCGTGCGGCCGCGCGGCTGGATCGCACAGGATTACGGAGAGTCCGCGACGACGCCGGAAATTCTATCGAAGCTCGGCCTGTTGTATCTGGCGGATTGGGCGAACGACGATCGTCCCTATCGGATGAAGCATCGTCAGCCGATCGTTTCGCTGCCCAACCAAGCGGATCTCGACGACGTTCAGCTGCTGTGGCTGCGGCGATTGCTAACCCAGGACTATCCGCGCGTGTACCTGTCGGCCGTGGAAACGCTGGAGGCCGAGCAAGGCCGTTTTATCGGTCTCCATCTGCATCCTTGGCTATTCGGCATGCCGCACCGCATCCGATATCTCGAGGAGCTACTCGAGGCGCTTGCGGTGCGTGAAACAATCTGGCGCGCGACCGCATGCGAGGTTGCAGACGCGTTCTTGGCGCAGGGCGGCGAATGACGGCGGCGCTTCGATATCTGTCAATCGCCGAGATTCGCCGGCGTCTGTCGGATGGATCATTGCGGCCGGAAGCGTTGTTGGAGGCGTATCTTTCGGCCTGTGCCGCGCAGAACGGCACGTTATCGGCTTACGTTCACCTGACCGATACGCGGGCCCGTGCGCGCGCGCTCGAAAATCGCGACGGGCCGCTCGCCGGTGTGACTTATGGGCTGAAGGACAATATCGACGTCGGGGGCGTGCCGACGACATCGGCTTCGCGGCTTCTGGAAGGATACGTTCCCGGCGAAGACTCTTTCGTCGCGGCCCGGCTCGAGAAGGCCGGTGCGCTTCTCCTCGGTAAGCTGAATACCTACGAGTTCGGCACGGGGACGGGCGCCATGGTGCCCGACCTGATGTTCGCACCGGCGCGCAATCCCTACGATCTGATGCGCTTCAGCGGTGGCTCGACGACCGGTGGCGGTGTGGCCGTCGCGGCGGGCTTGGCGAGCTTCGCGATCGGCACCGACACCGGCGGATCGATACGCTTGCCGGCGGCGGCCTGCGGCCTGGCCGGATTGAAGCCGACCTTCGGTTTGGTCGGCCGTTCGGGCGCCCAGCCGAATTGCCCGGCCTTCGACCATATCGGCCCGATTGCGCGCTCGGCGCACGACGTGGCGGAGGTGCTACAGGTCATCGCGGGTTTCGATCCGCGCGACGGCGCGTCCCAAGTTTCGCGCAATGTCGATTTTCTTTCGGGAATCGATAAGCCGGTTGAAGGCCTGCGGATTGGCGTAATTCGGCGCTTTTTCGATGGCGACGTCGCTTGCGAATCCGCGATTATCGACGCCGTGGAGAATGCGGCTGCCGTATTCAGGTCATTGGGCGCGCGGGTGACGACGATCGATCTGCCTTACGGCTTGCTGGATTTCCGCGCGTGTTCGCGGATCATCAACGTCGCCGAGTCCTTCGACGTCAATCGTGGCTACTTCGAACGCGATCGCGTGAAGATGGGGGCCGCGTTGCGCGACAAGCTGATCGCGGGCAGCCTCGTCAAAGCAAGCGATTATTTTCTTGCGCGACGACGGATGGCCGAGATGGCGCAAGCGGTCGATGCCGCCTTCGCGCAGTGCGATCTGTTGTTGACCATCGGCACCAGCCTTGTGGCGCCGCGCCTCGACGACGCGCAAAAAGTCGTCGAGTTCACGACGAAGTCCGCGATGGCGGCGTTCAATATCTCCGGGCATCCGGCGATTTCGCTCTGCGGCGGTTACGATACGGCGGGAATGCCGACGAATTTCCAACTCGCAGCCCCCCATTGGGCGGAGGCGCTGCTGCTGCGCGCGGCGCATGCTTACGAGAAGGCGACGCGCTGGTTCCGCCGTCCGCCTGAAGCGGCAGGAACGCCGCCGGCCTATGTGGCGGCGGGGCACGAGCTGAAGGCGGAAGCCGAGGCTGCGAAGATTCAAGGTGAGTTGAACGATGCCGCGATCGAGCGTTTGCGCCGGCTCGAAGGGACGGGTGCCGAACGCCCGGCGATAACGTCGTCGATTTCTCTGAAGCCGCTCTCCGGCGCGGTCGCGTTGGTCACCGGCGGGGCGCGTGGAATCGGCGCCGCGATCTGCGCCGCGCTGGCGCAAGAGGGGGCAACGACGATCGTCGCGGATGTCGATCTTGCGGCAGCGGAAGCGACATGCACGGCTTTGATCAAGGCGGGTGGGAAAGCGGCGGCGCTGGGTCTCGACGTCGCCGATCGTGCGGCTTGCGATGCCGCGTTCGAACGCGTGCGAGCCGAGTACGGCGATATCTCGATTCTAGTTAACAATGCCGGCATCAATCGTCGGGTGGCTTTCGACGATCCGGCGGCGCCTGCCGCGTGGGATGCGGTGATGGCGGTTAACGTCATGGGCATGTTCAACACGGCGCATGCCGCGCGCGATCAGTTGAAACGGACGCGCGGGGTCATGGTCAATCTCGCCAGTATCCAGTCCTTCATCGCCTTCCGAAATTCGGTTGCCTACACGGCCTCGAAGGGTGCCGTGATGCAGTTCACGAAGGCGCTTGCGCTCGAATGGGCGCTGGAAGGCGTGCGCGTGAATGCCGTGGCGCCGGGCTTCGTGACGACCGATATGACGCGACCGACACGCGAGAACACGACGCGGCATGCGGAAGTTCTCCGCCAGATCCCATTGGGACGCTTCGCCGATCCCGCCGAGATCGCGGCGGCGGTCGTATATCTGTGCGGACCCGGCTCAAGTTATGCGACCGGCACGACACTTCTCGTCGATGGTGGTTTCGTCGCGACGTAACGGTGCGCTCAGCTTTCCTGGCGTGTGGGCCGGAATAGGATTTCGTTCACATCGACGTCTTCGGGCTGGCTGATCGCGAACGCGACCATTCGCGCGAAGGTGTCAGCCGGCACGGCGAAGGTCGTGCGCGCGCGTACCGCCGATTGAATATCGGCCTCGCTGATCTGGTCGATCAATTCCGTCGCGACCGCGCCGGGGGAGATGATCGTCACGCGGATATTGTAGGGCTTCACTTCCTGCCGCAAACCTTCGGACAGCGCGCGCACCGCGAATTTGGTCGCCGAATACACGGCACCGGAGGACAGGATCTTGTGGCCGGCGACCGACGACACGTTGATGATCTGGCCGGATTTCTGCCGTTGCATATGCGGCAGCGCGGCGGCGATGCCGTAGAGCACGCCCTTGATATTGACATCGACCATTCGGTCCCATTCGTCGACCTTCAGGCGCTCGATCGGCGATAGCGGCATCAGGCCGGCGTTGTTGAGGATCACGTCGATGCGGCCATGCGTTTCGACCGTCTTGTCGACCAACGCCTTCACCTGATCCTTATTCGTGACGTCGGTCTCGATTGCCAGCACGCGGCGTTCGCCGGTCGAAAGTTCGTTCGCCAGCGCTTCGATCCGGTCGCGGCGGCGCGCCGCCAGAACGACGATGGCGCCTTCGTTTGCCAAGCGCCGGGCGGTAGCGGCGCCAAGCCCACTGCTCGCACCCGTGATGACGACGATCTTGCCGCGAATACCTTCGGTCATGTTGCTCCTGAACGATTCCGCGACGATCGGGGGGTTACTCGGACGTATCGACCGGCGTGTCGTCGAACTGCAGCTGGTCGGCGAGATTG
>VFQP010003867.1_pt1 | contig 14626 bp, 9 predicted proteins | sample 3512351 | NCBI WGS metagenome assembly VFQP01 (sample SAMN10412372, study PRJNA504923) | tailings metagenome | isolation source: Relicate 1 Philex TSF1 revegetated site | place: Philippines: Tuba, Benguet | collected 2017-08-29 | reverse complement strand
GTGCGCCACTGCCGTGGCCTGCGCATCGCCAACGTGGTGGGCGGCATGCCCTACCAGTTGCAGATCGCCCGCCTGCAGAACGCCGACCTGGTCGTCGCCACGCCCGGTCGCCTGCTCGACCTGCAGCGCTCGCAGCAGCTCAAGCTGGACCAGGTCCAGTTCCTGGTGGTGGACGAAGCCGACCGCATGCTGGACCTCGGCTTCGCCGACGACCTGGCCGAAGTCAACGAGCTCACCAGCCAGCGCCGCCAGACCATGATGTTCAGCGCCACGTTCGCGCCGCGCATCCAGCAACTCGCCATGCGCGTGATGCACGAGAACGGCAAGCACGTGCAGAAGGTGCAGATCGACTCGCCGCAGGAACAACACGCCAACATCAAGCAGGTGCTGTTCTGGGCCGACCACGCCGACCACAAGCGCAAGCTGCTCGACCACTGGCTGCGCGATGCCAGCATCAACCAGGCCATCGTGTTTGCCAGCACGCAGATCGAATGCGACGGCCTCGCCAACGACCTGCAGCAGGACGGCTTCTCTGCCGTGGCACTGCACGGCGCGCTCAGCCAGGGCATCCGCAACCGCCGCCTGATGGCGCTGCGCAACGGCCAGGTGCAGATCCTGGTGGCCACCGACGTCGCTGCGCGCGGCATCGACGTGCCCACCATCACCCACGTGTTCAACTTCGGCCTGCCGATGAAGGCCGAGGACTACACGCACCGCATCGGCCGCACCGGCCGCGCCGGCCGCGATGGCCTGGCCGTCACGTTTGCCGAGTTCCGCGACCGCCGCAAGATCGGTGACATCGAGGCCTACACGCGCCAGCGCATCAACGTGGAAACCGTGCCGGGCCTGGAGCCGCGTCAGCGCGCTCCGCAACCCGAATTCGGTGGCCGCGGCCGCCCGACGGGCCGTCCCGGCAATGGCTACGCCGACCGCAGCGGCTTCAACGATCGCCGTGGCCCCGCTGCCCCGCGCGGCCCGCGTTTCGAAGGCCGTCCAGAAGGTCGTTCGGAAGGCCGTTTCGAGGCACCGCGGGTGGACCGAAGCCGCCCCGACACGCGATTCGATCCGCGCTTCGAAGGCCGTGCCGAGCCGCGCAGCGAGAACCGCTTTGACAACCGCGGTGGCGAAGGCCGCTTCGACAGCCGCCCCGCTGGCCGAGGCTTTGCCGATCGCGCACCCGCCCGCCCGAGTGGCAAGCCCGGTGGCTTCTCCAGCTTCGGGCGCAGCGACAAGGGCGCGGAGCGCGCACCGGCCCGCCCGGTGGCGCGTCGCAGCCCGCGCTGAGCGTTCCCGAAAAACAAAAAAGCCGGACCTCGTGTCCGGCTTTTTTGTTGGGTCCTGCAGGTGGTGGAGACGAGGAGGATCGAACTCCCGACCTTCGCATTGCGAACGCGACGCTCTCCCAGCTGAGCTACGTCCCCACGAAAAACCGCATTTTAGCCACAAGCTCAGACCATGCCGTTGCGCCGGGCGAGTTCGACGAACAGCGCGGAGTGGTCGAGGTCGCCCACGCCCTGTTCGACGGCTTCGGCGAAGAGCCGCTCGAACAGGCCGGTGATGGGCGCCTCGAAGCCGAGCTCGCCCGCGGTGGTCATGGCGTTGCGCATGTCCTTGAGCTGCACGGTCATGGCGGCGCGCTTGGTGAAGTCGCGCTCGACCATGCGCTGGCCGTGCACCTGCAGGATGCGGCTGTCGGCGAAGCCGCCGGTGATGGCCTGCCTGACATAGGCCATGTCGGCGCCGCCTTTCTCGCACAGCAGCAGCGCTTCGGCCACCGCGCCGATGGTGATGCCCACGATCATCTGGTTGGCCAGTTTGGCGAGTTGGCCCGCACCGGTGGGACCCACGTGCGTGGGGCGACCCAGCCGTTCGAGCAAGGGCCGCACGCGCTCGAAATCGCCCGGCGGGCCACCGACCATGATGGCGAGCTGGCCCTGCTCGGCGCCCACCGTGCCGCCGGAGACGGGCGCGTCCAGGTGGTGCACACCCAGGGCGGAGAGCCGCGCGGCGTGGTCGCGCGCCTGGCGGGGCTGGATGGAAGACATGTCGACCACCAGCGTGCCGGGCCGAAGCCCTTGTGCCGCACCCTGGTGGAACAGCACGTCCTCCACCACCTGGCCGTTTTCGAGCAGCGTGATCACCACATCCGCCTGCGAGACGGCTTCTGCAGGCTGGTCGGTCACGCGGGCGCCGAAAGGCAGCAGGCGCTCGGCCTTGACACGGGAACGGTTCCAGGCGCTGAGCTCGTACCCCGCTTCGCACAGCCGACGGGCCATGGGCAGGCCCATCATGCCGATGCCGAGCACGGCCACGCGTGCGGAGGAGGAGGTCTCGGGGATCTGAGTGGGCGTGTTCACAGTGCGGCTGGAGTGAGGTTCAAAAAGGGCCCACAGAATATCTGGGCAGGCCGGAGGTGTCCCGGGTTGGTCCGCAAAAGACCCCATGACACAATGCGCCACCATGACCCACTCGACCCGCTTCGATGCCGCCTGGCTCGACCGTGAGTACAACAACCGGGCGCGCGTGCCCGAGCACGCCATCCATCTCGAACGCTGGGCGCGCGACTCGGCGCAGGCGCGGCAGGACGGACGGGCCTTGCTCGACGTGAGCTATGGCATGGGCGCTGGCGAGACGCTGGACCTGTTTCCCGCCGCGCGCGGTCCCGGCACACCGCTGGCACCCGTGCTGGTGTTCATCCATGGGGGCTGGTGGCGCAGCCTGGACAAGAGCGACCATTCCTTCATCGCGCCGCCTTTCCAGCAGGCGGGTGCCTGCGTCGTCGTGCCCAACTACGCGCTGTGCCCGGCCGTCACCGTTCCCGACATCACCTTGCAGATCGTGCAGGCGCTGGCCTGGGTGCACCGGCACATCGCGGCGCATGGCGGCGACCGGGACCGCATCACGGTGGCCGGACATTCGGCGGGTGGTCATCTCGCCGCGATGATGCTGGCATGCGAATGGACCCGGGTGGGCGCCGATCTGCCGGCTTCGCTGGTGAAGAACGCGCTTTCCATCTCGGGGCTGCACGACCTGGAGCCCGTGATGCACACGCCCTTCCTGCGGGAATCGCTGCGCCTCACACCGGCACAGGTGAAGAAGGCCAGTCCCGCGCGGTTGCCTGCGCCGCCGCTGCGCGACGGCCGGGGTCGGCTGCATGCGGTGGCGGGTGCCGAAGAAAGCAGCGAGTTCCTGCGCCAGAACCGCCTGATCCAGCAGGCCTGGGGCCAGCAGGTGGTGCCGCGGTGCGAGGCACTCCCGTCGCTCGACCATTTCAGCATCGTGAATGCGCTGGCGCAGCCGGGGCACCGGCTGCATGGCTTGACGAAGGAACTGCTGGAGATCTGAGCGCGCCGATGGCTACATCAGCAGGTGTTCACCCGCGTTGTCGCCACCCAGGATCACGTAGTTCACCTTGCGGATGTCCATGAGCCGGGTGCCACCGGCGTAGCTGATGGAGCTCTGCACGTCCTGCTCCATTTCCACCAGCGTGTCGGCCAGCGGGCCCTTGATGGGTTCGAGGATGCGCTTGCCTTCCACGTGGCGGTATTCGCCCTTGTTGAAGTCGCTGGCCGAGCCGTAGTACTCCTTGAAGCGCTGGCCTTCCACCTCCACCGTCTGCCCGGGGGATTCCTCGTGGCCGGCGAACAGCGAGCCAATCATCACCATGGAGGCGCCGAAACGCACGCTCTTGGCGATGTCGCCATGGCTGCGGATGCCACCATCGGCAATGATGGGTTTGGTGGCCACGCGCGCGCACCACTTGAGCGCCGAGAGCTGCCAGCCACCGGTGCCGAAGCCGGTCTTGAGCTTGGTGATGCACACCTTGCCCGGGCCCACGCCCACCTTGGTCGCATCAGCACCCCAGTTCTCCAGGTCGATCACGGCTTCGGGCGTGGCCACGTTGCCGGCGATCACGAAGGACGTGGGCAGCTTCTTCTTGAGGTGGATGATCATGTCCCTCACGCTGTCGGCATGGCCGTGCGCGATGTCGATGGTGATGTACTCGGGTGCGATGCCCTCGGCCACCAGTTGATCCACCACGGCATAGTCCGGCGCCTTCACGCCGAGCGAGATCGAGGCGTACACACCCGCTGCGCGCATGTCGCGCACGAACTTCACGTTGTCCAGGTCGAAGCGGTGCATCACGTAGAAGTAGCCGTTGCGAGCCAGCCAGGTGCAGATGGACTCGTCCACCACCGTCTTCATGTTCGCCGGCACCACCGGCAGCCTGAACTTGCGCCCGCCGAGCTCCACGCCCGCGTCGCATTCGGAGCGGCTGTTCACGCGGCACTTGCGTGGCAACAGCAGCACGTTGTCGTAATCGAAAATTTCCATGTAAACCAAGCTCCAGAAAACTGTTGTTGAACAGGTGAGCGCTTGGCCTGGCCGGTTTTCGTGGGCAGCAGCCACAAAAAAACCGGGCGCAAGAATCTTGGGCCCGGTGACTGATTCTACCCGCGCTTGCAGCGGCGAGGCTATGTGCCCGTCCCCATGCGGGTCATACAAACTTTCGCATGACCTCGCTCACAGTTTGCGGGGCTGGTTTCCCTGGCAGAGGGAGCGCGCGAACTCGCCGGTTTCGCGCCGGTAAGCCGCCGCCTGCGCGTCGTTGTTGAAGAGGCGCTGCGCGTGCAGGGGCCAGTAGGCGGCCTCGCGGCCCATGATGCGCATGTAACGCTCACGGTTGCTGGTCACGCTGCGGTCGGTGCCGGCGTCCAGCGCCAGGGGAAACAGCGCGGTGGCAATCAGTTCGCGCGGCCAGCGCTGCAGGAAGGCCTGGAAGGAAGGCAAGGGGGCGGGTGGCGAGAGCTTCTGCAGCAGCGAGTCGTAGTCCGGGTAGGTCGGCGTGTCGCTCACGTCCACGGTCTCGAACTGCGCACCCTTCAGGGCTTGGCTGGCCTCCAGGATCTCGAGCAGGCTGCCCTCCAGCGTGTTCGGGTGTGCGCGGCGTTCGATACCCCGCAGGCGATCCGCGCTGTTCTCGATGCCGTACAAGGGGTGCAATGCCCCCTGGGCGTAGCTCAGTTGCGGGTCGGTCCAGGGCGACGCGGCCACGCTGTCCGGCGTGAACTTCGCCGGCTCGGCCAGCAGGATGGACATGGTCTGCACCTGGTCGAGGCGCTCGCGCGAACCCACGGGCAGGCCTGCCAGCACCGCCACGGCCTTTGGCGCAAGCTGCGGGTCGCTCAGGTAGGGACCGATGGCGGCCACGATCTCCAGCCGCGAATGGCGCCGCGCGAAACGCCAGGCGGTCCAGTCCAGCTCGATTTCCCAGAACGGGCCGAATCGCTCCGTGGGAGCCCCCAGGCGCTGGCGCTCCCAGCGTTCGTGGTGCTTGAAACCTTCGTAGACGGGGTTCGGGAGTGCCAGGAATTCGGTCCGGATGCGGCAGATCGACGCCATGGGTGTTTCGTCCGCCAGCAGGGCGGTCGGCTCGACGAAATCGTGCCGCCAGTCGCGCAGCGACGGCCACGCCAGAACACCCAACCCGATCAGCAGCAACACGCCCAGCGCTCGCAGGATCTTCATGAAAGCCTCTTCATGTCCCTTCGGTGTGCGCATTGTGCCTCGCAACCTGCCCCGGCTTCCTACAATCGAACGCATGCCGTTTGAAGAACCATCGCAAGCCAGCTTGCTCCCATCCCCGTTGCTCGCGGGCCTCAATGCCGAACAGGCCGCCGCCATCACCTTGCCGGCCGAACATGCGTTGATCCTGGCCGGCGCCGGTTCTGGCAAGACGCGGGTGCTCACCACGCGCATCGCCTGGCTGATGCAGAACGGTTACGTGTCCCCGGGCGGCGTGCTGGCCGTAACCTTCACCAACAAGGCGGCCAGGGAGATGATGACCCGCCTCTCGGCGATGTTGCCGGTGAACGTGCGCGGCATGTGGATCGGTACCTTCCACGGCTTGTGCAACCGCTTCCTGCGTGCGCACCACAAGATCGCCAACCTCCCGGCCACCTTCCAGATCCTGGACACGCAGGACCAGCTCTCGGCCATCAAACGCCTGTGCAAGCAGTTCAACGTGGACGACGAGCGCTTTCCGCCCAAGCAGGTCCAGTATTTCATCAGTGGCTGCAAGGAAGACGGCCAACGCCCGCGCGACGTGGTCGCCAGGGACGATGAGACGCGCAAGAAGATCGAACTGTATGCCCTGTACGAAGAGCAATGCCAGCGCGAGGGCGTGGTGGACTTCGGCGAGCTCATGCTGCGCAGTTTCGAGGTGCTGCGCGACAACGACCCGATCCGCGAACACTACCAGCGGCGCTTCCGCCACATCCTGATCGACGAGTTCCAGGACACCAACCGGCTGCAGTACGCCTGGATCAAGATGTTTTCCGCGCCACCGCTCGAGGGGCTCACGCCGTCGGGCAACGCGGTCTTCGCCGTGGGGGACGACGACCAGAGCATCTACGCCTTTCGGGGCGCGCGCGTGGGCAACATGGCCGACTTCGTGCGCGAGTTCCATGTGCGACACCAGATCAAGCTGGAGCAGAACTACCGCAGCGCCAGCAACATCCTGGATTCGGCCAACCAGCTCATCAGCCACAACACGCACCGCCTGGGCAAGAACCTGCGCACCGACGCGGGTGCCGGCGAGCCGGTGCGTGTGTATGAGGCCACCAGCGACTTTGCCGAAGCGCAATGGATGGTGGACGAGATGAAGCAGCTCGCACGAGAAGGCGTGCCCCGCAGCGAGATGGCCGTGCTCTACCGCAGCAACGCGCAAAGCCGCGTGGTGGAAACCGCCTTGTTCAATGCGGCCGTGCCTTACCGCGTGTATGGTGGGCTGCGTTTCTTCGAGCGCGCCGAGATCAAGCACGCGCTCGCCTACCTGCGGCTGCTGGAGAACCCGCACGACGACACCAGCTTTCTGCGCGTGGTCAACTTCCCGCCGCGCGGCATCGGCGCGCGCAGCATTGAACAGCTGCAGGACGTGGCGCGCGCCTCGGGCTGCTCGCTGCACGATGCGGTGAGTGCCGTCACCGGCCGCGCGGGCGTGGCCATCGGCGCGTTCGTGGCCAAGCTCGATGTGGTGCGCGAACAGACCGAGGGCAGCACGCTGCGCGAGATCATCGAGCTGGTGCTCGAACACAGCGGCCTCACCGAGCACTACCGCGCCGAGCGGGAAGGACAGGACCGGGTGGAGAACCTGGAAGAACTCGTGAACGCGGCCGAGAGTTTCGTGAGCGTCGAAGGTTTCGGCCGCGATGCGGTGGCCTTGCCGGTGGACGAACTCGGCAAGCCACTGACGCAGAGCCCGGTGAGCCAGGGACTGGATCCCGATCTGCCCGTGGTGAACGAACCCCTGGCGCCCGACGCCGAAACCGGCGAAACCCTGAGCCCGCTGGCCGCCTTCCTCACCCACGCGGCCCTCGAATCCGGCGACAACCAGGCGCAGGCCGGGCAGGACGCGGTGCAGCTCATGACGGTGCACGCCGCCAAGGGGCTGGAGTTCGACTGCGTGTTCATCACCGGCATGGAAGAGGGCCTGTTCCCGCACGAGAATTCCATGAGCGACCGGGCCAGCCTGGAGGAAGAGCGTCGCCTGATGTACGTGGCGATCACGCGCGCACGCAAGCGGCTCTACCTCAGCCACTCGCAGACGCGCATGCTGCACGGTCAGACGCGCTACAACCTGAAGAGCCGGTTCTTCGACGAGCTGCCCGAGGCCTGCCTCAAGTGGCTCACCCCGCCGCAGCCGGCCTGGGGCGCCGGGGGTGGCGGTGGCACGTGGCAGAACGGGCGCCGGGGTTTTGGCGCGGCGCCGGTGCTGCAGCCTTCCTGGTCGCCCGGCTTCAACGACAAGGGCGACCCCAAGGGCCTGGGCCAGACGGCGCCAGAACCCGATCGCGGCACCGACATCCACGCCGGTCAGACGGTCTTCCACAACAAGTTCGGCGAAGGCAAGGTGCTGGCGGTGGAAGGCGCGGGGGCCGACGCGCGCGCGCAGGTGAGCTTCACGCGCCATGGCACCAAATGGCTGGCCTTGAGCGTGGCCAAGCTCACCCCGATCACCTGACCATCAGGTGCCGATCACGCCCCCGTCGTTCTTCGTGATCACGATGGTGGCCGAGCGTGGGCGCTTGCCCGCACCGTAGCCCGCGTTCGAGGGCCACTGGCTCTCGAATTTCGTCACGTCGTTCACGTCCACCATCTTCGTGTTCTCGCCCGCGTGCTGGATGTTCACGAAGATGGCGCGGCCGTCGGGCGTTTCGGTGATGCCGGTGATCTCCGCCCCCTTGGGGCCGACCAGGAACCGCTTGAGTGTGGCCGGCGTCTGGGGCTTGCCCACGTGGGTGGTGACCTGCCTGTCGCCATAGGCCAGGGTCTTGCTGGCGCCGTCGCCGCGCTGGCCGGGCAGTGCGGCCAGCAGCATGCAGTTGGTCTTGTCGGTGTAGGCGCTGTCGTCGGTCTGGATCCAGCACACACCGGTGGCTTTGCTGAACACCAGGCCGTCGGGCGATGACAGGTCGTTGTCGTCGGTGAGGTTCGAGAGGTTCACGCTGGCCTTGTCGGCGTCGGCCTCGGAGGCGAACAGGTAGATGTCCCACTGAAACGCCGCATCGGCGGGCGACTTCTCGGCCAGGCGCACGATATGGCCGTGCACGTTGCCCTTCTGTTCCTTGCCAGCTTTCAGGTCGGTGTAGGCGCGCGGGTTGGCGCTGTCCACGTTGGTGGTGGTGCGCGCGCTGTTGTTGGTGAGGGTGACATAGAGCTCGCCGTTCTTCGGGTTCACACCGCCCCACTCGGGCCGGTCCATGCGCGTGGCACCCACCGCATCGGCGGCGAGCCGGGTGAAGATGGCCACATCGGCCTCGCTCTTGAACTCGAAGTAGGAACTGTTGGCGATCACCGGGTTGTCCATCGAGAGCTCCAGCCACTCGCCGGTGCCGTCGTCCTTGAAGCGCGCGACGAAGAGCGTGCCCTTGTCGAGGTACTTGTCGCCAGCGGCCAGGCGGTTGGCGGGCCGGGCGTCGGCGGGATCCCATTTGGCGGCCGAGACGAACTTGTAGATGTATTCGCCTCGCGCGTCGTCGCCCATGTAGGCCACCACGGGCTGGCCGGCACTTACGCGCGCAAACGTCGCGTTCTCATGGCCCATGCGGCCCAGCGCTGTGCGCTTGCGCAGCGCCGTGGTCTTGTCGTAGGGGTCGATTTCGACGATGTAGCCGAACGTGTTCATCTCGTTGCGGAAGTCGTCCTTCGCACTGGCGCCCACGGCGCTGTTGTTCCAGCGCGCGTAGGTGTCGACGTTGCCGCTGCCAACGCCCGATTCCCAGCCATGGCGGCTGGCCGCACCTGCCCGGCGGCCATAGCGGTTGAGGGCCTGCACCTGCTTGTCCTTCTTGCGCGCGTCGTCGTCTTTCGCGTCGCGGAAGAAGTAACCGAACCAGTTCTCCTCACCCGAGATGAAGGTGCCCCACGGCGTGCGACCCGTGCCGCAGTTGTTGAGCGTGCCGCGCGCCTGCGTGCCGTCGGCGCTGTACCTGGTCACCAGGTGTTCGCTGCCGCGCGCGGGGCCGTGGATGGTCACCGGCGTCATCGTCGTCACGCGGCGGTTGAACGCCGAGCCCGGCTTCGTGGCCCAGGCCTTGCCGTCGCTCTGCACTTCGACCACCGACAGGCCGTGGATCATGAGTTCCTTGTCGATCTCGGCCGCCGGACGGGGCAGGGTGGAGGTGCCGCCGTTGGCGTGGATGAAGAAGGAGCTGAGCTTCTCATCGGTGGTGGCTTCGTGGTTCATGGCCAGCAGGCCGCGCGATGCGAAGCTGTCCGAGGGCTGGCCGGATGCGTCCAGGCCGAACCACTCGATCCCGTCGTGGTGGTCGCCGGCGCGGTTGCCGAAGTCGGCGTCGTTGCCGTCGTTCCGGTACGCGGGCGTGCCGGCGGTGAGCGGGTCGCCCAGTGCGTAGAGGACACGCGCGGTGTAGCCGGCAGGCACGGTGACCTGATCGGTGGTGGTCTTGGCCACGGCGGTGAAGCCGAGTGCGTGAACCGGTGAGGCCGGGCCCGATGCCGTGGCGCAACCTCCCAGAGCGGCGGCGCCACCGAGGGCGGCCGTACCGCGCAGCAGGCCACGGCGGCTCAGGCGGGCCTGGAGCACGCTGTCGAATGCGGGGTTGTGGCTGGTGTTGGAATCTTCGTTGTTGAAGTGAGCGTGGGTCATGTTGTGTCCTGATGGTGACGGAACCACCGGGAAGCATGTGCAGGCTGTGTGAAAAGTCTGTGACAGGTGAGGAAGTGACTTGTTTCCGGCAGGTGGTGGTGAATGTGACAGGGTGATGTCGAAGCGGCTTGCTTGGGTACAGGTGGGGGTTTCCATCCGATTCACGGAAACGTCACGCGCGCTCGGGACACTGCGCAGGTCTTTCAACCACCCACGCAAACCAACATGTCTCACCATTCCGACGACGCTTTCAACGATTCGCCCAACGAACACTTCCAGGACGTGCTGGAACGCAGCAGCCAGACCCCGCTGAACCGCCGCAACCTCATTCGTGGTGGCATCGGCCTGGCTGCGCTGTCGAGCATTCCTTTCCTGTCGGCCTGCGGCGGTGGCGGTGACGATGCACCGGCGCCCACGCCCGAGACGCCCGCTGCCAGGGCACTCGGCTTCGGCGCGATCGACAAGAGCCTGCTCGACAACGTGATCCTGCCCGCCGGCTACACCTACCGCGTGCTGCATGCCACCGGCGACCGTCTGGTCTCCAGCATTCCGGCTTACTCGAACCTGGGTACCGAGACCGATGAATGGACCATGCGCGTGGGCGATCACCACGACGGCATGGACCTGTTCTACGTCAACGGCAGCGGCCGTTACTCGACCACGGACACCGGCCGTGCCGTGCTCGTCGTCAACCACGAAAGCTCGGCCGACGCGCACTTCTTCCACCCCAGCGGCCAGACCACCAACGGCGTTTCGGGCAAGAAGTTCAGCCAGTTCGACAGCTGGGATCTCGGCGTGCGGCCGGAGCTCGAAGTGCTGAAGGAAATCAACCACCATGGCGTGTCGGTGGTGGAGTTGGGCAAGAACGGCAGCGGCCAATGGGAATACAAGCTCGACTCGCTCTACAACCGCCGCGTCACCGGCCAGTCGCCCATGCGCATCGCGGGCCCGGCTGCGCACCTGGCCGACATCCGTGCCCTCATGGTCACGGCATTCGACACCACGGGCGCCTCATCGCGTGGCACGCTGAACAACTGCGGCCATGGCAAGACGCCCTGGGGCACCTATCTGGCATGTGAAGAAAACTGGGCCGCCTACTTCTTCATGCCCGCCGGTTCGACCGACGTGGACGCCCGCACCAAGGCGTCGCGCCAGCGCTACGGCGTGATCCGCGCGCCGCATGCTGCCGCCACCGCCGGCTCGCAAGGCTGGTCCAACACGGCGACCGCCGGCACCGACAACCGTTTCGGCCGCTGGAATGTGTCGGCGCCCGGTGCGACCGCCGCGCAGGATTTCCGCAACGAACCCAACACCTTCGGCTTCAACGTCGAGATCGATCCGCTGACCAGCGGCACGCCGGCCAAGCGCGTGGCCATGGGCCGCTTTGCGCACGAAGCCGCCGTCTGCGGCCTGCCGGTGGTGGGCCAGCCCCTGGCCTTCTACATGGGCTGCGACTCGCGCAACGAGTACATCTACAAGTTCGTCTCGACCGCCCTGTGGAGCGCGAGCGACGTGGGCGGTGGCCTGGCCGCTGGTGACAAGTACCTCAACGAAGGCCGCCTGTATGTGGCGAAGTTCAACGACAACGGCACCGGCGAGTGGCTGGAACTGAACATCGCCAACCCGCTGATCAGCGGCTACGCCACCTATGTGTTCGCCAACCAGGCGGACGTGCTGGTCAACGCCCGCCACGCCGCTGATGCGCTGGGTGCCACCAAGATGGACCGCCCGGAGTGGGGCGCGGTGAATCCCGCCAACGGCGAGATCTACTTCACCATGACCAACAGCAACAATGCCAACCGTCCGGTGACCGGCACCAACGCGGCCAACCCTCGTTCGTACACCGACAGCGATGGCCGTGGCCAGGTCGGTGGCAACCCCAACGGTCACATCATCCGTTTCAAGGAAACGGCGAATGCCTCGACCGCGACCACCTTTGCCTGGGACATCTTCCTGTTTGGTGCGGAAGCGGACGCGGGCGCCAACATCAACCTCTCCGGCCTGACCGCGAAGAACGATTTCTCCTCGCCCGATGGCCTGTGGTTCAGCAAAGCCACCGGCATCTGCTGGATCCAGACCGATGACGGCGCCTACACCGACCAGAGCAACTGCATGTTGCTGGCGGCCATCCCGGGATCCGTGGGTGACGGTGGCGCGATCACGGTGAACAACACCGTGGCGGGCGTCAGCGCCACACAAGGCACCTTCCTCGGCGCCGCGCTGGGTGAGGCCCGGCTGCGCCGGTTCCTGGTGTCACCGCGTGGCTCCGAAGTCACCGGCATCACCGAGTCGGCCGACGGTCGCGCGATCTTCGTGAACATCCAGCACCCGGGTGAGGGCACGCCCGCGCTGGGCGCCGGGCCGTTCGCTTTCGAGAGCCAGTGGCCGGGCAACCAGGGCTACGCACCGGCCGGCCGGCCGCGCTCGGCGACCATCGTGATCACCCGCACCGACGGGGGCGTGATCGGTCTCTGATCAGTGGCGCCACGCGCTTCAGCGCGGCGCGGCCGGATGGGCCTCGGGCGGTCGCTGCTCCATGTAGCCGCGACCGTCCTTCACACCGGTCTGGCCGATGATCTGCCAGGCCGTGCGCTGGCCGATCAGGCGGGCGAGGAACTCGAGTTCCTCGTCGGTGTGGTTGAGCGCCGGTGCCGGCGTCAGGAAGCGCCCGCCGCGCGGTTGCACCTCGCCCCAGAACGACTGGTGGTAGCTGGAGACGGACACCGCCTTGTTGCCATTGGACTCCATGTCCACTGTGCCGTAACAGTTGCAGAAGTAACTGCGCCCGCCCTGGTCGGCCATGATCTCGGTGTACACGCCGGTGCCGCGGATGCCGGCGGTGAGCGTGGGCGTGACGATGCTGCGGTTGCCGCCTCGCCCGAACGCACTCACCACGGCGCCGGAGGCCAGGCGCAGCAGGCTGGCCGTGTTCAGGGTGGCGCCGCGCTCCACGCGCAGGCGCGAGTTCTGCCGCACGTGGAAGGCGGCGTTGCCGATCAGGAAAACCAGACGCGAGGCCGGACCGGTAAGGATGTCGTCACCGGTCTGCACCATCTGTTGCGGCACCATGCGCTGGCCGTTGAGCATCACGTCGCCCACGAACTCCACCACGTTGCTGCGCTGTTGCGCCAGGGCCGCCGGCAACCCACCGGCCATCAGCCATGCCGCCGCCGCCTTCAGCGTGTCGCGCCGCTGGAACCACAGGATCTCGTCTTCGCTTCGGCCTTGCAGGATGTGCTGGGTCATGCGTTGTCTCCGGAGGTCACCTGGGGTGGGGAAGAACCGCCTTCCGTCACGAAACTGTCGCGAACACTGAAATAGATCGAGGTGTGGAACATGGAGGCCATGAGCAGCACCATGGGGTAGAGGATCAGGTTGAGCGCCTGCGAGCCGCCCAGCAGCGTGCCCAGCAGGCTCATGATCAGGCCGGCCAGCATGAAGACGCCGACCCAGCCGAAGAAGTAGAGCAGCATGGCGCCCTTGTTGGACCAGCAGGCCAGCAGGCTGAAGAACAGGCTCTTGAGCGGGCTGACCCCGTGCCAGTGCACCAGCGCGGGTGCGTGCCAGAAGGCCATGAGCAAGGGCAGGTAGAGCACCATCGCGGCCCACATGCCCTGGTTGGCAAACAGGTTGCGCACCATCTCCGGCGAGACTTCGTCGCTTGGCACGTCTGCGGGCAGTGGCAGGTCCGTGGCGAACAGTGCGGACACCCCCAGCACCAGCATCAGGCCGGCGGCGTACATCGCACCGAGGGTGAGCATGGAGCGGGTCTTGGCCGGCCCGCCGCGAAACCCGGAGATCAGCAGCGAAGGCATGGGAAAACGACCCTGCGAAGCCTCTGCGCTGGCGGCCATGAGGCCGAGCGTAGCGGCAGGCACCAGCGCCAGCGAGATGGGCGTGCCCAGCACGGGCACCAGCGAGACCACCGACACCGTGGCCATGAACATGAAGAACAGGCCCGCCATGGCCAGGGGCTGCCGGAAAAAGGTCTTCACGCCGAGCTTGACCCATTGCAGGCCGGTGCGGGCGGGGACGAGGTTGAGTTTCATGCGGGCTGGAGGGTGTCTTCGCGCAGCAGGGCCGAAAGCGCTTGCGTGTCGCGCACGCGGGCTCGAAGCACGCGTTCGAAATGGGTGGGGTCGTGGGGCTGCAGCATCGCCGCTTCGCGCGGCAGGTGCAGGTCCCACAAACGGGAGATCCAGAACCGCAGTGCGCCTGCGCGCAACAGTGCCGGCAGCAGGCTGCGCTCGGCTGCGCTCAGGGGACGCACGGTCTGGTAGGCCGAAAGCAAGGCCAGCGAGCGCGGCGTGTCCAGCGAGCCGTCGTGGTCCTCGTCGTGCAGCACACACCAGTCGTTGAGGCAGACCGCGATGTCGAACAGGAAGGTGTCGCAGCCCGCAAAATAGAAGTCGAAGAAGCCGGTGAGCTCGCCGTCCTCGAACATGGCGTTGTCGC
>VFQP010003866.1_pt1 | contig 14629 bp, 13 predicted proteins | sample 3512351 | NCBI WGS metagenome assembly VFQP01 (sample SAMN10412372, study PRJNA504923) | tailings metagenome | isolation source: Relicate 1 Philex TSF1 revegetated site | place: Philippines: Tuba, Benguet | collected 2017-08-29 | reverse complement strand
CCATCATCACCCACGGCTCCACGCAGGCCATGGTGCTGTCCATGCTGGTGTTCGGGGGCCCCACCCTCTTCTACTTCTCGCTGGCCCTTACCATCGGGATCTGTTTCGGCATCTATTCATCGGTTTTCGTGGGTGCCGCGGTGGCCATGTGGCTCGGCATCAAGCGCGAAGACCTGATCAAGACCTCCGGCACGAAGAACGACGGGGATCCCGGCGATCCGAATGCCGGCGCTGTCGTATAAGCGCCAAGATCGGGTCTCTGCGGGCCTGACGGCCCCCCGGGGGAAGGTGTTGGTGAACCCATTCGTGTCATACTGAACGCATTGTGTCGCCACCCGATCAGCACGTTTCTTCCCTGGCCAAACAGGCGCGTGAACTCTTCGTGGTTCATGTGGGACGTGCCCTTCCCGAAATCGTCAAGGCCTGCGACACGCGCCTGACGTCGGTGCTGGACCAGGCCGGTCCCGCGCGCGAAATCCAGGCCCGGCGCGACGCCTGGACCGCCTTCCAGAAAAACCAGACCACCTGGCTCAACCAGAGCCGCAAATCCCTGCAGCGCACGTTGCTGCCCCGTTTCTCGAACTCCGGCAATCCGGTCAGTGTGTCGGGCCAGCTCGAACTCGTGGCCGAGGGCGCCATCGACGACCAGATCCTGGCCTCGCGCCTGGCCATGCAGGTGCTGGATCGCTCGTCCACCGAACTCAACGAGTTGCGCCTGCGCGTCCAGCACCTCGAGGGTCGCCAGGAGTTGCCCCGCGGCGACGTGCTGCTGCCCGACGTCATCGCCCGCATCCTGGTCGACCAGTGGCTGGATGCCCACATGACGCGCGAAGCCTGGACGCTGGTGCACGACGCCATGTCGCCCATCCTGGCCACCAAGCTCCACGAAGCCTACAAGGCGGCCAACGAGTTCCTGGTGGCCAGCGGCGTGATGAAGGAAATCGATCTGCAGGCCCTGGTGAAGCGGGTGCCCGGCGCCCGATCGGAAGGGCCTGCGGGCACCCCCCGCCGGGAACTGCCTCCGGGCATGCGCCCCGCGTCGACGCCCGGCCAGAGTCTCCGGCCAGTGGCCAACGGCCAGGGTGCCGGCAGCGACTTCGGTCCGGGTTCGGGCCGAAGTGGTCCGCAGTCCTCCGGCATGGGCGTGAACGAGGAGACCCGCCTCATGACCGGCACCTCGCCGCTGGCCCGTGCGCGCATGCGCGCCCAGGGCGTGGTGGGGCGCCTCAAGCGCATGCTCATGGACCGCGTGGGTGGCGACTTCGAAGCCACCCAGGTGATGCCGCCGTCGCCCGGCCTGCAGCAGGCCATGCAGCGTTCCATGGTGGCTTCCGCCAGTGGCAATGCGGGCCTGTATGTCACGGGCGCCTCGGGCCCCGCGCCGGTGTATGTGGACGCCACCCATGTGGAGAAGGCGGCCAGCACACTCCGTCAGCGCACGGTCGAACTCAAGCAGGCGGCCAGCACCCCGACCGAAAAGGCCACCATCGAGGTGGTGGCGCTCATGTTCCAGAGCATCCTGGCCGAAGAGCGCATTCCGCCCAGCGTGCGGGTGTGGTTTGCTCGCCTGCAGATTCCGGTGCTGCGCGTGGCGCTGGCCGAGCCCGAATTCTTCAGCGCGCTGCAGCACCCGGCGCGCCGCTTGATCGACCGCATGGGCTCCTGCGTCATGGGCTTCGAGTCCAATGTCAGTTCGGCTGCGCTCGAGGCCGAAATCAAGCGTGTGGTGCAGGTGATCGAGCAGTACCCCGAGACCGGGCGCCGCGTGTTCCAGCTGGTCTTCGACGAGTTCCAGAAATTCCTCTCCACCTACCTCAGCGAGCAGGGCAGCGCCAGCCGCTTCGTCAGCGTGGCGCAGCAGGTGGAGCAGAAGGAAACGCTGTCGGTTCAATACACGATCGAGTTGCGTAAGCTGCTCGACGAGGTGCCGGTGCGCGACGAAGTGCGCGATTTCCTTTTCAAGGTGTGGGTCGACGTGCTGGCCGTGGCCAGCGTGAAGTACGGCTTGCGCCACGAAGAGACCGCCGCGCTCAAGCAGGTGGCTTCCGATCTGCTGTGGGCGGCCAGCGCCAAGCCCAACCGCAACGACCGCGCGCGCGTCATCCAGCAACTCCCGGGACTGCTGCAGCGCCTGCGCCAGGGCATGGGCCTGCTGGGCTTCCCTTCGGGCATGCAGGACCAGCACATCAAATCGGTGAGCGACACCCTGGCCGATGCCTTCATGTCGCGCACCGAGTCCATCTCGCAGGAGAGCCTCGACAATCTCTCCGAGCGCCTGGCCAATCTGGAGGACTACCTCCCCGCCAACGGCGTCGGCGACCTGGAGCTCGACAGCGAGAGCATCGAGATGATCACCGGCGTGGACGCCGGCAACATCGAGGTCATCAACCAGGGCGGCAGTCAGCCCAACGAGGCCATGCGCGCCTGGGCGGTGGAGCTGCAGATCGGTTCCTGGTTCGGGCTGGACCACAACGGCAAGCTCAACAGCGTGCAGCTGGCCTGGCGCAGCGAGCGCGGCCAGCTCTACCTGTTCGTCACCAACGGTGGGCGTTGTTTCCTGGTCCAGTCCAACCGCGTGGCGGCCTATCTGCAGGCGGGCCTGCTGGTGCCGAGCGAGGAAGAGGCCCTGACCGTGCGCGCCACGCGCGACGCGCTGGCCAAGCTCGACGCCAACCCCGAGCGTCTGCTGAACTGAGCCCGCTCGCTAGGTGCTTCAGCCGCGGCCGAGGCGCTGGAGCAGGCCCCCGGGCAAGCGGCTCACATCGCCCTGCAGTTCCAGTTCCAGAAGACGCGCCTGAAGGTGGGCCGTGTCCAGGCCCGTGCGGGCTTGCAGCGCGTCCAGGCTGACCGGGTCGTAGCCCATGGCGACGAGCAAGGCGTCTTCGCCCTCGGTGTCGGTCTCCTGCGTGCCTTCGTTCAAACGCGCCGGAACGATGTGCAGGTCTTCCAGGATATCCTGCGCCGATTCGACCAGCTTGGCGCCCTGGCGGATCAAGGCATGGCAGCCGCGCGCCTGGGGCGAGTGGATCGAGCCCGGGATCGCAAACACCTCGCGGCCTTGCTCGGCGGCCAGGCGGGCGGTGATGAGCGAGCCCGACTGCACCGCGGCCTCCACCACCAGCGTGCCTTGCGAGAGGCCGGCGATGATGCGGTTGCGCTGTGGGAAATGGGCCGCCAGGGGCGGCGTGCCGAGCGGGTATTCGCTGACGATGGCGCCTTGCGCGCCGATGCGGTGGGCCAGCGACAGGTGGCGCTTGGGATAGACCCTGTCCAGCCCGGTGCCCACCACGGCGATGGTGGGTGCTCCCGCCTGCAACGCGCCTTCATGCGCCGCACCGTCCACGCCCAGTGCCAGGCCCGAGACCACGCACACGCCCGCTTCGCCGAGCGCGTGGGCAAACTGCTTCGCGTTGGTCTCGCCTTGCGGCGTGGGGTTGCGGCTGCCCACCATGGCCAGGCGGCGTGGATGGTGCAGCGCCTGCACGTCGCCCTGCACGTAGAGCATCAGGGGTGGGTCGGCCATCTGCAGGAGTTCGGTGGGGTAGAGCGAGTCACCCAGCGTGAGCACGTGGCGCCTTGCATCATCGGCCAGCCAGGCGTGCAGGCGATCGATCTCGGCGTCGAGGTGTTCCGGGCGTGTGGTCAGGGAGCGCGCCGCGCGCGTGCCCACCACGGTCTGCCAGGCCACGGGGTCCTGCTCGAAGATTTCGTGCGGCAGCCCGAACGCGGCGAGCAGCTTACGGGCGGATTCCGTGCCCACACCCGGCGTGAGCAGGAGCCGCAACCAGGCGGCCAGTTCTTCCTTCGGCATGCGCCGCTCAGGGATTGCTGAAGCGGTCGCCGACCTTCACACCGGTGCTGATCTGCAGCACCAGGGCGTAGGACACTTTGTCAAACGTGCGGAAGACCATCATGAGACCGTTGCGCTCGCCCGGCAGGCGAATCTGCGGACGGGCCTGGTCGGTGGTGTCGGTCAGCGAACTCGCTTCGCGCTGCAGTGCCAGCACGTGGCCCCGCTCCACGCCATGCGCGCGGCCTCGGTTGATGGTCACCACCTGATTCTGCGCCGCGTAGTTCACGGCATTGCCGTACACCGAGACGATCTGGCCGTTCTGCGCGGTTTCCGGTGCGCGCGGCACGTAGTTGCTGAGCTCGCGCTCAGGTTCGGGCAGCATGCGGTCGCCCACACGCATCTCTTCCTTGGCCGCAATGATGTCGATGGCGGCGGGCACCAGTTCGTTGACGACCTGGCCGTTGCCGGTGGGGGTGTCGCGGCGCGTCTCGCCGGAGACCAACTGGGCCTTGCCCACGTACTGAGCTTCGTAGCCCAGCACCTCGCCGGTGGTGGGGTCCTTCAGCGGCGTGGCGTTGCGGAACACGCGGTAATCGATCGACTTGCCGTCGACGATGGCCAGTGGCTCGCCCTGCGGGCTGTCGCCGTAAAGAGCCCGGGCATAGGCACGGTCGCCGCGGCTGAGCAGCACGCGGTTCTCCTGCGTGGCCACGATGCGCGGCGCGCGCGAGAACGTGGCCTCGTCCACGATCATGGGTTCGGTCAGGAAGGACTCGATGGCTTGCAGCGACACCGGCGGGATGGCCGATTCGCCCAGGCTTTCATACCGGGTGCGCGGTGTCACGCGCACGGTCGCGAGGTCGCCGCTGCCGCCGTTGGGCCGGGAAGTCAGCAGGCGCGCACGACCGCCCGACTTGTCCAGGTAAAGCACCTGTCCGGGGTAGATGCGGTGCGGGTTCTGGATGTCCTGGCGGTTCATGCCCCAGAGCTCGGGCCAGCGCCAGGGGGTCTTGAGGAAGATGCCGGAAATCGCCCAGAGCGTATCGCCGCGCTTGATGGTGTAGCTGTCGGGCGCATTGGGCGCCAGCTCGGACAGCGGCACGCCGGCCTGGGCCACCTGGTCGGCCGTGGCGCGCTGGCCAGGGGTGATGGGGAAGTTCTGGGCCGATGCGCCACTGGCCAGCAAGATGCCCAGCGCAGCGACGGTGGCAAAGGCCAGCGGGCGCAGCGCGCGCGAAGGACGGATGTTGGCGGACAGTCGGTTGTTCGATGGCATGTGGTGGCCCCTGGGCGGCAGCCTCCGGTGGTCGGGTGCCGTCCCTTCATGGGGCTGCAACAACCGCTCGCCGAGGGCGCTCGTGTCTTGACAAGTCGCTTTTGATTTTGCGCCCAAGCCATTGATTAGGCAATGTAAATGGCGGTGGCATTTCACGCTCCGTCGCAAAATTGGCGAAAATAGCGACATCGTTTTCCGCTCGTCCCCGGCTTGCCGCCAGCCGTCGCCCGGCTACAGTGGAAGGCGCGATTACCCCCCGGTCCATTTACTCCGTTTCCATGAATTCGCCCTCGCTTTTGACCATCCTGCGCTACCCCGATCCGCGCCTGCACACCGTGGCCAAGCCCGTGCAGGCCGTGGACGATCGCATCCGCACCCTGATCGAGCGCATGTTCGCCACCATGTACGACGCCAACGGCATCGGCCTGGCCGCGACGCAGGTCGACGTGCACGAGCGACTGATCGTCATCGATGTGAGCGAGTCGCGCGATCAACCCCTGGTGCTCATCAACCCGGTCATCGAGTGGGCGAGCGACGAGAAGCGCAAGGGCGAGGAGGGCTGCCTTTCCGTGCCGGGCATCTACGATGGCGTGGAGCGCTCCATCGCCGTGCGCGTGCGCGCACTCGACGCGCAGGGCCAGGAGCACGTGACGCAGGCCGAGGGCATGCTGGCCGTGTGCATCCAGCACGAGATGGACCATTTGCTCGGCAAGGTCTTTGTGGAGTACCTGTCGCCGTTGAAGCAAGGGCGCATCAAATCCAAGATGGTCAAGGCACAACGAGAGGCCCTGCGCGCATGACATCCTGGCTCACGACGAAGACGATCGGCCGCCACCTGCGGGTGCCGATGCTGGTCGTCTTCGTGTGCGCGCTGGCCGGTTGCATGGGCATTCCCGAACGCATCGAGTCGGGCACGCCGCGCGCGCAGATCGAAGAGCGCCTGGGGGTGCCCACCGCCGAATACCCGTTGGCCGACGGCCGGCGCCTGCAGTATTCCCGCCAGCCGGCCGGGCAGCAGGTCTACAACCTGGACCTCGATGCCGGTGGGCGCCTGCGCCGGCTCGAGCAGGTGATGGACATCAACTGGTTCCACCGCCACATCGCCGTCGATCGCTGGACCCGCGACGACGTGCTGCGCAACCTGGGACGCCCCGCGATCGTGGAGCGCGTGGCGAGCTTTCGCGGAGACATCTGGACCTACCGCTTTCTCGAAGCCAACTCCCCGCGCCAGGCGCACCTGCACATCGACCCCGAAGGGGTGGTGCGGCGCGTGATGTTCACCGACGAACCCACACCCGAGGACCCGCCAGATCGATCCTAGGTCGGATGGGCTTCCCTGATTGAACGCATGAAACTGGTTTTTGCCGGCACGCCGGAATTCGCGCGCGCCGCCTTGCAGCGCCTGCTCGCCGCAGGTTTCGAGGTGCCGCTGGTCCTTACGCAGCCCGACCGCCCTGCCGGACGCGGCCTGAAGCTGCAGGCTTCGCCGGTGAAGCAGCTTGCCCTTGAACATGGCCTGACGCTGTCCCAGCCGCGCAGCCTGCGCCTGGATGGCAAGTACCCGCAAGACGCGGCCGAGGCGCGCGAGGCCATCGTCGCCGCGGGTGCCGACGCCATGGTGGTGGCGGCCTACGGGCTGATCCTGCCGCAGTGGGTGCTGGACCAGATGCTTCAGCACGGGCGCGGGCTGGGCTGCCTCAACATCCACGCCTCGCTGCTGCCGCGCTGGCGCGGTGCGGCGCCGATCCACCGCGCGATCGAAGCGGGCGATGCGCAGACCGGCGTGACCATCATGCAGATGGACGCCGGTCTGGACACGGGCGACATGCTGCTGCGCGAAACCCTGCCCATCGGTGCGGACGAGACCACCGGCGACCTGCACGACCGCCTGGCCACGCTGGGTGCGCGCCTGGTGGTGGAGGCGCTGGAGATCGCGGCTTGCGGAGACTTGCGTGCCGAGCCGCAGCCGGCCGAAGGCGTGACCTACGCGCACAAGATCGAGAAGGCCGAGGCGGCCCTGGACTGGAGCGCCCCGGCCGACGTGCTGGCGCGGCGCGTGCGCGCGTTCAATCCGTTTCCGGGCGCCGCCACCGCACTCGGCGGCGAGGTGGTGAAGGTGTGGGCCGCGCGTGACGCAGGCGGCACCGAGCACCATCCGCCGGGCACCGTGGTCTCGCTGGATGAAGGCGGCATCCGCGTGCAGACGGGCGATGGCGTGCTGGTGCTTGTCGAGTTGCAACGCGCCGGGGGCAAGCGGCTGTTGGCATCCGAGTTCCTGCGCGGTTTCGGCCTGCGTGCCGGACAGGTGTTCGACGCGGCTCCGGCCTCCGGGGAGGCGGGCTGATGTTCTTCCTTCGAGAACACCGCGCACGCGAGGAATTCTGGGAGGGCGTGCGCGACCAGTCCAGCGTGGCGATGGGCATTGGCGCCTGGGCGCTCATGACCGGCGTGGCCATGGTGCAGTCGGGCCTGTCGGTGCTGGAGGCCGTGCTCATGACGCTCATCGTCTACGCCGGCAGCGCACAGCTCGCGGCCGTGCCCATGATCAGCGCCGGCGCGCCGATGTGGGTGATCCTGGCCGCGGCGTTCTGCGTGAACCTGCGCTTCGTGGTGTTCTCCGCCCACCTGCGGCCCTACCTCATGCACCTGCCGCGCCCGCAACGCCTCGTCACCGGCTACGTCACCGGCGACCTGAGCTACGTGTTCTTCGCGCGCCGCTTTCCCCATGTGGGCACCACGCCCGACGAGCTCGCGCGGCAGCAGGCCTACCTCATGGGCAACTGCGCGGTGAACTATGTCGCCTGGATGTCCATGAGCATGCTCGGCATTGCCCTGGCCAACGCCATTCCGCTTGCGTGGGGCCTGGGCTTCGCCGGCATCCTGGCGCTGCTGGGTGTGTTGTGCTCGCTGGCTTCGTCGAAGCTGCGCATCGTCTCGGCGGGCGTGGCGGGCGCTGCGGCGGTGGCGGCCTGGGCCCTGCCGCTCAAGCTCAACATCCTGGTGGCCATCGCCAGCGCCGTGGCCATCTGCCTGGTGCTCGAGAAGCTGCGGCCCGACGGTCCTGGGGAGGGCGCGCACCATGCTTGACCTGGACTTCATGACCCTGGTCACCATCGTGCTGCTGGGCTGCATCACGGTGATCACGCGCGGCTTTTTCTTCATTTCCAGCAAGCCGTGGACGCTGCCGCACTGGGCGCAGCGCGGCCTGCAGTACGCCCCCATCGCCGCGCTGGCGGCCGTGGTCATTCCCGAGATCGTGATGGCTCAGGGGGAACTGGTCGCCACCTGGCGGGACGCCCGCCTGTTCGCTGCGGCCGCCGGCATGGCCTGGTTCTTCTGGAAGCGTGGGGTGCTGGGCACCATCGTCACGGGGATGCTGGTGTACCTGCCATTGCGACTGGGCCTGGGCTGGTGAGCCAGGGCTGCCACAGACGCCATCCGGCCAAGGCAATGGCGCCGCAAATCAGCATCGTCCACAGCGTGTGACTCGGCGGATGAGCCCCGCGCAAGGTCTGCACGGCGCCCGCCAGCAAGCCGACGGCCAAGACGCCACCCAACCATCGAAATCCCACGGCAGTTCGTCGAACGGCACCGACAGGGGTGGCCAGCCAGGGCAGGCACAGGGCGATGAAGGCGAATGCGCTGGAGGCATGGCCGCCGGGGAAGCAGCGGCCCGGCCCGCCATCGGCCACGCCCCAGCGCCAGTGCGCCACTGGTTCGGCCACGCCACCGAACAGGCGCCAGTCCCAGGGGCAACTGGTCAGGCTGTTGTTCTTGATCAGGTTCACCGCCAGCAGCGACAGCGAGGCCAAAACCATCACCGCCAGGCGCTCGCGCCGGGGCACGGATGGCGCACGGGCCGGCCACAAGGCCCACACCCAGAGCGCGGCGAACAGCCCGGTGGCCGCCTGGCGCAGACCTTCGTGCAGCACACGTTCCAGCCACCACGCGTGCTGCAACGCAAACCCCCTCGGGGTGCCGATGAGCTGCATCACCTGCGTGTCCAGGCCGCTCAGCTCCCAGAGGATGGTGAGCAGGGCGGCGATGGACCACCAGCGGGCCAGCCGGCCGGGCGATGGGGCCAATCGTGCAGTGCGTTTCATCGCCGGCAGAATGCCGGAAAGGGATTAAGCCCCCCTTAAGCGGGCTCATCATAATGAGCCGCAACCCATCAACGGCCCTGACCTTCAGCAACATGCGCGCAATCGTGGTGGAAGACGATCCCGGCATCGCCAGCGGGCTGCAGACCGCGATGCGACAGGCCGGCTATGCGGTGGACCTGTGCACCACGCTGGGCGCCGCGTGGCTGGCGCTTTCGGTGGAGCCCTTCGATGTGATGGTGCTGGACCTCGGCCTGCCCGATGGCGACGGCATCGACCTTTTGGCCCGCGTGCGCCGCCAGGCCTCGCCCGTGGCGGGCCGGCAGCACCTGCCGCGCAACGACATGCCCGTGCTCATCATGACCGCGCGCGACGGCGTGAGCGACCGCATCGGCGGGCTGGACAGCGGCGCCGACGACTACATCGTCAAGCCCTTCGATGCCAACGAACTGCTGGCCCGCCTGCGCGCCATGCTGCGCCGCGCGGGCGGGCGCAGCAACCCGGTGATCGAACATGGCGAACTGGTGGTCGACCCGGCGGCGCACACCGTGCTGCGCGCGGGCCAGCCGGTGGTCCTGGGGGGCAAGGAGTTCGCGCTGTTGCTGACCCTGCTGCAGGCCCGCCCGCAGGTGCTGTCCAAGTCGCGCCTGGAGTCGTCGCTGTACGGCTTTGGCGAGGCGCTGGAGAGCAACGCCATCGAAGTGCACATCCACCACCTGCGCCGCAAGCTGGGCGAACAACTCATCAAGACCGTGCGCGGTGTCGGCTATTTCATGCCCCACGAGACCGTCGACGGCAGCACGCATTGATGAATCACACCCCCCAAGCCCCCCAACCGGCGCGCCTGTTGCGTCGCTACCTCCTGGGATGGACGCTGGGTGCGCTGCTGGTCGTCTGGTTGATCCTGGTCGTGCTGGCCTGGACCACCGCGTTTCACGAGGCTCGCAAATTCTCGGATGGCCAACTGGTGGCGATCGCCCGGCTGTGGCTGACCGCCGCGCCGTCTTCCGCGTCACCCGTGAAGCTTTCGGACGTGCCGGAACTCCGTCATGAATTCCTCCAGGAGGTGGCGCTGTTGGCCTGGGACAACGGGCGTCTGGTCACCGACACGCATGGCCTGGCGGCCGGGCTGGATGCGCGGCGTGTGCCGGCCCAGGGGTTTGCCACGCTGGATCTGCCGACCCCAGAGGGGGTGCCGCGCACCTGGCGCGCCTATGCCGTGCAGGCCGAGCCCGGTGCGCGCCGGGTGCTCGTGCTGATGGACATGCAGCAGCGGCACGAGCTCGGCAAGGACATTGCGGAACACGTGGCCCAGCCGGCCGTGCTGGTCCTGCCGCTGGTGGCGCTGTTGTTGTGGTCGGCCGTGCGGCGCGGCCTGCGACCGCTCGACCGCCTCTCCAGCGACGTGGCCGCGCTCGATGGCCTGGCCGGCCAGCGGCTGGACACCACGCACCGTTTCCGCGAATTCGCCAGCACCGTGTCGGCCATCAACCACCTGGCGGATTCGTTGCAGGCGCGCGCCCGCCGGGAGCGCGAGTTTGCCTCCGACGTGGCGCACGAGTTGCGCACACCGCTGGCCGCCCTCACCCTGCAGGCGGGCGCGGCGCAACACGACCCTTCACCCGAACGCCTCGCCCAGCTCGAGGCCACCGCGCTGCGGGCCGGTCACATCCTGGCGCAGTTGCTGGACCTGGCGCGCGCGCAGCGCGGCGGACCGCAGGGCGAGGACCCGGCCTGGACATCCATCGCCCTGGGTGAGCTGGTGGCCAAGCTGGTCGCGAGCCACGCACCTGCGGGCTTCCAGAGTGGCCACGAACTCTCGCTCGACCAGCCCGACGAGGTGGTCATGGTGCACACCCAGCCCCTGCTGCTGGAACTCGCGTTGCGCAACCTGATCGAGAACGCCATGGGCCACACGCCGGCGGGCACCCAGGTGGGCGTCCAGGTCTGGCGCACGGCGGACGCCCTGGGTGTTTCGGTCAGCGACGATGGCCAGCGTCCGGGCGCGCCGCCGGGGCCCGCCGAGGCCGACAGCAAGGGCTTGGGGCTGGGGCTGCGCCTGGTCGTGCGCATTGCCGAGGAACTCGGCGCCACGCTGGAGCGCGACTTCGGCGAAGCCCCCATGACCACGCGGTTCACCTTGCGCTGGGCGCTCGCATAAGGTTCATTTAACCCAGGCCGCCGATGCTCCGGGCGCCAGCATGTGCTGGCTCACGCGAGCTGTCGATGTCGGCCTTCTCCCTTGTCCGTTTTCCGGTCCCGTGGTCGCGGCGCGAAGCCGTGGCAGCGGACCGGCAGCCACGCCCCTTCCTGGCCGTGTGGCCGCTGGCGCTGTGGCTGGCGCTGGTTGGCAACGTGCCGCTGTGGCAGCGCGTCGATCTGCTGACCGCCACCCTGGCGCACCGGATGGCCCTGCTGGCCGGCCTGGGCCTGCTGATGGTGGGCCTCATGGTGGCGCTGCTCTCGCTGCTGGCCTGGCCGCGTGTGTACCGCGTGGCGGCTTCCGCGCTGGTGCTGGTCGCGGCGTTCAACAGCCATTTCATGTGGCAGTACGGCGTGGTGATCGATCCCACGATGTTCGCCAACGTCGTGCACACCGACGTGCGCGAGGTGCGCGACCTGCTGTCCTGGCAACTGCCGGGCGCGGTGCTGCTGGTGGCAGGGTTGCCGCTGTGGTGGATCTGGCGCCGGCCCCTGGCCACGCGCGGCGGCTGGTCGCAGCTCGGGCGCAACCTGCTGGGCGTGCTGGCCGGCCTGGGCCTGGTGGTGGCCATGGCCCTGCTCTGCTACCAGGACCTGGCTTCGCTGGTGCGCAACCACAAGGACCTGCGCTACAGCGTCAGCCCGCTCAACACGGTGTACGCCGCCGCGCGGCTGGTCACCGACCAGTTGCCGCGCCAGGCCGCGCCGCTCCTGCCGGTGGGTGAGGACGCGAAGCTCGGCGCCAGCTACAGCCAGCAGGCGCGGCCCCCGCTGCTGTTGCTGGTGGTGGGCGAGACGGCGCGCGCGCAGAACTTCGGCCTCAATGGCTATCAGCGGGCCACCACGCCGGCGCTGGCGCGTTGGCAGGCCAGCGAAGGCCTGGTGAACTTCAGCCAGGTGAGCTCGTGCGGCACCAACACCCTGGTGTCGGTGCCCTGCCTGTTCTCGCCGCTCACGCGCGAGCAGGGCGGCAACCGAACCCCCGAGCACGAGAACCTGCTCGACGTGCTGCAACGCGCGGGGCTCGCCGTGCTGTGGATCGACAACCAGGCCGGCTGCAAGGGCGTGTGCAACCGCGTGCCACACGCCAGCCCCGCCGACAACCCGGTGCCTGGCCTGTGCGACGGTGGCGAATGCCTGGACCCCGCCATGCTGCAGGGGCTGGACGAGCGCATCGCCGCGCTCGATCCGGTGCGCCGCGCGCGCGGCGTGGTGCTGGTGATGCACCAGATGGGCAGCCACGGGCCGGCCTACTTCAAGCGCACGCCGGCCGATCGCAAGCCCTTCCTGCCCGAATGCCAGAGCAACACCCTGTCCGAATGCCCTCGCGATCAACTGGTGAACGCCTACGACAACACCATCGCCTACACCGACCATTTCCTCGATCTCGCGCTGCAGTGGCTCAAGGCACGGTCGCAGAACGGCGTCAATGACACCGGCCTGGTCTACGTTTCCGATCACGGCGAATCGCTGGGCGAGAGCGGCCTGTACCTGCATGGCGTGCCCTACGCCTTGGCCCCGAACCAGCAGACCCACGTGCCCATGGTGGCCTGGCTCTCGCCCGGCCTGCAGGCGCGCGCCGGCGTGGGGCTGGACTGCGTGCGCGCCCGGGCGGATCAGCCCATCTCGCACGACCACTTCTTTCACACGGTGCTGGGCCTGATGGACGTGCAGACGCGTGCCCATGATCCGGCGCTGGACGCGCTGCTGCCCTGCCGGCGAGCGTGATCCAGGGGGGCGGGCGCCCTTTTCCTACAATGCGGCTTTCTCTCAGCCGCCGCCCACCATGCAATTCATCCGTTTCTCCGACCTCTGCCACCAAGGCCGCGCCAAAGGCCAGCGCGTCTTCATCCGCGCCGACCTCAACGTGCCGCAGGACGACGCCGGCCGCATCACCGAAGACACGCGCATCCGGGCCAGCATCCCGGCGATCCAGATGGCACTGGACGCCGGTGCGGCGGTGATGGTCACCAGCCACCTGGGCCGGCCCAGCGAAGGCGCCTTCAAGCCCGAAGACTCCCTGGCCCCCGTGGCCGCGCGCCTGGGCGAACTCATGGACCGCCCCGTGCGCCTGGTGGCCAACTGGATCGACGGCGACTTCTCGGTCGCCCCCGGCGAAGTCGTGCTGCTGGAGAACTGCCGCCTGAACGTGGGCGAGAAGAAGAACAGCCCCGAACTGGCCAAGAAGCTCGGCGCCCTGTGCGACATCTTCGTGCACGACGCCTTCGGCACCGCCCACCGCGCCGAAGGCACGACCTACGGCATCGCCGAGACCGCGCCCATCGCCTCGGCCGGCCCGCTGCTGGCCGCCGAGATGGACGCGATCGCCAAGGCACTGGCCGCCCCGAAGCGCCCGCTGGTGGCCATCGTGGCCGGCAGCAAGGTCAGCACCAAGCTCACCATCCTCAAGAGCCTGGCGAAGAACGTGGACAACCTGATCGTCGGTGGCGGCATCGCCAACACCTTCATGCTGGCCGCGGGCCTGAAGATCGGCAAGAGCCTGGCCGAGGCCGACCTGGTCGGTGAGGCCAAGGCGGTGATCGAGGCCATGAAGGCGCGCGGCGCCGAGGTGCCGATCCCGACCGACGTGGTGACGGCCAAGCGTTTCAGTGCCGACGCACCGGCCACCACCAAGAAGGCCACCGAGGTGGCCGAGGACGACCTGATCCTGGACATCGGGCCCGAGACAGCGAGCAAGCTGGCCGAACAACTCATGAAGGCCGGCACCATCGTGTGGAACGGGCCGGTGGGGGTGTTCGAGTTCGAGGCGTTCGAGGGCGGCACCAAGGCCATCGCCGAAGCCATCGCGAAGAGCAGTGCGTTCAGCATCGCCGGGGGTGGGGACACGCTGGCGGCGATTGCCAAGTACGGCATCGAGAAGGACGTGGGCTACATCTCCACCGGCGGTGGGGCTTTCCTGGAAGTCCTTGAAGGCAAGACGCTGCCTGCGTTCGAGGTGCTAGAGCGCCGTGCCAAAGCCTGAAGGCGTTCGTGTCGGGGTTTACCCGACGCGCGCCGCGATTTATGCGGCTCATCAGAAACCATGATTGGTGCCGCGCGCTTTCTGTTGCTAAATTGGTCCCGTCGCAAACACAACGATGGAGACAGGCATGGCAAAGCAACGCGCGTTCAAGCTGTTGGTTCTTTCCCTGGCGACGGCGTGGTCCGCCGTTGCACACGCGGGCACGGTGTCCGTGATCACCTCGTTTCCCAAGGAACTGACGGAGGCCTACAAGAAGGCCTTTGAAGCCGCCAACC
>VFQP010003865.1_pt1 | contig 14630 bp, 17 predicted proteins | sample 3512351 | NCBI WGS metagenome assembly VFQP01 (sample SAMN10412372, study PRJNA504923) | tailings metagenome | isolation source: Relicate 1 Philex TSF1 revegetated site | place: Philippines: Tuba, Benguet | collected 2017-08-29 | reverse complement strand
AGCCAGTGGTACTTCTACGACGGCAACTTCACCGAGTACGAAGCCGACAAGAAGAAGCGCCTGGGCGAAGAAGGTGCACGACCCAAGCGCGCCCGCTTCAAATCCCTGAAGTGACCACGGCCATGGCGATGACCGACGAGCAGATCCTCGCCGCCACGCGCGAATGGGTGGAGAAGGCCGTGATCGGCCTCAACCTCTGCCCGTTCGCCAAGTCGGTCTACGTCAAGAACCAGGTGCGCATCGTGGTGAGCCGTGCGCGCCACCTGGATGCGTTTCTGGACGACCTGGACCGCGAGCTGGACCTGCTGGCCACCACGCCGGCCGAGGAGGTGGACACCACCTTGCTGGTGCACCCCACGCTGTTTCCCGACTTCGAGGTCTTCAACGATTTCCTCAACGTGGTGGATGACGTGGTGGCCGAGCACGAGCTGGAGGGCGTGGTTCAAGTGGCGCCGTTCCACCCCGCCTTCCAGTTCGACGGCTCTGCGCCGGATGACATCACCAATTTCACCAACCGTTCGCCGTTTCCCACGCTGCACCTGTTGCGCGAGGACAGCGTGACCCGTGCGGTGGAATCCGGTGACGACGCCGACACCATCGTCGAGCGCAACCAGCAGCGCCTGTTGGCGCTGGGTCTGGCCGGCTGGCAGGCCTTGTTCGCGAAATGACCCACGGGCTGTCGCACAAGTGATAACAATCGCCGAAGTGCGGAAATAAATTTGCCATTAAAATAAAAAAACTGGCAAATCTAGGTTCAACTTTTCCGTTTCAAGGGCGAAAAATTGGCAAATAAGCTGAATGTGCAGGCCGACGTTGCATCGGCCTCCAACTACTACACCACCATCGAAGTCGCCCAGATGCTGGGGATGGCTGTGCGCTCGGTGCAGCTCATGGTCGATCGCGGCGATCTGCAGGCCTGGAAAACCCCGGGTGGCCACCGCCGCATCTCGCGCGAGTCGCTGGAGCGCTGGCTGCAAGGCAGCCGCTCCTCGGTGCACGAAGCGGCCGATCCGGCGCGCAAGACAGCGGGTGCCCGCCACCGGCTGGGCGCGCGGCCTCCGCGGCTGCTGCTCATCGAGGACTCGACCCACTTCCAGAACCTGGTGGCGCTGCTGATGAAGCAGAAGTTTCCCAGCGTGGAACTGCACGTGGCCAGCGAAGGCATCACCGGCCTCACCTCGTTCGGGCAGCTGCAGCCCGATCTCCTGGTGGTCGACATCATGCTGCCTGGCATCGATGGCGCCAGCCTGATCACCGGTCTGCGCGCCCACTCGCTGTTCGGCCAGTGCCAGCTGGTGGTGTTGACCGGCCTCGACGAGGACCAGCGCCAGCCCTACGCGTTCGCGCTGGAAGGCGTGCCGCTGGTGCACAAGCCGCGCCTCGTGACCGACCTGCCGCCGCTGATCGAGAAGATGCTCGGGGTCAAGGCGCAGACGGTGCGCGCCGCCGCCCTCAGCTGAACGCCCACAGCAGCGCTGCCGTCATCGTGAGGTAGCGCAGGAACTTGCCGATGGCCATGTAGGCCACGCAGGGCCAGAACGGGAACTTGAGCCAGCCCGCCACCGCGCACAGCGGGTCGCCCACGGCGGGCAGCCAGCTCAGCAGGCAGGCCTTGGGGCCGAAACGCTGCAGCCAGTCCAGCGCCCTCACGTGGGTGGTCGAGCCGCGTGCGCGGTCGATGGCGCGGTGGGCGCCCCAGCCCATGGCCCAGCTGATGGCGCCACCGGCCGTGTTGCCGGCGGTGGCTACCAGGACGGCCGGCCAGAACAGTTCGGGGTTGAGCTTGATCAGGCCGAACACCGCGGGTTCGGAGCCCAGCGGCAGCAGCGTGGCCGACACCAGTGCCACCACGAACACCGTGCTCAGGCCCACCTCGGGCAGGCTCAGGGTGGCCAGCAAGGCCTGCATCCACGCTTCCATATGGCGGGCAGTATAGGCAGTGGCTACCGTGTGTCGGGTTTCAGGGACTGAAATCCGCGCGGGCTACAATCGTGCTCAATTTTTCAGCACACCTCGCCCAGACGCCCCCGTCGCGCCCGGGCGTTTTTTTCCGCCCATGTTCATCGGCCCCTACGCCTTGCCCAACCGGCTGTTCGTTGCTCCCATGGCGGGTGTGACGGACCGGCCGTTCCGCCGCCTGTGCAAGCGGCTGGGTGCGGGCTACGCGGTCAGCGAAATGGTGACCTCGCGCCCCGATCTGCGCGACAGCCTCAAGACCTCGCGCCGCGCCAACCACGAGGGTGAGCAGGCCCCCATCGCCGTGCAGATCGCGGGCACCGACGCCGAGATGATGGCCGAAGCGGCGCGCTACAACATCGACCGCGGCGCACAGATCATCGACATCAACATGGGCTGCCCGGCCAAGAAGGTCTGCAACAAGTGGGCCGGCAGCGCGCTGATGCAGGACGAAACCCTCGCCATCCAGATCGTCGAAGCCGTGGTGGCTGCCTGCGCGCCGCACGGCGTGCCGGTCACGCTCAAGATGCGCACCGGCTGGTGCGCCAGCGCCAAGAACGCGCCGGTGCTGGCGCGCGCCGCCGAAAGCGCGGGCATTGCGTTGCTCACCGTGCACGGCCGCACCCGCGAGCAGGGCTACAAGGGTTTTGCCGAACACGACACCGTGGCCCACATCAAGTCGGTGCTGCGCATTCCGGTGGTGGCCAATGGCGACATCGATTCGCCGGAGCGCGCCCTGGCCGTGCTGCGTCAGACCGGCGCCGACGCCATCATGATCGGCCGCGCGGCGCAAGGGCGGCCCTGGCTGTTCCGAGAGATCGCGCACTACCTGGAAACCGGCACCCACCTGGCGCCACCCACCGCTGCCGAGCTGCGGGCCTGGCTGCTGGAGCACCTGGAAGACCACTACGCGCTCTACGGCGAGTACACCGGCGTGCGCACCGCGCGCAAGCACCTGGGCTGGTATGCCCGGTCGCTGCCGGGTGGGCCAGCGGGCGCTGCTGCCTTTCGCGAACGCATCAACGCGCTGGAGTCCTGCGAAGCCCAGCTGCAGTGCGTCAACGACTATTTCGACCAACAACAAGAAGACTGGAAGCTGGCCGCATGAGCAAGAACCAGAACCTGCAGGACTGCGTGCGCAGCAACCTGGCCACGTTTTTCAACGACCTGAACGGCACCGATCCGGCCAACCTGTACGACATGCTGGTGCAGGCGGTCGAGAAACCCCTGCTCGAGGTGGTGATGGAACAGGCGCAGCACAACCAGTCGCGCGCCGCCCAGTGGCTGGGCCTGAACCGCAACACCCTGCGCAAGAAACTGCTCGAGCACCAGCTCATCGACCGCGCCTGATGGCCGCGTGATCGCACCCTCCCGATTTCCAACCTCAGACCCTCCCGCTCCATGAAAGCTCTGATCTCGGTTTCCGACAAGACCGGCGTGCTCGCGTTCGCCCAAGGCCTGCACGCGCTGGGCGTGCAACTGCTGTCCACCGGCGGCACCGCCAAGCTGCTGACCGACGCCGGCCTGCCGGTGACCGAGGTGGCCGACCACACCGGTTTCCCAGAGATGCTGGACGGTCGCGTGAAGACCCTGCACCCCAAGGTGCACGGTGGCCTGCTGGCCCGCCGCGACCTGCCGGCGCACATGGCTTCGCTGAAGGAACACGGCATTGACACCATCGACCTGCTGGTGGTCAACCTCTACCCGTTCGAGGCCACGGTGGCCAAGCCCGGCTGCACGCTGGAAGACGCGATCGAGAACATCGACATCGGCGGCCCGGCCATGGTGCGCAGCGCTGCCAAGAACTGGAAGGACGTGGCGGTGCTGACCGACGCCTCGCAGTACGCCGGCGTGCTCGCCGAGCTGCAGGCCGGTGGCATCAGCAAGCCAACGAAATTTGCGCTGTCGGTGGCCGCGTTCAACCGCATCGCCAACTACGACGCCGCCATCAGCAACTACCTGTCCGCCATCCAGGCCGACGGCAGCCACGCCGCCTACTCGGCCCAGCACAACAGCAACATGGTGAAGGTGCAGGACCTGCGCTACGGCGAGAACCCGCACCAGACGGCCGCCTTCTACCGCGACCTGTACCCGGCGCCCGGCTCGCTGGTCACGGCCAGGCAGCTGCAGGGCAAGGAGCTGAGCTACAACAACATCGCCGATGCCGATGCGGCGTGGGAATGCGTCAAGAGCTTTGACGTGCCGGCCTGCGTGATCGTGAAACACGCCAACCCCTGCGGTGTGGCCGTGGGTGCCGACGCGCTGGCCGCGTACAGCAAGGCCTTCCAGACCGACCCGACCAGCGCCTTCGGCGGCATCATCGCCTTCAACGTGCCGGTGGATGGCGCGGCGGCACAAGCCATCAGCAAGCAGTTCGTCGAGGTGCTGATGGCGCCGTCGTTCACCCCCGAGGCGCTGGCCGTTTTTCAGGCCAAGGCCAACGTGCGTGTGCTGGAAATTTCGCTGGCCGGCGTCAAGCGTGATGGCCAGAACGCCTGGGAGCGTGGCCTCAACTCGCACGACGTCAAGCGTGTCGGTTCGGGCTTGCTGATCCAGACCGCCGACAACGACGAGCTCAAGCGTGAAGACCTGAAGGTGGTCACCCAGCTGGCGCCCACCGCGCAGCAAATTGACGACCTGCTGTTTGCCTGGAAGGTGGCCAAGTTCGTCAAGAGCAACGCCATCGTGTTCTGCAAGGACGGCATGACCATGGGTGTGGGCGCTGGCCAGATGAGCCGCCTCGACTCGGCCCGCATCGCCAGCATCAAGGCCGGCCACGCCAACCTGAGCCTGGCCGGCACCGTGGTGGCAAGCGACGCCTTCTTCCCGTTCCGCGATGGGCTGGACGTGGTGGTGGACGCGGGCGCGACCTGTGTCATCCAGCCGGGTGGGTCGATGCGCGATCAGGAAGTGATCGACGCGGCGAACGAGCGTGGTGTGGCCATGGTGTTCTCCGGGGTGCGGCACTTCCGGCATTGAGTTTCCGTTACCTCGCGCCCTCGGGCGTGGGGTGACTGACTCCGCGACTGTCCCCCGAGGCCGCTTTGCGGCCTCTCCTCCTTTATGTCGCTGCGCCAGTCACCCCACGCCCGAGGGAACCACGCTGCTGGCACGCCACCAGTGGTGCGCCACCGTGTCAGCAGATCGGGGCGACGGGGTGCCCTGCGCAGCGGCATAAAGGAGGAGCCGGCGCAGCCGGCGGGGGACAGCCGCGGAGCAGGACTCCCCGTCGCCCCGATCCGCCACAGCTTCAACGCCCGAACAAAAACACCGCCGGCCCCGACAAAGGCAGCGCAGGCGGCGACTTCTTCCACTGGCTCACCAGCGCGCTGTGCACCGAAGCCGAGGGCAGGGTGGCGTTCACCATGACCGCCAGTCGGGTGTTGGGCTGCAAGCCTTGCAGCAGGGCCTTCAACAAGGTTTCGTTGCGGTAAGGCGTTTCGATGAAAAGATGCGTCTGTCCGGTCTTGAGCGACACACCTTCCAGCTCGCGGATGCGGGTGGTGCGCTCAGCCGCGTCCTGCGGCAGATAGCCTACGAACGCGAAGTGCTGGCCGTTCAGGCCGCTCGCGGCCAAGGCCAACATCAGCGAGATAGGCCCCACCAGCGGCACCACGCGCACGCCCAGTTCGTGGGCGGCTCGCACCACTGAAGCACCCGGGTCTGCGATGGCTGGCATGCCCGCTTCGCTGACCAGACCGACATCGTGACCGGCCAATGCGGGCGCCAGCAACGGCTTGGCGTCGAAGCCACCCGGGCCGTGGTCGCCTTTCTTGTGCACCTCGCGTGGCAGCTCCACGATCTGTTGCGCCTGCAGCGGTGCGGCCAGCGGGTGCGTCTCACCCACGCGTTTGAGGAAGGCGCGCGTGCTTTTGGCGTTTTCGGTGATCCAGTGTGTGAGCTGCGCAGCCTGCGCCTGCGTTTGAGTGGGCAGGGCCACATCCAATGGTGCGGGCTCCACGCCGAAATCCAGCGGCGTGGGCACCAGGTAGAGCGTGCCTTTCATGCGCCCAGCAGCTTCACGCCCGCTGCGCGCAGCAGCCGGCAGGTGCGGATCAGCGGCAGGCCCACCAGCGCGGTCGGGTCGTCGTTGTCGATGCGCTCCAGCAGCGCGATGCCCAGGCCTTCGCTCTTGGCGCTGCCCGCGCAGTCGTAGGGCTGCTCGGCGCGCAGGTAGTGTTCGATCTCGGCGTCCGTCAGGTCGCGGAACACCACGCGCACCGCGGCCAGGTCGGCCTGCTCGAAACCCGTGGCCTGGCACACCACGGCCAGCGCGGTCTGGAACACCACGGTCTGGCCGCGCATGGCGCGCAGCTGCTGCACTGCGCGCTCGTGGGTGCCGGGCTTGCCCAGGGGCGTGCCGGCGAGGTCGGCCACCTGGTCGCTGCCGATCACCACCGCGTCGGGGAACCGCGCCGCCACCGCGCGCGCCTTGGCCAGTGCCAGGCGGCGGGCGATCTGCTCGGGTGTCTCACCGGGTTGTGGCGTTTCGTCGACGTCGGGGGCCGCTGTCTCGAAGGGAATGCCCAGCCGACCCATCAGCTCCGCGCGGTAGCGCGAGGTGGACCCGAGGATGACCGTGCGGCTCATGCGTCCCTCACGTCGGCCACGGGGTTGTCGCCAAAGTCGGGCCGCGCCAGATAGGCGAGCAACTTGCCGGCAGCCTCGTCGGGGCTCATGAGCAGGCCCTTGTCCTTCATCCCCACAAAATTGGCCCGATCGGGGAAGGCGGTCGGGTCGCCCGCGCGCAGCTGCACCTGCATGTCGGTGTCGATCACGCCCGGCGCCAGCGACACGATGCGTGCGCCGTTCGGGCGCAGCGCTTCTTCCAGCGCGACACAGCGGCTGAAGTGGTCCATGCCGGCCTTGGCCGCGCAGTAGCCGGCCTGGCTGGCCATGGCGCGGCGGCCCAGGCCCGACGAGATGTTGAGCACCTGGCGGGGGGCGCTCCAGCTCGCCGTGGCGCGCAGGAACGCGCCGGTCAGCGCCATGGGTGCTTCCAGGCCGACGCGAAGGGCGGTGGTGAGGTCCTCGGCTGGCACGTCGGCAATGGGCGCGATGTGCGGGATCACCCCCGCGTTGTTGACCAGCGTGGCGCCGCTGAAATCGGCGGGGTCCAGCGTGGCCAGCCAGTCGGCCAGCCGGCGCGCAGCGGCAGGGGCGTCGGCCAGGTCCAGCTGCCATTGTTCGGCTGCTGCCAGCTCGTCGTTGGCCCGGCGCGCGATGCACAGCAGGCGGTTCTGTGGTGTCAGCAGGCGCTTGGCCAGGGCCAGGCCCATGCCGCGCGAGGCGCCGGTCAGGATGTAGAGGTGTCGGGTCATCCCGCCATTGTGCGTCACGGCACAATCTCCCTCATGTGGATAGACACCCATTGCCACCTCGACGCACCGGAGTTCGGTGCCGGCCACATGCTGGCGCTGCAGGCCCGTGCGCTCGCGGCCGGGCGTGGCGTTTCGCGTTGCGTGATCCCGGCGGTGGCGGTGTGGAATTTCGACACCGTGCGCGCGCTGGCGCACCGCACCGGCGACGCCTACGCGCTGGGCATACACCCGTTGTATGTGGCTGAAGCGGCCGACGAGGACCTGGACCGGCTGGACCAGGCCCTGACCGCACACCGTGACGACCCGCGCCTGGTGGCCGTGGGCGAGATCGGGCTGGACCTGTTCGTGCCCGCGCTCACCGAGGAACCCCTGCGCTCGCGCCAGCAGCACTTCTACCGCGAGCAGCTGCGGCTGGCGCGCCGCCACGGTCTGCCGGTGATCCTGCACGTGCGTCGCTCCGCCGACCTGCTGCTGCAGCAACTGCGCCGCATCGAAGTCTCGGGTGGCATCGCGCATGCTTTCAACGGCAGCGAGGCGCAGGCGCACGCCTTCACAGACCGTGGTTTCGCGCTCGGCTTCGGCGGTGCCATGACCTTCGATACCGCGCGCCAGTTGCGCCGCCTGGCCGGCACCCTGCCACTCGATGCGCTGGTGCTGGAAACCGACGCGCCCGACATCCCGCCGCACTGGCTGTACGTGAACGCCGAACGTCGCGCGGCCGGTGAGCCGCAGGGCCTCAACACGCCGGCCGAACTGCCACGCATAGGCGCCGCACTGGCCGAACTGCGTGGCCTGCCGGTGGATGAGGTGGCCCACGCCACCACGGCCAACGCGCGGCGCGTGCTGCCGCGCCTGGTGGAGGTGCCGGATGCTTGAAGGCCTGCCGCCCGTCATCGACACGCGCACGCGCCTGATCGTGCTCGGGAGTTTTCCCGGGCAGGTTTCGTTGCAGACCCAGCGTTACTACGGCCATCCGCAGAACCATTTCTGGAAGATACTCGCGGCCATCTGGAACCAGCCCCTGACCGACATGCCCTACGACGACCGCCTGCTCGCCATCCGCCACAAGGGCCTGGGCCTGTGGGACGTGTACGCCGGCTGCGAACGCGAGGGCAGCCTGGACAGCGCCATCCGCGACGCCGAGCTCAACGATCTGGGCAGCCTGCGTACCCGCTGCCCGCAGCTGCAGGCCGTGGCCCACAACGGCGGCGAGAGCTTTCGCCACGCGCGCCACACGCAGGCGCTGGGTGTGCCGGTGTACCGCCTGCCGTCCACCAGCCCGGCCAACGCGAGCTGGTCGTTCGAGCGCAAGCGCGCCGCGTGGGAAGAGGTTTTGCGGCGCCACGGAGTGGCTCCATGAGCGCGGCGATGGAATTTCCGGAAGTGAATTTCTCCGAGCACGGCGACGTGCGCTACCTGCACCTGGGCACCGAATGGGTGCAGGGCTCCATGCTGATCGATGCGCCGTTCGACATCGAGCTGGAGTACGTGCAGCGCATGATGGCCTGGCTGCTGTTCGTGGACCCCGCCAGCGTGCCCAAACGGCGCGCCATGCAGCTGGGCCTGGGCGCGGCGGCGCTGACCAAGTTCCATTTCAAGAAACTGCGCATGGACACCACCGCCGTCGAGATCAACCCGCAGGTGATCGCGGTGTGCCGCCACTGGTTCAAGCTGCCACCCGACAGCGCCCGCCTGCAGGTGCTGCGCGCCGATGCGGCCGACGAGATCCGCCGGCCCGTGCACCGGGGCACGGTGGACGCGTTGCAGGTGGACCTGTACGACCACGAGGCCGCCGCGCCCGTGCTGGATGACGAAGCCTTCTACGCCGACTGCCGCGCGCTGCTGACCGACGACGGCGCCATGACCGTCAACCTGTTCGGCCGCGACGCGAGCTACGAACGCTCGCTGGAGAAGATCAGCGCCGCGTTCGGTGCCGACGCGGTCTGGGCCTTCCGGCCCACGCGCGAGGGCAACACCATCGTGCTGGCCCAGCGCACGCCACAGCACCCCGCGCGCCGGGATCTGATGGCCCGCGCCGAAGACATACAGTCCCGCTGGGGGCTGCCGGCCACCAAGTGGCTGCGGCTGTTCAAGCCCCTGCAGGCGTAACCATGATCAAGAACCGCAGCGACTTCATCGTCGGGTTGCTGTGCCTGCTGGTGGGTCTGGGTTACGCCTGGGCCGCGAGCTTCCTGGAGATCGGCGGCTCCATGGACATGGGCGCGGGCTTTTTCCCCCTGCTGTTGGCCCTGCTGCTGATGCTGGCGGGTGGCGCATTGCTGTTTCGCGCGCTGGCCATAGAAACCGAAGGCGACGGCGTGCCGCTGGCCTGGAACCTGCAGCCGCTGCTGTGGGTGCTGGGCGCGTTGGTGCTGCTGGGTCTGGCGGTCCACACCTCGGGCTAGGGCCGGACATGGATTTCGCCCTGCTGGACCCGCTCGCGCACGGCTTTTCGGTGGCCGTGCAGGGGCCGGTGTTCGGCTGGTTGCTGGTGGGCTGCCTGCTGGGGCTGCTGGTGGGCGTGCTGCCCGGCCTGGGGCCGGCACCCGCCATGGCCCTGCTGCTGCCGTTCGCCACCACGTTGCCCCCGCTGGCAGCGCTGGCCATGCTCGCGGCGGTGTACTACGGCGCGCAATACGGCGGGGCGGCTGCGGCGGTATGGACCAATGTGCCGGGGGAATCGTCGGCGGCCATGAGCTGCCACGATGGCCACCCCCTTGCCCTGCAGGGCCGTGCACGGTTGGCGCTCAACGTGGCCACCGGCGCCTCCTTCGTGGCCGGCGTGGTGGGCGTGCTGCTGCTGGCCCTGGCCTCGCCGGTGCTGGTGGCCCTCAGTTACCACTTCGGGCCGGCCGAATACGTGTCGCTCTACGTCTTGGGGCTGCTGGGCGCCTGTGTGCTGGCCTCGGGCGGTTTCATCAAGGCCGTGGCCATGGTGCTGCTGGGTGCGTTGCTGGGCCTGTCGGGCGTGGACGGCCACACCGGCGTGACCCGCTTCGTGGGCGACTGGCCGCAGTGGCAGGACGGCCTGGGTTTCGTGCCCATGGTGCTGGGCCTGCTGGCGGTGGCACCCACCATCGCCTGCCTGGCGGCACCCGCGCCGCCGGTGCTGGCCCCGCGGGTACAACCCGGTGCCGCCTGGCCCTCGCGCGACGAGTTGCGCGACATGGCCCCCGCCGTGTTGCGCGGCACCACCATCGGTCTGGTGCTGGGCGTCTTTCCCGGTGGCGGGGCCTTGCTGGCCTCGCTGGTGGCCTACAGCGTGGAGAAGGCCGTGTCGCGCGATGCGGCGCCGCCGCTGGGCCAGGGTCACCTGCGCGGGCTGGCCGCACCCGAGGCGGCCAACAACGCCGGCGCGCAGGCCGCCTTCATCCCCACGCTGGCATTGGGCCTGCCGGCCAACGCCATCATGGCGGTGCTGCTGGGTGTGCTGGTGTCGCACCGCATAGAGCCCGGCCCCCAGCTCATGGGCCTGCAGCCCGACCTGTACTGGGGGCTGGTGGTGTCCATGCTGCTGGGCAACGGGGTGCTGCTGCTGGCCAACCTGCCGCTGTCGCGCCTGTGGCCCCATGTGCTGGGTTGGCCGGCGGCGCGCTGGTTGCCCGCCGTGCTGCTGGCGCTGGGCATGGCCTATTTCGCCAGCTCCCACGGCGCCTGGGCCGTCTGGACGGCTGCGGGTTTTGGCCTGCTGGGCCATGTGCTGCACAAGCTGCGCTGCCAGACATCGCTCATCGTGCTGGGGTTTGTCATCGCCCCCTGGACAGAGTCCCACCTGCGCCGTGCCCTGCTGCTGGCGCGTGGCGACTGGACGGTGTTCGCCACCCGGCCCATTTCCGCCGGACTGCTGCTGGTGGCACTGATCCTGCTGCTGGTGGTGCTGCTGCCGTCGCGGCGCAAACCGCGTGGCGCCAGCCTGACCCGAGAATGAGCCCCGTCATGAAATTCCATCCCCAACGCGCCGAGCTGCACAACGAAATCCACGCCCGCCCGCCCGAGGCCATGGGTGTGCCGCTGGTGCTGGCCCATGTGGTGGTGACGGCCGATGCCGCCGGCCGCGAGGCCAGCCGCGCCCACGTGGCTGCGCTGATGCGCGAACACCACCTGCCGCCACCCGACGCTGGCGCCATCCACTTGCGGGCCGACCTGGGGCCGTTTCGCCTGCGCTGGGAGCTGCACACCGAGTTCGTGAGCTACACCTTCCTGCGTCCGCTGGCGGCCGACACGCCCCTGGATGGCGACCTGCCACGCGCCCTGGACGTGGTGCCGCAGGAGTGGCTGGCCGCCATGCCCGGCCAGTGCCTGTCGGCCATGCACCTGTGGACACTGTCCGCCCCCGCCCCGCAGCGAACCGCTCTGGTGCGCCGCCTGCTGCGCGAGGATTCGCTGATGGCCGCGCGGGTGGCCGACGAGCAGGCCGAGCTGCACACCGACCTCGCGCTGCACGCCGATGGTTTCTCGCGCTCGCTGGTGTTCGTGGACGGCATCTCGCCGCGCCGCCTGGGCCGGCTGGTGCAGCGCGTGCTCGAGATCGAAACCTACCGCATGGCCGCGCTGCTGGGCCTGCCGGTGGCGCGCGATGCCGGTGTGCTGCTGGCGCGGGGCGAGTCCGAACTGGCCTCGCTGGCGCAGGCCATACGCACGGCGGGCCGCGAGCAGGAGCCCGAACTGCTGGACCGCCTCACGCGCCTGGCGGGCGAGGTGGAGAGCCACTACGCCGCCACCCATTCGCGTTTCTCGGCCAGCAGCGCCTATTTCGACCTGGTGAACCGGCGCATCGCCGACATCGCCGAGCAGCGCATCGAGGGCCAGCAGACCATCCGCGACTTTCTGGAGCGCCGCCTGACGCCGGCCATGAACACCTGCGCCTGGTCGGTGCGGCGCCAGCAGGCGCTGTCCGAGCGCATCTCGCGCATGAGCAACCTGCTGCGCACGCGTGTCGAGATCGAGCAGCAGCAGAGCAGCCAGGCCCTGCTGGCCGCCATGAACCGCCGCCAGGACCTGCAGCTCAAGCTGCAGACCACGGTGGAAGGGTTGTCGGTGGCGGCCATCACCTACTACGTCACCGGCCTGATCGGCTACCTCGCCAAAGGTGCCAGCAAGATCGGCTGGCCATTCAGCCCCGAGGTCACGGTGGCGGTGTCTGTGCCGGTGGTCGCTCTGGCGGTCTGGTGGTCGCTGCGCCGCCTGCACCACAAACTCTGGAAGACCCCCACATGAACACCTGCCTGAACCGCCGCGCGCTGCTGACCCTGGGGGCCGCTGCCCTGCTGGCCGCGTGTGGCAAGACCCCCCAGGGCGCGGCCCTGGCTCCCGGGGCCACCGTGCTGGCCCTGGGCGACTCCATCACCTACGGCACCGGTGCGCCGCCCGAGGCCAGCTACCCCGCCGTGCTGGCCGGCCTGACCGGCTGGAACGTCATCAATGCCGGCGTGCCCGGCAACGTCTCCGCCCAGGCGCTGGAGCGCCAGCCCGGCTTGCTGCAGCAGCACGCGCCCGCGCTGGTGCTGCTGTCCATCGGTGGCAACGATTTCCTGCGCCAGCTGCCCGAAGCCGAAACCCGCGAGCACATCCGCCAGACCGTGGCGCAGGCCCGCGCGGCCGGTGCCCAGGTGCTGCTGATCGCCGTGCCACGCCCCAGCATGGCCAGCGCGCTGATCGGCAGCCTGAGCGACCACCCGATGTACGAGGAGCTGGCCCAGGATCTCGACCTGCCGCTGCACGCCAAGGGCTGGTCCCAGGTGCTCAGCGACAGCAGTCTCCGTTCGGACACCATCCACGCCAACGCGGCCGGCTACGCGGCCTTCGCTCGTGGCCTGGCCGACACCTTGCGGTCGCGCGGGTTGCTGGCCGGCCGATGAACGGCCCGGAACCCACGCCCAGGCACCGCATCACAACCGGTTTCACCCGCCCACCGACGGAGACACGCCATGACCGCAGCATCGCCTTCGACCCCGACCCGCCTGACCGCCGCCGACTTCGACCAGGACCTGATGATCCTGTTCGATGCCTACGTGCACGGCGACATCGACCGCCGCATGTTCCTCGAGCGTGCCAAGCGCTACGCGGTGGGGGGCGCTACGGCGGCCGGCCTGCTGGCCTCGCTGAGTCCGAAGTTCGCCGAAGCCCAGGTGGTCAAGCCCGACGACGCCCGCATCCGCGTCGAGCGCGTCACCTACGCATCGCCGTCCGGGCATGGCACGGTCAACGCCTACCTGGCCCGACCCGCCAACGCCACCGGTCCGTTGCCCGGCATCCTGGTGGTGCACGAGAACCGGGGCCTGAACCCGCACATCGAGGACATCGCCCGCCGCCTGGCGCTGGACGGTTTCGTGGCCCTGGCCCCCGACATGCTCACCTCGCAGGGTGGCTACCCTGGTGACGAGGACAAGGCGCGCGAGCTGTTCGCCAAGCTGGACCAGGCCAAGTGCCGCGAGGACTTTGTGGCCGGCGCCGCCGCGCTGCGCACCCGGCCCGAGTGCAACGGCCGGGCCGGGGTGGTGGGCTTCTGCTACGGCGGCGCCATCGCCCACCTGCTGTCCATCCGATCGCCCGAGTTGCTGGCGGCGGTGCCGTTCTACGGCGGTTCGCCCGCGCCCGAGCAGGCGGCCCAGGTCAAGGTGCCGCTGCTGATCCATTTCGCCGCGGTGGACGAGCGCATCAACGCCGCCTGGCCCGCCTACGAGGCCGCGCTCAAGGCCGCCAACGTCCGCTACGCGGCCCACCAGTACCCGGGCACCCAGCACGGCTTCAACAACGACACCACGCCCCGCTTCGACGAGGCCGCCGCCCGGCTCGCCTGGGGGCGCACGCTGGACTTCTTCAAGGCGCAATTGCGCGTCTGATCACATCTGGCACAAAGCCCCGGCGTTTGCCGGCGTACCCGGCATTTCCCCGCCGCCAGGGGGTTGAGCGGCGGCGGCGCACAGGGCCGGACGCCCCGTGGTATGGTGCGGCCCCTGTCAGACCGCATTCCAACAAGATCATGAAGACACAAGGCGTCAACGAGGGAACAGGCGCACGGGTGGCCCAGCTCGGCCGGGAGCGGCTGCTGGGCATGCGCCGCGGGCTGGAAAAGGAAAGCCTGCGTGCGCTGCCCGACGGCAAGCTGGCCCTGACGCCTCACCCCTTGGCGCTGGGCTCAGCCCTGACGCACCCGCACATCACCACCGACTACAGCGAGTCGCAGCCCGAGCTCATCACCGGGGTGCACGCTGGCGTCGAATCCTGTCTGGACGAGCTCACCGCCGTGCACCAGTTCGTGGTCCGCACGCTGCGCGCCGAAGGCGACGAACGGCTGTGGGTGTCCAGCATGCCCTGCGGGCTGCCCACCGACGAGACCATTCCGCTGGGCCG
>VFQP010003864.1_pt1 | contig 14632 bp, 16 predicted proteins | sample 3512351 | NCBI WGS metagenome assembly VFQP01 (sample SAMN10412372, study PRJNA504923) | tailings metagenome | isolation source: Relicate 1 Philex TSF1 revegetated site | place: Philippines: Tuba, Benguet | collected 2017-08-29 | reverse complement strand
GGCGCAGAGGAGCAGGAGGAGGAGCGCGATGCGCCCACGCGGGCCTCGCGGACCGCTCGTGGAGCAGCCGCCAAGGGAGGCAGCAAGGCGAAGAAGCCAGCGCCCGCGCGGCCCAAGGGCGTGAGCAAGCGCAGCGGCAGGAAGCCCGCCGCGGCCAAGGCCGCGCCTGCCGAGGACGAGGAGGCCGAGGACGGCGAGGGGGCAGACGAGGAGCCGCAGGCCAGCAGCAAGAAGGCGCCCGCAAAGACAGCTGCTGCGGCCAAGAAGCGGGCGGGCCGCGCGACGGCGCTGGCCAACTGGCAGGCGGGCAAGCCCAAGCAGGCGGCGGAGGCCGAGGGCGACGAGGACGAGGAGGAGGAAGAGGAACAGGCGCCCGCGCCCACCAAGAAGCGCGGCGGCGCTGCTGCTGCCGGCGGCAGGCAGCGGGCCACCAAGAAGCCGCAGCCTGCACCTGAGGAGGAGGAGGAGGAGGAGGAGGAGGAGGACGGCGAGGAGGAGCAGCCCAAGACCACGCGCGCTCGCGGCGGCGCCAAGGCTGCAGCGGCAAAGCCGGCCAAGGCCTCCACCAAGCCAGCGACGCGCGGCAGGAAGAAGGCAGCAGCAGCAGAGGAGGACGAGGAGGAGGAGGGCGGCGAGGCGGCAGCGGAGGAGGAGGAGGAGGCGCCCAAGCCCGCCGCCCGTGGCCGCAGCAAGCGTGCTGCTGCCGCCGCCAAGCCTAAGGCGGTGGAGGAGGACGACGAGGACGACGAGGAGGAGGAGGAGAAGCCCAAGCCGGCCGCGCGCAGCCGCGGCAAGAAGGCCGCTGCCGCCCCCAAGGCCGCGCCCAAGGCGGCGGCCCGCGGCGGCCGCGGCAAGAAGGCCGCCGCCGCTGCCCCCAAGGAGGAGGAGGAGGAGGCGGGTGAGGAGGAGCAGCTGGCGGCTGCGGAGGAGGCGGCGGCGCCCATGGAGGTGGAGGCGCCCGCCGCCGCAGCGCCTGCGGCGGCGGAGGAGGCGCCGGCGGCGGCGGAGGAGGACGAGGAGGAGGAGGCGCCTGCCCCGGCCAAGAAGCGCGGCGGCGCCAAGCGCGGCCGCGAGGCGGCGGCGGCGCCGGCCAAGGGCGGGCGCGGCAAGCGCGGCGGCAAGGCCGCGGCCAGCAAGCCCGCCGCCGCGGACGAGGCGGCGGCGGACGACGAGGAGGGCGCCGCCGCGGAGGAGCAGCCGCCGGCGCCGGCCGCCGCCGCTGCAGCGCCGGCGGAGGAGGAGCAGCAGGCCGCGGAGGAGCCCAAGGCGGAGGAGCAGCAGGAGGAGAAGCCAGAGGAGGGCGAGGAGGAGGAGGAGGAGGAGCGCCCGGCGAAGCGGCAGCGCAAGGCACCCGCCGCCAAGAAGCCCGCCGCCGCGCCCCGCAAGCGCGGCGGCAAGGCGGCGGCGGCGGCAGCGGCCGAGGGCGAGGAGGGCGGCGAGCCGGCGGCGGCGGAGGAGAAGGAGGAGGACAAGCCGGCGCCGCGCGCGCGCAGCAAGCGCGCCGCCGCCGCCGCCAAGCCCAAGCCCGCAGACGACGAGGACGAGGAGGAGGAGGAGGCGCCCAAGCCCGCCGCCCGCGGCCGCGGCAAGCGCGCCGCCGCCGCCGCCAAGCCCAAGGCGACGGCGGAGGAGGAGGGCGACGAGGGCGAGGCGGCCGAGGAGGAGGAGAAGCCCAAGCCCGCGGCGCGCGGCCGCCAGCGCAAGGCGCCCGCCAAGAAGCCCAAGGCGGTGGCCGCGGACGACGAGGAGGAGGGCGAGGAGGAGGAGGAGGCGGGCGAGGACAAGGTGGAGGGGCTGCAGCTCTTTGCGTTTGGCAGCAACCCCTTCGGCGCGCTGGGCCTGGGCGAGGACATCACCGTCAGGGGCCGCCCCGCCGAGGTGAGGGGCGGCGTTCAGAGATCCCGTTCGCGCGCGTCCTCTCTCACTCTGCTGCTTGCTCGCTACCAGCTGTTGCCGCGAGCCTTCGGTGGGCGGCGGCGTGTTTCGGGCGCGGACGGGCAGGCAGCATGGCGCCAGGCAGCATCGCGCGCGCTGTGCCGCAGGTCGCTCGCTCGTCGTGCAGGCGTCTTTTCCGCCTCGACGGCGCGACATGTCCACCATTGCTGTTGGGTCACTTGTGTGTGTGGCTGCAGGTGGCGGTGAAGGGCGTGGACTTCACGCAGGTGGCGGCAGGTGGCATGCACTCGGTGGCGCTCGACACGCAGGTGAGGGGGGCGGGCAAGGCTGGTGGGGCTGTCGCGCGCTCGGCTTGGCTCTTTCGCGGGGCACCAAGCGAGCGCGGGCGGTGCGGGTGGCGGCGCCAGCGACGCGCGCTTTGGAGCGCCCACCGCCACTTCTTTCCAGCCTGGCTCGGTGGGACGGGGTCTGGCGCGAGGGGGCGGCGCTGCGGTGCGGCTCACCAGCTGCCGTGCGCCGCTGCGCTGCCTTGCGCTTGCGCCCGGCCCTCCCTCGCAGGGCCGCCTTTGGAGCTGGGGCGTGAACGACGAGGGGTCGCTGGGCCGCCGCACCGCCGGCTCCTGCTGGGACAAGAAGGAGGGCGGCGAGGAGGGCGCCGAGGAGGAGGGCGCCGAGGAGGAGGACGACGACGAGGGCTTGGCCAAGGGCGACGCCATGGTGCCGGGCTTGGTGCAGACGCCAAAGGGCGTCAAGAAGTTCACCCAGGTGAGCCTGTGAGCGGGTCGCGGCGACGTGCGCAGCACAGGGGGTTGGCCCCGGGTTCGCCGCAGCAGCCACTGGCTGCCTCGCTCAGCTGCAGGGCCTGAGGCCTCGCGGCCGCCAGGCGCATGAACCGCCAGCAGCGCTCCCGCCGCCCTCCGCAGCCGAGGATGGGCCGAGTCGCGGCGGGGCGTTGCCGGGCAGCGGGCACAGCGCGGCAGGGTGCTGCATGCCAGCGAGTGGTGGTGGTGGCGGCGGCGGGGCTCAGCGCGCCGCGTGCCTTGGTACGGGCTGCACTCACCCGCAGGTGGTGGCCGGCGACGGCTTCACGCTGGCGCTGGCCGACGACGGCAGCGTGTGGGGCTGCGGCCGCATCCGGGTGAGTCCGCTGGCGGCCCCACGCCGCGCGTTCAGTGCTCGCTTCGCTCCGCCTGGCGCTGCCGTGGCTGCTGACCCCGCCTCTGTGGTTGTGCTTTTGCGGCGGTGCTCGCTTGCGGCTGCCAGGAGGAGGCGGGCGACGCCAAGGGCTTCACGCCCGACGTGGAGATGGCCAGGACGCTGGTGCAGGTGAGGCGGGGCGATCGCGCGAGGGAGACGCCAGCGACCCAGGGCTTGGGTGCCGGGGGAGCACTGCGCTGCTCTCAAAAGGCCGCCAGGACGCTGGTGCACTTGAGGCGGCGCGCGCAAAGGAGAGGCAGGCGACATAGCGCCGCTCGTCACCAGGCCGCTGCCCAGGTGCCGCCTCCCTCGCCTAAGTCACCCCTCTCAACGCTCGCCTCTCATCATTGGCGTTCCCGCTTCGCCCCCGCGCCGCAGGTGTACAAGGGGCGCGGGGCGCCGGCCAAGGTGACGCAGCTGGCGGCGGGCGCCCGCCACTGCGTGGCCCTCACCCAGGTGCGCGCACGCTAATAGTTGCTTGTGCCTGGTGGGCCTGGGCTCATTCTCAATCTCAGGTGGAGGTGTGCTTGCCAGCCCCGCAGCCTCACCCAGGTGCGCGCGCGCCCTCTCCCTGTCTTCATGAAGCGAGGGACGGGGGCTGAGGGTGGGCGTGGTGGCGACGGCTGTGCCGCGGGCACCCCTCGGCACACTAACGGCTCTCTCTCTCTCTCCAGGCACTCCGCGCTGGATCGCTGCGTCACAGCGCGCGCGCGCGCTGTCTTTGCGTCGCACCTCGCTGCGCCGCCCGCAGAAGGGCCAGGTGCTGACGTGGGGCATTGGCAGCCAGGGCCAGCTGGGCCGCCTGGCGCCCTTCCAGTCCGACGGGCAGGCGGGCGCGCCCACCACCAAGGAGCTCTTCACGCCCACGGCGGTGCCGCTGCCGGCGCAGCACGTCAAGGGCACGAGTGTGGCGGCCGTCTTTGCCGGTGAGAAGAATCGGGGTGCGGGACCCCCTTAGCGGGGGGGGGGCGCCTCGGGTGGGTCGGCGGTGGCGCAGAGGACGCCGACTGTTTCGTCGCCCTACGCGGTCCGGCCCAGTGACCTCGCGGTCATCGCGTCTCGATGGCCGCTACGCCGGGTTCGCCCATCGCGCCTCTGGCGGGCAGGTGATGCGCTGTGGGTGCTGTGCATGCTATGTGCGAGCGCCTGCAGGCAGCTACAACACGTTTGCCGTGACGGGCAAGGGCAAGGTGCTGGCCTGGGGGCTGAACAACTCGGGGCAGCTGGGCGTGCCCAAGCCAGGTGCGCGCGGCCCTTGCGGCGGCACCTCCCTCCCTCGCGCACGCGCTCTGCTCTCGTTCCGTGGCGCGCGCCCCGCCGCCGTTGCCGGCCAGACGCGCCTGCCAGCCCATCAGGAGTGCGCGCCGCACCTGCCGTCTCGTTGGCGGTGGCGTGCCGCGGACGGGGATCGAGCAATGCAGGACTGCTGCCTGCGTCACCACCATGCCCGCCGCTCTGCTCGCGCCTGCTTGTGCGCGCCGCAGACTCGGAGGACAACAACCAGGAGTGGGCTCCTCGCATCACCACCCTGCCCCTGACGCCCATTGCTCTGTTTGCGCTGTCCCTTGCCCGCAGACACGGAGAACAACAACCAGGAGTGGGCGCCGGTGCTGGTGCCCGCGCTCGAGGGCGCCAGGCTCATCCAGGGCGGCGACGCGCACACGCTGGCGGCGCTGCCCGGCGGGCGCGTGCTGTCGTTCGGGGCTGGCACCTACGGCATGCTCGGCAGGTGCGCCGTGTGCTGTACTTGCTGCGCGTGCTGTTACTGGGCGGGCGCGTGCTGTCGTGCGGCGCCTGGCGCTGCAGCGTGCCGTGCCGTGCCGGCTGCCTGTGGCGTGCGGCGGGGGTGCTGGGGGCAGGAGGCGGCAGAGGAGGAAGGCGACCGGCGCACGCACCTCGTTGCCTTCTTCCGCAGGGAGGGCGTGGACGTCAACGACGGCAACGCCGCGTACCCCGACCCCCAGCCGGTGAGAGGCGTGTGGCCAGCGGGGGCCGCGCAGAGGACCGGGGCGCCGCGCCGCGCGCCCGCGAAGCAGCCGCCAGTGCGGCAAGCGCCGCCGCTTCGCTCGCCGCTGGCGCCGCCCCCCACGCGCGCGGCTGCTGGCTCCCCTCTGCGTGCCGGTGCCGGCGGAGCCCGTCGGCGGGGCTGCCTCGCACGCGCGCGTCGCTCGCAGGCGCACACCATACTTCCGCCCCCCTCGAGGGAGGCAGGCTCCCAACTCGTGCACTTGCTGGGTGCGTCTGTGCGCCCACACTCGTGCTCGCAGGTGGCGGTGCTGGGCGAGGAGCTGGGCGGCTCCGAGGTCACGGCGCTGGCGGCGGGCATGAACGTGTCGGGCTGCGTGTCGGCCAGCGGCCAGGCGTGGTTCTGGGGCAGCAACGTCAACTACCAGCTGGCCAAGGGCGGCGAGGACGTGAGTGTCTTGCCTGGGGGGAGGGGCTGCGTGTCAGCCAGCGGCCAGGCGTGGTTCTGGGGCAGCAACGTCAACTACCAGCTGGCCAAGGGCGGCGAGGACGTGAGCGGGTTGGGGGGCGGCGGTGCCTTGCCTGGGGCGGGCGGGGGGGATGGTGGGGTGGGTGTGCGCCTCTCTTCGGCAGCGATGCCAACTCCCCACCTGGCCCTGGGGGCCGAAGACGTGAGCGCCTGGCGTCGTGCCTTGCCTGGGGGGGCGTGTGCCATTGTCGTCGCACCCTTGCGCCCTCGCGCAGGACGATGGGCTGCTGCTCTCCAGTCGGGGGCATGCTTTGCCAACACCTTGGCGTTGGCTCAGCAACCGATCTCGCGCCCGCCCGCTGTCCTGCTCCTACTCGCCCTCTTGCTCTGCCACAGGACGACGAGCCGGTGCCCTCCAAGTTCAGGCGCCCCAAGACGTTCGGCTTCCGCCCCGTGCGCGCGCTCAGCTTTGGCGGCCAGCACGCGCTGCTGCTCGCCGGCGCGCCAGACGCCGCGCTGGCGGCGGCCGCCGGAGGCGCCGGCGGCGCCGGGGGCCTGGCCTCGCCGCCCGACGTCGCCGCGCTGACGTCGCCCCCAGACGCGCCGCCCGCGCCCGCCGCTGCCGTTGCCGCCGCGCCGGTCGTGGCCAACGGCGCGCCGCCCGCGCTGCCCGTTGGTGAGTGCCGGGCGCACGCGCGCCTTGTCTTCTTTGCCGCCCGCGGCGCAGCTCCGCGCCGCGTCACCAGAACTGCAAAGGCGCCCTCGCGCGCGGCTTCGTCAGTCACGTTCCTGGCTGCCGTTCGCTCACCCTGTGCGGCGCTGCAGGTGAGGCCGAGCCGGCGCCGCCCGCGCCCGCCGCCGAGGCGGCCCCCGCGGCCGCTGTGGCGGAGCCCGAGCCGGCGCCGCTGGCCGTGGCCGTGGTGGAGGAGGTGGCGGTGGTGGGCCTGGAGGTAGCGGAGCCGGGCGGCGGCGACGAGGGCGAGGGCGTGGATGACCTCCTGCAGGACCCGGCGGGCGACGCCTAAACAGGCGCCGTGCGGGCGGCCAGTTTAGGGCCACAGGCTGGGCTTGGCAAGCGGTCGGGGCCGCGAGCGGCTTCGGGCACTTGTGGAGGAGGAGGCGTGCGGTCGGTGCGGAGGCGTGGCGGGCGAGGTGATGCGACGCGGATGAGGGGACGAGTGGCGCCGCCGCGATGCGGGCGGGGCACGGCGGGAGCGCGGGTGGCGGGGCGCGTGCCCGCACGGCCGGGGGTCCTCGACGGAGCTAGTGGGGAGCGCGGCAGCTACCTGTCTGGTGTTCGCAATTCTGCAGGACGGCAGAGGGGGGGACGGCATGCGCTGTGTGCGCCTCGTTTTCCCGCGTGCGCCGTCCCACGCGGCGCTCCTTCTCACTCGTCGTGTCGCGTCTGCCCGCAACGCTGCTGCTGCTGCTGCCGCTGCTGATGCTGTTTGTGCGTGTGCGTGTGTGCGGCGTCGAGGTGTGCGTGACGTGGACTGCACGCTGAGTCGCGGGGGCTCGAGGCGCTCGTCAGGCGGGGCGTCCGTCCCGAGCAGCCACGAGGGGGCAGGGTGCGCCCGTGTGCGTGCGCCGGGGGCAGCGTGTGTGGGACGGACGCAAATCATCAACGCTGCCTTTTTGGGGACTTGTTTTTGACGGCGACGGCAACCCAGGGGGCCAGTGACGGGGTGCAGGTGGCCGCAGGCGGTGGTGCGCTTTTCCCGCAGCTTTTCCCCGCCTGCCACGCAACAGACTTCTCTTTCCGCGTGCTGAGCTAGGGCGCGTCCGAGTCCCATGGCCGCAGGCCATGGGCCAGGGGTGTGTGGGACGTGGTGGCGGTCCAGACGACGCTCACTAGGTGGCGGCGTGCGCTGCTCTCGCGTGAGCCGCACTGACCTGACCTGACCGATGTTGTGAAGAAGAGAACGTGCAAGCCTGGTGGTGCACGCACACGAGTTGCACTCGAGGGGGAGATCCGGAAGCAGCAAGTTCACTCAAAGCGCTCAGGGAGAACTCTGACTAGCTCAGCGCCGGGGAGGGAGGCCGCCCCACGCTCCTGCCTTCTGGTTGCCGCGGTTGGCGGTGCCCGAGCCGCCCGACTCCTTGGCCTTCTTCTCCGCCTCCTCGCGCTTGCGCTTGGCCTCCTCCTCGCGTCTCTGCACCTCGGGGTCCGTCATGCGCTTGAACAGCAGCATCACCTTGGTGCCGGTGTCGATCGGGTCGAGCGGGTCCTTGCGGAGCCTGCGGGCGGCAGCCAGGCGGGCACGACGCAGGTCGCGCGCGGCGCCGCTGCGAGCCGCGACAATGCTGTCGAGGACGGAGCACGCCCGCCCCGCACCGGTGGTTGAGGCAGAAGGCCACGACGCGCTCCACGTCCCGCAGCTCCACCTCGGTCCGCCCCTCATACGCCACGAGCGCCTTGGCCGCGCGGTTCACCACGAGGTCGCCGCGCAGGCCGTCCACGTCGAGCCGCGAGCACAGGTCTGAGATGACGAGCTGCAGCTGCTCGCTCACGCGCACCGACTTGAGCCGCTGGCGCGCCGCCTCGAGCTTGGTCGTCAGCGCCTCCTGCGCGAAGACCGCCAGTGGTGTGCGCGCGCACAAACGACACCGGTCACTGCAGCGCCGCGTCGCTGTGCCGCCCCCGTGGCTCGTGGCCCACGTGGCTGCGGCGGCGGCGGCTCACCTGCGCCGGGCGCGCCGACTCGACGAACGCGTCGGGGTCCGTCTCGTACGCCAGCCGGTCCAGCACCAGCTGCGTGCGCTGCGCCTTGTCCTGCAGCGTCTTGACGTTGACGCTCAGCCCAAAGCGGTCCAGCAGCTGCGGGCGCAGCTCGCCCTCCTGCGCGGCAACGGTCCGCCCACCACGACAGCGGCAGCGGCGTCGCTCGCCGCGCCGACCGCCAAGCAGCCGCGCCGCACTCCCCTCGACAGGCAAAAGCACGTCCTGCTTCAATCCCATGCCCGCTGAACGCACCCGTCCCTGTCGTCCCTGCACACCCCATCAAACCCCCCGGTGCCCCGGCCCCACCACTGCCCCCCCAGGCCGCGCCCCACCCCCAAAACCCAAGCGCGACCCCCCACCACACGCACACACACGCAAAGGCGCACCGCGGGGTTGCCCGAGCCAATCATGATGAAGCGTGCCGGGTGCACGATGCTGACGCCCTCGCGCTCCACCGTGTTGATGCCCGACGCCGCCGAGTCCAGCACCACGTCCACCAGCCCGTCGTCCAGCAGGTTCACCTGACCCAAGGGGTGCACCACACCGCGCCCACTCCGTCACTTGCTGCTTGGCCACTCGCTCCTTCCTCCCCTCCCTCAGAGATGCACTCCTGAATTCAGCGCTCTACGAGCGCGGCGACGGTGGCTGAGCAGGGCGCCTGGTAGCAGGGCGCTGGCCCGCCGCCCGCCGCCTGCGCCTGCGCATCTGCCCCCCCAAACCTCATGCGAGGGCTCCCTGGCAGCGAGGGCCTCACCTCGTCCACGTAGAGGATGCCGCGGTTGGCCTTGGCCTGCGGGCGGCGCACGCAGCAGCACGGGGCCACGCACCTGGCGGGCAGCGTCGTCGTCGCCACGGGGGCGCACCGCCGCTCCGCCCCCGTGGCCTGCGAGGGCTGCGAGGTGGCGCCCCTGGCACGCCCCCCCGCGACGAGGCCCCAGCGCCATGCTGCCGCTCGTCCTCACGCCCCACCCAACCTCACCACCCAAAGCAACTCGCGTGCCGCGTGCGCTCCATGCCCCGCTGAATCCATTCGCTGGCAGCAAGTCAGGCCAGCCAGGCTACAGCACATCCCGCACGCAGACGCACCAGCAGGCCCGGCTCGTACGCCTTGACTCCCTCGGTCAGCGCCTTTTCAATGTCAATGGTGCCGCAGATGCGGTCCTCGGTGGCGCCCAGCGGCAGCTCCACCTGCCGCAGTCACGGTGAGGCGGCGCAGGGAAACGTTATGAGGCGCGGGATCCCGGCGTGCATGGCGGGCCGGAGCGAGCGCAGCAGGCTGCGAGCGGCTGCTGCACTGCACTCCCCAGCAGGCTGCGTAGGAGCGCGGCGCTGTCCTGCTGCTGCCGGGCACGCAGCGCGGGGCTGCTGCCGCTGCGAGGTGTGTGGCCTGGATCCCAGTACTGCGGAGCCCGGGCTGCACTGCTTCCAAGGCAGGGTGCGCGGCCCCGCAAGGGACCGCCCGCCGCTCCACGCACCAGCGGCGTGCGGATCTGGGTGACGGGCAGCTGCTCCCCGCGCTTGAAGCGCTGCAGCACGTCCGGGCCCATGTACTTGGGGTCGGTGGGGCTGCTGTTGAAGGGGTCGTCCTTGACGGCGGGGATGTCGGGCAGCAGGTCCACCAGCGCGCGCACCTGAGGCCAATTGGCAGGCAGAGGCGCCTTGGCACGCATGAGCCAGCACTGCAGCGCTGCTGCCCCTCCAGATATCCACCGCTCGTGCGCAGCAAAAGGTGTGCTTCGTTCGGGGCGCCTCACCGCGACGGACTTGCCGCATCCGCGATCGCCCATGACGAGCACGCCGCCAATGTTGGGGTCGATCACGTTGAGCAGCAGCGCGAGCTTCATGTCGTCCTGGCCCGCGATTCTGGTGAAGGGGAAGGAAGGCTTCTTGGACGCCTTGTACGCGATGGGCTCCGCCGTGGCAGCGGCGGCGCGCACCACCACGGCCCTGCAATGGCGCGTGGATGGCTGCTGGTGCGCCCTGAACGCCCGTTGCCGCATCATCGTCTGCTGCATCCTGCCCAGGGGCTGCTGGGACTGAGGTGGATCCGCGCACAGATCGCGCAAACGCGGCCTGTAGGGGTCCCACGCGCGCCTCGACAAATCGCTGGCCGGAGCAGGGGCGCGGGCGGAGCGGGCGCCGAGAATCGAGGGCGCAGCGAGGTCTTGCGGTCCATGTCTGACGAGCAGAGCAGCGGAGCAGCAGCTGTGCAGGGCGACGATATGGCGCAGCAGCCTAGCGCTCAGGATGCGGTCAGGGCGCTGGACCAGGCCATCCACGAGGTGCGCGCGATCGCCCGCCTGCACGCGCCAAGCAGTGCGCACCCAGGGGCCCGCCCGCAGCAGCTGCCGCAGTCCGCCCGACTGTGCGCCCTGGTTGGCTCTGCGACCGCTGACCACAGGTGCTGGAGGTGCGCCAGCACGTGGCGCAGCTGCACGACGCCATCACGTCCCCGCTGGACCGCGGCACGCAGCAGGCGCTGCAGGTCTCCCAGGTGCACGCACGCTGGTTGCGCGCACGTGAGCCAATGTGGCGAAGCCGCACACGCTCTGCTGGCTGCAAACACACGAGCTCCCAGCGTGCCTACTCTGCTTGCCCTCGACAGGCGATCAACAGCAAGATCACGTCGCTGCAGCAGTCCTGGGGCGCGCACGTGGCGCCGGCGCTGCAGCTCGCGTCCAGCAGCGCGGCGGCACGGCACGGCGCAGCCGGCGGCTCCGCCGCCGACCCCATTGACCTCACCGGCGCCGGAGACGCCGCCGCCAGCGTGCCCTCGCCCACCGGCACGCAAGCCACCACAGGCGGAGCAGCAGCAGCACCACCGGCGGCGCAGACAGCGGCGGAGCTAGAGGCAGGCAGGGCCGCGCGCGGCCTGATCAGGCAGCACCTGCGGCAGCTGGATGCGGCGGTCGACCAGGAGCTGCTCTCGCCCGTCAACCACTTGCAGCAAGCGCGGAAACGCGCCCGCGGCGCAGGTCAGTGAGCGCTGCCGGTAAAGCCCGTGCTGAGATGCGGGAGAGGCACGCCCCGCCTGCTTGGCTCAAGCCTGGTGCTTGCGTTGATGGGCGCACAACGCAGACGCGGCGGCGTCCGCGCCGCTCCCGCCGCAACGGCAGCAGGCGCGGTTAGGCGGCGGGCCGCCGCCGGTGCCCGCTGCGGCGGGCGGGCCGGCGGAGCTCGAACAGGTGCGCTGGTGATGGTGGTGGTGGTGGCGTGCGAGTGTGACGATCCGCAATGCTGGCCACCAAAGCCCTCTCCCACATTGGTGCTCTGGTGCTGCGTGTCTGCTTGGCTGCGCCCCGATCAGGTGGTGGCCAGGGTGCGGGGCCTGGTGGCGGGAGGAGGAGGCGCCGACGGCGTGCAGCTGCAGCTGCTGAGCGGGACGGGCCTGGCGGGCTGCCACGCCCGCGACGCACTAGAGGTGCGCCGCTTCTCCCTCTGCGCCCTCCAACGCTGCAGTCGCGTTCGCCGACCGATTCTTGACGATCCACGGTGGGCACGCGGCGCCACCTGTGTGTGTCAGGTTTGCATCTGTTTGGACACCTCGGCGGGGCCGCAGCCCAGCTAGAGCTACCGGGCGTACCAGATGTCTGATGCAGCGCAAAGGCACGCGAGCAAGACACGTGCACCAGAAGGGCACACCAGAAAGCCCCTGTGTTGTGGCGGCGGCGCGCAGGTGCGGCTGGTTCTGCCCCGCGTGCTGGCGGCGTTTGTGGCGCTGCCGTCGCCAGGCACGCCAAGCCCCGTGCGCGTGCTGGTCGACGCCCACGACCGCGCCCAGGCGAGTTGTGGTGGCCAATCGCCCCTGTGGGCGTCGTACAGTCTCGGAGGCCAAGGCTGGGCGGGCGCACGCCTCGCTTGCTGCAGCCCTCCCACCCTGCTTGTGGCTCCCGCTGCTCTCCCTCGCTCCCGTGCCGCAGGACGGCACGGCGTGGGCGGCGCCGCAGCACCACGTCTTCAAGCGCGTGTCGGCGCTCGCGTCGCGCGCCATGGCCTTCTTCACCCGCCGCGCCGCCGTCACCACGCAGCTGCAGCTCGCGGGTGAGTGCGTGCGTCTGCTGCTCCTGAGACTTGCGATGCTACATGCTACATCTGGAGCGGCTGCAGGGCCTCAAGCACACCGGCTTTGCTGAAACTTGGTGTTGTGCGTGCAGGAGCCCTGGCCCTGCCCGCAGGGGCGAGAGGCGGCGCAGCCGGCCCGGCTACGCCGGCAGTTGCGGCAGCGGCAGCCACCGGCACGCCAGGCGTGCCGCCGCTGCCGAGCAGCGCAGCGCCGACGCCGCAGCACGCCGCCGCCACGCCGGGCGACGCTGCTGCCGGCGACGCGGCGGCGGCGGCGGGCATAGGCAAGGGCGAGGGCGGCGCGGCGACGGCGGCGGGGGGCGCCAGGGGCAAGGGCGGGGCCAAGGCGGCGGCGCCTCCGTCGGTGGGCGGCGTGGCGCTGGAGGACCTCTTGCTGTGGCTGTGCTCGTACCGCGAGCTCTTCACGCGGCCGTGCAGCGCGACGGGGCAGCTGCTGGCGCTGGAGCCGCCGATGCAGACGCCGCTGCCGCCCGTGTTCCGGCCCTTCATGTGCGGACCCGTGCGGGAACATTGTGGGGCAGCCGTGGAATGTCCTGGTTCCGGTGGTGAAGGAAGTGTTGCTGCTGCTTGCTGCGCAGGTTGTCGCGCGCCGAGCTGGAGGAGGTGGCGTGCACGCCCGGCACCGTGCGGGCGTACCACACACACGTGGCGCCGCTGGAGCTGCTGGGGTGGAAGCAGGACGACGAGGACGACCTTGACGCGCTGATCTCGTGATGTTGCCGGAATAGGCAACTCAGGGCTCAGCATGCCGTTTTTGCTGGCAAAGCGATTTCGAAGCAAGCGAGCTTGAGTTCTGCCGCGTGCACGACGAGAAGATGGGTGCGGGCGCGCCTTCGGAGCGCATGACGGAGCAGGAGAAGCAGACTGCCATCTCGGCCTTCACCAAGCTGGGCATTTGCACGCAGCTCGCCGAGGCGGCAGCGGGGCTCGGGTGGAAGGCGCCCAGCAGCATCCAGGAGCAGGCCATCCCGCACCTGCTCGCCGGTGAGGAGGAGCGCTCTCGGCGCTTCTCGGCCCGTCGGCGCGCGGCGGCACCGTCAAGGGGCAGCACCACCACTTCTCCGCGAGCGCAGCACTCAATTGCTCAACCAGCCCATGACTGCGCAGGCAAGGACGTGATTGGCCTGGCGCAGACGGGCTCTGGCAAGACGGGCGCCTTCAGCCTGCCCATCCTGCAGGCGCTCATGGACAAGCCGCAGGACTTTTTCGCGCTGGTGCTGTCGCCCACAAGGTGCTGCTCCGCACAACGCACGCTGGCACCAGCTGGCAGGCACGCAGCATGACCGCACCGGGACGCCTGGTGCGCTGAGCGAGGTCATGCACGCCCGTGTGCGCAGGGAGCTGGCCATCCAGATCAGCGAGCAGGTGGAGGCGCTGGGCTCGGGCATCGGCGTGCGCAGCGCCGTGCTGGTGGGCGGCATTGACATGATGGCGCAGGCCATTGCGCTGGCCAAGCGGCCGCACATCATCGTGGGAACGCCGGGGCGCGTGGTGGACCACCTCTCCAACACCAAGGTGCGTGTGTGGTTGAAGAGGGGTTGGTAGTGCGGTGCGAGCGGCGGTGAACGGGTCCTGCAGTGGCGGGTGGCGTGGTGGGAGGGCAGGGGCGTGCGGGCAAACAGACCGCGCGGAGCCAGTCGAGGGCGCAGCCCGGAGGAGCCTGCAGCAACGTCGCCAGCGCCACACACCGCGTCCCAGCCACAGTCCCGAGTCTGCAGTGGCATGGCAACCCAGGGAGCTGGCACCGCCCACGGCAACCTTCCCTGGCCCTGTGGCGAACCTCCTCAGGACGACCGGTCGCCCCCTCCCAAACCGCCATGCAGGGCTTCAGCCTCAAGAACCTCAAGCACCTGGTGCTGGACGAGGCGGACAAGCTGCTGGACATGGACTTTGAGGAGGAGATTGACCAGATCCTCAAGGTGCGCGCATGGAGCCTGCTAAGCCCTCACCATGCACCCACCTAGGGCTTGGGCGAGCAGACGACTCATGGCTTGGCAGAGGACGGACGCGGGGGCCCTGAGCGAGGGCTGGGCAGGCAGGTTGGCAGCCCTCAGACGCGCGATGGACGCCGCCGCCTGCCCCCAGGGCCCGGGAGGCATGCGGGTGGTGGATCACGGTCGTGCGGCGCCTGCCAACCGCCTGTTGGGGCGACTGCTGTGCAGGTGGTGCCCAGGGAGCGGCGCACGCAGCTCTTTAGCGCCACCATGACGTCCAAGGTGCAGAAGCTGCAGAGGGCCTGCCTCGTGGCGCCCGTCAAGGTGAGAGATGGCCCCCTAAGCCCTCCAAGTTCTAAACCCTCT
>VFQP010003863.1_pt1 | contig 14640 bp, 14 predicted proteins | sample 3512351 | NCBI WGS metagenome assembly VFQP01 (sample SAMN10412372, study PRJNA504923) | tailings metagenome | isolation source: Relicate 1 Philex TSF1 revegetated site | place: Philippines: Tuba, Benguet | collected 2017-08-29 | reverse complement strand
CCACGCCCTTCAGCCGGGAAATCAATGCGGCTGAGGAACGTGCCTCCCGAATGCCCAGTCGGCATGAGTTTCAAGCACAAGGGCGAGGAGCCTGCGCACGTTCTGGCGCCAACGCGCCCACCCCCTCCTCCACAGCATGCAGCCCACTTTGCCTGTAGATCAAGACGGCAAGTTGCGTGTGCATGCTTCGCCTCCCTTGACCCAATCAAGATTCACCGCGCAAGTCTTCGCAGCGCGGTTGCCAGGCGTGGCGTGGCCAGATCGTTGTGTGTGGAATGACCATGGTTTGCGTGTTTAGAGGATGAAGCTCGCCCAGTCCCTGCACGCGTCAAGTGTGCACGCACACGTTCAAGCGTCTGCTGCGCACGGCGCCAGATCGTGCACAGCTGCCAGCCCCGCAAGACTCCCCAAGATCACGCCACGCACAGCCCCAGGACACGCACCACAGACGTATTGGCAGGTTCCTCTGGAGGCTGTTGAAGAGGGGGCCGCGCAGGCATGTGAATGGTGCCGCAGTCGAAACGTTGGGCTCCCCACAGCAGCAGCACGCCCAGGGCGTGGCCTGCGGCGCAGCGAGGCACACAAGCTATCAGCCTTCTCCTGAAGGCTCAGCCTTGATCGAGGCTGGGAGCGCGTTCCGTGCCGAGCTGTTGCCGAAGGCCAGGGTTTCACGAGACCGGGACACGACGAAGCGCACCTGTGCTGCGAATCGGGATGTGCGACAATCGAAGAAGCTGCCAAGGGCCCGTCGTCTTGTTTTCGCCGTCACGGAGTCACGACTCACGCCGCCAAGGAGCGGGCAGGAGCCAATTGAGCGGGCAGCAGCGCCGCGAGGGCCCAGCGCACGGCTGGAGCGCCCCACGCCAGCTGTGCTCTGGATGCCCTGCTCTGGATGCCTTCCCCTTCGTGAGCGCGTTTCGGCGCTCACTCGGGCATGTGCCACAGAGAAAGGCCGGGTCACTGGCGCCCAGAGTGACTTGCACCCGGGCCGCCGCCGCGGTTCCAAGAGGCTAGGCTTGACGCGACACGACGCGTGTGCACCACCTTGCCCGTGCCCGTCTCTTGGGACGCTTTGCGCCCCTGATCGAGCGAGAAAAGGCCAGATCCCTCATCCCTGCCGCCGGGCCCGGGCCCAGCGGGCCACCGGGGCCCGAGGACAACCTTGGACAGGGGTGGCGGGATCCAGGGAAAGCACCGTGACTGCGGCAGGCGAGCCTAGAGTTTTCAAGATGATGCCTGCTTGGATGCGGGACCCGGAGCCTCTGAAGGACCGCGTCCTCTGGAGGTCAGAGGCACGTGACGCAGCACTTCAGGGCGCACGAAAGGTTCGCAGTGCGGCGATAGGAGCGCTCTCAGGCCCGGGCCAGCACAAAGCGCTGACTCACCCCGGCGGCCTGTTCGGCCTGCGCCGCCGCCACTGCACCGTGCACAAGTGGTGCCCCCGTTCTCAGTGCCGCACGGTGCCACAGTCCCTTCTTTGCATCAGTAGCGAGTGGTCAGCTTCGGTGACAATGATGAGCACGGTTCTGCCAGATGCCATCACGCATGAGATTCTGAAAGGGTCAGCGGGTCAAGCAGGTCAAGGCCGATGGCGGCACAGGCAGGGAGCCCGGGTGCTCGCGCGATACGCATTATCAGGAGTTCTTCAGTGTGTGAAAGTGGCACAAGTTTGTGCTTCATGCCGCATGCAGAACCTAGCTACCACCACAGGGCTGAGAGCAGCGGTGTGGAATTCCAGCACGCCCATGGACGGGAGGGGAACAAGCGCACAAGCAAACAGGCGGAGCGCACCCAAGCAGGCCGACACAGCTCTCGCCAGCATTCATTCAGTTGCTTGATGCGTTGCGACCCCCAAAGCAACCCAAAACAACAAGCGCTCAACCTGCGCTCTCTCCCAGGACCAAGTGTGCGCCAGGCCAAGCCGCCACAGGTGTCCCACGTGCCCCTGAGCAAGCCACGCCCAGCAAAGCCACGACTGCCTAAATGAGCGCCACCGTTTCCACCTCTTCCGTGGCCGTGTCGTCGACCTCCGGGTCCTCGACCTCCGGGGCCTCGACGTCCGGCGTCGTGTCCAGCTGCCCGCTCGAGGCAATGACCTTGGCCACGTTGAGCATGCACTCGTTGATGGCGGCGCCGTTGTCCACGTTTGTCAGGCACTGCGGGTCAGGAGGCGGGCATTATGAGAGCTCGCACAAACGTGAGAACCATGCCAGCAGGGTTGGGGTGGTGGAGGGAGTACGCGCGTCTGGCCACGTCCTCGGCGCTCACCCGGCAGCAGGGCGAGCAGGGCAGCGGGTTGCCGTTGCCGTCTGCACGGAGAGCAGGGCAGGCACACAGTGCACAGATCAACTTGTTGCGGTCTTTGGAACGCAGCCCACAACAGAGGACGCACCACACCCAGGTCTGAACCAAACCCACGCACCTCGCCGGTTGCACTTGCTGCACCGGGCCTTGGCCTGGGCCTCGTCGCTCTTCTTGCCCTTGAGCTTCTTGCACTTTTGCCCGTAGATGCCCAGCGCCGCCAGGCCCTCGTCGTCCAGGTACGCGTTGTTGCACTCGCTGCGGGGTGGCACGCAGAGGCGGACGGCCTGGCTTCTCGTCCGCCATCCACACTGACAAGGCTGCCCCGCGCAAAGGCCCACAACACACCAACGCACTCACTCTCCAAAGATGATGCAGGTGGGCCACGTTTTGCGCTTCTTGCCAATGGCGCCCGTCCTCCAGCTGGTGATCTTGTTGACCACGGACTGGTCAAACCTGGTGGTGGCGCGCAGCACGCTGGTATACTCCTTGGCCGACGCGCCGCATGAAGTGTACTTGGCCCACAGGTGCACCATCTTGACCATGGCAAACTCGAGGGTTCGCAGCTGCGGCGCAGGTGGTGCGCGTGGAAAGAAGCAATCCCGTCATTTCACCTCATGAGCCGGTAGGCGGAACACCACTCCAGTGCCCAGGAGAAGCCTGTCCTCCAAAGCCACCAGACTCACCCACAGGCCCTCGTCCTCCTTGAACTTCTTGACTGCTGTGCCCACGTCGTAGTCCGTCAGCGGCTTGGGAACGTCTGGCCCCTCCTTCTTGTAGCTCGGGTCAACATAGTGTCCCTGCGCAGCCACACAGCGATAGAGCGTCGTCTTTTGTGAGGCGCGCTGCCGCAGCCGCGCCGTGGGTGCCGCCGCTGCTGCCAGGGCGGGCATCCCCCACCGCCATCAAGGCACGCATCCAACCACTGACGATGTAGCTCTGGCCAAAGTACGCGTCGCACTGCACGTACGGCCCTGCGAAAACGCACGCACAGCGAGCCGAGTGCCAACGTGTGGGTCGGATGTTGCTGCTGCCCGTCGCCTGCGCTGGACGCTTGCTTTGCGCCAGCAGGGAGAGCTCCTGCCGATAGCCCCCGCCCCCACTCACATCCGAGGTCCTGCGCGTTGGGCTTGTTGAGGATCTCCTGGCAGGATGGGTCGTCGCCTGGGCAGTTCTCCGGCAGCCGCCACACGACGTTGTTGGGCGGGGGCGGCTCAGAGGGCTGGTCCTTGGGGAAGGCGTACTGGTACGAGCTGAACTTGCAGTACTTTTCCGTGATGGGGTCCAGTGGGTTGTCCAGGGTGGTCGAGGTGCTCTCGCTCGGGTGTGGGTCGTTCACCAGCGCCAGCGCCGCGGGGTCGCTCTCGTAGCCGGGGTTCACCACGACCCTGAGCCGCTTGGTGGTCAGGTCCTGCAGCGCAGTTTGTGGGTTGGTGTGGCGTCGTGGGCCCAGGTGACCTGGCGTGCTGGTGTTCACGCTCAGCGCCCCTGAAGGGCCCGCCCTTTGCTCAACTCCCTGGGAGCCCGCAGACCCCCAGGATTAGTGCACAAACCTGGAAGTAGTGGTTCCTGAGCTTGAACATGCGGCTGTTGGGGCAGCCCTGGTTGCTCTGCACCGAGCTGATGCACGTCTCGCGGCCGTTGCCCGTGAAGCACTTCTGCGGCCAGAACGAAGCAGCGTCCCGGCGTGTGGTCGCCCTTTCCCAATACCCCAAGCAGTGGTAGCGCCGCCAGGCGTCCCCCTGCCCTGGCCACCCGCCAGCGCCAAAAGCTCACCTGGTGGTCAATCAGCGCGTGCGTGCCCAGCAGCGCAATGGCCAGCTCCACGCCAAACGAGCGGTCGCCCCACCACTTCTTAAAGTCAGGCGCAGTCATGTCTGCCGGCGGGAGCGTGTTTTCGGGCGCCAGCGTGGAGAAGCCCTTGCCAGACTTGTCGTTGTCGCGGCGGCCCACGCGGATGGGGTACTTGCCGAAAATCTTGACCTTGCCCTCGCTCAGCTCCTCGACAGCCACCAGGCCGCAGAGCTGCACATGGACGCCACGTGCGCACCCGTGGTGTCAGGTCAGCGTGCTGGCTGGTGCTTGCGCACCCACTCCCTTCTGCAGCAGCCTAACCCTAACCCTAACCCTAACCCCGTGCTGCGCCTGGTCTGGAACCTCAGGACAGAGGGGCCTCACCGCGAGGACGTCGGCTGCCGACGCGTCGTAGTAGCTGGCGATGGCGACCGTCACCTTGCCGGCGCGCTCCATGAAGTCCTCATAGTCTGCAGGTGACACGCAGGGGGCCCAAAGTCGTGATGCTTCCAGCCCGCCAGCCCCTCGAGGCTGTCAGGCAACAAACACCAGGCCACTCACTGTCTTCTGGGCGCCCGAACTCGGCAGCCACCAGGATGGCGCTGCGCGCACGTTAGAGACGTGTGTGGGGCAGAAGAGGAAACCTCACAGCAAGCCCACAAGGCGCAGCACACCCCAGCGAATTCTCGCAGCCTGAACTCACCTTGCGTCCAGGCCCGTGCAGAGCCGGCTGTTGGGCTTCCTCATTCACAGCTCGCGCGCCGCCGCCAAGCCGTCGTGGAAGCAGCCGCGGATCCAAAAGTTGAAGTAGCGCTTCTCCAGCTGGCCCATGGCTCTGTGAGGAGAGGGAGGGGGCAAGGCGAGAAGCGGTGAGGTGGCAGCCTGTTGGGGAGGTGCCGTGCGAGCACAAGGGGAGAGCAGCAAGAACCTTCTTCCACGCACCGGCAAGCAGAGATGACGCTCTTCCTGTGCAGCAACCACACAGGTGCAGCAGGCAGGGTGAGGCGTCAGGACCCTACGCGCAAGCCCCGGCCGCACGTGCTGATGTTGACCTCGCAGCACGCCACACGCACCATGGGACTTTCTGCGGCGAGTAGCGCACGCCGACGTTCTTGGGGGTCCAGCCCTTGCGGCAGCTGGAGGACGCCTGGGTGAAGTTGACGAGGTTGAGCTTCTGCTGCAGGGACGCGCCGTCTTGGGCCGCCGCGCCGTGGGCCATGAGCGCCACCAGGCCCATGACCAGGCACAGCGCGAGAGGTAGCTGGTGCGCCATGTTGGGGGCTGCCGCGCGAGGCCTGCACGAGTGCGCGCAAGCCAGCTTTTGCGAGCCGTGCCGGCCGGCCGCGGGTGCTACGGCGGCGAGTTGACCTTGCCGACCACGCGCAGCGGCGCTGCGAGCCTGCGCACCTTGAAAAGGAGAGTGTGCAGGCCGCTGCGAAGTTGCTGCGGCAACTCCTGTTGCTGGCGGTGCGCCGAGTCCCGCTTGCACTGCGTGGCGGGCGTAACTTGTGCTCGTAACTTGTGGCGCCGATGATGAGCGGGCCGCGTGTGTGCAAGTCTTCTTTCCAAAGACGAGTAATGCTGAAGAAGCGCGGCGGGCACTGCTTGTGTACGCGGCGCCGCGAAACTCCCGGGCGATCACACTCACCGGGCGGGCGCCACGAGTGATTCGCAATGGCCCCCCACCCACGCGATGCTGCTGCGCGAAGCACCTGCATCGCGTCAAGGCGTTTATCACGCGTCGATCGGGCCACTTTCCAGCCCCGATCGCGCTCCGCAGCCGTCCTCTTGCCGTGGGGCATGCGAACGTCGAGACCGGGACGATTGCACCGGACGGTTGCCCCGGGCCGGCGCTGTATCTCACAGGTAGAGCAGGCCTCCGTGCGCCAGCGAAATCGTTCACCATTGATGCCGGTGGGGCCAGAGCAGGGGCCTGCAAGCGGCAAGCTTCATGGACGGTGACATCCGCACGTGCACGCGCGGCCCAAGGTGGCTTGCGGCCAGGGTGCCGCAAAGTGCCTTGAGAGGCAACGTTGTGGGAGGTGCGTGCAGTTGTGCAGGTGAAGTGGGGACACGCGAGGACAGGCGTACAGATCAGGTGCGCGCGGCTCTGCATGACCTGAACAGGCAACGCGGTGCCTCACTGAGCGTGCAGTCGTGGCGATGCTGCAATGCGGCCAGATGCAAAGCTGGCACTGTGTCCACCGCCTCTCTGCCCGTGGGGACGGCGTCTGCGCTCAGCTGCGCGCTTGACGCAATGACGCGATGCCACGTTGAGCATGCACTCGTTAATGCGCGGCGCCGTTGTCCACGTTCGTCAGGCACTGCCTGCACAGGCGCACAGGCCTGCAGCTTGTCGGGTTCGGTAATGTGATCCTGAGTGACGACCCGCCTGCTGGCCTGTGTGAAGCAAAGGATCACAGCGGGCTGAGCGCCGCACCGTGCTGTCGCTGCCCACTGGCATGAGCGCGTGCAAGTCTCTGCAGGGGAAGCAAGGCCACAGATCTGTAGCCACATCTTGGCCAATGGCCTTGAGGTGGATGGAAGCGCAAGCCCCATGCGCGAGTGCCCCAGATTGTGACCCGTGCGCGCGCAGCCAGGACCTTCCTAGCGCGGGATTGGTGTCCATACAGCGCGAGCGACGCTTTCTGCGCGCCCCTAATCTCGTCCAGGAACGCATCCTCACGACGGCTGGACAGCCCGCACCCAGACCGCAGCACCAGCAGCACTAGGCTGCGGGCACCGCGCACTCAGTGACTGAGGGGCACCACAATGTCAGATCAGTCTGGCGGCGGCAGCGGCCTGGCGCGGATGGAGAGCGAGGTGCCGCCGGAAGTACGGATGGAGCAGGAGATCAACGCTCACGGCAGGAACATGCAGGCCAGCAACGCATATCAAAAGGTGCGGTGGTGGCAGCCCCGCGCCGACGGTCTCGTGCGCAGCGGCCGCAACGCGCTCCTCTTCACCCTTCCGCTGCCCCGCCGCTGCCCCGCTGCTCGCAGCTCATCGAGCAAAAGGAGAGGGAACTGCGCGAGTGAGTGCGGGGGCGCCGTGGCTGCACGGGCGGTGCGCTGCCCAGTGCCGTCTCGACAGCGCGGCACAGGGCTGCCCCAGCATCACGGCCTGGGTGAATGCTCAGCACCGCCCTGCATGCCTGCGGCCGTGCAGGTCCATCCTGGCCAACTACTCGCGCATCAAGGAGGTGGAGAAGGAGCTGGGGGACCTGCAGCTGCAGCTGCAGGTGCGGCGCCGCCGCTGCTGGCGCCAGACCCGTGTGCGGGCCGAGCGCCGGTGGGGGCTCTGCTCTCAGCTGCAGCTTTCGCACACGGACAGCGCCGCCGGCCCCGCTGCGGCGCGTGGCCCGCCTGCGGGCGCCCCGAGCGGCGCCGTCGCGCCGGTGCGCGCGCACGCAGGTGAACGTGGGCCCGCGCAAGCACGCGCTCGAGCTGCTGCGCGCCAAGATTGAGAAGCAGAACGAAAAGGTCTCCAAGATCCGCGTCAAGCACGCGCAGGCCAAAAAGGCGCGTCGTGGGGGCCTAGCGCGTGGCCGGCACGCCGGCACCTGGCAGCAGCAGGCTGCCGGGCGGGCCTGCTGCAGCCGCATCTGCGGGGCCACGGCCTCGTGCTCAGCTGGGCTGGGCAGGGCGAGCCGTGGTGCGCTGCGCGCGCCTTGGCCAAGCGTGGCCAAAGGAGGGCCAGAGCCACTGACGATCCTGCACGTGCTCCACTGGCCGCCCGCAGGCGCTGGCGGCGGTGGAGGAGGAGCTGGCACGCGAGGAGGCCGCCAAGGACCAGCTCTGCAACGAGCTGGCGCTGCTGGTGCAGCAGGTCGGTCGCCCTAACCAAGCCCTAGCCATGCACCCGCGCGCATCACGCCGTTTTTCGCCCCTGAACCCACACGCATCGCGAGAGTAGTTGTGACGCGCCACGCGGCTCTACCGCGCGCAAAACGTGCCTCTCCTCCTGCCCACCTGCCCACCTATCACATCTGCAGTCGGCCACCGCCCAGCTGGCCAAGCTGGAGGAGCTCAAGAACCACCTCGACCTGCTCAACAGGTGAGTGGGGGGGGGGGGGGGGGGCGGGGGCGCTGGCACCTTTCATCCCCGCCTTTGCCAGGGACGGCTGCACCAGGCGCGCGGTTCGAGCTCAACGCACGCACGTTCCCGCTGCGGCTGAAGACGGGCTGCGCCGTCCGCCACACCAGCACGCCGCCTGCTTCGAAACGTGCGTGTGGGGCGCTTGCCCTGGCGCCGCGCAGGGGCGTGCGCGCCGCCACGCCGGGGCCCACCGGCGCCGCCGGCGCGACAGCAGGCAACGGCGCGTCGAGCGGCAGCGGTGGCCCGGGCCCTGCTGCGCCGCAGCACGCCGCGCTTCAGCCCTCTGGCGGCAGCGGCGCCGCTCCCAACCCCTTCATGGACGCCGCTGCCGGCCAGCCGTCGACGGCGCCCAACCCGTTTGCCGGGCCAGCCAGCGCCGGTGGCACCTCATCGTCACAGCAGCAGCAGCAGCAGCAGCAGCAGCAAGGTGCAGCAGCATCAGGCAGCTCGGCGCCGGCGGCGTCTCCCTCGTCGTCGTCGCAGGCAGCGCAGACACAGCAGCCGCTGTCCAAGGAGGAGGCCCAGCGGCAGAAGCTCTTGGCAGAGGTGGCGGCGGCGCGGGCGAGGCACGGCGGGGGCGCTGGAGCCGCGTCTGCTGGGGGTGAGGGGGGCGGCAACGGCAGCGTGGCGGGCGCGTCGCCGGCGCGGCGCGGGCCGGCGGTGGACGTGGGGGGGCCGGGCAGCGCGGGAGGCACGGGCAGCGGGGGCGGGCGGTCGCCGCAGCCGCCGGGCAGGGCGGGGCACACGCTGCTGGCGGCCGTGGCGCACCAGCAGCAGCAGCAGCAGGCGGGGGCGCGGCGCAGCGGGGACGGGATACCCAACAGCGCGGGGGGGCAGCACCCGGCGAGAGGCGGCGGTGGTCCAGGCAACAGCAGGTTCTCTGGGTTTGACGTCTGATGGTGGCCTTCGTGCATGCGCGCCCGTGATGGAGCCAGTGCTGTCGTCGGGGTGCCATTTTGCGCGTTCGTGCAGCGGTGGAGGGAACTCTCGCGCGTCGGCCAAGCGCTCGCCACACGCACGGTAGCTCCAGCGCCCACGAGCTTTGAACGGCACTGTCGCGAGACAGCATGCACCGGCCGTAGCGTCAAGACTCAAGATTGTGAGAGCAGCCTCACGAAGGGCCGCGACGAGACGGGAGTCCGATGGCGGACAAGGACCCGCGCGTGCAGAGCGAGCAGTACCTGGAGAAGCACAAGATCTGCCAGCTCCTAGGTGCGCCTGCGTGTGCGGCGGGACTGTCGAGGTGCCGTGCATGCAGCAGCACGGGAAGGAACGAGGAGAAGCGAGCAGCGACCACGTGCAGCTGCTGTGAGACTTGCAGCAACGCAGGGCTTGTGCTGCAGTGGCACCTGAGGGGAGGCCTCTGACGCCGGGTGCACCGCTCAGCGGGCGTCGCGCGCGCATGACGACGGGCTGCGGCAGCTGAGGCGCCGCCTGTGTCCCCTTCCGACGAACGCAGAGTCGCTGACGGCCCAGGTGCTGTTCCTCAAGCCGGACAACCCCAAGGCGTACCTCATCCAGCAGCTCGAGGCGGCCAAGGCCACGCAGAGCGGCGCCAAGCCGCTGCTGACGGACAAGGACTTCCGGACCATGTTTGGCATGTTTGACGTGACCAAGCGCGGCGCCGTGACCCGGGAGCAGGCCAGCGCCGCGCTGGTCAGCATCATGGGCCCCGGCGCCAGCTTTGAGGCGGCCGGCCTGGAGCCGCCCGCGTTCCTCAAGGAGGAGGACTTTGTCAGCGTCATGCAGCAGGCCGTGCTGGTGGTGCCCGCCTACAACTTTGACACGCGGGGGCCCCCGCGCTACCCGCCGCTGCCCGCCGCCGCCGCCCCTGCGCCCGCTGCGGCGGCGCCGTGACGTGGCCTGGGGCAATGATGGTTGTCCCTTTTGACTCGTCTTGGTGTGCACCCACCCTCCCCAGGCGCCCGCTGACGTGCGGTCAACATGTTGATGTGCGGCCGCGGGGCAGTCATGAGTGCCAGCGTCCCAGGACGATGCCTGGCCTGCTGCTGCCCCTTTTCACCTTCCCTGCAGCACTGGTGCTCGTGCTGAGGTGAAAGCCCGGCCATCTCATGCTGGACCTCCATCTGCACCAGCTCGCAGCGAACGTTCGCCCAGGACGACGCGATGGCCCTCCGCAGCTCCCCCTCCGCGATGGCCACGAGCACCTCCTCAATGTCGGCTCGGCCTGCCGTGAGGAGCATGGCTCTCCCCTCGGCGAGCACTTGCAGCGCGAGGAGGATTTGCGCGGCGCCTCAGCAGCACCACCACCAATTGTCAGCGGCGCCGAAGCTCGGGCGCAGCGCGGCATCGTCGTGGGTCGCGCGCAGCAGCACGGAGACGCAGCAGCCTGCCTCACCGCCTCAGGCTGCACCTGTGGCCAAGAAGAGCGCCCAGCCCGAGGAGCTGGTGCCCGACACCGAGTTCTCCATCACCAAGGTCTCCTACGGCTCCATCCTCACGCCAGTGGGCGTGGGCCTGCTGGCCTACGGCTTTGGCGCCTTTTTCCAGCTGCTGCCCGGCGCGGACCTGTCGTCGCTCATGCTCATCTACGGCTTCCCCATCTCGCTGCTCGGCTTCGCCCTCAGCTACGCGCAGGTGAACAGCGGGAATGCCACCGCTGACGCGTGGAAGCTGTGTGCGCGGACAGGGAGATTCACCCCTCCGAGCGCGCGCACGCCACCTCGCCGCGAGCTCGGCCCTTGGCCCTCACACCGCCCTCCTGCCCACGCTGCGCAGCTCAAGCCGGTGCCGTGCAAGACCACCAAGGCCGCCTTTGAGCTGCGCGCATCGCAAATGACGGACATCCAGAAGCAAGTGCGCGAGGACGTCACGCGCTTCAGGTGCGCGCCCCTCGCGCGGGCCTCCGCGCCAGTGGCCACGCGCCCATGCCAGGGAGCAGCAGGCGGGCGTGGCTGGCCCGCACTAGGCCGCACACCTTGCAGCGGCGGTCCGGGACAGGGGCCAAGGCGTCACAGCCAGGGTGGAAGCAGTCGGAGAGGTCCGGGCAGGGGCAGGGGCAGCACGAGGAGCAGCGAACAGCACGAGGGCGGAAGGAGCAGCGAGTGGTGGTGTGTGTGTTGACCTTTACATCTGGTGGAGCCATCTCTTGCAAGCAGATGATGGTGTGTGTGGCGTGTGGGCACCGTTTGACGACGCACGTGCCGCAGGTATGGTGACGAGCAGCACCTGGACGAGGCCTTGGAGAAGATCTTCCGGTTTGGCAAGAGCGGCGGTGTGCCCCGCAAGAACAGCCCGCGGCTGCGCGGTGCGTGTGGCTGCTGCAGGGTGCCTGGCCACGCGAGAGGGCCTCATTGGCATGGACGGGGCAGGGCGCTTCAAGAAGTGACGGAGGGGGGGGGGGGGGGGGGGGGCGTGGCACAGTGCGGTTGAGCCTCACGCCGTCATCTTTGGTGGATCCACCAACCACGTGGCGTGCAGGCGTGCGCGAGGAGGTGTCGGAGCAGAGCGCCTACACGCTGGTGCTCGAGTTTGAGGTGCGCGACGCGTGGACGCGAGGCGGGGTGCATTGCTCTGGCAGTGCCGGCAGCAGGGAGGGTGCCTGAAGGACTTGGCGCTGCGGCACGCTCTCTGACGCGCGTGCCTGCACGCGCTGCACTCTGCCCCCCCCCCCCCCCCCCCCCCCCCTCCCTCTGCAGTCGGTGCTGCCCTTGACCGAGTGGGAGGCGCGGCAGCCCAAGTTCCAGTCCTTCTTTGGGCCAGGCATCCTGGCCATCATCACGCCGGTGCGTGCCTGCCTTGGAGCAGATCACGCTGGGTCGTGCCAAGGGCGTCCCCTGCAGGGCCGCGTGCGGAGGGCGGTGCCAGGGCGGTGATTGATGCGACGTGTGCGGATCCGGTCCGGCACGCCGGGCGGTGCGCAGGTGGTGGGCGGCGTGGAGGTGGCGCTGGTGAGCGACGGCACGGGCGCGGGCCGCACGGGCGTGGAGAAGAAGGACGTGCTGCCGCCCCTGGTGCCCGGCGCCAAGCCGCGCCGGCAGGACTGATCTACGGCGCAGAAAGCCTGCTGCAGGATGGCTGGATCCGTGGCCGCGCCGTGTTGGGTCGTGCTGGATCAGGCGCTAGCAGGTTCTCCCCGTGATGCCGTCTGTACGTGCAATGTTGCCAGTTTTGGCAACCGTCCGTGGGTCCAAAAAGCGCCCAGGCGCAGGTAGTAGACCTTGGGCCACAGCAGTCCCAAGGAGCGCGCCGAACACACCAAGCACAAGGCAGCGGCACAGCACAGCGCCGCGCACAGCAGCAACGAGAACAGCAGCAACAGCAGCGGCAGCATGCTCGTCCAGCGGAGTAGCGCAGGACCTGGGCGCAGCTCGGTGGCCCGCGCGGCGCGCCAGAGCAGCGTGCGCGTGCAGGCTGTGCAGCCCCGCGGCAAGACGCCGCCGGATCAGCCGGACCCCTTCGACCGCCACTCGAGCCCCCGGGACAGGGCGAGGGAAAGTGGAGCCGACGCCCAGCAGCGGCCCAAGCACCGCGACAGGAGCTCCATGTTCGCCGCGCAGAACCGCAGGCGAGGACGGCCGGCGCACCTGCGCAGCCCCGACGACTCGCCGCTGCGCGACGGCAACAGGGACAGGCGAGTGTGCAGGGGCCACCTGTTCGAAGAAGCCCTGGTGTGTGCGGGGGTGCCTACCTCCCCGCACCACCTCCCACACGGGCGCGCCCAGGCGCGCAGGGGGCGCGCCGCCGCTGAGGAACGATTTGCCGCCTGTGCCTGGCGCCCGCAGGCTCATTGGGCTCCTGACCGAGAGGTGAGCGCGGGTTTCGCCAAGTTCAAAGCGCCACCACGCACCACGCGAGGCGCGCAACGCCTGCGCCGGGCCGCCAGCAGAGGCCTCGCACCGCGCGCCTGCGGCCGGCGCGTGCCGGGCACCGCCTGGGGCCCGCGGCGCGCCAAGAAGCACGATCGACGACACACCGTGGGGGTGGCGACTGGGGTTGTGTGGGCGCACCCCCACAACGCAAGCAGAGCTGCAACCAACGCCAGCGAGTCTAGAGCGAGGAGCGCACTGCTCCACGGACTGACTGTGCCTCCACGAACATACACTGGCGTGCCGTCGTCCGCGCGCAGGGCGGCCAAGACGCTGCTCGTCTACCTGCAGGAGACCAACCCCACCGTGTACCACTGGCTCTTCTGCTGGCTCAAAGAGAACCCCATCCCGCACACGGGCACCTGGGACGAGATCAGCGGGGAGGTACGCAAGCTCGGGCCCCGAGAGTGGCTGGCAGCCACGGAATGCGCGCCACCTTGCACAGGGCAGCCCCGGCAAGCCAGCCGGCGCCGTGCCTGCCCGGGCGCACCTGCTCGCAGGCCTTCCTCCGCAAGATGCTCAGCACGCCGGCAGAGACGGCCAAGATTGAGCTGGTGAGCAGCACCTGTCGCTGGCGCTCGTTTGGAACGCACCCTCCCTGCGCGCTGTGCAGCGCGTGGCGGTCTGCTGCCGCTCACACGCCCGCCGCGCCGCCGCGCTCCCCCTCTCGCACGCTCTCAGGGGCGAGGCGAGCTCTTTGACAACATCGCCAGCATCGGCGTGGACCCCCGGCAGATGGCGCAGCGCATCATGGAGGTGCGCGCCAGCCGCGCACGGCGGTCCCTTGCTGCCCACAGCGGCAGCAAAGCAGCAGGCGCGAGCGCATGGCGCATGCACGCGCGGCTCTGCCCGCTTTGAGAAGCGCGCGCTTGGCTGCTGGGAAGCAAAGCGGGCCGCTCGCTCACGCGCTGCGTGCAAGTGCCCCTCCACACCCAGCCCCGTTCTGCAGGCCCGCGTGCAGCTGAGCGAGCGAGTTCACCCAGCCCACTGGGGCAGCCGCCCGATGCGCTGACGCGTCGTCTGCCTTCCTTTGGTTGCCCCTTGTCCCCCGCGCCCCGCAGATCCGCGTACAGCTGAGCAAGGAGTTCACGCAGGACCTGCAGCTCATTTCGGACGAGAACAGCGTGCTGCTGCGCGAGACGCTGCAAGTGTCGCTGGCCAACACGCTCAACAAGGAGCCCATCAAGGAGCTGCCGCCCAGGGACCTCTCCAACGTGAGTTTGAGTGCTGGTTGGGGTGGGGGACAGCAAGGCTTTGAGGGAGGAGCTACCGCCCAGGGACCTCTCCAACGCGACTGCGACGTAGCGCCTCCGGGTCCGGCGCCCCAGTGCGGACGGGCAGCGCGGTCAGCCATGGGGCAGCGCACCGCGCGGCATCAGGGCTCGCTGGTCAGGTCACACGCCACCCGCTGCCCTCACCCACCCGCCCCGCCGCAGGTGTTTGTTCACCCCGAGCTGCTCTCCCAGGACGGCACCCTCCACCCCGAGGTGGCCACCTCGCACCCCGAGCTCCTCCCCGTCGTCGAGTCCCAAGCCGACCGACTCCGCCCCTCCAACGCCGCGCCCAGCCCCAGCCCCCCCCCCCCCCCCTCCCCCTCCCCCTCCCCCTCGCCCCCCCC
>VFQP010003862.1_pt1 | contig 14641 bp, 8 predicted proteins | sample 3512351 | NCBI WGS metagenome assembly VFQP01 (sample SAMN10412372, study PRJNA504923) | tailings metagenome | isolation source: Relicate 1 Philex TSF1 revegetated site | place: Philippines: Tuba, Benguet | collected 2017-08-29 | reverse complement strand
ACTCGAGCACCATGTCGATGAAGTCGACGACGATGATGCCGCCGATGTCGCGCAGCCGCAGCTGGCGCACGATCTCCTCGGCGGCCTCGAGGTTGTTCTTGGTCACCGTCTCCTCGAGGTTGCCCCCGGAGCCGGTGAACTTGCCGGTGTTGACGTCGACGACGGTCATCGCCTCGGTGCGGTCGATGACCAGCGACCCGCCCGAGGGCAGCCAGACCTTGCGGTCCATGCCCTTGGCGAGCTGCTCGTCGACGCGGTGCACCGTGAAGACGTCCTGCGTGCCCGTCCACTTCGAGACGCGCTCGCGCAGGTCGGGCGCGAGCTCCTCGACGTACGTCGAGATCTCCGACCACGCCCCGTCGCCCTCGACGACGAGCGAGCTGAAGTCGTCGTTGAAGATGTCGCGGACGACGCGGATCGCGAGGTCCGGCTCGCCCTGGAGCAGGGCGGGTGCCGACGCGCTCTTCGACTTCTTCTCGATGGCCTCCCACTGGCCGCGCAGGCGCTCGACGTCGGCGCGCAGCTCCTCCTCGCTCGCGCCCTCGGCGGCGGTGCGCACGATGACGCCCGCGCCGTCGGGCACGACCTCCTTGAGGATCTTCTTCAGGCGGTTGCGCTCTGTGTCCGGGAGCTTGCGGCTGATGCCGGTCATGCCGCCGCCGGGGACGAACACGAGGTAGCGGCCCGCTAGCGTGATCTGCGACGTGAGGCGTGCGCCCTTGTGCCCGATCGGGTCCTTGGTGACCTGCACGAGCACGGAGTCGCCCGACTTGAGCGCCTGCTCGATGCGGCGCGGCTGGCCCTCGAGCCCGGCCGCGTCCCAGTTCACCTCGCCCGCGTACAGGACGGCGTTGCGGCCCTTGCCGACGTCGATGAACGCGGCCTCCATGCTGGGCAGCACGTTCTGGACGCGGCCCAGGTACACGTTGCCGGCCATCGACGCCTGCGACTGCTGGGAGACGTAGTGCTCGACGAGCACGCCGTCCTCGAGCACGGCGATCTGCGTGCGGCCGCCGCGCTCGCGCACGACCATCGACCGCTCGACCGACTCGCGGCGCGCGAGGAACTCCGCCTCGGTGATGATCTGGCGACGACGACCCGCGTCGCGGCCCTCGCGGCGGCGCTGGCGCTTGGCCTCGAGCCGCGTGGAGCCCTTGAGCGCGGTGACCTCGTCGGCCAGGCTGCGCTCGCGCGGGCGGGAGCGCGTCGTGGTCGTCTCGCCCTCGCCCCGGCTCCCGCGGCGACGACGGCGACGGCGGCGGCTGCCGCCCGCCTCGTCCTCGCCCTGCCCGTCCCCGGCCTCGTGGTCGGTCTCCTCGGCGTCGGCCAGCGCGGCCGCGTCGGCCGGCTCGTCGTCCTGCGCCGACGGCGTGGCGTCGTCCTCGTCCTGGTCGCGGTCCTGGTCGCGTCCCCCGTCCGGGCGACCACGACGTCCGCGGCCGCCACGGCGGCGGCGGCGGCGCGGGCCGGCGTCGGAGTCGTCGGCCGCAGGCTGCTCGTCGGGCTCCTCCGCCTCGTCGAGCTCGACGAAGTCCTCCGGCCCGAACGCGTCCTCGGGCACCTCGACGCCCTCGGCGACGAGCTCGGACTCGATGGCCTCGATCTCCTCGACCGCGGCCGCGTCCTCGCCCGTGAGGACGAGCTCGGCGGCAGCGGGCTCCTCGACGGGGGTCGACGGCTCAGCCGTCTGCGACTCGGACGTGCGCGACTCGGCCGTGCGCGGCTCGGCCGTGGGGGACGCGGGCCCCGACGCCCTCCGGCCGCGACGGCCGCGGGTCCCGGTGGTGGGCTCGGGCGTCGCCGTCGGCTCCGTCGTCGCGACCGGCTCCGTCGTGGCGACCGGCTCCGTCGTCGTGGGTGCCGAGGCGGCGGGCTCGACGTGGCGCGGCGGCCCGGCCGGGCTCTGCGCGCGACGCGGACGGCGCGGCGCGGCGGCCGGGTCGGGCGCCTGGAAGAGCAGGGCGGTCGTCGCGAGGCGCGGGGTGCTGGTCCCCGCGCCCGTCGCGGCGGGCGACGCCGAGCCGCCGGCCGGGGCCGACGCCGCGGGAGCGGCCGGGGCCTCGGGCGCGTCCGGGCTCGCGGCCGCGGCGGTCGCCTCCGGTGCCGCCTCGGCGGCAGGCTTCGAGGTGGCGCGGCGCGAGCGGCGCGCCGGCTTCTTCGCGGGCTCCGCGGACGCCGGCGCCTCTGCCTCGGCGGGCGTCGGCTCGGCGGCGGACGGAGCGTCGGCCACCGCCGGGGCAGCAGCCTGGGCGGCCGGGGCCGCGGTCTCGGCGGTCGGGGCCGCGGTCTCGGCGGCCGGGGCCGCTGCCGCGGAGGTCGCGCGGCGCGAGCGGCGCGCGGGCTTCTTCGCGGCGGGCGTCTCGACGGGCTCGGCCGTCGTCGGCGCGCCGGACGGCGCGGTGTCAGCGGACGGGGCGTCCGGCTCGGCGACCGGCGCGGCCTCGACGGCCGGAGCCTGCGCGGTCGTACGCGTCGCCCGGGTGCGCTTCGCGCGGCGCGGCGCGTCGGCGGCACCCAGCAGGGCCTCGGCGTCGGGCGCCACCGCCGGGGCGTGGGCGGGGGTCTGCTCGGCGGCGGGCGGTGCGCTGAGGCCGAACTCGGACAGGACGTCGAGCGGCGCGTCGCCTGCCGGGGCCTTCGCCTTCTTGCCGCCACCCTGGGCGCGGCGCGTCGCGCGGGCGCGCGGGGCGGGCTCTGCCACCACCGGCTCCGCCGCGGCGTCGGCGGCCGCGGGGCTCGCGTCTGCCGGGACGTCGGCCGGGGCGGACGCAGCGGGAGCCGCTTCGGCCGCCGGAGCGGCGACGGACGGCGTGGTGCGGGTCGCGCGACGCGAGCGGCGCGCGGGCGGGGTCGTGGCCTCGGCCACGGGCGCCTCGGGCGACGGGGTCGCGGCCGCGGTGGCCGCGGGCGCGGCGACGTCGGAAGCAGCCGTCACCGCGGGGGGCGTCTGCGGCGGTGCCGCGCTGCGCGTCGCGCGGCGGCGGGCGGGCTTGCGCGCCGAGGTCGTCGGGCTCTCGGCCCGGTCCGCGGCGGCGTCCGCCGTCGACTCTGAGGGGGTGCTGTCGGAGGTGCTGTCGAGCGTCACGCGTCGTGCTCCTGCTGCCACAGGGACCGCCCCGCACCGTGCGGCCCGTCGGGCGGTCGGTCGTCGCTCGGGACGAGCGCACCGGAGCGCGTCGTCCGGCGACGGAAGTCGTCGGTCACGGCCGCGGTCCGCGTGCGCGGCGCGGGCGCCTGCCACCGGGCCCTTCGCCCCGGTCGGCGCGCCGACTGCCGCGGTCCGCTGGTGCCGCGATCTCGTGCTCGCCGGATGAGCGATGCGGAGCCCGCCCGGCTCCGCCCAGTATCGCACAGGGGTGCGGACGAACCCGGGCGACACGCACCGCGCCCCGGGCCGCCGGTCCCGGCGGGTCGGGACCAACGTCCCGGGACCTTGTGAACATAGTCACAAGCGGCGTGTTTTCAGTACTCCTCGTCATTTCCGGCCCTGCTGATGCGGCAGATTGGAACTACCGTCGGAGGAGGCGACCGGTCGTCCGGCCGCCGGCTCCGGCAACACTCCCCTACGCCGTTGTCCCTTCCCCGACCCGGTCGGGCCCCCCGAGGAGCGCACGTGGATGCCCTAGCCCTGGCGCGGTGGCAGTTCGCCATCACGACCGTCTACCACTTCATCTTCGTCCCGCTGACGATCGGCCTGTCGCCCCTCGTCGCGATCATGCAGACGGCATGGGTCCGTACCGGCAACGAGCGCTGGCTGCGCCTGACGAAGTTCTTCGGCAAGCTGCTGCTCATCAACTTCGCGCTCGGCGTCGTCACCGGCATCGTGCAGGAGTTCCAGTTCGGCATGAACTGGAGCGAGTACTCGCGCTTCGTCGGCGACGTGTTCGGCGCGCCGCTCGCCATGGAGGCGCTCGCCGCGTTCTTCATCGAGTCGACGTTCCTCGGCCTGTGGATCTTCGGGTGGGACCGCCTCAACAAGAAGGTGCACCTCGCGTGCATCTGGGCCGTCGCGATCGCGACCAACCTCTCCGCGTTCTTCATCCTCGCCGCGAACTCGTGGATGCAGCACCCGGTCGGCGCGATCTTCAACCCGGAGACCGGGCGCGCCGAGATGAACGACATCGGCGCCGTCCTCACGAACAACACCCTCTGGGCCGCGTTCCCGCACCAGATCACGGCGACCTTCCTCACCGCGGGCACGTTCGTCACGGGCATCGCGGCCTGGTGGATGGTCCGTCTCGTGCGCACCCGCAAGGCGGAGAACGTCGAGCTCGCGCGCGACGTCTACCGCCCGGCCGTCACGCTCGGCGTCATCGCCATGCTCGTCGGCGGGCTCGGCGTCGCCGTCTCCGGCGACATCCAGGGCAAGATCATGTACGAGCAGCAGCCCGGCAAGATGTCGTCGGCCGAGGCGCTCTGCCAGGGCTCGGAGGGCGCCGCGTTCTCCATCCTCACGATCGGCGACCTGTCGAACTCGTGCGAGAACGTCCGGCACCTCATCGAGATCCCCGGTCTCGCGTCCTACCTCGGCACGGGCCACTTCTCCGGGCCGGAGAGCTACCTGCCCGGCGTCGAGGACGTCCAGGAGCAGATGACCGAGCGCTACGGCGACGTCACCGCCTCCGGCGACCCCGTCACGTACACGCCGAACCTCGCGATGACCTACTGGTCCTTCCGGCTCATGATCGGCATGGCCGCCGGCTCCGTGCTCCTCGCGCTCATGGCGCTGTGGCTCACCCGCAAGGGCCGGGTCACCGACAACAAGTGGTTCGCGCGGGTCGGCCTCATCGCCATCCCCATGCCGTTCCTCGCGAACTCGTTCGGCTGGATCTTCACGGAGATGGGCCGCCAGCCCTGGGTCGTCGCGCCGAACCCGACGGGCATCGACCAGATCCGGCTGCTCACCGAGCGCGGCGTGTCCACCGTGGTGAGCCCCGGCGTGGTGCTGACCTCGATGATCGTCTTCACGCTCGTCTACGGGGCGCTGGCCGCGGTCTGGTTCACGCTCATGCGGCGCTACGCGATCGAGGGCGTCCCGCTCACGGTCCGCGACGAGTCCCCGGAGGCCCAGGAGCCGCCGGACGAGGACTCCGAGTCCGCCGACCGTCCGCTGTCCTTCGCGTACTGACACGACGCGCCTGAACCCGCCCAGAAAACTCAGGAGACACCGTGGATCTCGCCGTCGTCTGGTTCGTGCTCATCGCGGTCCTGTGGACCGGCTACCTCGTGCTCGAGGGATTCGACTTCGGGGTCGGCATGCTGCTGTCGATCCTCCCGCGCGGTGACAAGGAGCACCGCGAGAAGGAGCGCCGCGTCCTCATCAACACCATCGGCCCCGTCTGGGACGGGAACGAGGTGTGGCTGCTCACCGCGGGCGGCGCGACGTTCGCCGCCTTCCCCGAGTGGTACGCGACGCTCTTCTCCGGCTTCTACCTGCCGCTCCTGCTCATCCTCGTCGCGCTCATCGTGCGCGGCGTCGCGTTCGAGTACCGCGGCAAGATCCGCGACGAGGGCTGGGCGCGCCGCTGCGACGTCGCGATCCAGGTCGGGTCGTGGGTCCCCGCCGTGCTGTGGGGCGTCGCGTTCGCCAACCTCGTGCGCGGCGTGCAGCTCGACGCCGACCACCAGTTCGTCGGCGGCTTCTTCTCGCTCCTGTCGCCGTTCGCGCTCCTCGGCGGTCTCGTCACGCTGAGCCTGTTCCTGCTGCACGGCTCGGTCTTCGTCGCGCTCAAGACCGACGGCGAGATCCGCGCCCGCGCCCGTCAGCACGCCTCGGTCTTCGGCGTGGCCGCGCTCGTGCTCGCCGGCGGCTGGGCCGTCTGGGCCCAGGTCGCGTACTCGGTGCCCTGGACGTGGGCCGCCGTCGTGCTCGCCGCGGCCGGGCTCGTGACGACGCTCCTCGCGAACCGCAAGGGCTCCGAGGGACGCGCGTTCACGGCGTCGGCCCTGACGATCGTCGCCGCCGTCGTGCTGATCTTCGGCTCGATGTACCCCGACGTGATGCCCGCCGTCGACCCGGCGAACTCGCTGACGGTGCACAACGCGTCGTCGACCGACTACACGCTCACCGTGATGACGTGGGTCGCCGTGATCCTCACGCCGCTCGTCATCGCCTACCAGTCGTGGACGTACTGGGTGTTCCGCCGCCGCCTGTCGACGAAGGACATCCCCGCGCCCGCCGGCCTGTCGCTCAAGAAGGTCCGCGAGGCGGCGTTCGGCGGGGCGTCCTCGGGCGGCTCGACCGGCCGCGGCCTGACCGACGGCGGGGGCTCCGGCTCGTGAAGCCGCTCGACCCGCGGCTCCTGCGCCACGCGCGGGCCGCGCGAGGGTACGTCGTCCTGACGGCGGTGCTCGGGTTCGCCACGGCGGCCCTGGTCGTCGCCCAGGCCCTCGTCCTCGCGTCGGTCCTCGCGCCGGCCGTCCAGGGGACGGCCGACCTGGCCGACCTGGGGCCGCGGGTCGGGCTGCTCGCCGCCGTCGTCGCCGCGCGTGCGGGCACCTCGTGGGCGCAGGAGCGCTTCGCGCTGCGTGCCGCGACGCGGACCGTCGCCGAGCTGCGCGAGCAGGTCGTCACGCACGCCGTGGCGCTCGGCCCGCGGTGGCTCGCCTCGGGGCGCGGCCCCGAGGTCGCGACGCTCGCGACGCGCGGGCTCGACCAGCTCGAGCCCTACATGGTGCGGTACCTGCCCCAGCTCCTGCTCGCCGCCACCGTCACGCCCGCGACGCTCGCCGTCGTGCTGGGCCTGGACTGGGTCTCGGCCGTTATCATCGCCGTGACCATCCCCCTCGTCCCGATCTTCATGACGCTCGTCGGGCGCCTCACCGCGGGCACGTCGGAGCGGCGCCTCGTCGTCATGCAGCGGCTCGGCGCGCAGGTGCTCGACCTGCTCGCCGGCCTGCCGACGCTCCTCGCGTTCGGTCGCGCGCGCGGCCCCGAGCGGCGCGTGCGCGCGCTGGGCGAGGCCAACCGCCGCGCGACCATGGGCACGCTGCGCGTCGCGTTCCTCTCCGGCATGGTGCTCGAGCTCCTCACGACCCTGTCCGTGGCCGTCGTGGCCGTGGGCGTGGGCCTGCGCCTCGTGCACGGCGGCATGGAGCTCGAGCCTGCGCTCGCCGTCCTCGTGCTCGCCCCCGAGGTCTACCTCCCGCTGCGCCAGGTCGGCCTGCACTTCCACGCCTCGACCGACGGCATCGCCGCGGCCGAGCAGGCGTTCGCCGTCCTCGACGAGGACGCGCCCGCGCCGGGCACCGCGCCCGCGCCCGCGCTCGCCGGGACGACGCTCGCCCTGCACGGCGTGAGCGTGCGGGCCGGGGAGCGCGACGTGCTCGCGCCCGCCGACCTCGACCTCGAGCTCCGGCTCGGGACGTCGAGCGGCCGCGTCGTGGCCCTCACCGGGCCGAGCGGCGCGGGCAAGACGACGACGGCGATGGTCCTGCTCGGCCTCGTACGGCCCGACCGCGGCACCGCGACCCTCACCGCGCCCGACGGCGACCGGCTCGACCTGGCCAACGTCGACCCCGAGACGTACTGGCCCCAGGTCGCGTGGCTCCCCCAGCGCCCCGTGCTCGCGCCGGGGCGGCTGCGCGACGTCGTCGCCGGCGGCCTGGACGTCACCGACGCCGACCTCGACCGCGCGGCGCGCACCGCCGGCCTCGACATGGTGCTCGCCACGCTGCCCGCGGGCTGGGACACCGAGGTCGGGCGCGGCGGCGTCGGGCTGAGCGTCGGCCAGCGCCAGCGCGTCGCGCTCGCCGCGGCGCTGCTCGGCGACCCGGCGCGCGTCCCGCTCGTCGTGCTCGACGAGCCGACGGCGCACCTGGACGCGCGCGGCGAGCAGGTGGTGCTCGACGCCGTGCGGGCGTTCCGCGACCAGGGGCGCACCGTCGTCGTGGTCGCGCACCGTGCCTCGCTCGTGCGCGCGGCGGACGACGTCGTCGAGGTCCGCTCCGCACGGCTCGAGCCGTCCCCGGCGAGCCCGGGCGTCGACCCGGCCGACCCCCGGGGCACCGCCGTGGCGGTCGGCGCCGCCACCTCCACGACCCCCGAGGGGAGCGTCCCGTGACCGGACCTCGTGCCCGCCTCGCCGCCGACCCGCTGTGGCGGGCGGTCGGGCTGCTCGACGTGCGCTGGCGCCGCGTCGTGTGGGCGGTCGTGCTCGGCACGCTCTCGCTCGGGAGCGCCGTCGGCCTCGCGGCCGCCGCGGCGTGGCTCATCGCGCGCGCCTCGCAGATGCCGCCGGTCCTCACGCTGTCCGTCGCGGTCGTCGGCGTGCGCGCGTTCGGCATCTCGCGCGGCGTCTTCCGGTACCTGGAGCGGCTCGCGTCGCACGACGTCGCGCTGCGCGGCATGGCGTCCCTGCGCGCCAACCTCTACACCGCGCTGGCGCAGGGCTCGCCCGCCGCGCTCGTGGGGCTGCGGCGGGGCGACCTGCTCGCGCGCGTCGGCGCGGACGTCGACGCGGTCGGTGACGTGGTCGTGCGCGCGTTCGTGCCCGCCGGGGTCGCGCTCGCCGTGTCGGTGGGCTCCGTCGTGCTCGTGGGCGCCTTCCTGCCCGCGGCCGGGGTCGCGCTCGCGCTGTGCCTGCTGCTCGCTGCCGTCGTCGCACCGTGGCTCTCCGCCCGGTCGGCGCGCGAGGTCGAGGCGCGCGGCGCCACGACGCGCGCGGCGATGACCGCCACGACGCTGGAGATCCTCGAGGAGTCCGGGCCGCTCGCCGTGTCCGGGCGCCTCGGCACGCGCCTCGACGACCTGCGCGCGACCGACCGGGCGCTGGCCCGCGTGACCGACGACGGCGCCCGCCCCGCCGGGGTCGCGGCCGGGATCGCCGCGCTCGCCGTCGGCCTCGCGGTGCTCGCGTCGCTCCTGCTCGGCATCCCGGCCGTCACCGCCGGCACGCTCGCGCCCGTCGAGCTGTCCGTCATCGTCCTCACGCCCCTCGCGGTGTTCGAGGCGGCGAACACGCTGCCCGCCGCCGCCGTCCAGCTCCACCGCTCGCGGCAGGCCGCCGCGCGCGTCGTCGGGCTCCTCGACGGGCCGACGCCCGCGGCCGGCCGCGCGCCGACCCCCGCCCCCGGCGAGTCGGGCCGCGCCCCCGACCCGCGCACGTCCCTCGTGCTCGACGACGTCGCGGCCGGCTGGCCGGGCACCGGACGCACCGTCGTCGAGGGCGTCGACCTGGCGCTCACGCCGGGCCGCGCGGTCGCCGTCGTCGGGCCGTCGGGCGTCGGCAAGACGACGCTGCTCGCGACCGCCGCCGGGCTCGTCCCGGAGGTCGCGGGGCGGGTGCTCCTCGACGGCGTCCCGACGGGCGACCTCACGCGCGAGGACGTGGCGCACCACGTCGTGCTCGTCGCGGAGGACGGGCACGTGTTCGATACGACCGTGCTGGAGAACCTGCGCGTCGCGCGCGGCGACGTCACGACCGAGGAGGCCGAGGCCGCCCTGCGGGCCGTCGGCCTCGAGCCGTGGCTCGCCGCGCTGCCCGACGGCCTGGAGACGTTGCTCGGCCCCGACGCCACCACGGTCTCGGGCGGCGAGCGCCGCCGTCTGCTCGTGGCGCGCGCGCTCCTGTCCCCCGCGCCGCTGCTGCTTCTGGACGAGCCCGCGGAGCACCTCGACGCCGCCGGCGCCGACGCGCTCGTGCGGCACCTCCTCGCAACGACGCGCGCCGCGCAGGACCGGCGCGGCGTCGTCCTCGCGACGCACCGGCTGAGCGCGCTGGAGGCGGTCGACGAGGTGCTGCTGCTCGGCGTCCCCGACGCCGCGCCGGACGGCGCCGCCACACGCGTCGTCGCGCGCGGGACGCACGCCGAGCTCCTCGAGCTCCCCGCCTACCGCTGGGCGCTCGACCAGGAGGCCCCCGCGGTGCGCTGAGCCCGCGGCGTCAGCCCTCGCCGAGGCGCGCGAGGAACAGCGCCTCGCCGACCGCGAGGTTCTCGATCTCGCTGGGCGCGACCGACTCGTTCGGCGCGTGGATGAGGCACGCGGGCTCCTCGACCCCGAGGAGCACGATCTCCGCGTCCGGGTACTGGCCCGCGAGCACGTTGCACAGCGGGATCGAGCCGCCCTGGCCCGCCGTGACCGTCTCGCGCCCGTACGCGTCCGCGAGCGCCCCCGTGAGCGTGTCGAAGACGTGCCCGCTCGTGCGCGCCGCGAACGGCTGCCCGACGGCGTCGCGCTCGACCCGCACGCGCACCCCCCAGGGCGCGTGGGCCTCGAGGTGCGCGACGAGCTTGTCCTGCAGGTCCTGGGCGTCCGCGCCGGGCGGCACCCGCAGGTTGAGCCGGGCGGACGCGCGCGGCTGGATCGCGGCCGCGGAGCCGACGACGCTCGGCGCGTCGATCCCGAGGATCGTCACGACGGGCCGCGCCCACAGCCGGTCGGCGACGCTGCCGGTCCCGACGAGCCCGACGCCGTCGAGCACGCCCGCGTCGCGGCGGAACTGGTCCTCGTCGTACGCGACCCCGTCCCACGTGCCGTGCGCGACGGCGGCCGGCCCGACGAGGCGGACGCCGTCGAGCACGCCCGCGTCGTGACGGAACTGGTCCTCGTCGTACGCGACGCCGTCCCACGTCCCGTGCGCGACGGCGGGCGGCACGCCGTCGATGGTCGTGTCGCCGTGCTCGTCGCGCAGGCTCGCGAGGATCGCGACGAGGGCCGCGAGCGCGTCGGGCGCGGCGCCGCCGAACATGCCGGAGTGGATCTCGCCCTCGAGCGCCTCGACGTGCACGACGACGTTCGCCGCGCCGCGCAGGGTCACGGTGAGCGTCGGGAGGCCGAGCTCGGCGTTGCCGGTGTCCTGGACGAGCATCGCGTCGGCCGCGAGCGCCCCGGGGTTCGCCTCGACCCACCGGTCGAGGCCGCCCGTGCCCTGCTCCTCGGAGCCCTCGACGACGAGCCGGACTCCGACGGGGAGGTCGTCGCCGCCGAGCGCGCGCAGGGCCCGCAGCGCGGTGAGGTGCGTGACGACGTTCCCCTTGCAGTCCGCGGCGCCGCGCCCGTAGAGGCGACCGTCGCGCTCGGTGAGCTCGAAGGGCGGGCTGGTCCACGCCGCGTCGTCGAGGGGTGGCTGGACGTCGTAGTGCGCGTAGAGCAGGACGGTCGGCGCGCCGTCGGGCCCGGGACGGTGGCCCAGGACGACCTGCGACCCGTCGGGCGTGACCTCCAGGCGCGTGTCGATCCCCTCCGCGCGGAACGCGTCGGCCACCCAGCGCGCGGCGCGCTCGCACTCGGCGCGGGGGTAGAGGCGCTCGTCGGCGACGGACGGGATGGCGACGAGCGTGCGCAGGTCGTCGAGCGCGCGCGGCAGGAGGCCCTGCACGGCGGCGCGCACCTCCTCGACGTGCCCGGCGGCGTCGGGTCGTGCTCCGGTGCTCGGCTGGCTCACGCGTCCTCCTCGGTCGTGGTTCCGGTGGTGGCGTCGGTACCCTCGCCGCCCTGCTCGGTGGTGCGGCCGGGGTCGAGGTCGAGCGAGTCCACGTACGCGTCGAACGCGGCGAGCTGGTCGGGGCAGTAGACCTCGATGACGAGCCGGTCGCCGGCGAGGCGGCGCTCGTCGAGCACGGAGGGCCGCAGGCCGGGGCCGGCGGCCCCGTTCGCCGCGCCGAGGTTCGCGGTCGCCTCGACGAGGGCGGCCGGGTCGGCGCAGAAGCCGCCGCCGTCGTCGCCGAGGACGTCGGCGATCGTCTCCTCGCTGAAGGCGGTGATCCCGATCGCGGCGAACTGCTCGTGCAGCTCGGCCGCCTTCTGCTCGGCCTCGCGCGCGTCGCGGTTGGACCGCACGTCGTCGAACACGATCAGCATGACGGCGCCGAGGGCGACGAGGAGCAGCGCGGCGGCGGTGTACGTGACCCACCGCTTCGACGAGACCGGCTCGGGCTCGTGCTCGGGGACGTGGGAGGGACGGGTCGTGGTCATGCCGCGTCGCCCTCCCCCGCCTCGTCCGCCGCCGCGAGCGCCGCGGCCTCGGGGTCCTTCCAGGACGGCTTGCGCAGCAGGTAGAAGAGCGCCGGGACGAGGATGCCGATGATCCCGAGGCCGCCACCGACGATCAGCACGTAGACGCCCACGTTCCCGCTGGAGAACTGCGCGGGCGGCACGAACCCGATGATCATCGCGGCCACCGAGGCGCAGAACCCGACGACGCACAGGAGCGTCAGCGCGGGCGCGCGGTAGCCGCGCGGGTGGTCGGGTGCCCGACGGCGCAGCCGCACCGCCGCGACGAACAGCAGCAGGTACATGACGAGGTACACCTGCGTCGTGATGACGGACAGGATCCAGTAGGCGCTCGAGACGTCGGGGATGAAGGCGTACAGGAGCGCGATGCCGGTCGTGATGACGCCCTGGGTGACGAGGATGTTCTGCTGCACGCCGTGCTTGTTGAGCCGCTGCAGGAACGGCGGCAGGTAGCCCTCCTCGCGCGCGACGGTGAGCAGTCCCTTGGACGGCCCGGCGAGCCACGTGAGCATGCCGCCGAGCGACGCCGCGATGAGCATGAGGCCGAGGATCGGCGTCAGCCAGCTCACGCCGAAGTTGGCGAAGAACGCGTCGAACGCCTGCATCACCCCGGCGGTCAGGCTGAGCTGGTCGGCGGGGATCACCCAGCTGATCGCGACGGCCGGGAGGATGAAGATCACGAGGACGAGCCCGATCGCGAGGAACATCGACCGCGGGAACTCCGTGGCCGGCCTGCGCAGGCTCGTCACGTGCACCGCGTTCATCTCCATGCCCGCGTACGACAGGAAGTTGTTGACGATGAGCACCAGCGACGCGAGCCCGGTCCAGGCCGGCAGCAGGTGCTGCGCGTCCATCGGCGCGGCCGACGGGTTGCCCTGGGCCAGGAAGACGATGCCGAGCACGACGAGGATCGCGGCCGGGACGAGCGTCCCGATGACGAGGCCCCAGCTCGACAGGCCCGCGACCGTCTTGGTGCCCTGGGAGGAGAGCCACACGCCCGTCCAGAAGAGCACGACGATGACGATGGCGACGTAGAGCCCGTTGCTCGCGAGGCTCGGGTTGATGACGTAGGCGAACGTGCTCGCGACGTACCCGAGCAGGCTCGGGTAGTAGAAGATCGTCATCGCGAACTGGCACCAGATCGCGAGGAACCCGAGCGGCTTCGACACGCCGTCCGCGACCCAGCGGTACACGCCGCCCGACCACCCCGACGCGAGCTCGGCAGACACGAGCGACGTCGGGAGCAGGAACACGAGCGCCGGGACCACGTAGAGGAACACGGCCGCGAGGCCGTAGACCGCCATGGTCGGCGCGGCGCGCAGGCTCGCGACCGACGACGTGATCATGAACGCGAGCGTGAGCCACGTGATGTAGTTCTTCGGTGTCCGTGCCGTGATCGCCGCGCGCACCTCAGCGTGCGTCGGCGCGCCCGTGGACGAGCCCATCCCCACCCCCGAAGCCGTGACCCCGCCAGGGCCGACCGGGACGGCGCGCGGACGGCGCGTCGTCGGAACACCGCGAACATATCGCCGCGACGCAGGTCGCGCCTGGGGAGTCGTCCGGGGCTCTGCCGGGGCGCGGACCGGGAGCCGCGCCGGCGCGGGGTCGGCGCCGGGCCTGCTCAGAGGTGGCGCGAGGGCGGCTCGGTGGCGGCTCGGACGCGGTGATACGTTCGCGAGGCGGCCCGTCCCGCGCAGCGCGAGGGCCGTGACGACACCACGGACGACCCTCAAGGAGCAGCGGTGAAGATCCTCGTGCCCGGCACCATCGCCCTCGACGTGCACGCGGGCCCGGACGACGAGGTCGTCGTGTACGACGCCGCGGCCCCGTTCCGCCCCGAGGACGCCGACGCCGCGGTGCTCGTGGTGTGGGGCAGCTCCGCGGAGAACCTCGGCGACGCCGCGACGCGGCTCCCGCGCCTGCGCTGGGTCCAGACGCTCGCCGCGGGCCCCGACGCCGTGCTCGCCGCCGGGTTCGGGCCGGACGTGACGATCACCTCGGGCCGGTCCCTGCACGACGGCCCCGTCGCCGAGCACGCGCTCGCGCTGGTCCTCGCCGTCGTGCGCCGGCTCGACGTGCTCGGAGCGGCTCAGCGCGAGCACCGGTGGGACACCGCGGTGAACCAGGCGCAGGCGGACCCGGCGACGGCCGCGCGCTACACGCTCGACGGCGCACGCGTGACCGTGTGGGGCTTCGGCTCGATCGCCGCCCGGCTCGCGCCGCTGCTCGCGGCGCTCGGCGCCGACGTGACGGGCGTCGCGAGCCGCCGCGGCGAGCGGCACGGCTTCCCCGTCGTGACCGACGACGACCTCCCCGACGTGCTCGCCTCGACCGACGTGCTCGTCTCGCTCCTGCCCGCCCTCGACACGACGCGGCACGCGTTCGACGCCGCGCGGATCGACCAGCTCCCCGACCACGCGGTCTTCGTCAACGTCGGCCGCGGCGCCACGGTCGACGAGGACGCGCTCGTCGCCGCGCTGCACGACGGGCGCCTCGGCGGCGCCGCGCTCGACGTCACCGGGTCCGAGCCCCTGCCCGCGGAGTCACCCCTGTGGGACGCGCCGCGCCTGGTCCTCACGCCGCACGTCGCGGGCAACCGGCCCGAGCGCGCGTCCGAGCTCGTCAACGCCAACCTCGACGCGCTCCGCGCGGGCCGCGAGCTCCGCAACGTCGTCCCCCGCTGAG
>VFQP010003861.1_pt1 | contig 14646 bp, 15 predicted proteins | sample 3512351 | NCBI WGS metagenome assembly VFQP01 (sample SAMN10412372, study PRJNA504923) | tailings metagenome | isolation source: Relicate 1 Philex TSF1 revegetated site | place: Philippines: Tuba, Benguet | collected 2017-08-29 | reverse complement strand
GCGCCCCGGCGGCGCGCCATCACCGCCGTCGTACGACCGCCGCCGCCGTTGCCGCTGCTGCTGCTGCTGCGAGGGCACCACCTCCCGCGCCGGCTCCTGCTGCCGCTCCTCCTCCTCCTCCTCGGCCCCCCGGCTCGGCGCGTGCCCCCAGTGCCGCCGCGGGTCGGCCGCCGCCAGCGCCGCCGCCGCGCCGCCCCACGCGCGCCGCGCCGCGCCCGCCGCCGCGCGCGACGCGCCGCGCGCCACCTCGACGGCGCCCGCCGGCGCCGCCGCGCCCACCGCGCGCGCCACGCGCTTCGCCCACCGCTCGACGGCAAACTCCGAGTTGTCGGCCTTGTCAAAGTCCACGGGCGCGTGGCTGCCCAGCCCCACGTAGACGGCCGTGCCGGCCACCAGGAACACGGCCGAGGGGAGGAAGAGGCTGAGCGACCAGTCGTGCGTCTGCTCAAACAGCCAACCAACAGCGGCGACTCCCACAATGCCCGGCAGCGAGCCCGCCACGTTGGTCAGCCCCAGCAGCGCGCTGGCGTAACGGGGGGACAAGTCGCCATGCGTGCAGTAGAGCCCCGCCAGCGAGAAGCTGGTGAGGCCCAGCGCCGCCGTGATGCAGGCAATGGTGGCGGCGCTGTCCTCGTGCGTGCAGGGCGCCTGCGACGCCAGCGCCAGGAAGAGCGTGGGCGCCAAAAAGCCCACCGACTGCGCCGTCTTGCGCACGGCGGCGACGGGTAGCCCTGCAGCGAGCGCGCGGTCGGCCAGCGTGCCGGCCGCCGCCGACGCCACCATGCCCGCGATGGGCGGCAGCAGCGCCGTCTGGGCGGCGTGCAGCAGGTCGACGCCCAGAGTCCAGGTGAAGTAGGTCGGCAGCCAGCTGAGCATGGTGTAGTGGCACCAGTTGTGCGCAAAGTGCGTGAAGCACAGCACCTGCACCGCCCGGCTGCGGAGAAAGGCGCGGTACGGGATGGAGGACTGCTGCTGCTGCTGCTGCTGCAGCTGCTGCTCGCCAGGCGCCTGCGCCAGGAGGGCGGCGCTGAGCGCCGAGGTGGGCAGCAGCGTGGCGGCCAGCTGCGGGTCCTTGGCCTTGACCTCGTCCAGGATGCCCTGGAAGAGCACCAGCCACAGCGCGCCCGCCGCGCCAAAGATGTAGAAGAGCGAGGGCCACCCGAAGGCCTGGATGATGGCCGGCGAGGCCAGCAGGCCCACGATGGAGCCCACGTGGAGGCCGCCGTAGGCGAACGAGACGGCCGACGCGCGCTGGCTGGCCGGCTGCGTGAGGGCAAGGGCGCACACACGCCGGCACACAGAGAGCACGCGCCTCGAGTCAGCTCTCTCGCGTGTGTGCACCATGGCGCTCTCGTGGCCTGCCTGCCTGCCTTCTCCCCGCTGCGGAGCTCACCACGGTGCGCGTGATCATGTCCATGATGGCCGAGGGTGCCGTCGCCTCGCCAACGCCCATGACGGCCCTGCACGCCACAAGTTCAAGGAGCGTGTGAGCGATCGCTGCGTGCTGGCTGCCCACGCAGAAGGGCCCCTGCCGTGCGTGCGCTGGGGGCCAAAGGGAGGCGGGGAGCCGGCGTGCCCCATGTCCACGCACCGCGTGGCGCACAGCGCCGTCATGTCGCCGGCGACCGCCGGGATGACCGCCGTCGCCGCTGACCAGAGCGCCAGGCCCCGCGGCAGCACGTAGGCGCCGCCCAGCTTGGTGGCGAGCCACCCGCCAGGCAGCTGCATGGCGAGGAAGCCGTAGAAAAAGGCCGACGCCACCAGGCCCGACACCGTGGGGGACCAGCCGTAGGTCAGCGCCATCGGGATGACGGCCACGGTGAAGTTGGTCTTGTCTGCGCAAGGCGCGGCAGCCGAGGTGTGCACATCCCCCCCACACGACTGAGTCGGCGTGGCTTGCATGTCGCGGCCACGCGACTCCCTCCCAGCCCCCCATCCCGCTGTGATGCCACGCTGCTCCCGCGTCAATTGCCACGCACGCCGCACGGTCGTGCGCCAGCAGCTTGCCTCTACCGTGCCTGCCCCTCACCCATGTTGCTCAGCATGAAGCCGCTCGAGCACGCGAGCACGACCTTGGTCCGCACGTCGAGCTGCTGCCACCATCCCGCCCAGTTGAGCGCTCCCGCAAAGGGGCCCGGCGCCGCGTCGCTGCTCTGCTGGGGCGCCTCCTGAGCAGCGCTGGGGGAGGAGCTCGTAGTAGGACGTGCCGCCGGCTCGAGCACGCTGGTGGTGCCGGACGTGGTTCGCCGCTGCGACCTGTAGGCCTGCAGCTGCACGCCTCGCCGCGCACGAGCTCCTGGCTGCGGGCTCCTGGTGATGGCCGCGATATACGCTGTGTGCAGCAGCATGTCCGGCGAGCTCCCTCGCTGGCAGGCCGCCGCAGCGCCTGCGCCGCCGCTCAGCCGTAGCTGGCACTGCATGCTGCTGGGCGCGACGCGCAATCCAAGCGGCCCGTGGGGGCGGAGCGCTCCGAGCCGAGAGCGGCCCCAACGAGCACCCCGCTGCGCCTGCGCCTGCGCCTCCACGCACGAGCTGGCGCCGGTGCCGATGCTGGTGTGCAGCAGGTGCTGCTGGGTGTGGTGGTGCCGCTCTGGGGGGCCGCTGTCAGACAGCACACCACCAGCGTGCTCGGACGGCCAAGCGAGCGAGCGATTGCGTACGAAGGGGTGGCGGTGCCGTGTGGGGGCTGGGGGTGAGTGACCAGTGTGCACGCTGTGCGGCGCCGTGCCCCTCCTGTGCTCCATGGGCGGGGGCGCCCGTTTCGGCCCACCACCGCGGAGAACGGGCCCGCGGCGGCAGCGCCTCGTCGCGCCTGCTGTGTCCTCGCAGGCGGGGGTGATCTGCTCCCTCCTGCCAGCAACAGCATCTGCCTGCTTACGCGCACTGGCCGCTTCTTGATCCACGCACGTGACGGACGTCGTCCCGTCTTGGCGCAGAGTGGTTTTTGCAGATCGGATGGCGTTGCCAGTGTCTCAGATTGCGAGTCCGGGCACTGCACAGGGACGTCCTCACGCGCTCCCTGGACGCTGCGGACGCACGGCGGGCCGGCACGATCCCACCAGCCGCTGCACGCAATGCCCGGGCGCCGTGTGTGCCGCCCGACACGCAGGGTTCCAATCGGACTCTTGGTCTTGCAGCTACAAAACGCAGACGTGCGACAGGTCCGCCCCAACTCTCCGCCTGCCACCCTCTTGAACCACAACGCCTCGCGTGCACCCGCTTTGCGCCCGGGCCGTCCATCGCCGCCACCGCACAGGTGCAGCACGGGCCCTCTTGGCCCGGCATGCGCACACAAGCAACGCGAGAGCCCGGCCAGCCGCGCCAACCCAAGCAACGCTCTCACAGCAGCAGCGGCTCACCGCATAGTCAACACAAACCCGGACGAGCAGCAAGCTTGCCCTACGCGGCCGCTCGGCGCGATAAAGAGCCCAGCGCCGACAATGCGCACAAGAGGCAGGCCGCGGCCCGAACCTGCTGCTCAACGACACCACGAGACCACCACGCCACGTCTGTGCAGGCGGCAGGCCCAAAACCAGGGTGCACCGCGTGCGGGGGGTTCAGGGAGAGCGCCCACAGGCCGCCCGACGCCCCCCCCTCCCACGCCCCGCCAGCCCCCTGAGCCAGCCTGGCCCGCGTCAACCCTCACCCAAACAACGCAAACCGCTCCCCAGGCGCAAGCAACCAACCGCCGCCTCCCGGCTCTCCCTCGACTGCCGTCGCAGGCCCACGGGCGCTGCTGCCAGCAGCACCACGCACCACACACGGCGCCGGCGCCGCCGGATTCCTGGCCGGACCTGCCGGGCCATACCACTCAACGCGCCCCGAGGTGCATCTCTCTCCTCGCTCTTGCTCTCAGCAGCCGTGCCGGCTGGGCAAATCAGCATACCCGCGGGCAGCGCCCCGCCGCCGCACAACCGCGAGCCCTGACGGCGATGATTAAAAGTCCCCAGTCATCAAGACAAGTCAACCCTCCCCCCACACAGCAACGAACACCTCGGGTGACGCCGCAAACGCGCCAGCAGCCCCTCCCTGCCCTGCCGCCCCACCAACCCACGCACCCAGCCGCGCCGCGCCAATCGCGCCCGCACCCGCGCCAGGCCCTCTCGCCGTCCGCACCACGCAGCACCCGCACTCGTGCAAAAAGTCATGTCGGCGCGCCGCCCCGGGACGCGGCCTCGCCTCTGCCTGCTTGCCTGCGCACTCCCACCCGTTTCCGTTGCTCGTCTACCAGGCACGCCGGCACAGCCACACACGCTCGCCAACCCCACGCCGTCTGCACTCGTCGGGGCAGCCCGCCTGCCGCGCCGGCACGCCGCTGCCGCTCCCAGGACCCAGGGGCGCCCAGCCGTATATCAACACGTCCGCCTGTGCAATGTCCGGACGTCCAACGCGCACCCACAGCCCACCCCCCCGGGCGGCCGCAGCCGCAGCAGCGCGCCTCGACGGGCCGCGGTGAGGCCCGCCCGCCAGGCCGCGCATCAGCGGCGCCTGGCCGGCCAGCAGCGGGTTCCTGCTCAGGCGGCGATGGGCTTGTCGCTGGGGAAGGCCAGCTTGGCCTTTTGCTTCTCGGTGGGCAGCTTGACGTTGGTGGCCAGGCCCAGCTTCTCCAGCGCCCAAATGATGCCCCACGTCACGTCCACCTGCGCGCCACGTGACCCCCCCACGTGCACGGGCTCTGGGTCAGCAGCGCAGAGGAGGATCGCGCGCCGATGGTGGTGCGAGGAGGGCTGGCGCGAGCGGGGGAGCAGCACCAGCAGCGGCGGCGCACCTGGTGGGGCTCCAGCCCGTGCCGCGCCGAGAACTCAAACGCGTGGTGGTTGTTGTGCCTGCGCAGCAGAAGAACACGCGAGCACCGCCGTTGCCGCCAGGCACGCCGCGTGCGCGCGCAGCCGACCCAAGGCTGAGCCCAGCGACCGATGCCACAGGCGGACCCCGAGGCGCGCACCAGCCCTCTCCCCAGGCCAGGATGCCGATGAGCCAGTTGTTGCGCGAGAGGTCGCCCGTGTTGTACGACTGGCTGCCCCACACGTGCGACACCGAGTTGACGGCCCACGTGATGTGGTACACCCACACCATGCGCAGCGCGCCGCCCCACACCTGCGCGCACACGCGAACCACGCGGCGCCCTCCTCTTCAATCCTCGCCTCAAAAAGAGCAAAAGCCGCACCAAAGGAGGGAGTGGAAGCAGCTAGCAGTGGGAGAGGCGCGCTGCGCACTGCTCACCATGGCGGGGAAGCCGCCAATGAGGTAGAGCACAGCGAACTGCGCCACCACGTGCCAGGCGTACGTGTCGCGCAGCATGCGGTAGTACCACTGCGCCTCCATGTCCGACGCGTTGTTGCGGTTGTACACGCGCTCAATCGTCGCCTGCGCGCCACCCACCATGGCCACCTCAGCGTCAGCGTCACGTGAGGACGCAGCTGCTTGGCCCCCGCGCGCGCGCGGTGCGGGCGAGAGGAGCAGGGCGCGTGGGGGGCGGACGGCGCACCTCGTTGTCGAGCAGCCAGCCCATGTGGCTCCACCAAAAGCCCTCGTACGGCGAGTGCGGGTCCAGCGGCGTGTCGGTGTGCAGGTGGTGGTAGCGGTGCGACGACACCCACTCGAGCGGGTCGCCCTGTGCCAACGCAGCGCAGTGCAGCGCAGTGCAGCACGCGGTGAGGGAGAGGGACGTGCGACGTGAGGGTCTTCACCGGTGACCCGCAGCGCAAGGACCGTCCCCAGCACCACGATTGCGCAGCGATCGGCGCGGGCAGCGCGGCGCAGCGGCTCTCCCGGTGCGCACCTGCACGGCCAGCACTCCGCAATAGGCCAGCACGTACTCGAGCCACTTTGGCGTCTGGAAGCTGCGGTGGCTGAGCTGCCGGTGGTAGGACAGCGTGATGCCCAGGCAGCCCGAAACAAAGTAGGTGCCCAGGAAGAGCCAGACCATGGGCCAGCTGAAGGTGAAGGGCGCCGCCAGCGCCAGCAGGTGCATGCCGCCCAGGAAGGCCGCGTACGCCAGGTCCGTCTTGTTCCAGTCGCGGCCGAAAAAGAGATTGCGCTTCTTGACGGCGTGCACGTCAGAGAGCACCACCTGCGTGCGCGAGGAGGGGGGGGGGCGGCGCGCCACGTCGCCAACTGTAAGTGTGTGCGCGTCAGCGGTGAGCGGGCGCCTTGGGGGGAGAGAGGGGAGAGGAGAGAGCGCAGCCGTGTCATTGCGGCTGCTGTGCGTACCTTGGTGCTGCCGGGCTCCTGCGCCTGCGCCTCCCGGCTGGGCTTGGGCACCACCTGCTTGATGTTGAGCGGCTGCGTCTGGTACAGCGCGTCGTACTGCTTGCTGTACGAGAGGCCCGCCAGCTGCGCCGCAATGTCCGCCGTGCTGGTGCTCGTCAGCGTCATGGCCTCTGCCGCCGCCCTGCGCAAGCACCACGGCCGCGTCGTGCGTCTTGACGGGCCAGCTCCGCCCCCCCCCCTTCTTCTCCGCCCCCCCCCCGAGCGCGTGAGAGCGCGTGAGAGCGCCGCTGAGTCGCGAGTGATCCCTGCGCCTGCAGCCTGCTCCAAGCGCTCTGCAGCTGCCTCCTCCGCAGCAAGAGACAGCAGGCAGAAGTGCTGCTGCCGCGGCCGGGCAGCCGCCGCCTGCCGCGCGCAAGGCGCCGGCGGCCCTGCTCATCAAGCTGCAGCAGCCTAGGGGAGGGCCCTCGCTGTGACTCAGGCTGCGCGAGAGGAGCTCCGTTGACGGCCAGAGGCCACGTCAGGGCCCCTGGGCGCTTTTGCGCTTGTGGTGGGGGCCACCTCCAAGCCGCCCAACGCTCGCTCGCGCCACCCCACGCCGGCGCACCTGGCCGAGGTGTTGCGATCCGCTCCGGAGCTGCCGCTGCTGCGCTCGGCCGCCGCGCGCGTGCAGACCGGCGAGGCGCCCTGGGTGCTGGGCGCCCAGGCGCGTGGAGGCCGCACGAGCACGCTCGGTGAGCACAGGGTGGGACGGTGAGTCGCCGCAGCCGCGCTCCTGCTGGGCGCCGCCGACGGAGCACGGTGCTGCTGGAGGCGCATCATGGAGCTCTGCATCCTGCCGCGGCGGATACTGCTGCTGCTGCTCGTGACGGTGGCCTCGCTCCGCCTGCTGCAATTGGTCCCTGCGTGCGGTGCGCCCTGCTGCCGAGCGCGCGGGTGCAATCCGCCGGAGAAGGAGCTCGTGAGAGCCTGTCCACCTGCAGCTGGTGCTCCGAGCGCTGCCCGCGTGCGGTGCCGCTGCCAAAAACTCAGAGGACGGCGGGGGGCCCGGAAGCGGCGCCTCGAACGCAGATGCTGCTGCGGGAACGACGGCACGCAGGATCGAGAGGCGGGAGCGTCGCAGATCGCACGCGGAGGCGCCACGCGCGAGTGCTCACACCGCAGGCCCGCGTTCGGGGCGAGCTCCATGGGAGCTCCAAGGTACCGCCGAAGCAGCGAGCAGCAGCACGGCGCTGGGTGGTATGCTGCGCTCCCGCGTGGCGCAGGCGCTGCTGTGCCGCCGCGCCTGCTGCAGCACCTGGAGCATTGTGCGCGGCACCGTGACCGGCGCGCGCGTGGCGGTGCTCCACCACTTGGCGGCACCAGCATCAGCTGCGCCTGCTCAACGGAGCCACCCTGCTCAACGGAGCCACCGGCGCACCATCATGACGGCCGCTGCAGCGGACGCCAGCGCGCAGAGTCCAGAGGGTCGCAGGCGGCTCATCTCCGGCGTGGTTTTCGATATGGACGGCACGGTCACGGTGCCGTGCATCGACTTTGCAGAGATGCGGTGAGAGCAGCTGATGAGCGGGCGACCCCTGGGCGCGTGCAGCGGTGGAGAGGTTCCAGAGCGCAGGCTCACCTGCTCACCTCGCGCGTGCAATCAATCCCACACAGGCGGCGGTGCGGCGTGCCGCAGCAGCGCGACATCCTGGACGCCATCAACGAGTTGCCGCCGGTGAGGTGGACCTGGTGATGAGCATGCCGCAACCACACGCGCGACGGCTCCACACCACTCGGTCGCCGCCTGTGTCGCAGGACAAGAAGGAGGCGGCGTACAAGGCGATCCAGGACATGGAGGACGAGGCGCTAGTCAACATGCAGCTCATGCCCGGCGCCAGGGAGCTCTGCCGCATGCTGGACCAGGCAGGTCGGTGCCTTTTTGGCGCTGCTACACGACCGGTGGGCGTGGGTGGCGCGCCGCTGAGCGCCTGCTGTGCCCCTTGCGAACGTGCAGGCATCCCGCGCGGGCTCATCACGCGCAACGTGCTCCGCTCGGTGGACCACTTCCACAACAGCCACCTGGTGCCCTCGGGCGTCCACCCCTTTGCGCCCGCCATCTCCCGGGAATGCAGCTTTGCCTACAAGCCCTCCCCCGAGGTGCGTGTGGGGTGGGGGGGCCAAGGCAAGCACGACCATCCCTGCCCTTGGGCGTTGATGCTCCCTGGTCCTGACGGGTCACTGCGTGGTTGGTGAGCCGGTCACGCAGGCGCTGCTGCACATCTGCGCCACGTGGGGCGTGCCGCCGTCGCAAGTCATCATGGTCGGCGACTCGGTCAAGGACGACGTGAGTTTGCTTTGCCTGGAGGGGGACCCTGGACTGACTTGGGTTTGCATGCGGAGGAGCTGAGCCTGGGCCTTTGCTTGCTGCGAGGCCCGCCTCCACCTCCACCCGCTGCAGGTGGTGTGTGGCAACCGTGCCGGCGCCTTGACCGTGCTGCTGGACCACAACGGCATGAACGGGTTCGCGCTCAACGCGGCGCGCCTGCTGGTGGGCGAGCAGAGCCCCGCCGTCATCGTCAGCAGCCTCAGCGAGCTGCAGGCCTTCCTGCGCGACAAGTGCGACCTGCGGCCGCCGCCCAAGCCGCACGCGGCGGTGGAGGCTGTTATGCGGCCATGAGGGTGGCTGGGCGTGACGATTCTTTTCAGCGTCGCTGCGGCATTCATATTGGCTTGCGAGGTGCAACGGGCACAGTGAGCGCGGCGCCGAGTTGCAGGCGACGGAGGGGGAGCAGGAGCAGGGGGAGGAGGCAATGTCTCAGGGGGAGCAGCTCAAGCAGGCAGCAGCCACAACGTCAGTGGTGGTTCATGGGGGCGTCCCAGCAGCGGCGTGCTGCACGTGTCTGCGTGGGCGGCAGCGTGACACATCACGCGGGGGCAAGTTCACGACACAGTCCGCTCTCCCGCTTCGTCGTCTTCTTAGCGAGCCTTAACCCTCTCTCAATGCATCAGACAGAACATGCAAAAGACGCGGCGGTGCTCGAGGGTCGGGGCGCTCCTCTCGCTCAGAGGTGCGTCCACTGGCGGCGCCCGCGCCAGAGCAGGTGCCGGCGGCGCTTGCCGCTCGTCGCGGTGCCGTTGCTGGTCCAGTTGGCTGTGCCGTTGCCGGTCCAGTTGGTCGTGCCGTTGCCGCTCGGGACGTAGGTGGGAGGAGGGGGGCGAGGCGAGGGGGGCCTGGGCGGAGGGGGCGACGCGGCCGGCGGGGGGTTCTTCTTGACGCCGTTGATGACCTGCGCTAGTGGCCGTCAAGGTGACACGGTGAGCGTCACGCTGCCGTGCGTGCTGTCCTGAGCAGAAGCCCGCGTCCACGCGCGAGCCGTACAAGTCACTCACGTCGCAGTCGATCTGCACACCCGTGGCGCAGCGGCGGATGACGCTCCCCCTGCGCAGCGTGCATGCACGGGTGTGCGTGCGGCTCAGCATTCGCCGCGGTTCCGCCAGGGGGCTCTGGTGGCACTCGGAAACTTTGGCGCCGTGGCCACTCACAGAGCCTGCTGCAGGGGCAGCAGTGTGGTGTTGAGGCGCGTGTCCTTGGCGCGGAGCTTGCACAGCGTGGTGGTGAGGTAGCCAAAGCATGAGCCCAGCTGCGCGACGGGGCAGGGCAGCAGTTGCAGGGCGCGGTGTGAGTGAGAACCTCACGACGGAGCGGGGGCCCGCTGACGCCCTGCTGGCTGGTGCTCACCTTGGGGTCGGCCATGGTGCGGGAGACGGCGTCGTAGCAGGCGTAGTCGCAGCAGCCCTCCTCCAGGCTGAGGTCGTCCAGGCAGCTGAAGAGCGGCGTGTTGAAGCCGGTGAGCTCGGCGCAGTCGACGGGCACGTTGTACTCGGCGTTGAGCTTGTCAATGGCCAGGGCCGGCTCGCTCAGCACGGGCGCCAGCGCCGAGATGACTGCGGAGATGAGCCCGTGCGTGGCGCGTGAGAGGTGTGTGCGGGGGGAGGATTGTGAATGCCCCCGGGTCGGCCACAACTGTGCAGCTGCGCACGGGTGCACACTGGAGCGCTCCTCGGACAACGCACCGTCAAAGCCAAACGGCTTGCGCGGGATGGTCACGTCCGACGTGCAGTTGATGGTGTCTGCGTGCGTGCGTGTGCACGCGTGTTGTTTGTGGGCCCCCCCTTGGGTCGCTTGCATCGTTGACTGCCGTGCGTCCCTCGAGGCGCTCACCGATGGCGGGGTACGCGTCGGCGTAGGACTGCAGCAGGCTGCGTCGCTGCAGCGTCGTCGTGGCCGTCGCGGTCGCCTGCGTGCGCGGAGCGCTTGGGACGCCGCTTGCTGGCGCCTCGGTGCACCGCGCTCACACGCCAGATACACCCCGTTGGCTCCCCCGCGCGCACACGCGCTGCTGACTCTCAGCCTGCGGCCACGGCGCCGATTGCCCCTCACCCGCGCCGAGGTGGCCACGCCGAGGACCAAGAGCAGCGCTAGGCACATCGGTGCGCGAGACGCCGCCATCTTGCCAAGGGATGATTGCTGGCACACACGAGCGCGAGAAAGAGAAGCTTCTCGCTAGGCAGAACGGAAGCGTGCTCTGCTCCTCGAGCAATCAATCCTGCTGGAGCTCTCGCTGTTGGCGCGAGCCCCCGCCGCACGGGTGTGCGGCATCCTCCCGTACCAACGGCAACAGTGGGAGAGGGGAGGAGAAGCGGAAAGAGGAAAGGGTGTGGAGAGGGAATTGTGAGTGTTGGGGGGCGGCGGGGGCGCGATCGCCCCGTCCGCGTTCCGCGCGCGCACACTGTCAGCCACCACGATCCACCAGCATCCCCAGCTTGCAGAGAAGCGTTCTGACGCCTGCTTGTCGCGCTGCTCTGCGCCTGGACTTTCCAGCGCCGCCCGCATGGGCGACGTGCACATGTCGCCACGCGCACATCGCCCCTGCAGACCTCCGCAGCAAGATGCTGTCCACCACCACGAGGCGTGCGGCATCGGCGTGCAGCTGCAGCTGCTCCTCCTCCTCTTCGTTCGCGCCAGTGGTGGTGGTCAGCCGGAGGCAGCTCGCGGGCGCTCCACTGCGGCAGCAAGGGGTGAGCGCGCGAACGCGTGGGGCGCTGCCGACGTCCCATCGCGGCGCTCTGCCCGCTCACCAGACGCTCCCTGTCGCGTGGGCGCAGGCTGCGGCGAGGAATGCAGGCTTGGGTGTGCAGGTCTGCCGCGCAGCGCCTCAGGCGGCCGCGGCGACGGCAGCAGCGGCGCCAGAGTCCCGCAAGCAGCAGGTGTGGGCACGCGTGGCGCGTCTCGCTGGGACGGGGAGCCCAGGCCCAGGCTCGAGCTCCACCGCTTTCCACGCCACACACTCGGCACGTCTGCAGGAGGACCCGTGGAGGCAGCTGGCCGAGAAGGAGGAGCGGGGAGAGGTGATCGAGGTGCAGGTCAAGCGGTTCAACAAAGGTGCGCGTGCACAGACAGCTTGCGCGGCCGCCGCACGCGCTGTGACGGTCCCAGGACCCGCCCTCGCAGACTTCTGCTCCTGCCGCGTGCTGGCTCCGTGCAGGCGGCTTGGTGGTCTCCGTGGGGCAGCTGGAAGGTGTGACTGAGAGGCTGCCTCTGTGGGAGCACGGGGGCCCGCGTGCGGGGGCGAGGATGATCGATCCAGCACCACCTGCCACGCCGCACGCCGCGCCCGCAGGCTTCTTGCCCTACAAGCAGCTGGCCAACAGCACCATCCGCAAGGGGCACCTGGGGGACCTGTCGTACCTGGTGGGCCAGAAGCTCAAGGCCCGCATCATGGCGGTGAGTTCGTGGCCCGCATCAGCAGCATGTCAGGCCTCTGATCACAGCGCTGGAGCGCCGCAGCAGTGCGCCTGCATGTTGGCACGGCCCCCCGTGTGGCTGGTGCTGCAGATGGACATGCAGGGCCCCAAGCGCGAGATCATCCTCAGCGAGAAAAAGGCGCAGCTCAGCCAGACGCTCCGGCGGCTAAAGGTGCGCCTCAAATCACGATGAGCGGCAGCGGTCTCGTTGGCAGTCAGGGAAGGCTCTCACCTGTGCACGCTGCGTCCGCACTCGCACGCCGTGCGCAGGTGGGCCAGGTGATGCGCGGCGTGGTGGTGGCGCTGGAGGAGTACGGGCTGTTTGTGGACCTGGTGGACGTGCCCGGCGTGTCGGGGCTGGTGCACAAGACGGAAATCAGCTGGGACCCCGTGGCGGACGTCTACGCCGTGCCCCTCCCACGCGGTGAGCGGCACGGGAGGGAGGCGTGTCAATGTGGGACGCAAGGCATGCCTGGCCAGCAGCACGCGGCGCGCGCGCGCGGGGGCCTGCTCCGCGCTGCGAGTAGTGGGCCTCGTGGACTCGCGTGCAGGCGGTCTCGTGCTCACGCCTGCTCTTGCCCCGCTCTCTCTTTGCCCCCACGCAGGCACGCCCGTGACGGTCAAGGTGCTGGACGTGGAGCCCAACCGGTGCCGCGTGGCGCTGTCCATCAAGCAGCTCACGCCCGACCCGCTCAAGCAGACGCTCGACACGGTGAGAGCTCTGCGTCAGCCAGGAACAGGAGCACCGCGTGAAGAGCCGTGCGCCCTTGGCGTGAGCCCCTCTTGCCTGCCCCTGCGTCGTTGCGCGCGCAGCTCTCGTGGGGGCCCACCGCCACCGTGTCGCCCGAGATGCAGCGGCTGGTGGACCGCCTGGAGGTGGACCCGCGGGTGGAGGGCGTGGTGGTGGGCCGCCAGGCCACCGACCCCCGCCACGTGTCCCAGGTGCGACGGCGGCGCGCGCTGCGTGCAGTGCTGGGCAGATGCTCCTCACTGACAGCCCCTCTCTACGATCGTGCCGCGCACGCAGGAGCTGCAAGTCTTTTTGACGCGCGCCGGGCCTGCCGGGCCGTCGGCGTCCCTGGGGTCCATGGACTCGCTGGACGGCGGCGCCCTGCCGGGCGACGGCTGCAGCCACGTGGTGGTGGCGCGCCTGGGGCCCGTGCTGCAGGAGCTGCAGCTCATCACCAAGGCGCTCACGCGCGACCAGGTCAAGGCGCTGCTCCAGTCCGTGGTCAAGGCCGGCGTCTGAGGGAGCCTGCCAGCGTGCTGCTCAGCTGCCATTTTGTGAATTTTATCGCGCGCTGCTCAGCGCCCGGACGTGCTTTTTCGGCGCCACTTGCTCGTGCAAGCCCTGGTGGTTTGGCTCTCATCAGCGTGCGAAGCTCTGCGGCGCCTCCCTCTCTTCTGCACGGTGCGAGCAGCGAAGCCAAGATGGTGGGTGCGGCAGCAGCAGCAGCTGAGGTGGTTCGCTCGGCGGTGGAGCGGACGCCGCTCCTTGTGGCTCTCACGCGTGCCGCCACGCCCCGCTTGCCGTCGCCCCCGCGCAGCCTCGCCAAATCACCGAGATCAAGGACTTCCTCCTGACGGGTGCGTCGCCGTCGCGGTGGCGCGGGATTCATGGGCGCCGCAGTACATGGGGGCTGCCGCTCCTCGCGATGAACGAGCCGTGTGCCGGGCTGGTGGTCTTGCGCCTCACCCGTCTCGTCCATGTGTCGCTTCTGGTGGCGCGCTCGCAGCTCGCCGGAAGGATGCTCGGTCCGTGAAGATCAAGAAGTCCTCGGGCGTGACCAAGTTCAAGGTGCGCTGCTCGCGCTACCTCTACACGCTCAGCGTCACCGACAGCGACAAGGCCGAGAAGCTCAAGCAGTCGCTGCCCCCAGGTGCGCCGGGGGGGCGCCGTGAGGGAGAGAAGGGGTGGAAAGGAGCCCAGCCACGGAAGCCGAGCAGCGCTGCAGGAGTGCAGGAGCTGCGGCTGCAGGATGGGGGAGACCATGCACATGCTGGGTCGGGGCAGCGGAGGCCTCCCGTCGACGGGGCCGCATGGACGACCTGCAGCAACCCGACCCATGGCACCCGCCGTCGTCCGTGCTCTCGTGCGTGCGCAGGCCTCCAGGTGGAGAACATCTGAGCGTGGGAGCTGCTGCTAAGTTCTTCTCCTGCTGGGCGTGGTGCTGGCGTGGCGTGGCGCGGTGCTCCTCCTGGCTTGCTGCCCGCGGCACCCCGCCAGTGCAACTCCTCAGCGGCGACGACGAGATGGGCTCGAGGAGGCGAGGGGCAGCAGCATCAGATGCAGCAAAATGCAGCAGCAACCTGGGGATGCAGGCAGCAGCGTCGGCGGGCGTGCTCTGCTGGTCATATGCATGCGGAAGGAGGAGCATCAGGGGCGGCAGCACCGCGTGCGGGGGGCGCAGCACGGCAACGCCAGGGCAGTGCGGCGCCAGCGTCATCGTGGGCAGTCGTGCAGCCACGCCGGGGGTGCATCACGGGATGCGCACCACAGCACCGCGCCAGGCGGTCCTCGTGCCCGCACAACGTCGTGCACACACACACGTCGCTCACGCTCAAAGGCAGCAGCGACCGGATGGATTGATGAAGATCGGCAAACTTTAACCGCAGCTGCCCCAAACAGGAGCCCAAAAGGGCACGCCG
>VFQP010003860.1_pt1 | contig 14654 bp, 15 predicted proteins | sample 3512351 | NCBI WGS metagenome assembly VFQP01 (sample SAMN10412372, study PRJNA504923) | tailings metagenome | isolation source: Relicate 1 Philex TSF1 revegetated site | place: Philippines: Tuba, Benguet | collected 2017-08-29 | reverse complement strand
GCAGGGCGACCTCACCTCTCACGTTTGCCGCCTTGCTCGCCCGGGCGCACGCGTCACCCGCGCGCAGATCAACTACTGGCAGAGCACAGGCTCTGGGCCCTTTGGCAACTGAGCTTTGTCTGACCCACCACCACCGTCTGTCGCTCTGACTTTGAAGTGCAACTGCCCCCCCCCCCCCCCGCCGAAAGGGCACGCGCAGGCGGAGCGCAATCCAGCAGCACGTAGCAGGACTCCAAGGACTGCAGTAGCGCAGATGTCGCTGCCATCCGGCTGCGGCTCGAGTCGAGCGCATGATGGCCATCATCAGGACGGACGGCCACAGCAGTGCGCGACGATGGCAGCCCACAGCAGCTGCGCCTAGAGCTAGCTGTCAAGAGCAGCTGCGAGGCATGGCGCCACCAGCGGCGGCGAGCGAACAAGGGGCGTCGTCTCGGTTCTTGCGGCTCGCCAAAAAGCTCTTCTCGCCCAGCAAGAAGAGCGACGCGAAGCAGCAGCAGGAGCAAGCCGCTGGAAAAGAGGCAGCTGCGGCGGCGGCCGATGGCAAGCAGGAGCAGCAAGGTGCGCTCTCTCCTGAGGTGGTGGTCAAAGTTTGACGGCGTCGTACATGTGGACCCGGCCACCAGAAAGAGGACCACATCGCGTTGCGCACGGCTTGCGCACGACTCATCGTCGATGCCCTGCGCTCGTCGTCGCCCTGCTCGCAGCCGTGCGGGAGAAGCAGCCGCCGCCGCTCGTCGCCCATGATGCATCGGCTGGTCCCTCCACGCCCATCAGCACAGCCGCGCAGCATCCCGCAGAGGGACGCTTCGCGCACACGCCACTGGCCCCCGCCCACTCAGCGGCCCCAGTAGACGCAGCAGCGCTGCCGCTCCCCAGTGGCCACGCGCGCAAGTCGGATGTGTCGGTGCCCCCGTGGCCGCGTGCCGGCGACCTGGCCGACGGCCCCAAGCGGGAAAAGTCCTTCCGCTCGCGCGTGAGCTTCTCTCTCGAGCCGCTGCCGCCCACGACCAGCAGCGGCCCGGGGTCCTTCACGTCGCGCGGCCCTTCGGGCAGCCCCACGCCCATCCTGCGGCGCGCGAGCGTGTCGGCGCCCTCGCCGCTAGCGCCAGCGCTCCCCACATCGCCCTCCACCACCAACGCGCCGTTGCCGTCCACTGCCGCGGCCCCTGCTCCCCCCCCTACGAGCCCCCCGCCCGCCAACAACAAGACGTACGTGCCCGTCAAGACGGGCGCCGCCGCCGCCGCCGCCGCCGCCGCCGCCGCGTTCCGCGTGGCAGAGCCCGGCAGCGCAGAGCAGGCCACGTCCGCGCCAGGCCGGAAGCAGCAAGGACCGCCGGCGCACGCCTTGGCACTGGGGCCGGAGCAGCCCCAGCGGCCCCCATGGCCAGCCCCGCCGCACGCGCCGCATGAGGGCGGCAGCGCAGGCGCGCTCGAGGGCGTGCGGGAGGAGCAGCAGGGCGAGGAAGCGGAATTGGAGGCAGAGGAGGCGGAGGAGGAGCAGGTGTGGGTGGAGGACCCCTTGGTGAGCGCGGCGGACGAGGTCAAGGCCCTGGTGGCCACCTGCGTGCTCCAACACACCTGGGCCACGGGAGTCCTCGACTTTATCGGTGAGTGAGCACGGGGCGACACCTGTAGGGGCACGCCACACACACAGCGGCCGCGCTGTGGCGACGCTCATGGTGGGCGGTGTGCGCGGCCGCGCGCAGGCGAGGTGCCGACGCTGCCGGCCGTGGCCCTGCACGCCGCGCTGGCGCCCTCATCTGCCGCCGTGGTGGTCGCCCGCTTCATGCCCAACTGGCCCATGATGGACGTCATGGGGCCCATCCCTCTGCCGGCGCCCGCCGCGCCCAGCAACGCCAACCAGCACCTGTCCACGCACGGTTCCTCGTACGACTCTGGTGAGCGGTGGTCGTTCCGCCTCTCGCACTGCGGCGCCCGAGCGCGCATCGGCTCACGCTGCCTGCCCTGACATGCGCCGCTCCCTCGGTGCGCAGACGACGAGGCGGCGGGCGCCAGCGGCACGTACGGGCGCAGCAGCTCGTCCACGCTGCGGCCCCAGCGCAGCCACAGCCGCGGCGTGCCGCACGGCTCCACGCTGGCGTCGCGCGCTCTGCGTCGCACCGCGACGTCGCTGAGCACGACCAGCCACCACGCGCACGGCCGCGGGCACAGCACGCCGGGCGGGGACGCGCCGCCGCACGCCGCTGGGGGCAAGGGCACGCTGCGCCGCGACTCGCACGAGCACCAGCACCACCCGGGCAGGCGCAGCAGCGGCGCCGGCACGTCAATGGCGCGCGGCAGCACGTCTGCCTCTGGAGCGTGGGGCGGGTCAGTGGACCACCACGCTCACGACGGCGGCGGCACGGCGCAGACCAGCGCCGACGGCTCCCGCGGCGGTCACGGCGGCGCCCCTCCTCCTGCGGCCGTGCTGCCCAGGGACCTGCGCCAGGGCACCCAGTCCCTGGCGGGCAGGGCCGAGGAGCCGCGACGGGCGGCGACGAACCTGGCGCTGCTCCGCAGCAGCTCCTTCTCACACGCCGGCGACGCGGCGGCGGGCGAGGCACGCGGCGCGGGCGGGCAGCAGCCCGGCGGCAACGCCGCCACCACCGCCGCAAGAGCGGCGGGGCAGGCGCGCGGCGGCCTCCAGACGCGCACGAGCCTCGACCCCAGCAGCAGCGGCGTGCAAGCGCACCCGGCGCGGCTCTTTGCCATGCTGGCCGAGTCCACGCGGCACCTGCGACTCGGCGCCAAGCAGCAGCAGCAGCAGCCGGGTGACGCGGCGGTCACCTCAACCGCGCACAGCTCCAAGCTGCTGGCGGGCGGGCACGAGGCGAGCACGAGCGCCGACGGAGGCTCCTCGTCGCTGCGCCGGCAGCGTTCGCGCGGCGGCAACAAGAACAAGCGCGCGGTGCTGGCCACGTCGTCGTTCGGGCCGCAGGTGGGCCCGGTGCTCTCGCACTCGCCAGACATCCCGCGCAAGGTGGTGCCGCGGCACCTGAGCTCGCGCGCCAGCGCGAGCGCCACCAACCTCCTCCGCGGCTCTGGGGCTGCGCCGCTGAGCGGCGTGGACAACGCTGGCGGCGATGCCGCCTCGAGGCTCAACCGCAAGGCCACGCACCACGGGCTAGCCTCCGAGGTGGACGGCAGCGATATCGACGTGGACGACTTGGGCGAGGGGCGCGCCGTAGGTTCGTGGCTCGGCGACGACGGCGACCTGGGCCTGGCAAACGACCTCGAGCTCCTCGACCGGCTGCTGTCCCGCCAGCAGCACAGTGCAGCGCTGGACCGCCGCAGCGCCTCGCCCGACGCGTCAGCGCGGCGCAGCAGGATGGTCATCCCCTTGACGGGCGCGCTGCCGGCAGGTGCCCCAGCAGACTTGCTGGGCCCCGTGCTGGCTGCGGCGGCGGGCCTGGTGGCGCCCTCCTCCCCCGGGAAAGCAGCAGGCGGGGCCGCGCCGCGCAGCAACACGCGCATCGCGCGGCTGCCTGGGGCGCTGGCCTGGCCGGTGCCTGCTCCCCTGGCGCTGGCCTCCTCCCCAGACGCCGCCGCGTCCGGCACCCACCTGCTGCCAGCGGCGCAGGCCGCCAGGGCGTACGAGCGCTCCTCTGTGGCGCTGCCCACCCACCGTCCGCCTGCCGCCGGGCACAGCGCGGCGCACGCCCGGGCGCCGGCAACGCAGCTGCTGCAGGGCCACGCCGGCAGGGCCGCGGGCGCCGCGACGCGCACGCTGGCGCGCACCTTTTCCAGCCCCAACCTCCGGGAGGCGTGGTCCATGTGGCTCAGCCCCACGCCGGCCGCGCCCGTCATCAGCACCCAGGCACCCCCCATCCCCCCGCTGTCCCTGCGCAACGTCAGCGAGGGGCTCCCGCCGCCGCTGCTGGCCCCCGTCAGCAGGCTAGGCAGCCTCACCGCCCCCGGCTTCCACATCACGGCTCTGGCGGCCGCCGCCGCCGCCGCCGCCGCCGCGCTGCAGCGCCAGTCCACCGCCGAGCCGTCAGGCAGCCTGGCCACGCGCCCCAGCGAGCACAGCGCCGCCATGCAGCGCATGCCCACGCGCGACATTGCGCCCGGGATTAGCCGCGTCGAGTCGTTGCGCACCTCGCACTCGCACCTGCTGCTCTCCCACATGTCCAGCTACCTGACGGGAGGCTCCCACGCCGGCGCCAACCGCACGTCGGCGGGGCAGCTGCACGCTGGCGGCGCGATGGCGGGCGCGCAGCTGCCGCAGTCCCCGGGGGGCGCCGTGTGGCCGCTGCCCTCGCCCGCCGCCATGGGGCTGGCTGGCTTCCGCCTGGGGCCCGTGGGAGGCGCGGGCCTCCCCACGACGGCCGAGGACGTGCCGTGGACCGCCAGCAGCGCTGGCCACGGCAGCAACGGCGACGAAGCGCAGCAGCAGCAGCAGGGCGCCAGGGCCAGGCCAGCGGCGGCGGGCGGCGGGCGGCGCGCCGCCGAGAAGCTGCTGTCGCAGGTGCTTGCGGTGACTGGGGGAGCGCACGGCCCGCATCTGACTTGCCAGGTTGGGCGGTGCATGGTCCAGCCTTCCACAATGGTTCCCATCCCTCTCTTTCCTGGTTTTGCTTCCGCAGGTGCTGCCCAGCGCGCACAGCACGCTGCTCTCGTGGCTGCAGCACGGCCCTGGCGCCGGCGGCGCGGAGCAAGACCTCCTGTTTGCCAGCGCGGCCGCCGCTGGGCTGCGCCGCAGCCAGTCCTGCGGCCACCTGGGGCAGCAAACGCTCGCTGAGGGCTTTTGGGGCGCGTCGGCGGACGACGGGTGCACGGGCGAACTCGTCGCCGCCGGGGGGGTCGCGCCGTCCATGCCGCTGCCCACCAGCCCAGGGCGCCACGTGGCGCACGCGCGGGCGCGGCGCGGCTCCGCCACGCCCCGGCTCGGCGCGCCGCCGCCGTCGGCAGCGGCAGCCCCCGCATCTGGCACGTTGGCGAGCGTCAGCCTCATGCCCGAGCCCGCACCAGGCCTCCCGACGGCCTACGGGTGGCTTCAGCCGCTCTTCTACAACGCAGCGGCCTCCGCGCTGCTGCGCATGCACGCGAGCGGGTCGTGCACGGCGGTGCTGCAGGCGCTGCTGGCCTCCAACCCCTCGCTGATGCTGGTGCTGGAGGAGCTGGAGCCCGCGGCGCATCAGGGGCAGGGCGGCACGCTGACGCACTTTGCGCCCGCCGCGCCGCTCGTGCTGCTGCAGCAGCAGCAGGTGGCCCTGCAGCAGCAGACCCTGCAGCAACTGCAGCAGCAGCAGCAGCAGCAGCAGCAGCAGCAGCAGCAGCAGCAGCAGCAGCAGGCCACGCAGCAGGGCCTCACGCGCAGGTCGCGGGACCTGCCCAGCCGCCTGTCCGCCAGCGCGGGAGGCAGGACGGGCGGGCAAGGCACCAAGTCGACGCGCCTCAGGCAGAGCAGCGGCACGGGCCCTGCGGCCTGGATGCAGCAGGCTCCGCCGCCGGCCCTGCGCCCCCAGCAGCAGCGACAGCAGCAGGGCGCGGCGCACGGCGCCAGCTCAGCGAGCCTGGCCGTGATGGCGCAGACGTCGGGCTGGCTGCAGGTGCGACTGGGTGCGGCTGGGTGCCTTCATGTTGGAACCACACCACCTCGCCTCTGAGATCACAGTGCCAACGGGTGCTTTTGAGCCTCATCATTGTGTGCATCGCGCAGGTCCAGTTCATGGCCATCAACCTGGCGCTCACAGAGTGGGAGAGGGAGCCCGTGCTCTTCGTCCACTTCAAGCCCGCCACGCTCTCCGTGCCGCACGCGCCGCCGCCGCCGCCAGGCGCGCCCCCGCACCCCGCCAGCGCCGCCCAAGCCGTCAGCAGCGCCGCCACCTCGGCACGCCTTGCCGCGCCCGAGTCCGCACAGTTCGTGCACTCCCTGCCGCTGCACCCGCGGCAGGGCAGCGGCGCCGCCGCAAGCACAGGCGCCCCTGCGGCCACGCCGTGCCTCACCTCAGCGGCACGAACCAGCGGCACCGCAGCCAGTCCTGCGGGAGGGGAGGGCATGGCGGCAGGCGCGGCGCCGTCTACCAGCGCTGCTGCCGCACTGGTTTCGTCTCAGCAGTGGCTTGCCACGGCGTGGTCGGTCAACGCGGCCGTGGCGGCGGGCGACAGTGGTGGCGGGGGGCCCGGCGTCAGCGGCGACGGCACCGGCCCTCCCACGACCAGCTTCCTCTTCCACGCCGCCGGCGGGCCGCCGCAGGCGCAGTCAGCGGCGCCTGCGCTGGTGCCCTCGGCGAGCGGCACCACCGCTGCGACCGCGCGGCGCTCGGCGTCCATGGAGCGCACCTCGCTGCTGCGCAACTCGTCGCCCTCCACCACCTGGTCGCCCACGGGGCCGCCCGCGCGAGCAGCTGGTGGCGGCGTCGCTGCGATAGCGCACGCGTCTGAGGCTGCCGGCGCGTCCGCGGCGCTGTCCCTGCACCTCAACCTCACCTTCAGCGTGCTGTCGCGGATGCCGTGCATCGTCACCGTGCTCACGCTCGACGGCCGCGTCGTGTTCCAGAACGGGCGCTCGGTGGAGTTTTGCGGGCTGATCTACAACCGGGCGCGGCAGCTGAGTCGCCCGCTCACGCACCCGGCGCACACGCTCAAGCGCATCTTCGCACTGGACCCCTCGTCCCTCGAGCGCCTCGTGCGCACCGCGGTGCACGACAAGCAGGTGAGTGACTTGTGCTGCTGACTGGTGCGCGCCAGGTGCGTTCGCTCGCGCTGCACCCACCTCAGCCTGCCTCGCCTCGCCGCTCGCGTGCCACCGCCGCGCAGCCGTGGTCCGGCCTCGTGCGCGTCCCCATCGCCGTTGATCTCACGGAGGACTACGTGATGCTCGACGCGCCGCCGCACACCACGTGGACCGCCGAGGCCGGCGCCCAACCGACCCCCGCCGCAGAGCCCAGCGCGCCCATCCCGCCCGCTGAGAGCAGCGACGGCACCACCACGGCCCCTCCCCCCAAGCCGCCGCTGGGCCCACCCGCGCCCGCGCCCAAGCAGCAGCAGCAGGACGGCGTCGCGCGCGCAGACGCGGTGCCCTCGGCTCCCTCCGCAGGCGGCTCGCCCTTGCCCGTGGCGCGCGCCAACAGCGGCGCCAAGCTGAGCCAGGCGCTCGTGTCCGTGGCGGCAGCGCGGCGCAGCAGCGGCGCCGGCACCACCACGCCGTTCCCGCCCGCCCGCGCCTCGAGCGGGACGCCCGCCGTCGTGTGGTACGCCAGCTCGCGCGACTTTGAGGCCCCGCAAGCTTACCCCGCGCCCGCAGACGCCGCTGGCTCCCCCTCGGCCTTGCCCACGCACAAGGCGCCGTTGTGGGTGGGCAACGCCGCGTTCAGCCGCGAGGGCAGCTCGCTCCTCGCGCCGGTGGCCAACCAGGGCAGCTCGGGGCTGACGGGCAGCAGCGGCGGCACGGGCGCGGCGGCGACGACAGGTGCACCGGCGCGGGGCTCCGAGCTCATGGCCACCAGCGGCTCTGCCTCCTCCTGGGCGCAGCACATCCTGGACCCCAGGTTGGAGATGATGATGCGCTCCGTCGCCGACACGCGCGAGGGCGGCGCGCAGCCGGCGGCGGCCAAGGGCGGCGAGGAGGAGGAGGCCGGCGCGGCGGCGCGCCCTGCCGCCTCGACGCCAGTCGAGCACGGCGCGCTGGCTGCTCTGCGCGGCAAGGCCGCCGCCAGCGGCGGCACCGTCGCGCGCGCGCTGGACTTTGGCGGCGGCCAAGGGCCCGCTGGCGGCGCCGCCGCGCCGCACGCCGCGCTGCCCGCGCACGCGGGGCCCACGAGCAACCAGTCCCTTGGCATGCGGAGCAGCGTGGACGACCAGGTGCCGGAGCTGCCGGGCCACTTCCACCGCAAGAGCACGCTGCTGCACGGCGTGCCAGACCTCACCGCCGGGGGCCCTGCCCCGAGCAGCAACGTGGCGTACGCCTCGGCGCTCTACCAGCAGCTCGCACCCAGCCCGCAGGCCCCCGCGCACCGTGCCAGCACCGGCGACTCTGGCACTTGGTCGGGCGCCACCACGGGCAGCCTCCCAGCCGGTGGGGACGGAGCGGAACACCGGGCGTCGACGGGCGGCGGGGCCAGGCCAGGGGTGGTGGCGGGGTGGGCCACCGCGTCTGGCGAGTCGCACGGGTGGACGGCGACGCCCCGCCAGGCCAGCAGCAGCGCGGGCGTGGCGGGCGAACGCGGCGGCGGCGCCTGGCCCCGCTACAGCATCGACAGCACTTCCTCGCGGCCCCACTCGACGCACGCGCAACCTGGCCAGGCCGCGCCGGGCGCGGGCCTGCTGGACACGGCGCCCGCCGGCGTGCAGGGCCAGGCCGAGAGCGGCGCCTTCCTGCTCGACCCCGAGGGCCGGCCTGGGGGCGCGAGGAGCGCGCTGCCCCGCTGGGCGGTGGCGGCGGCGGCACAAGAGGCGAGCTCGCACCGCAGACCGTACAGCATCGACCTGGGCGCGCGGCAGCAGAGCCGCACGTCGCTCGGCGCCTTCCCGCCGCCAGCGCAGCGCGCCAGCGCCGGGCGCCGCTCGTGCTCCATTGGCCCGGGCGAGCAACCCGGCAGCGATCTGGCGGGCGCGAGCCTGGGCGGCGGCAGCGGGCAGGGCAGTTGGGGCGTGGCGCTGGGCGAGCCGCAGCCGAGCGGCAGCGCCACCGTGTCGAGCCCTCTACCCAAGCTGGGCTTCCCCCTGCAGCGCACGACCAGCATGGCGAGGCGCGAGCGTGTGCTGCAGCACGTGGCGGCAAAGGCGGCCAATCTGTCGGACGCGCTCATCGAGGTCGAGTCCTCGCTGGGGGGCACGGCGCGAGCCATGAAGCTGGCGCGCGCCAACATGCACAGCCTCAACGGCGCGGCGGCGGCGTACGGCGGCGGCGCGGCCGCGGCGGCGCCCGGCTCCGACGTGGCCGTGGCGGGCGGTGCGGCGGTCGTCGACCAGATGCGCCCTCCCTCCCTGCGGGGCTCCACGCCGGGCATCCTCAGCGCGGGTGAGCAGTTTCTCCCGGGATGGTTGCACGTGAGTGAGACGATGCCCGCGAACGAGCACTGAGGAGCGAATGAGGCTCTGTGGCCCGGTTGCAGGCGTGAGGCCACGCTCGCTGGATGCGGGCCCGGGCGGCGCAGCCGTCGTTAGCGCGGCGGCGGGCAAGCCGCACACCATCACCGCGGGCCCCGGCCTCTGCGCGTTCGTCAACACCATCAACCAGCAGCAGCGCGTCATGCTCAACCCCGACCTCTCCTCCTCCGCCGGGAACATACCGGGCGGCAGGCGGCAGCACGCCGGGCCGCTGCCCCCTTTGAGCGGCGCGGGGGCCAACAGCTCGCCGCCGGGGACGGCCTCGTCCGTGCGCGCCGGGTCGCAGTCCAACCTCGCCGCACGCAGCGAGACGCAGCTGAGCCGCCTCTCCCTGCGCACGCTGCTGGTGGACGGGTCCGCCTCCGCCGCGGCCAACGGGGAGCCCGGCGCCGTCTCCCGCGAGCCCAGCTCGACGGCAGGCCTGCCGCCCCACCCGCAGCCGCGCATCGGCAGCGTGGGCGCCTTCAGCCGCATGGCCGCCACCACCAACGGCAGCGCCAGCGGCGGCGCGGCGGCGGGCGCACGCGGCGCAAGCTCCTCTGGTGCCGTCGTCAACGACGCCGCGCGCGTGCTGTCCGGCGGTGGCGTGGGCGCGGCGGCTGCGGTGGGCGCAGGCGGCGGCACGCTGGTCGCGACCACCACCAGCTCCCTGGTGCAGGACACGGCGGTGATGCAGGAGGCGGGGATGGTGCTGGGCGGCGGCGCGGGCTCCGAGGGGGCCACTCAGGTAAGCGAGTCGTCGGCCCGTAAGTGATGCTGCGCACTGATGGTGAAGAGCGCGGACCGAGCTCGGGCTGCGTCTGCATCGCGCGCGCAGGCCACGCTCGACTCGCTGCACCGCCTCACCTCGCATTTTTTGGAGGACCTGGAGCCCGACGCCGAGCGCGCCACCGCCAGCGCAGGCCCGCACGACGAGGCGATGCTGTTCGACGACGGGGGCGAGCGCGCTGCTGCTGCGCACGCCGAGGAGGAGCAGCGCAATGCAGAGGAGGGCGCGCTGGCGGCATTCGGGGACGACGAGGCAGAGCTCCTGCAGGACGTCCCATCTGCGGACGCGGCGCAGCTCACGCAGCGCGCGGACGAGCCCTTGGAGGACGGCACCTTCCAGTGGTGCGCGCTCCCTACGACGCGCCTGCTTCCTGCTTCAGGAGCAAGCCTTGCGAGCCGCGAGGCAGACGCGGTGCACCTCGAATACCTTCTGTTGCGCAGGCACGAGGTGGAGGCGCACTGCATGGCGAGTCCGCTGGGTGGCCCCGAGCTGCTGGTGCTGGTGCAGTACGACGTGACGCGCTACGTAGCGGCTGAGCTGGAGGGCTCCTCGACGCGTGCGTCCAACAGGTGTGCGCCTCCAACCTCCCCCCCGCCTGCACCGCAAGGTCAACTTGCGGCTCTCCTCTCTTTCCCCCCCCGGCCGTAGGTGCTGGACACTGAGCACCGTCTGCTCGAGGAGATCTTCCCTCGGCACGTGCTCGAAGCCATGGCTACCAAGGCGATCACGCCAGCGGCGCAGCCACCCTCCGGCCCGCTGCCCTTCCTGGCGCCCGGCTCCCCAAACGCGGCCGCAGCTTTGAGCAGGCCGCCCTCGCCCGGCGTGGGCGCAAGCCCCGCGCGCCCGCTGCCTGGCACGTCGTCAGGCAGCCCGCCAGGTTCCGTCTACGCCGCCACGGCGCCCGACTCGGCGCTGCTGGTGGTAGGGAGCACCGCAGGGGAGGACGGCGACGCGGCGCCGTCACCCCAGCCTCAGGGCGTCAGCAGCGGCATCGCCAGCCTCTCCACGGGCCGCCTGCTGCCGCGCGGTGCCAACCCCGGCACGCTGCAGCGCGCGGCGCTGGGCAGCGCGGACTGGGCCACGGCCGTCGAGCGTGCCGCCGGCTCCCCGCAGCAGCAGCAGCAGAGCAGCCCGGTCTATGCGCCGCAGCGGGCGCTGCCACCCTCCTCCGCGCGGCGCAGCATCCACCTGCCAGCCTCGCCATACCTCAGTGCTGCGGCGGGCGCGCCGTCCCCGTCGGCGGCGTCGGGGGGGCCACTGGCGCACCGCATGTCCATGGGGGGGCTGCCCAACAGCGCCAGCCGCAACCCGGCCAGCCCCGGCGCCGCGATGGGGGCGGGCGTGGCGGCGGCGGCGGCCGGCGCGGGGCTGTCCCACTCCTTGGCGCGCCACCACCCCTGCGTCAGCATCCTCTTTGGTGCGTTGCCGCCCCGCATTGATCAGTTCCACGATTCAGCTGGTGTGCTCTGAGCCATAGCAGTTGCCTGCAGCGACCGACATGATTGCGACGATGGATCCACACGCGCGCGCCCGCGCAGCCGACATCAAGTCCTTCACGTCCATGTGCAACGGGACCAACCCGGCCCTCGTCATGGTCTTTTTGAACGAGCTGTTCACGCTGTTCGATGAATTGGTGGAGAAGCATTCGGTCTACAAGGTGGAGACCATTGGTACGTGGCAGCAGGCACTGGGACAAACGGGTGCCTCCGCACGTGCACAGAGGGGTGCTGCCCACACACCCTGGCTCCCAACAACCGCCGTGCCACTATTTTGCCATGCCGTGCGCGCAGGCGACTGCTACATGGTGGCCGGCGGGCTGACGCGCCGCGACGCCGACGGCGTCAACACGGTCACCACGCAGGAGGACCCTGAGCACGCCAACAAGGTGCGCTGCTGCGTGCTCCTGCCCGCCTGACGAGGTCTCAAGCGGTGCGCTTCACCTGGCCGCCAACCATGTTCCTCGCCCGTCCCGGCCCCCCGCACACACAGGTGCTGGCGTTTGCCCAGGACATGCTGCGCGTGGCGTCGGGCGTGCCCATGCCCACGGGCGAGCCGGTGCAGCTGCGCGTGGGCATCCACAGCGGCCCCTGCATGAGCGGCGTGGTGGGGCGCAAGATGCCGCGCTTCTGCCTCTTTGGGTGAGCAAGCGAAGAGGGGCGCGGGCGCGCGCAAGCACTGGCACGCGTCTGTTGGCTGTGCCAGCAGGCATGAGCTGTCCTCATTGACGTGCTGCGCTGCGTTGTCCCGCCCTGCGCGCAGGGACACGGTCAACACGGCGTCTCGCATGGAGAGCACGGGTCAGCCCTCCTGCATCCACGTGAGCGAGTCCACGTGGAGGTGCCTGGGCCGCGAGCACCGGGAGCACCCCAGCTGGAAGGCCACGGGCGGGGTGGAGGCCAAGGGCAAGGGGCAGCTGCTCACGTACCTGTGGAGCTCGCCGCAGGCGTCCGCAGCAGGGGCCGAGTGAGGGAGCGGAGCGATTTCAGCGCACGTCTGTGGGGCTCACGCGTGTGAGAGAGAGAGCGGCGTGGGAAAGGTTGGTTCGCGGGCGGTTCCTAGGCACACCGCCACCAGTCACGAGCGTCAGGCACCTGATTACGTATTCTGTTCCAGACGGCGCCTCCAAAAGTACTGTGGAATGGAACCCTGTGTGTGTGTGTGTGTGTGTGCATTCACGCTTTGGGACCCTCAGCAGCTGCCCTTGGATTGGCAATCACGACCTGCGTGACATTGGGAATTCCTGCTTCAGCTTTGCTTCAACCCAACTCTCAAGGTCTCGATCAATCGTTAACTCCCCGCACCCCGCCTGATGCTCCTTGCCTGCCTGAGAGCGCTCTGCCAGTGCCGCACTGCCAGCAACGACTTTTGTATCGGATTCTACGGGGTGGGGGTGAGTTGTGGGGGTGGTTTCGGGGGACGAATATGCAATCGCGCTTGAGCGACGCCAGGGTTCGGTGCCCCGCCGCGCTCTGCAGGAACGCGCTGCGGCGGCCAGCAGGAGCAGGGCTGGAGCAGTGCAGGATGGTCAGTGATCAATCGAGGAGACCTGGCCCCGCCCTCTCACCATCGTGCACCCTCATGCAGGGTGGCCCTCACCCTGGAGCCGGGCCGCGCAGGAGTGGGTGATTGCGGCGGCGGTGGATTGAGGATGCAGCAGGTGGCGAGCACGAGCTCCGGGCGAGGCGCAGCACCATCCTCGGCCCCATCAGCGGCAAGTCAGCGCAGCAAGCGCTGCAGTAGCGCCACCAGCACCAGCAGCAACAGCAGCAGCAGCATGCTGATGCTCAGCCACTCACGCAAGCTGGCCGCCGCGTTCCCTCGCGTGGCGCCGTTCACCGCGATGCGCTCGTCCGCACCACACGCAGCTCCAGCAGCGAGCAGCGCGATGCGCAGCGCAGCGCAGCGGCGAGGAGCGTCGCTGCTGGCCTCCTCCTCCAATGGCAGCACCGCCACGCTCACTCAGCAGCAATCGGCCTCCGAGGACCAAGCTGCAGCGCCATCGGCCAGCTCGCCGCAGGGCCAGGCCGTGGCGCAGCGCAAGCGGGTGCTCAGCGGCGTGCAGCCGACCGGCAAGCTCCACCTGGGCAACTACCTGGGCGCCATCAAGAACTGGGTGGGCCTGCAGGAGACCTACGGTGCGTCGCTGGGGCGCGCCTGCGGCCCGTGGAGGCCAGCACGCATCCCTGCCATATCTGCTCCTCCAAATCTGCGCGCTGCACAACGCAGACACGTTCTTCTGCGTGGTGGATCTCCACGCCATCACGGTGCCGCACAGCCCGGCCGAGCTCAAGGCCAGCACGCGCGCCATGGCCGCCACCTACATCGCGGCGGGCATCGACCCGCAGCGCTCCACCGTGTTCGTGCAGTCGCACGTGCCGGCGCACGCCGAGCTGCAGTGGCTGCTCAACTGCGTCACGCCGCTGGGCTGGCTCAACCGCATGATCCAGTTCAAGGAACAGTCGCGCAAGCAGGTGTGCGTGCATCAGCGCAGCAGCGTTCGCGCTGGCAGTGAGGACGGAGAGCCAGGCATCCTTGGTGGGCAGCGACTGGTGCTTTCCACCTTTCCGCCGGCGCTCCTCGCTGGCCATGGATGGTGCGCAGGGCGAGGACGTCAACGCTGGGCTGCTCACCTACCCCGTCCTCATGGCCGCCGACATTTTGCTCTACCAGGTCCGTGGCTCCTCCGCCACACAACCTTCGAGCCAGCAGCGCGTGCACACTGTAGTGGGCGCCGGGCTGACCTGCCGAGCGTGCCGTGCGTCCCGCTGATCATCCCCTCCCCTCCTCAGGCGGACCTGGTGCCGGTGGGTGAGGACCAGAAGCAGCACCTGGAGCTCACGCGCGACATTGCCGAGCGCGTCAACAACACGTTCGGCGGCAAGGGCTGGAAGAAGCGCGGCGGCAGGGGCGGCCGCGTGTTCCGCATCCCCGAGCCCTTCATCCCACCGGCCGGCGCCCGCGTCATGTCTTTGCAGGTGGGCGCGCCGCCGCGTGGTTCTCTTTGGAGGCGGGAGAGAGAGAGAGAGCAAGAGAGGCCGCTTGCACTGAGCGAACGGCCTCGCATGAGAAGCGTGTGCACCCGCGTAGCAGCTGCCGAGCCAAAGGGAGGGGGGACGGGTGGCCGAACGGCGGGCCACGGGGACGCTGGCAGCGGCGGCAGGGCGGCGACGACGACGCTCACCTGCTGCTGACGCGCTGCGGCTGTCCACCCGTGCCACCCGTGTGCACCACAGGACGGCACGGCCAAGATGAGCAAGTCTGCTGAGAACGACCTCAGCCGCGTCAACCTCACCGACACGCCCGACATGATTGCCAACAAGGTGGAGAAACC
>VFQP010003859.1_pt1 | contig 14660 bp, 18 predicted proteins | sample 3512351 | NCBI WGS metagenome assembly VFQP01 (sample SAMN10412372, study PRJNA504923) | tailings metagenome | isolation source: Relicate 1 Philex TSF1 revegetated site | place: Philippines: Tuba, Benguet | collected 2017-08-29 | reverse complement strand
CAAGCTCAACGAGCAGCAGCAAATGATCAAGCTCTTCCAGCGCATGATGCAGGTGAGCGCCACGCGATTGCTCCACCTTGCACTCGATGCCCCGCCCGAGCAGCTGCCACGCACCCACGCACCCATCCATCCACTGTCGCTCCTCGTCCCACCCCGCCCTCCCTCGCGCCCCCGCTCCCGCCCTCCCCCTCGCGCCGCCCTCGCCTGCCGCGCAGAACCAGCTCGAGTTCCCGCCCGAGCAGGCGGGCGCGCTGTCGCCCGAGTGCCTCGACCTGCTCAGCCGCATGCTGCGCACCAACCCCGCCGAGCGCTTCACCATGGGCGACATCCAGCGCCACGTGTGGTTCACCACGGCGCTGCCCGAGGGCGCCGGCCTCATGAACGACCTCTTCCTTGCCGAGGAGGCCGTCTCGCTCTCCACGCAGAGCCAGTCGCAGATCGAGCAGCTCGTGGCGCTGGCCTCGCGGCTCGACGACATGCCGCCCACGCGCGTGCAGCTGCCCTCGGCGGCGGCGCGGATGGCGGCCGGCGCGCCGCCGCTGCCGCCGCAGGGCGTCGCGCGGCCGGGCGCGCCGCCGCAGCAGACGCACTCGGCGGGCGGGCCGCTGGGGCACCACCTGGGGCATCCGGGCGGCACGCAGGTGCCGGTGGGGACGACGTCCGCCGGCATGGTGCCGGTGCAGGGCGTGGGGCTGGGGCTGGGCGGCGGGCCGCTGCAGCAGCGCGGGTCGGTCAACATGGTGGGCGGCAGCCCTGCCCCGTACCACGGCGGCGCGGGGCCGGCGTACAGCGACGGCATGCACCCGCAGCAGCAGCAGCAGCAGCAGCCGCAGTACAGCGGCGGCGGCGTGTCGCAGCAGGGGCCGTACAGCGACGGCGCCGTTGCGCAGCAGCAGCCCGTCCTGTTTGGCCACGCCGGGGGGCAGCAGCAGCAGCAGCAGCAGCAGCAGCTGGGCAGGGCGGGGCTGGGCGCCGGCGGCGTCAGCTCGGTGCTCGGCATGATCCCGGACCTCGACGCCATGATCATGAACATGCCAGAGACGGACCTGCTCCAGGCGGCCACCATCGACCTGCGGCCGCACCAGCTGCAGCAGCTGCAGCAGCAGCAACTCGCGCTGCAGCAGCAGCAGCAGCAGCAGCAGCAGCAGCAGGCGGCGCAGGACGCGCTCAGCGGCGGCAGCGCCGGCGGCGGCGGGTCGGGCGGGAGCATGGGCCCGCCGCAGAGCCGGCTGCCGCCGCACATGGCGCGGCCGTTTGTCAACAGCATCTCGTCGTGCGCGCCGGGCAGCGTCATCATGACAGGCCCTGGGGGGCTCCCGTTTGGCGGGTCGTCGTTGCTGGATCCGAGCACCTCGTCCTTCCTCGTGTCGCCCTCGACGATGCTGCCGGCGGGGCCCAGCGGGATGGCGGGGCCGGGCGGCGTGGGCCTGGCGCCGCTGGCGCCACCGCAGGCGCAGGGCGGGGGCGCGGCGGCGGGGTTGGGGGCGGCCGGCGCGCGCGGCGGCGAGCAGGGCGGGCCGCAGCAGCCGCCCACGCCGCCCACGCCGCCGGCGGCGGGCGTGGTGGACGTGGCGCCCTTCCTGTACGAGGGCAACGACGACGAGCTGCCCACCATTGGCTCCGTCTCGGCCGTCATGCCCAAGTTCGACTGGTGCGCACTGCTTTTGGGGGGGCTTGCGGCCGAAACACAGCGGCGCGGCGCGCGCTCGGGGGCATGCACCTGACGGGTCGCACGCTGCGCAACGGGTGCTGACCGGTGGCTGTGCTGCGCGTGCTTTGCTGTGGGTGGCCGCAGGGGGTCGTTCAACGCGCCGGTGCTGGCCAACAACAGCGACCTGCAGGCCAGCCAGCAGTACAGCGCCTCGCGCTTCACGCGCGTGGCGCGCGACGCGCTGGCCAAGCTGTCCGAGAGCAAGTCGAGCGCGGCGGGGTCGCACGTGGTGAGCCCCGACGCCGTGCAGCAGCAGCTCTCCACCATGGGCCTGCCCGGCGGCGGCTCGGGCGTGCAGCAGGCGGGCGGCAGCAACGGGCTGTCGCGCCTGGGCATGCAGTCGTAGTGACCAACGACCGCTCTGGTGGATCCTGCCGGGGGGGACCGCTCTCGCGTTTGTGCAGTTCTTTCTTTCCATTCCTCTTTTTGTGGACTTTCTCCTGCACGTCATGCACTGCTCGTGCCGTCGCCCTGGAGGCTTGCTCGTGCCGCTCTTTCGCCAGCTTGCGCCTGGGCCACCCCACCATGATGAACACCTGCTCGTCGGCTCTCAGCAGCGCAGCCTCAGTCCCCTTGCAATCGCGTCGGCCGTTGTCAGCGGCTGGGCAACCCGCCGGGCTGCACCTTTGCGGCGAAAAAGGCGGGGCAGAGCTCGGTGAGCCACTGCGCCTCAATGGCGGTGAGCACGCGCGCGTACTGCTTGCTGGTGGCCACCAGCTCGTTGAACACCACACACTCGGGCTTGCGGCCGCACAGCACGCTCGACGGGTGGATGAAGACCTGCTGGCTCGTCGCAATCACCTGCGCGCCACCACGGCCACCACCGCCACCAACCTAGTCAGCTTGAGAGCCCAGGGCAGCACGAGACCATTGGCGGGGTGGAGGGCAGGCAGGTTCCACGTGCGCACCCGGTACGTGCCGTCTGGCTGCCGCCGCGCCGCGTGCGGGAAGAGCCCGGCGGTGAGCGCGCGCCGGATGGGCAGCATGTCCTCCCCGCAGCTCCGCATGGGGACGCCCAGCTGCTCCATGTGCCCCTGCAGCTGCTGCTGGATGTCCAGCGCCTTCTTCAACGACCTGCGCCAGGCAGCGCGCGCGGCGGGATGTGGCGCACGCGAGCGGACGGCGGCGCCGTGCCCGGGGGCGCATGGGGCCCCCGCCCCCACCTGAAGTTTAGGAAGCTGTCGTGGCACCAGGCGACCTGCGCCTTGCGCGGCTGCTCGGCAAAGGCGCGCGCCACGGCCAGCAGCGCCAGGTGGTCGCCCTCGCGCGCGGCAAACTTGGCGTGCGCCGCCGCCGCCGCCTCGCGGTGCGCGCGAGGGCTCACCCACACGCCCTCGCTCGACACCATGGCCACCACCTGCGGGCACAGACAGGTGAACCCCGCCGCGCAAAACAGCAGCCTGCTGAGCAAGCGCAGTCGCTGTCTCTCTGGCGCTGAGGAGCCTGAGCAGCAGTGCGGGAAAGAGAGCAGGCCGTGAGCCGCGTCGCGCACCTGCACCGCCTCGAGCGTGCAGCCCATGCCCGCCGCCGCCAGCAGCACCTTGCCAAACATGGGGTCGACGGGCAGCCGCGCCAGCGGCTGGCCCACCTCCTGGGTCAGCTCGCCGCGCGCGTCCAGCGCGCCGAGCGCCAGCAGCAGCTCCAGCGACCTGCGCGCGCGCCCTCGACGGCGCCAGACGGGGCGTCGCTGTGGCGAGCGGCAGGAGTTGGCGCCGGGGCTGCTCACGACGACGCGCGCGAGCGTCACCCGGGTGAGAGGAGCAAGCCCGCAGGCGAGGGGGCGCGCACCTGATGATGGCGGCCCTGGGCGGCGCGTCCATGAAGTCGAACTCGTGCGGCTTCTCCACGCCGAGCGCCTTTAGCTGCAGCACCACGCTGGCCAGGTTGGCGCGCAGGATCTCTGGCGGCGTGCTGGGCGACAGCTGCAGGAACGCCGACTCGGGGTAGAGGCGGTACGCCACGCCCGGCGCCTCGCGGCCTGCGCGCCGCGGCAGCCATGGCGCGACGTCGATCATCGCGGTGTTTGCGTCGGCGTGCGGGGGTGGCGCAGGCGGCGCCGAGCGCGGCGGGACGTCGCGCCGCATCGCACCTGCGCGGCCGCTCCTCTGCCTGGCCTGCGCCTGCGAGATGGGCACCACCTGCAGCGAGTCCACGCCCAGGTGCGCCGAGTAGGCGCGCGCCTTGACGTGCCCCGTGTCCACCACGTAGCGCACGCCGGGGATGGTGACGGACGTCTCGGCGATGTTGGTGGCCAGGATGGCCTTGCGCGTGCCCGGGGGTGCCGGCTCAAACACCTGCAGGTGCCATGACAGCTCGCAGGCCTGGGCCTCACGCCAGCAGCGACTTGTGCAGGTGCCGCACGAGGGTGCTGTGCGTGTGAGAGAGCGGCAGCAGTGGGCATACTCCTGCAGCGTGTGGCCCTGAGCGCGCACGCACCTTGACTTGCTGCTCGGGCGGCATGGCGGCAAATATGGGCAGCACCAGCAGCTTGAGCGGCACCCCGCCGGCAGGCTGCTCGCCGTCGGCCCCTGCTGCGCCCGCCAGCTGCACCTTGGCCGCCGCAAGCTCCAGCTGCGCCGCCCGCTCCTGCACAAACACCCACCCCTCGACGCCTCACTCCAAACACTCAACGCCTTGGAGGGGCAGGCGAGGGGTCGGGCAAGCGCCGCCGCAGCGCTCGCGGCGCAGGGGACGCCGCCAGCAGGGTTCGGGGTCCCGCTCTCACCTCGAGCAGCCGCTGCAGCGACTCAATCTCGTCCTGGCCCGTCAGGAACACCAGGATGTCGCCCGGGCGCTCCTCCGTGTGGATCTGCGCATGGACAAGGCAAGGCATTCCTTCGCAACGGCGCCCCGCCCGCCACGCGTCCAGCAGGGAGGGGCAGGAGATGTGCTTCACCCGCGGTGGGCTGTGCCAGGGCGGGAGCACCCGGGCTCTGCGCTGCACTGCACACAGCGAGCCCTGAGCGGCGCTTGAGTGCAGCGTCCCACCCACAGCCACGCATCACCTGCTTGCCAGAGATGCCTCCACCAGATGTAAAGCTCAACACACACGCGCAGGGGGCCGCCCTCGGTCGCACGTGCACGGCGCTGCAATCCCCAGTCGCGCACCTGGAGGGTGGCGTTGAGGGCGGCGTCGAGGTAGTTGTCCTCTGGCTGCGCCGTGTAGAGCAGGCGCACGGGGTAGGTGCGCCCGTACACCATGGCGGGCTTGCAGCCGGGCAGGTAGGACACAAAGCTGGCCGCCTCGAGCGTGGCGCTCATCACCACCAGCTTAAGGCCATCACCGGCGGGGCGCTTGGCCTGCGCACAGTGTGTGCGTGTTGCGCTAGGCATCTGCCACAGCCGCCTCTGGCAAGCAGATGATGCGGTGCGGCGGGGCTGCCCAGTGACCGTCGCGATCAGGCAGCAGGAATCCATCGGATGGCGCGCTGCTGGCTTGAGGTGGCGCAGCCGTCTCTGCCAGGCGAATGAAGGGAGGGAGGGCGTCCCGGGTGCGAGGTGGCGCCCTGCCGTTGACCACCCCAGTGATCAGCAAGGCTCACCAGCGCCTGCTTGCACAGCCCCAGCACCACGTCGGTGCTGATGGTCCGCTCGTGCGCCTCGTCAATGATGATGACCTGTAAGTAGTGATGGGGGACAACGGCACGCACGCCGGCGTGAGACAACCCCGCTCCGCACCGCCCCGCCCGCCCTCCCGCCCGCCGCCAGAGGCTGCTGCGCCAGGCGCATGCACAGAAAACCCTGCAGCAGCTCATCCCTTCCTCGTGCATGCCGCGAGGTCTGCACTCTTTTGGTGTGAGTGCGGCGTGCACGTGCCTTGTACTTGGTGAGCAGTGGGTCGATCAGCGCCTCGCGCAGCAGCATGCCGTCCGTCAGGTACTTGATGCGAGTCGAGGCGCTCGTCATGTCGTCAAAGCGCACGTTGTAGCCCACCTGCCAGTGACCGCGCAGCGTGGGCAGGGCACCCCCACCGCCGCCAGTGTGGGCAGGCGCCCTCACCGCCGCACACCCCCAACTGGCGGATGCCGTGCCGGGCGGCGCGTGTTGCGCTTCCCGCCGCCCCGCCTGCCCGGTTCGCGCAAGCAGTGTGAGGTCGGCGCTCGAGGCCCGCCCCCTGTGCAGGCGTAGGTGTGCACGCACGCACTGCGCACGCACCAGCTGCCCGAGCGGCGTGCCCATCTCCTCGGCGACGCGCCGGGCGACCGTCACGGCGGCCACGCGGCGCGGCTGGGTGCAGGCGATGGCGCCGCCCCTGCTGAGGCCGGCCTGGTGCAGGAACTGCGGGATTTGCGTGGTCTTGCCCGAGCCCGTCTCCCCCACGATGACCACCACGGGGTGCTCCTTGACCAGCTGCAGCAGGTTCTCCTTGGCCGCGAAGACGGGCAGGCGCCTGCGCTCCTGCTGGAGCGCCTCCGCCCTGCACAATCACGCACGGGTGGAGCACTCTGCGCACTCTGCACCCCACCTGCGCGCTGCGTGCGCCCTGGCCTCAGCAATTGACTTGAGAGAGCGCCCACCTGGCCAGCAGCTGCGCGTGGTTGAACCCTCCGCCCCCGTTGGCTGCAGAGAATTGGTGCTGCGCGTGGCGGGCGCCCGGCGGCAGGTGGTGCTTCTTCTTCTTCTTCTTCCTGACGGCTGGGTCCCCTTCATGCTGCTGCGGTGCTGAAGGTGCGCCGTCCGTCATCGCCGTGTAGCCATCGCTGCACCTCTCCCCCGCCGTCAAGAGCCATGAGCCCCGCGTGGCGGCTTGCTTTTAGTGAGGAGAACACGCGACTCCGGCAGCGGGGCGCGAGCGTGGCAGCATCCCAGGGATGAACCGGGCCTTTTGCGGCTGACGCGCGGGCGCACCGGCGACGCGCGCGCGACGAATCCCCAGCACGCAAAGCAGGAACATGGCCACGCCGGCAGCTCGCACGCCGGCCACGGCCACCAGCAACATTGCAGGGCGGATGGAGCGCCTGTTTGGCGGCGGCGCCTCTGCGCAGCAGGAAGGCAAGGGCAGGGACTGGGGGCTACTCCACTCGCTCAACCTGGCGACGCCCAGCGCCACGACGCCAGAGGATCCTGCAGCGCCTCTGCAACTGCAGCAAGTGCCGCCTGAGCTGGTGCAGCAGGTGAGCGGCGCCCCTGACAGCCAGTCGGTTGAGCGCCGAACATTTGCGCGCCGCGCCCCGACCTTGAAGCCGTGGCACTCCTTGCCACGTGCACACGCAGGCGATCGCCAAGCTGTCCCGCTTCAACGGTGAGGTGCGCGGAGCGCGCTGCGGTCCTTCTTCTCCGGGACTTGCTGACGCAGACTCGCCCGCCCCGCCTTGCGCGCTGTGCAGGCTTCACGCCGGCCCCCACCGTCGCCCCGCTGCCCGGCCAGAGGTGCGCCGCGCCACCAGCAGAATCACTCAAGCGAGCCGTCCCCAGCCTTGAGCGGCTCATCTGCCCGCGCGCCTCGTGCCCCCCGCAGGATCAACACCCAGGTCACCACCCCGGCCATCCCGCCGCCCCGCCCGACGGCGACCCCAGCCGGCGCGCAGTTCACGCAGCCATACCAGCCCGGCGCTCCACCCGGCGCCACAGCACCACCAGCCCCTGGCATGCAGCACCCTCAGGCGCCTGGACCCCGCCCTCTCATCCCCCCCACGCAGCGCCTCCACACCCTGCAGCCCCCAGGCACGAGGCCTGCCCAGCCAGAGGACGAGGAGGACGACTTCTACGCGACGCTGGACATTGAGGCGCTGCAGCAACAGACCCGCCAGGGGGCTGGTGCGGGCGCCGGAGCCGCCGCCCGCGCCCCGTCTCTCGCACCGCCCCCGCAGCACCACCAGCACCACCAGCAGCTGCCCCTGGGGGGCGCCCCCGGGCCCAGCGGCGCGGGGGGGCAGCAGCAGTACCTCCCGGCTCCAGGCTACGGCAACGCGGGGCCGCGCGGCGGCGAGGGAGGGTACGCGGCGGCGGGGCCGTCGTACCAGCAGCAGGCGGGATGGCCTGGGGGAGGCGGCGGCGGCGGCGGAGGTGGAGCTGGCGGCGGTGCGTACGGTGGTGGTGGTGGAGGCGGTGGCGGTGGCGGTGCGGCGGCGTACGGCGGCGGGGGCGGCGACGTGGCGCACTGGGCACCCTCCAACGGGTACGACGGCGGACGGAGCGGGCCGTACGTCCCGGACCCCTCGCTCCGGTGCGTGGTGGGACCCTACTGCAGGGCTTGCGCCGTGTGTTGGAAGTGCGCTGGCGGGCAAGCGCACGCGTGCTGGTTTGTGTGTGTATGTGTGCAGGGCGCGGGCTCCGGGCGGCGACCCGCGGTGCGACGAGGTGGTGGACGGCTCGGGCGACGCGGCGTGGCGCAAGGCCTTCACCTGGACGCCGCGCCTGCAGGAGCTCAACCTGCGGTACTTTGGCAACCGAGGCTTCAGGCGCGCGCGCGAGCGCTTCGCGCCGAGCGCCCCTGGGTGGGTGGCACGCCCGCCATGAGCGCTCTCACGAACGTGAGAGAGGGCGTCTGTCTTGCTTGACTCCGGTGGCGCTGCCATGCGGCGATCGACCGGCGTGCGGTGCAGGTCACAGCAGGAGGCCATCATCAACGCCACCGTGTCGGGCAAGGACGTCTTTGTGCTCATGCCCACGGGCGGAGGCAAGGTGAGGGAGAGGACCACCACGGCTGCGGCGACTTGGGCCGCAGAGGCACCACACAGACCACCACACAGACCACCGCACAGACCACCGCACAGACCCTGCCTTCCCTGCTCAAACGTGCCCCGTCGGCCGCAGAGCTTGTGCTACCAGCTGCCGGCGCTGCTGAGCCCGTCCGGCGTCACCATCGTCATCTCCCCGCTCGTTTCGCTCATCCAGGCACGCTTTTCTGTGGACCAGGGTGCAGGGGGCCTCCACGCAGCCTTTGGCGCCTGAGGGGGAGCAAGAGGTTTGCGGCGTGCGTGTGTGCGTGTGTGTGTGGGTGGGCGTGATTGTTCGGCGCAGGACCAGGTGCACCACCTGACCGAGGCCGGCATCCGCTCCATCAGCTTCTCGGCCGGGGCCGAGTGGGCCGAGACGAGCGCGCTCATGAAGGCCATCCGCTCCGACTCGGACGGCGTGCGCCTGGTGTTCCTCACGCCGGAAAAGGTGGCGCGCAGCGACGCCGTGATGCGGCTCATGACCGACCTGTTCCAGCAGGGACGCCTTGACCGCGTCGTTGTGGACGAGGTGAGCGGCGCGCGCCGGTCCGGCCGCCGCGCCTCGCGCGCGGGTCGCGCGCGGCGATGGTGGACCGCCTCAACCCCTCGCTCTGCCGTGTGCGTCTTTCGTGTCGCCGCGATCGCTCGCAGTGCCACTGCGTGAGCCAGTGGGGCCACGACTTCAGGTGCGCAGCGCTGGGCCCCGTGCAACCTCCCAGGCGAAGCGCGCGGAGCCGTGGAACTGATGCGCAGTGCTCTCTGGGCGCGATGGCGGGTGCGGGTGATGGTGCGTGCGGCGCTCGCGCGTGCGCTCGCTCGCAGGCCGGACTACAAGGGCCTTCGCGTGTTCAAGGACCGCTTCCCCACGGTGCCGCTCATGGCGCTGACGGCGACGGCCACGCTGCGCGTGCAGCACGACGTGCGCGCGCAGCTCTGCATCCCCCGCTGCGTCACCTTCAAGTCCTCCTTCAACAGGCCCAACCTCAGGTCAGCGACGGGCTGGGCCGGCTGGGCTGGGGCTGGCTGAAGAGTTGGAACAAAGGGTGTGCCGCAGGCCTGCGCTGCGCGGGGCCTGGGCGCACACGCCCTGCCTGGGACGCGAGGAGGAGGCCTCTCCAGGCGCGTTGCCACGGCAGCGGCTGCTGCCATATCACGTGCGCCACCCTGTTGGGCACGCGTGCCCCGCGTCTTCGCAATGCCTGTGCGCTCGCCTCCTGTGCTCTGCCCCCCTTCTTCCTTTCCTCTCCTGCCAGGTACGCCGTGATCCGCAAGAAGAAGAGCGTGGTGGAGGACATCAAGTCGCTCATCCTGGAGCGCTACGTGGACAAGGCGCGCAACCGCGTGCAGTGCGGCATCATCTACTGCCTCAGCCGCAACGAGTGCGAAAAGGTGGCCAAGGACCTGGCAGAGCTCTTTGCCGTGCCCGGGCTGCCCAGGCTCGTCATCAGGTGAGCCAGGGCGCTGCAGGCGCACGCCACGGGGGTGCGCCGCAGAGGGCGAGCAGGGCATGGCTGACGCATGGCGTCGAACACGCCTTGCCTGTGGCGGAGCCAGCGGGGCCCCGTAGAGGCGAGCGCGGCTTGTGGCCAGGCACGCCCACGTGTTCGGTGGCCCGTGCGCCGCCCGTGCTTGGTGGAGCTGCGCCGCCCGCGCCCTCGCACTCGCGCCCGCCATCAGCAGGGCGCCCCGGCCCAGCCGCGCCTCTCACCACGACTCTCGGGCGCCGCTCCTCACGCGCTGCGCGGTGCGCTGCAGGCACTACCACGCCAGCCTGTCGGGCGAGGAGCGCGAGTGCGTGCAGCGCGACTGGAGCTCGGACCGCGTGCAGGTCATCGTGGCCACCATCGCCTTTGGCATGGGTCAGTGAGGCCCCGCTCCTCGCTGCGTTGCCGTTGCTGAATGGACGGGCGTCTGAGCCAACCTCATGCTGCGCGCGTGCTGGCCGTGGTTGGCGTGAGGTGTTTGGCTTGCTGCGCTTCCCCGCCGTGGTGCGCAGGCATCAACAAGCCGGACGTGCGCTTCGTCATGCACTACTCGCTGCCCAAGTCGCTCGAGGGCTACCACCAGGAGACGGGCAGGTGTGGGCAGCCAGGGTCAAGGCAGTGTGGGGCGTCGGCTCGTCTGTGCCAGCCGCAGCGCCCGCGCCCAGGGCGCAGCGCAGCGCACAGCAGCGCCTCTTGGCGTCTTGCAGGCCTCGCGCTGCGCCACGCACACGCCCGCTGTGCTGCTGGCCTGCCCCCGCGGCGCGCGCAGGGGCGGGCGCGACGGCCGCGAGGCGTCCTGCATCCTCTTTTACGGCTACGGCGACGCGACGCGCATGCGCCAGATGATTTACGACGGCGCCAAGGAGAACAACGCGCCCGAGGCGCAGCTGCGGGTCAACCTCGAGTCCCTCCAGGTCATGGTGCGCGCCCTGAGTAGCCCCTCTGCGCGCACGGCTTCAGGATGCCGCCTAGCGAGGCGATCAATCGCGCACGTCGCGCCTGCTCTTCGCCGCCCCTCCGCCCCCTCCGCAGGTCATGTACGCCGAGGAGCAGTTCGTGTGCCGCCGCGTGCAGCTGCTGCAGCACTTTGGCGAGACGTTCAACCCGGCCGAGTGCCGCGGCACGTGCGACATCTGCGCCAGCGGCGCGGGCGGCACCTTTGAGGTCAAGGTGCGCCCGCCGTGCGCCCATCGAATCGCTCGCTGACCTGGCAGGGTGGTGGTGCCGACTCAAGAGAGCAGCTGAGCTCGGCGGCACAGAGCTCCAGGGCCAGGCGCTCGCTCCACCACCCGAACGCTGCCGCCCAACTGCCGCCCACTGCGTGGCCCGCAGGACATGTCTGCCGAGGCGCTCCAGATGGTGCAGGTGGTGCGCGCCATCGGGCAGCGGCACCCCATGACGCACGTGCTCGACGTCTGGCGGGGCTCAATCGCGCAGCCGGTGAGGCCCCGCGCGCCGCGCCGCGCCCGCGGTACGGGTGGCGCACATCTGCCGCGTCCCGACGTCGTCCGAACTGAGCAAGCGCGTCCGCGCCTGGCGGTTGCGCGGCGGCGCGCCTGCAGGTCAAGATGGCGGGCCACGACCGGCTGCCTCTGCACGGGTGCGGCAAGACGCTCAACAAGGAGGACGGCAACCTGGGCCAGCGCCTGCTTCGCGCGCTGCAGCAGCTGGGCGTGCTGGCCGAGGAGACCTTCCGGCAGGACAACGCCTACGCCTCCATCTCGGCAGTCATCAAGGTGCGCTGCCGCCACACGCGCGCCGCCGCGCGCCTCCCGCCCCCACAGCGCCCACGGCGTCGCGACTCGAGGACATCAGAGAGCGCGGTTCAACGCCTGGCTTTGAAGCGCTTCCGTCCCAAAGAGGGAAGAGACCTCGTGCGCCGCCCACTTGCTGCAAGCAGGTAAACGAGGCCAAGGCCAAGGCGCTGGCCGACGGGCAGCTGCAGGTGCGCGTGCCCGTCAGCACGGCGCCTGCGAAGCCCGCCAAGGCCAAGGGGGGCCGCAAGGGCGCCAAGGCGGCGGCGGCGGATGCCGCGGACGACGGCGACGTGGCGGACGGCGGCGGCGGAGGAGGAGGAGCGGTGGCGGCGGCGGCCAAATCGCCGCGGCGCAAGAAGGGCCCAAAGGCGGCGCGCGCGGCGGCGGCGCAGAGCGCGGCGGCGGCGGCCATGGCGGACGGGCCCGAGGTGGTGGATCTGACGGACGGCGACGGGGAGACCGAGGGCGCCGCGCCTGCGCCCCCGGCGCACGGCGCGGGTGCGGGTGCAGCCGTGTCGCCGTCTCGCAGCAAGGCCAAGAGCATCCTGCTGCAGCCCCGCGCGCGCCCGTCCGGGGGCGCGCTGCAGCCTCCGCCGGCCAAGCGCCAGGCGCGGCGCGACAGCGGCGTTGGGGCGGGGCGGGGCGGCGCGGCCAGCAAGGGCGGGGCCAACAAGGGGCGGCGGTCCGGGGGCCTGGAAGTGCGGGACGTGGAGCCGCTGTCGATCGAGGACGCGTCGCCCGAGGACGAGCGGGCGCGGGAGGCGGCGGAGGAGCAGGCGCGGGACGACGACGACGATGAGGTCTTCGAGGAGGTGCGCCTCTTGCCTTTAGCTAGCGTCGCGAGCGTCGTTCTGGGCCGGCCTCGTTGCACCACCGCGGCAAGCCGGAACGCCACCGCTGCCCCACCGCCTGCCCCACCGCAGGGCTCGCTCGAGTATGAGACGGCGCAGCAGGCCATCAAGGACATGCGCGCGTGGATCGCCGAGATGAAGGGCGTCAACGCGCAGACCATCTTCAAGCCGCAGGCGAGCGGGGTGGCACTCGGCGCCGCCGGGCGCACTTCCCGTGCAGAGCTGCGCGACCGCAGGGCGTGCGAACCCCACGCGCGCGCAGGTGGTGTGCTCGCTGGCCGAGAAGCTGCCGCGCACGGCCAAGGCGCTGGAGGACGTGGACGGCATGCCGCAGCAGCAGAAGCAGCAGTACGGCCCGCTCATCCTGCAGGTGAGCGTGTGCGCGCGCCAGCAGGGTCCTGCGGGACCGGAATCGCCAAGGATTGCGACCGTCCGTCGGCCTGCGCGAGGGGGCTGCGCTTGGCTCGCCGCGTGCGCGCAGGTGTGCGCGAGGGTGTGGGAGTACGTGCAGCGCGTGCGGCGCGGCGAAGAGCACGCGGCCTTCACCTTCGACCCCGCCGAGTACACGGCCTCGCTGGACATGCGCCGCGCGGCAGGTGCGTGCACACCGCCAGAGCCAGTGCCCAGCGGTAGTCTCAGAGGCAAGACCTGCCTCACTGCCCCAACCGGCCGCTGAACGCAGCGCCTCGTTGCGTGCGCGTCGCTGTGGCATGCAGAAGCAACGGCCAACCTGCACGTCGCACGCCCCGCCATGGGTGCGGGCGCCGCAGGACCGCAGCAGCCGGCGTGGGGGCAGCAGCCGCAGCAGGCGCCACCGGCCCACTACCACCAGCCGCAGCGTGCTGCGGGAGCGGCGCCCGGCGCCGCGCCGCCCTCGCAGCCGCCCGGAGCGGCGCAGCACGCGCATGGTGGGACGCCGCTGAGCGCGCCCAGCTCTGCGGGCGCGCGGCCGACGCCCTTCTCCTCCTACGCGTACCGGCCTCCTCCGCCAGGCTCGTCTGCAGGCGGCGCCTCCCTGGATGCGCCGTCGTTGCCTGAGTGACAGTTGGCCTGGCGCCGGCGGCGATCCCGAGGGGACGCATGCCACCAAGGGCGAACATCAACCAGCGCTTTCCTTGCGTCACTTTTGCGCGTGCAAGGCTGGGCTGGCACTGGCTGCCTCCAGCTCACCCTCCTACGGCAGGACGGGGTCTGCTGGGCAGGGCACTCAGCCGCATCGTTCACGCCACACTGAAAGCCAACGGGTTCATCCTACAGGGCGGGGCCCAAGCTCATACGCACAAGGGCAGAACTTGTGCGCCTCTGCACACAAACTCGCCTCAGCTGCTTTCCTTGCCTCAGCCCGGAGCGTGCCAGGTGGCGAACGGTCCTTTCGGGGCCTGTCAAGATCCTCACCCCCGGCTTGATCATCGCCCCCTGGCGCTGCCAGAGCAAAAAACGGGCCCCGAGGCGCAAAGGGCCTCGGCGGCTCCAGCGCTGCGCTGCCTGTGCCGGGTGCGCTTGCACTGGCAGTGGACGAGAACAGACGTGGGACTCAGCGCACTGCGTCTTGCTGTGCGGCGTAACTGTGGTGATGCCGGTAGAGCGTGCTGAGCGTGCACCCGTGCGTGAGCGGCGTCAGCAGGTGAGTGCCTGTTCCCGCCGGCTGACATCACGAGCGACCTGCAGAGGGACATTGCCCGCGCCGCGTGCTGCGGATCAGCTACGGCACAGCCCTTGGCTGTGGGCCACGTGCCCGCTATCTTGCACGCAGCTGCGGCGCGCCACTCGACTGCCGGGCGCCTGGGCGCCTGCGGCCGCTGAGCGCGCCCAGCTCTGCGGGCACGCGGCCGACGCCCTTCTCCTCCTACGCTCACCGGCCTCCTCCGCCAGGCTCGTCTGCAGGCGGCGCCTCCCTGGATGCGCCGTCGTTGCCTGAGTGACAGTTGGCCTGGCGCCGGCGGCGATCCCGAGGGGACGCATGCCACCAAGGGCGAACATCAACCAGCGCTTTCCTTGCGTCACTTTTGCGCGTGCAAGGCTGGGCTGGCACTGGCTGCCTCCAGCTCACCCTCCTACGGCAGGACGGGGTCTGCTGGGCAGGGCACTCAGCCGCATCGTTCACGCCACACTGAAAGCCAACGGGTTCATCCTACAGGGCGGGGCCCAAGCTCATACGCACAAGGGCAGAACTTGTGCGCCTCTGCACACAAACTCGC
>VFQP010003858.1_pt1 | contig 14660 bp, 18 predicted proteins | sample 3512351 | NCBI WGS metagenome assembly VFQP01 (sample SAMN10412372, study PRJNA504923) | tailings metagenome | isolation source: Relicate 1 Philex TSF1 revegetated site | place: Philippines: Tuba, Benguet | collected 2017-08-29 | reverse complement strand
CGATTGTTCCAGAGCGGGAGACGGGGCTCGAACCCGCGACATCAAGCTTGGAAGGATGGCAACCGCTCGTTCACGTCGTGTCATCGTGTGCCGCGCATTCGACGCGCGCACGTCGCAACATCCGATGCGCGCACGACTTAGCGGGCCTTCTGCACATGAAGTTGTCACAGGATGACACGCAATGAACCAACGCCCGAGAGCGTTTCACACACGCCGGGCGCGGTGTTCGTGTGAGTTTCGTGTGAGGGGCTGGCATTGAACGGCGCAGCGGGGCCCGTGAGGGTCCCCGCTGGTGGCGTCGATGGGCTGCGCAATTCGCGTGGAAGAGCAAGCGTGAGTCACGCGCGCGCGCGCGACCCGACCACGATGCGATTATGTCCATAATCGCAAGATGCCGATTGGGTGAGTCACGCGCGCGACCCCTTCACGCTCAGGTCACGCTGCCATGGCCAATATCGCCCGGCTCGGTCTCAAGTTTGATGCGTCTGACGCCAAACGCGGCGCCGCGCAGGCGCGCGACGCCCTCACGTCGCTCTCCGGCACTGCCCGCCGCACCGAAGCCACCATGGTGCAGGCCGCGCGGGCGATCGCCGGCAGCTTCGCGGTCATCGGCACGGCGTTCGGCGCGCGCGAAGTGCTGGCCGTCGCCGACTCCTGGACGCGGCTGGAAGGGCGACTGCGCACGGTGACCGGGAGCACGCGCGAGCTGGAGAGCGTCCAGCGCCAACTCGGCGCCGTCGCCAACACCACGCGGACCAGCCTTGAAGAGACCGCCGGGCTCTACACGCGCCTAGCGCGCACGGCCAACGACCTCGGGCTCTCGCAATCGGACATAATCCGCCTGACCGAGCTGACGGCAAAGACCCTCACGGTATCCGGCACGTCAGCCGCACAGGCCGGTGGGGCGCTGCTGCAACTTTCGCAAGCGTTGGGCGGCGGCATCGTCCGGGCTGAAGAGTTCAACAGCATTCTGGAAGGCACCCCCGTCATTGCGCAGGAAGTGGCGCGGTCCATGGGGCTCACGGTGGCCCAGCTCCGCACCCTCGTCACCGAAGGCGGGGTGACGTCCCAGGCCTTCGCGCGCGCGTTCCTCGACGCTGGCGCGCGGATTGATGCGAGCTTCAGTCTGTTGGGCCCGACCGTCGAGGGGGCGCTGACCCAACTGTCCAACGCGTTCACCTTGGCTATCGGGCGCGCCAACACGGCGAGCGGCACCACGGAGGAACTCGCCCGCGTTATTGGCGAATTGGCGCAGCTTATCCGCGACAACCAAGACACCTTCGATGCCATGGGTGAGGTGTTCGCGTGGATCACGCGACGCCTCAGCGAAGGCGCCAAGGCGTTCGTCGAGGCTGGTACCGCCGTTGACGAACTGGGCCGGTACATCGACGGAACCGCCGAGGCGGTGAAAGGCCTCGCGACCTTCGACCCGAGTGCGTGGGTGGACGGCATGCGCCGCATGGATGACGCGAATAGTCGGTGGGCGGACACCATGCAGCGCATCAAGGGCATCTTCGCCGACGGGCAGTTACGCGAAGACCTGCAGAGCAGTCCGACGTTGTCGCCGGCAGGGCAAAGCTACCTGCAAGGGCTGCAGGGTGGGCCACAACTGACCGCGGCGCCCTTCGGCATGTTCGGCGCCTTTCCGACCAGCGCGACCCCTGCCACGCCCCCGCGCGTGCCCCCAGCGGTGCCAGGCGCGGCCGCCGATGAGGTGAAACGCGCGGCGGCTGAGCAGAAGAAGTGGGCCGAAGAGACGCGCAAGGCCGAAGCGACCTTGCGCGCGATCACGGGCATTCTCGACACCGCCAACGCGCGCACCGCAACCGTCTTCTCCCAGTGGGTGGATGCGCAAGATGCGCTGGACGCCGACCGCAAGGCGGTGAAGGACGCCACAGCGCAGCGCGCCGCGGCCGCGCGGGAGATTCTTGACCGGCAGGCGCACGAAATCAGCCTGTTGGGCAAGACGGCGGAACAGAAGCGGCAGCTCATCGACTTGGAACGGTACCGCCTGGCCTTGGCGCAGGGCATGACCGATGCGCAGGCCGAAGAGTACGTGCGCAACGCGCGCGTGCTCGATGAAGCGAACCGACAGGCCGAATCGTGGACCACACACCTCCGGGACGCGCTCGGCGTGGTGCAGCTCATCGGGCAAGCCTTTGGCGAGGTCGGCCGCACGGTGAGTCAGGTGGCCACGGGTGCGCAGTCGATTGTGACCGGCCTGGCGCGTGCCGGGTCGATCACCGACAGCGCCGGCAACAAGGTCGGACTTGGCGGCGCGCTCTCCGGCAAGGCCGGCGCGTCGGGCGTCGTGGCCGGCCTGGGGGCGGCCGGCGCCGTCGTGGGGGGTATCGCGCAGGTGGCCAACGCCCTGGACCTGTTCGGCACCAGGGCCCGTGAACGCGCGCGGCAAATGGCCGAAGCTGCCGCGGCCTTCAATCAGGCGCTGGACGACTTCGCGCTCACCGACCGCACCAGCCTCGATGACGCGTTGCGGCAGAATCTGCGGTCCGCCAACGCCCTCGTCGCGCAGGCCGCTGCCGCCTCTGGCGGCACGGCGCGCGGCGTCAACATCCAGAGCGTTGGCGACCTGGACGCGATGATTGCCAGCTTTCAAGGCATCGCCGCGCAGGTGCCCGCCGCCGCCAAGGCGGTGGGACCGTTCGTGGCACGACTCGAAGAACTGCGCGCCGTCATCCTGGACAACGAACGGGCGCTGATCGCACGCAACGCGGCCGAAGTGGCCCGCCTGCAGGAAGACCTCGAAGTGCGCAAGCTGCGGGCCGCGAGCATGGACGGGGAGGCCGAACGGCTCGCGGCGCAGCTCAGCGCGCAACGCGAGCTGGACGCGGCCATTGCCCGGTATGGGCAGGAATCCCCGTACATCGATGCGCTGCGCAAGGTGCAGGCGCAAGAAGTCGCTGCGGCCGAAGCGACGAAGGCCCGCCTTGAGGTGGAGCGCACCGCGCGCGAGAACCGCGCGCGCAATGACCTGGGTTTCGATCTCGCGGCGCGACGCCAAACGTTGAATGGCGACACCCGCGGCGCGTTTGTGACCCGACAGAACGCGGGCGCCTCGAAGGCCTTGCAGGAAGCGCAAGACCTGTTCGACGCCGGCACCATCACCGCCGAGATGTTCGCGGAACTCACGCGGATCATCAACGACGAACTCACGCAGGCCATTCGCGATTTCGACCAGGCGGCGGCCGAAGCGGCGGCGCAAGCGCAAGCCGCAGCCGCCGCGGCGGAGCAAGAGCGGCTCGCCGGCATCCAGCGGGCGCAGACCGCGATCATCAAGGAGATGATCGAGGCGTACAAGGTGCTCGACCCGCAATTGGCGCAGAGTCTCGAGCAACAGCAGAAGACGATCGACCGCAACGAACGGCTGGCCAACGCCACGGACGACGTGACCCGGGCGCAGCTCGAGCACTTGTTTGCGCTGCAAGATGAAGCCGAGGCGCAGATGGCCGCCGCGCAGGCCGCCGAGGCGGCGGCACGGGCCTTCGAGCGCCAAGCGGAGGCCGCGCGCAAGTTCGCCGAGGTCGGCCTGGATGCCGAAGAGCGCTACCTCCGGGCCACCGGCAAGACCTTCGAGGCGGACGCGAAGCGCCGGAAGCGGGAACGGGATGCGGAGCTCGCCGAGGCGGCGCAGGCCTTCGGCGCGCTGGGGCTCACCATCAATCCCAACAGCCCGAATTTCATTCAGCAGATCCAAGCGTGGGGCGCCAAACAGGCCGAGTGGCAGCAGATCGTTGACAACATCAACGGCGCGTATGAGGCGGACGTCGCGGCGCTGATCGCGTCCACCATCAACAACGCGGCGCCCGGGGGCGGCAGCGTCCCCAGCAGTGGCATGGGCAGCGGGTTCGGATCGGCCAGCCGCGACCCAAATATCCCCGTCCTCGGCGGCGACTCGGTGACCATGCGCAGCGCCGCCTCGATGACGGAGACCAGCGCCACGCGCCTCATCGACTTCGCCTCAGCACAACTGAGTGTGCAGCGCCGCATCCTGCAGATTCTTGAAGGGAAGCAGGCGGCCGGGCGTGACGAGCTGCTGGGCCCGGCGTTCTCGCCGCAGACGATTCGGCAGATTGACCGCGGCTTGGGCAATCTCGCGGCGGACAGTGCGCTGCTGATTGGGGGGCGGGTGCTATGAGGGGCAACGCCTCATCCGTCATGCGGCTCCCTGAACTTCGCGGCAAGCTGCTGATCAAGCTGGTGTGGTGCTGGTGGGCGCCGTCGCTCACCGATCACACCCCCATCGCGATCAGTGCGCGCGGCACCGCCGAAAGTCTCGGCACCAAGCCGGATCACATCCGCGGAGTGCTCCGGGAGTTGGAAGCGCTCGGCTTCCTCAAGGTGGCCGTGCCCGCCACACGCGGGACGGCTGCCGAGTATGTCCTTGGTCCGCGCGGGTACGCGACGCAGTATCGCCTGCACCCGCTGCTCAGGGCGCAGCAGATTGCCGCGATAGAGACACCACCCAACGAGCGGGCCGCATGAACCGCGACGAGGCGCGCGCCTTCAGTACGCGGCTGGATGACGACGCGCGGGCTTTCAGTGCGCAGCTCGATCGTATGTTGCGGGACGTAGAAGACCGGCTTGACGAAGTGTGGCGTACCGCCACCATGACGGCCGCACAGGCAATTGTCGAGGGAAACGCGTTCGGTCCTGGCGTCCCGGTCGACACAGGACAGCTTCGCGCCTCCTGGCGTATTGGCGTCGGCAGACCGGAGGATGGGCCATCGGCGCCCATCGAAAGCGACGCGGTCGGAGACGGTCCCATGATGCTCGCCTTTCTCGACCTCGGCGTACTGAAGCGGGCGACCACCGATGAAGTCATTTGGCTGACCACCATGTTTCCGTATGCCGTGCACTTGGAGATGGGCAGCGGCAACCGCCGCACCGCAGAGGAGCAACTGAAGAACCGAAAGGGGAGCTTGGGGCCGACGGTGTTCCTTGAGCCGGTGGTGTCGCGGTGGGAACAGATCGTGTTCGACGCTCTGCGCCGACTCCCGCCCTCGCCATGACCATGCTTGACCCCTGCACGACAAGGACGGCCCGTGGCGCGCCTCACTGCTGAAGTCCAAACCTTCATCGTGCAACGGCTTGCGTGCTTCGACACGCCGTCCACGGTGGCACAGGCCGTCAAGGAGGTCTTTGGCGTCACGGTGGACCGGCGGCATGTGGAACTGTACAACCCGGAGCGGCCCGGCCAGAAGCCGGCCGCGAAGTGGTGTGAGGTGTTCGAGACCACGCGCGCCAAGTTCCTGCACGACACGTCCGCCATTGCGATCACGCATCGGAGCTACCGCCTGCAGGAACTCGACCGGATGGCGCGACAGGCCAAGGCGCGCGGCAACTTTCCGCTCGTGGCGCAGCTCCTGGAGCAAGCCGCGAAGGAATGCGGGGACATGTTCACCAACCGACGGAAGCTCACACACGCCGGCCCGGATGACGGGCCGATTCCCGTGGATGTGCTCGGGCTCGAGAGCGTGACGACGGACGATCTCGAGGCGTTCGCCACGCAGTTTCTGGCGGAGATTCGCGACGGCCGGAAGGGCTGAGCAGGGCTCGCGGAACCCGCGAAAAACCGGAAAGAAAACCGGAAAACCTGGGCAGCGATCAGGCCCGCGACCTCAAGAAACCTCAATCGGCGACGAGGCAGGAACCAGTAGAAACTGGTACTCTCCCGTAAGAAAAACCGCGAAGAAAACCGCGAAACCTGTTGAGAAATGTTAAGGTGAGACGGGCGTCCACGACCTCGGAAAACCTCGGTTTGGCGCTCGGACGGTTGTCAAAAGTTGTCATGGGGACGGGCGTTTGGCCCGAAAGGAAGCTTTACCAACTTGCCGTCACCGCGCGTCGCTTCCGTCGCAGCGTGACACGCAGTGTCACGCGATCACACGAGATTGCACGCGAACGGCGGGCTACTGCCCCTGTTTCGGAGCGGACCGCTTCAACCGGTCCTGTTCAGCGGCAACCCGCTCAAGCGCAGCGCCATTCAACGCGTCGAACAACGCCGCAGCCGCCGGAACCGGCTTTATGGATTCCTCGAGATTTGCCAGCATGGGCTTCCCAAGCGCACGAGGGATTTTGCGCCAATGTTCATTCAGTATGAACATAAGCTCCCGCGTGTGCCAGAAGCGGATGAAATGCTGGTCAACCGCGACGAACTCAGGAACCAGTAGCTCTTCGAGGCGAACCAGCGTTGCCCGTCCAATTTCCCAGTCGTGGCGATGCGCGAAGGCTTCGCTCAGCGGGGCCGAAGACACGCCTTCAACCTGACGCTGATATTGGGACAGGCGCGCGCGAAGGTAGGCGCCGAGTTGGGTTTCGAGCGGCGCGCCGGTTGAGGCACGCCGCTCGCGTGGTCCTTCATCAAGCAGCAGCCAATCAAAGGACACCCCTGCACCCAAGGCAAAGTTGATGAGCATAGGGGCTTCGGGTGAAGAGCCGGCGAGCCACTTTGAGATAACCGCCTGACTCACCCCGGTACGCATCGCAAGCGCGCGCTGTGACCCGGCCTCTTGAACCAACTTCGCAAGCTGCTTCTTGAAGACGCGCAGGGGGGCCTTCCGAGTAGACTTCCGCTTGCGCTTCTCGGGTGATGCTTCGAGTTGTTTTGTCATTCAACCAAAGTATTCGCTTAGAGTAGACTTTTGCAATATCGAACGGTCTCGCATAGTGCGTGAACGCAGTTGCGCCTGCGGCACACACAGACACGGAGACCCGCCATGCGGAGCAATACCGAGACCGCGTTCCTTGCGCGTGCTGACGACGATGTCATCACCGCCCACGAGGCTTCCCGCCTCGTGGGGAAGAATGTGCGCGGTGTATACCGCGCCGTTGAGATTGGCCTGATTCCACCAGGAGCCTATTGGCGCATTGGTCGAGACCTTCGATTCTCGCGCTCCAAGCTGCTTGAGTGGCGCAATTCAGGCGGCAACGCGCCGCTTTCGACGCAGGCCGCCGCATAAAGACAAAGCGGCGCAGGCCTGATGGCCACACGCCGCCCGTCTATCACTTTGCCGTGATCAAACGATGACCTGCACACCCTCCGCGCGCAATGCGCAGGGGGCTCCCTGTGGGGCCCCCACTGAAGCCGCAAGCGATGCCCCGTCACCCGAAGCACTCCTTCGCATAGAGCGCGGCGGCCGCGTCTTCTGCACCCTGCTGGAAATGATCGAGGTGGCCGCGAACATGCCAGGCGAAGTCACCGACGAGCAGCTGGCGCTCGTCCTCTCAGCCGCCGCGTTGCTTGATATTCCCGCAAAGGACGCGTGCGCCCTGATCCTCGGTCCGACATGGGCTGCGGAATCGCTCGAAGATGAACGGCAACGCCTGCTGCGACTGGTGGTGATCCACCACGAGAAGGAGCAGCGCCTGCGCGAAGCGCGCGCGGCCTATCGTGTGTTGCGCGGCGGCTTCGACGCATGGCTGGCGCAGCAGCAGGACGGCGCGTGATCGTCGGGCTGCACATCGACCCGCCGGCGCCGTGGGTGACTGCGGAAGCGCTCGCCCCTAGTGGCACGGTGGACAGACTCACCGCCGGATTCATGCGGCAGTATGGCCAGCGTGCGCTCGAGGTGTGGCGCCGTGACCTGCTGAAGTTTGCAGGCAGCTCGCCAATCACCACCGGCACCATCGAACGCCACGCGCGGCAATCCGCGTCGCATTGGGCGTTGCACCGCGCCGCGGCGCTGGCGCTGGCGGACGCGCGGTATGCGGTGCGGCATGAGTCGGCGCCGGCCGCCGTGGCGGCACCGAAGCCCAAGTCAGCAGCAACGGAGACTGCGCGCGCCTTCGGTTGGGGCGGCCATGGATCGAAACGGCTTCCGTGGGGGCGTCGGTGAGCGGCCCGATTGTTCTTCCCTCACAGCTTGCCGACGCGCCGCGCGAAGTGCCGTGCCACATCGCAGACGGCATCATCACTGAGCTGGGCATCACCGTTGTGGTGGCTGAGGCGAACGCCGGCAAGTCGAGCCTCGGGCAGCATATGGCGTTCTGCATGGCCATGGGCTGGCCCTTTTTCGGTCGTGCTGCGCGCGCCAAGGGCGTGCTCTACGTGGTTGGCGAAGGGTTCCCCGGCATACCTGGTCGTATGGGTGCGATCTTCGCCCATCACGGAGTCGACGCCAAGGCACTCGACTCGCGTTTGGGCTTTCTCGCGCTGCCGCTGGACCTCTCAGCACAGGAGATGGTCGACCGCGTGTTTCAGCACGCCGAGGAGCTCGGTCTCACCATCGACGTGGTGATGATTGACACGCTGTCGTCGAATGCGCCGCTCGGATTCAACGAGAACGACAATGCGCACATGAAGGGCTACATGGATCTGGTGCGCGCGCTCCGGGATCAACGGAAGTGCGCCGTGGTGCTCTTCCATCACACGGGAAACGCGAATGGGGCCGCCGGCGCTCGAGCCCGCGGTGCCTATGACCTGACCGCCAGCGCCGACACCATCCTGTTCATCGCCCGTGAGGGCGACCTGCGGACAGTGAAGATGACGAAGGCGCGCGATTTCGCCCTCATCGAACCGTTTCAGTTCAAGCTGCAGCCTTGCGAAGGCTCGGTGGTGGTCGTGCCCGCCGACGGTGCCCGCGGCATGAGCCTTGGATCAGGTGAAGTACTCCCGTCGGTCCGCAACGCCCTGGCCACGCTGGTGGAATGTGGCATGGGCGTCCCCATGCCGAACGCCCGCTGGTTCCACGTGAGCGGCCTGCAGCGCACCGCATTCTACAGCGCGAAGAAGACCCTGCTCAGCGGCGGATATGTGATCCAGGACGGCAAGGGGTTTGTCCCGACCAACAAGGCCGACCAGTTGCTGAAGCTCAGCGAAAATAGTTCGCGAACTATTTCGCGGACTCCGGGAAGTAGTTCGTCCGCGCCCCCCTATAAGGGGGGTGGCGCGAACGAACTCCCGGAAACGGTTCGCGGAGTCCGCAACGAACTCCGCGCGGACAATCGCCACGAAGGCCCGGGCCTTCAGGAATTCCCGTGGTTCGCCCTCGAGGCCGCCGAATGACTCTGACCCCAATGAACTGCCAGACCGTGAGTGATACCGGCTCACTGTCGGAACCCGCCGCGCCCGATGGGCGCGCGCGAAGCGGCCGCGCCGATCACACGGCCACCCTCACCAATCGCTCACCCGAGGTCACTTTGCCTGCCGCCACCCGTTCCCCGCGCCGCAAGCCGTCGCGGTCTCATCCGCCCGCCACCTACGCGCCGGCGTATGGCCTGCCGCCGCTGGACATCGTGCAGGTCCCCGAAGTGCGCGACGCGGTGTCCGCCGTCCGAAACCTAGGGATCGCGCTCGGCAGTCTCGAAATGCTCGGCGCCTTCGGCCAGCAACTGGCGCTGTCCGAGTCGTACGACGCCAACATCCTGAACAGCGGGCTTGCGCTGTTCCGGTCGTTCGATGAGGCCTTCCCGGTCCTGGCGGCGAATGCAAGCGCCGCACTGGACGCCCTACCGAGCCGTGCCCATTTCGCAGCCGCCTCGAAGGAATTGCAAGCCGCTCGCGAAGCCGCGCCGCAGATCGAGCGGCAATTCCTCGCCTTCGCCGTCGCCCACCTGCGCGTCAGCGACGATTGCCGGGCGGTGCTCTCCGAACTCCTGCGCCGCGTCGACCAGCGTGCGACCCGCTGAGCCCCTCACCCCTACCCGCCAACTCATGTCTCGTCACGCACGCCGCCCCCGCGACTTGCACACCGTTCCGCCTACCTTGGACGACGGCGCGGCCGACTTGCTGCAGCCCGTGCAGGAGCTCAAGGCGCTGGTGCATTCGCTCGATGTCGCATTGCGCAGCATTGAAGTGTTCGCCGCCGAGCGCTCCCGTATGGCGCCGGCGCCGTTGGATGCGTTTGCGCTAGTCCCTGCCGCCAATGAGTTCGTGTCCGCGTTCGCGGTGCACTTTGGCCGCACCGTCTCCGAGGTGGTGACAGCGGTGACTGCGTTTGCCCATGCGCACCCGGAGAGTGACGAGGCCCGAGCGAACCTGAGCGCCATGCGCGAGTGCGTGGGACTGGCCACGAAGATCCCGCGCGACTTCTACCGCAACGTGCTGGACACCCCCGGCTTGCCCAAGGGGCTGCGCCTCGTGGTGCAAGGCATTGTGGCGAGCCTCGATGAGATTCCCGCTGTCTGACCCCTTCCCAACCCGGAGCATCCCCATGCTGTCCACAACCAGACCGTTCCCGGCGTTCGATGTCGCCACCACCTTCACCCCCGACCAGCAGACGCGATTCTTTGCCGACCTCGGCGACGTGCGAGTGCACCGGAACCACGTCGAACACATCCAGCAGGCGCACGCGATCCACGCGAAGACACTGAAGGCCGCGCAGGCCATGCTTGAAGCGATGGCCGCGCCCGCGCGCGAAGTGCGCCAAGTGATCGACTTCGCTGGTGAGGAGACGCCGAAGGCTTTGCAGCAGATCGAGGCGCAGAAAGCCAAGGCCGCGCAGGCCATCACCGCCGCCCGCGCTGACCTGATGGCCACGCGTCGCGAAATGCAGGCACTGGTAGAACGACAGACCGCGACGCATTGGCTCACGGAACAGGTGCTGGCCAACGGCGCCAAGGTCACCGAGGCCCGCAGCGCCGTGGCCCTGCTTCCGGCCAGCATGCTGCCGACCGTGCTACGCGACGCCATCGACGCGGGCGACACCGCACGCACCGCGGCCGTGCTGCACCGCCTGCAGCATGACGACGCGGTACCGGAGAACGTGCGCGAGGCGGGGCTCGCCACCTTCGGCGAATTGCTCAAGCCCGTGCGCGAGTGCCTGCGGCGCATCGACCAAGCGGCCAACGATGTTGTGGCGTTTGCCGAACACCAGGCGGACACGTTCGCCGAGTACCCGACGGCCGTCGATATGTCGCGCCTGCTGCGGCGCGCGAATCAGCAGAGTGTGTTTCCCGCGCTGCACGACGGCATCACCCTCGAAAGCGGCCCGTCGCTGCTGGTGTCGGCGAATAACGCCGCGCCGCGCCCGCGCACCGCGAAGCCGCAGCTCACCACCTTCGCGGCTGCTGTCGAGTCCACCGAAGACGGCGAAGACGACGACCTGCCGCCGGCTGCCTGACCTTCCCCTCTCACCGGAGTTTCTCGTGAACGGTCCTCTTGCTCGCTTTCAGATCCTGCGCCACCTCGACACCGGCGCGCTCTCTGCCCATGGCAATCTCGATGTGAAGGAGATCCTCAGCGCCCCGGGATCACGCTACGAACTCGCGCCCGACGCGGCGACGGTCAACCTGCAGCGCGGCATTGAAACCGCCGCGCGCGTTCCCGTGCGTGAAGCAGAAACCCGCCTGGCGCAAGCCTGGCAGGTCGCGCCCGGCCAGACCTACCCGCCTGCCTGACGGCGCCTCGCGTTTGGTTCGCGTGGCGCCGCGTGTGGGCGGCGCCCGCGAACGGGGTCAAGTCGTTCCACGGCGCGCACTTCTGAACTGCTGGCGGGAAGCTCGGGACGCTGGCTGTCGCTGGACCCTTGCGCAACTATCCGCTTTGCGTATACTGATGACTATACGCGTTTCGTATACTTCACTCAGAGGACACCATGAGAAACCGAACTCCTGCTGCAGGCACCGAAGCCCCGTCGTTCCGCACCGTGTACGACGCGCCCGTCAGGCATGAGGTCAACCAGGCATACGCCGCCATGCTCGGACAGACGGACACCACGCCAGACCGCACACTCCCCTTTGCGGTCGAGCTCTACCGCCATGTGAAGTTCGAGGACAACGACCCAATTGCCGATTGGGACGAATGGCTCGGCCGGTTGGAGTATTTCGGTCCGGAGATGTGCCTTGAGCTCAAGTTGTCCCAGCGAGTCAAGGCGAAGGGTAGGGATGCTGAGCCCGAAAAGGTGACCCTGTTCAGCTTCGAGTCACTGGAGCAAGCGCAGTTCCTCGGTGAGTTCATTCTCGCGCTGGTGGAGAAGATGCGCCGCACGGCTGACGCCCACCGCATTCCCCTGCTTTACGACGACGAGCCGCCGGCCGCGCGCACCCCGGAACAGCAAGTCTGTTAGTCAGCGCTTCCGGGCGCGCTTCGCTGAAGCGCCGATTACATCGGCCGGCGTGACGCCGAGGGTATCGGCCAGCTTCTCGAGCAAATCAAGATCCACGCGGCGCGTGACGCCGTTCTCGAGTTCCGAGATAGCCCGCTGCGAGACGCCAACGGCGTCCGCCAGGGCGACCTGCGACAGACCCGCCGACTCACGCAGCTCTCGTAACTGCAACTCTAGTGGGCTCATACGCACAACGTATCACCACCCATCGCCGCGCGCCAACGCGCGACAGAGAGACCATGCACACATCACAGAAGGCCGGAATCATCGTGCTCGAAGTGCAGGTGGCCATGACACACCCGGTCCGCGCGAACGTGGGAGACCTCATCGTCTTCCGCCCGCACCGCACGGACGTGGTGCGACCGGTGAGCCAGCCCAACCTGCGCGACCTGCGCGCGGCGGTCGCCCTCGGCGCCCTGGCGCCGGCCAGCGCCGACGATGAGCAGGCCCTCGACACGGCGAGGGCCTGACGATGGACACCCCCGCACCCAAGCCAGCACGCATCACCTTCGCGGTCTTGCAGGTACCCCTACACCGTCCGGTGAAAGCCAATGCCGGGGACACGCTCATGGTCGTCACCTTCGAGGATGGCGCGCAGAAGCTCGCCGTGATGATTGGCGACCCGCCGGATGAGGTTGTCCATGACACCGCCGCTTCCGACGTTGATTACCGCGCGTTACTCGAGCGCATGGTGGCGCGCGGTGACGCGCGCTGGATGACCTGACCATGGCCCGCCCTCGCGGATCACTCAAGCGGCAAAAGGACGGCCGGTTCGTCGCCCGCTACTCGGCAGGCACCGACCCGCTGACCGGCAAGCGCCTGCAGCATTGGCGCACCTTCGACGACCGGAAAGCGGCGCAGCAGTGGCTCACCGCGGAACTCGCGGCGTTGGACGCCGGCGCGCGGACGCGCCGCGTGAGCGGCGGGCCGACGCTGGCGGCATTCCTCCGGGACTACTACACCACCGATCGCCGCGGCAAGAAGGGCACCCTGCTCTCTCCCCGGACGTGCGCGGTCGACCTCGACATCATCGAGCGGTATCTGGTGCGCCGCGCGCCGGCCGTGGCGGAGACGCAAATCGGCAAGCTCACCACCGAGGCGCTGGCGCGCTGGTTCCGCGCGCTCGCCGAGGGCGACGCCACACACCAGCCGCTGGCCAAAGCGACCGTGGCCCGGGTCTACCGCATCGTGGCCGCCCGGCTCAACCACGCAGTGAAGTTGGGTCTGCTCCGGAGCTCGCCGATGCGCTCAGACCTGGTGGTGGTGACCGGCAAGGCGAAGGGCGAGAAGGTCACGCTGCGCACCGAGCACGCCCGCGCGTTGCTCGCCGTATGCCACACGGACCGGTACGGGGTGCTGTTCGCGCTCATGCTTTGGACGGGTGTGCGGCCGGGCGAGGCGGCGGGTCTCACGTGGCCCGATGTCGACTTCGACGGGAAGCGCCTCACGATCCGGCGCGCGCTGGTGCGCATGACCGGCTCGGCGGAACTCCGCACCACCAAGACGGACCGCGCGCGGGTGCTGCCGATCCCGGAGGACCTCGTGGCCCTGCTGCGCGCGCACCGCGCCCGGCAGGCCCAGGAGAAGCTCGCCGCGGGGGCTGAATACGTCGACATGGGCCTCGTGTTCGCCACCCGGTACGGCAAGCCGGAGCACCTCGACAACCTGGCCCGCCGGCACTTCAAGCCGCTCTTGCTCCGGGCGGCCTACCACCTGGCCGGGAAGCAGCCGCCCACCGTGCCGGCGCCCTCACGCGCGAAAGCCTACACCGAGGCGCTGGAAGCGCGGCAGGCGGCCGACAGGGCCGTCATGCAGGCCACGGGCTTTCCCGACGTGTCGCTGTACGGGCTGCGCCACACGCAGGCCACGTTGCTGCTGGAACGCGGCGTGCACCCGAAGGTCGCGGCGGATCGCCTGGGCCATTCCCGCACGTCGACCACGCTGGACATCTACAGCCACGTGGGGCCGCACATGCAGGAGCAGGCGCTCGCGGAGCTGGAGCAGGCGTTCGGCGCCAGCAAGAAGGTGGCGGGGTAAACCGCCCCGTTGCAGCAGGGAACCGCCGCGCTATCTTCACAAGTGGGACGTTCGCCGCGTCCCCCTGCGAGGCTTCGGCCTCGAGGTCATGGCATGGCACGCCCGGGCGGGGCAGGCGCGGCATGGTTTCTCAACCCTTTCAGAGGACCATGTGATGGCACACAGCTCAACCAGTTCCACCCGTCGCCCTAGGCAGCACTCAGCAGAAACCCAATCGGCCGCCGTGCGCGATTGGCTCGCGACGGTAGGGCGTCGGCTCGCGGGGTTCACGACTGCCACGGTCGCGGCTGACCATGGAGTCTCGGAACGCACCTTACGCCGATGGCTGCAAGAGTATCGACAGTCGTACGCGTGACGCACGAAGCCCCCGGCGCACATCGCCGGGGGCTTCGTCTTTCCCGCTCATCCACATTCGTGAGAACTTCCGTGTGATCCCCTCACGAGAAAGGCACCCGTCGCCGGGTGCCTTCATCGTAACTGTCGGTTTTTCAACGACTTTCCAACAGAGCGGGAGACGGGGCTCGAACCCGCGACATCAAGCTTGGAAGGCTTGCGCTC
>VFQP010003857.1_pt1 | contig 14664 bp, 13 predicted proteins | sample 3512351 | NCBI WGS metagenome assembly VFQP01 (sample SAMN10412372, study PRJNA504923) | tailings metagenome | isolation source: Relicate 1 Philex TSF1 revegetated site | place: Philippines: Tuba, Benguet | collected 2017-08-29 | reverse complement strand
CTCAGGCACGCTCTGTGCGCGTGAAGGGGCTCAGTGCTGGCACGCGGCAAGCCAGCCGTGGCAGCGGCTGGGACAGCAAGCGCGCTGCGGCGCGGCCCACCGCATGCCAGCTCGCTGGCAGTCTTCAGCGCGCACAGAGCGTCGATGTTCCCCCTGGCCAGGGACCGCAGAGCACAGGGCCACGGGCCAGCACGCTGTGCGCACAGCAGTCAGGTCGTGGCCTGCAGCACGCCTGTGCACCGCCGCAGGGCAGGGCTGGCTGTGCGCACAGCGTGCAGCCTCTGCATTGCGCCGCCCTTCGGCCACCGGCGAGCGAACAGAGCATGTTTGGAGGGCAGCTGCACCACGGCTGCGCATCCCGCAGCCGAGCCGCCACGGGTGCACGTGTGCGCCAGCATCTACTAGAGAGAGGGCTCATGGGGAAGGCAGCAGGTTGGCAAAGGGCACGCGGGCCACGCACGCTGCGCCTTTTGTTCCCGCAGCGTCTGCAGCCGGCACATGCTGTGAGCGTCGTGCGCATGAACGCCAGGCAGCAGGCCAGTGCGTTGCCGCGTCAAAGCGACGGCGGCCATGGCCTGCTGCAGAAGCATTTGAGGAGCACGGCTCGCACAGCAGGCTCGCTACAAGGTGCCACGGGAAGAAAGGCGCAGCGGCAAACACGCTTTGCTCTTGACGCGTGGCGGTGCAGTGCCTGCTGACAGTGGCCGTGTCCCGCGCACAGCAGCCAGGCAGGCTGGGGGCCGGTGACTGAGCAAAGATGCCCTCAGGCACGCTCTGTGCGCGTGAAGGGGCTCAGTGCTGGCACGCGGCAAGCCAGCCGTGGCAGCTGCTGGGACAGCAAGCACGCCGCGGCGTGGCCCACCGCATGCCAGCGAGCTCGCGTTCTTCAGGCGCGCAGAGCGTCGACGAAATCCCCCCCGCCAGGGGCCGCAGAGCACAGGGCAACATGCCAGCACGCTGTTCGCGCATAGTCAGGTCGTGTCCCGCAGCAAGCCTGTGCACCGCCGCAGCAGGGCGGGGGCACAACCTGCTGCAGGACGCACCTAGTTCTACGCACAGCATGCTGCCTGTGAAGCACGAGCGCTGCGGCCCCTAGCGCGCCCACGGGTACCAAAGAGTCCGCACGGTCACAGGGGTTGAACGACTCGCACTGCCAGGCTGAGGGCCCGCACGGCCCAACCTTCCTCAACCGCGCCTGCCGGCGTCCCTTCTCTTCCTTGCTATTTCTGCTCCTCCCGCGACCAGCCCCGCCCCCCAGGGCGGGCGGTCTAGCACGCTGCGGCAGCATCCCGCTGACTCGTCGGCGACAGCAATCCATTCCCTCTCACCTTGCGCAGAGGTGGTGGCGGCGCCACTGGCCGAGGTGCGCCCACCCTTCGACAGCATGACGGTGGTGGCGGGGTCCTGCGCCACCAGGTCGGCGAAGCGCCCGATGGCTTGCGCCAGCGGTACGGCGGAGGGCGCGCCCGGAGACGGAGCGACGCCGGCCATGTGCTGCGCCACGCCCGGCAGCCTGCGGATGGTGGGGCAAGCGATGGTGGGCGCGGGTGTCTGTGTGTGTGTGCATCCTACATCAACGGAACATGGCGATTACCTGCGTCAAGCAGGAAGGATCAGCAGCGAGGCAGATTAGCAAGCGTCACCCGGGAGGGCTGCGCTAGCGCGCTGCTGCTGCCGCCTCTGCTCCCTCGCCGCTGGCCCTTGGCGCCCTGGTGCGGTGCTGGGCCACGCTGCACATGCATGCATGCGCGGCGCGCGCCCTGGCGCCGCGCCCGCTTCCTCGCCGCCGCCCTGTTGCGCCGCGGCGCGGCGCCGCTTGCCTCGCCGGTCGTTGCGAGGAGCACGCGTGCACGCTGGCGGCGCGGCGCCACGCGTGCTTCTCGCGTGACGACGTCAGGTTCAACGCGCCGCGGCTGGGCGAGCAGGGACGGCCGCGAGGAACGCGCGCGAGCGCGCTGCCGTCGCCGCGGGGCGCTCGCTCAACGCGCCATCCACGCCGTCACCATCAGGCAGAAATAGGAAAAGGACACGGGAAAGGAAGGAGCCCGTGGCTTCTTAACGCGTGCGAGAGCGGGTGCATGCTTTGGCTGTGGCAGCGGCGTGGGCCTGCCCTGGCATGATTGGCCAGTGGGCCAGGTGCCGGCCGCTCAAGAGGCAGCGAGCCACCTCATGCCGTGACCGGCACCTGCCTTGCGCCACCTGTTACCGGGCAGGCCAGGGCGGGACAGTGTGTGCGTCGCACGCCAGCAAGCAACGCAAACAGATCGGCACGGCGATGACGCAGCTCTCCTCTCCACACGCCTCGGTGGGGTGGGCCTGCCCAGGCACGCTGACTCAAAGGCCAGGTGCCGCCTGAGCAAGAGGCAGCGAGCCACCTCATGCTTTGGCCGGCATCTGCCTTCAGCCACATGTTCCCATGCAGGCCAGGGCGAGACAGTGTGTGCGTCACACGCCAGCAAGCGACGCAAACAGATCGGCGCGGCGACGACGCACGCAGCTCTCCTCTCCACACGCCTCGGTGGGGTGGGCCTGCCCAGGCACGCTGAGCAGAGGCCAGGTGCCGCCTGAGCAAGAGGTAGCGAGCGACCTCAGGCACCGAGCGGCACCTGCACTTTTGCAGCATCTACCTGGGCAGTGCACCGCACCCTTAGCCAGGGCGCACACACCGAGAGGCAGATGCACCGCACGCGCAGTCCACGCCAGCTCTCCTCTCCACATGCATCGTGTGGGGTGGGCCTGCCCAGGCAAGCGTGGCCAAAGGCCAGGTGCCGCCCGAGCAAGAGGTAGCGAGCCACCTCAGGCCCCGAGCGGCACCTGCACGAGTTGCACGTGCACCTGGGCAGGGCACCGCACCCTTAGCCAGGGCGCAAACACTGAGAGGCAGAGGCACCGCATGCGCACTCCACGCTAGCACGCATGCCTCAGCGGCGTGGGCCTGCCCAGGCACGCTGAGCAAAGGCCAGGTGCCGCCCGATGCAGAGGGGGTAGCGACCTCAGGCACCGAGCAGCACCCGCCATGCGCATGCACCTCAGCAGGCCAACAGCGGCGGACCGCACGCCAGCGAGGGCGCACACACACGCACCCGGCAGGCGGGCGATGCATAGCACACCCCTAGCGCGCCATGCACACACCAGCGTGGGCCTGCCCAGGTGCTCACGGTCCAGGCCGGGTGCCGCACGATGCACAAGGCAGCGGCCTCGAGCATCAGGCGGCACCTGCCATGCGCGCGGATCTGGGCAGGCCTGGCTGGACGTGGGAGGGCGTGCGCAGCCACACACCCACACACCGTCAATGCAAAACAGGAGTCCACGCAGCCACCCTCTCAACATGTCTTTTGCGGCGTGGGCCTAGCCAGGTGCGCATGGTCAGCGCGGGTGCCGCACGACGACAAGAGAACGAACGCCTCGCGCAACAAGCGGCACCCTCCTTCCACACTACATGGCCAGGCCCCAGCCAACCCCATGCGTTGCGTGGCGCCAGGGCACCCTCAGCCGCCTCCCCCAACGCCTCGGCGGCGTGGGCCTGGCCAGGCGCAGATGGACAGCGCTGGTGCCGCCCAGCCATATAGAATGGACCTGTGGTGCACTGAGCGGCACCTGTCCTGCGTGGACCCCTGGCCAGGCCCCAACCAAGCCCGCGCGTCGCGCGGCGCCAGTGCATGCTCAGCCCACGCCCACACGCCACACACGCAAAGCGGGCGCCCGCGAGCAGCCACGCCGTCCGCCGAACGGTGGCTAGGTGTCCTCAGCGACTCACGCGCACGCTCACGCAACCCTAGCCCCAACCCTAGGGTGCGCGGCGGCGTCCTCACCTGCGGTCCTCGTGCAGCCACCGGGCCAGGTGCAGCCGCGCGCTCAGCGCCCGCATCCAGCCCCTCGCGCCGGGAGAGGCGAGCGGCGACGCCTGCTGCTGCTGCTGGTGCAGCAGCTGCGCGCCTGACGAGGCGCCCGCCGCCGCCGCCGCCGCCGCCGCGCTGCCTGAAAGCGACGGGCGGAACGGCACCGGCGGCATCTGCAGACGCGCAGCAGCAGCAGCAAAGGCAGCGCGGGCCTCGTCAACCACTAGGAGGAGCAAAACGTTTGCGACGGCGAGCCGAGAGGGTTGCCAGCGTGCGGGAGCGCGCACCTGCAAGCGTGCGCGCACTTGCGCCGCCGCCGCCGCCGCCGCGGCCTCGGAGTCGCCTGCCGGCCGCGCGCCGCCGCCGCCCAGCGCGGCGGCCCGCAGCAGCCAGGTGTGGAACGCCTGCTGGTCCAGGGAGAGCGGCGCCGACACTGGCATGGACGCCGACGCCCCCGCGACGCCTGCAGCGCGAGGCGCAAAGTGCAATCCGCGCCCGCAAACACAACGTCAAGGTGTGCAGAGAGCGGGGGCCTGTGCACGGTGGCGCCGGCAGCAAGCACGCGCCTGCGGTGGTGGTTGTGGGCCGGCTGGGAGGCGGGCCCATGGGCGTGACGGCGTGCGGCCCCTGCGAGCGCGCAAAAGGACGCCACCGCCGCCGTCGTAGCAGCAGCAGCAACCGTACGCGAATGAAGGCACGACATGGGCAGCAAAGTGAAGCGTCAGCAGGCGCACCTGGTGGGAGGGAGGCGCCAGCTGCCTGGCCGCCTCGACGCACATGAGCTGCAGCATGAAGAGGGCCTGCGCCTGCACGTCGGGGTGCGCGGCGGCGGCGTGCTGCGGCTCCCACAGCCAGCGCAGGAAGCTGGGCGCGCCGTCGTCGCCGGCGTCCTGGCACAGGTGCCGCGACATCTGCGGGCGTGCACACACACGTGACGAGGACACAGCGCGTGTCAGAGAAAGATGGCGTGCTGGCGCAGGTGGCGCGAAACCGTCTGCGAGGGCGGTGGAGGGCAAAGACGCACAGAGGCGTGGCGCGACGCCTGCAGCAAAGAGCACGCAAAGGGAGCGCTGAGCAGCACGCAGGAAGCCAGGGCTCACGACCCGCACACACGCGCGATCGTGAGTGGAGCTCGGTTGCGCGCTGCAACCAGCGCCCGTGCTAGATAGGGAACGCGCGCGCCGCGCGCCACCAACCTGCCACGCTTGCCCCACTACCTCCCTACTCAGCACCACCATGCCCCAAAACTGCGTGCACAACATGCCCCCCCAGCACCCAACGCAAATCGGCCCACCATCCGCCTGCACGTGTGGTGCCTAGGCCCACTGCTCAGCGTGTGCCCGCATCAGCAGTTGGGCCGGATTGCGTCAGGGACGGGACAGTGGCAAGTGGCGCAGCACAGAATGGATCAGAAGGTCTGCGCCGGGAGGTGGTGGAGGGCCAAGGCAGTGCTGGCGGCGCGCGGCACGCGTGCCGAGTGCTCCTCACGGACGCCGCTGGCGAGCACGCAAACGCCTGAGCACCCTCGCCGTGCCAAGGGGTGAAATGCCACATGCCCTCTTCCCCTCCCGCCCACTGTCTCGGAGCTGACCCGTGCATGGCGTCGGGCCGGCGTTGGGCAGCACGACGCAGCGGCGCGGCGCTCGTGCGGCGGAGGGCGCAAGCCATGCACGGCGCCACCAGCGCGCCGCAACGAGCTGACCACCCTGCTCCCGCCGCAGGAAAGGGCGTCAATGAGGGGCGACGGGAGCAGGTGGGCAGCCGCCCGACTGGCTGGTGGGACCATCCGGACCTCCTCAGCGGCGCACAAGGCAGCACGCGTTGTGTGCTGCCCAACGCCAGCCGGCGTTGCTCGCGCAGCGCCGGAGAGCAGCCCCAGCCTCAGGGGCCTCAGGGGAACTTCCAGGCTTGAAGCCTGGAAGCAGGCGCACACCCTTTTCTCCCCACTCCTCGTCCTCCTCCTCGCGTCCCCCGCCGTACGCTTACGGCAGGGGACAGCGTTGGGCAGCACGCCGCAGCAGCGTGGCGCTCGTGCGGCAAAGAGGGAACGCCACGATGGCACAGGGCCCCAGCCCGCCGTGCCGCTGCCCACCTTCTTCCCACCGCACAACCAGGCTCAGGTGCACGCGCGCCGCGCGACCGCAGGTCCCACTCCATAAACGCATGCGCCACCCGCCCGCACGGCGGACGCACGATTGGGCGGGTGGAGCAAGCGCGTCATGGGCACGGCCGAGGTGCTGTGCGCGAGAGCTCGACGCAGTGGTGCAGCAGGAGGGAGGTGGACGCGCAGCACCGTGGGCCGCAGCCGCAGCGCCTGTTTGTCGTCTCAACCGCAAGAGAGCACACGTGTGGCGACCGTGCTGCCCAACGCCGGCTTTGCGCGCGCAGAGGCCCGGCGACAAGCACCCCCTCTGGCCCACAGCACTGTGCGCCGCTGCAGCACACGCAAGCCACGCGCTCTCCTTCTCTTTCCCCGCCCGTCCTTCCTCCCCTGGCGGCAAAGCCCTGGCGTTTGCGTGCATTGCCCGCGGCGCTCACGCAAGGGCTGCAAGGAATCGTGCCGCGCGACGCACCTGCCCGCTCAGCTCTGCAAAGTGGCTCGAGGTGGCTCCACACAGGCACCTGACCCTCACCGCCACCACCGCCGCGGCGCGCTACGTCTGGCCACCATGCCCGCTTCGTGCTCTCTTGTGCTTTGCGCAGCGCGCGCCGCGGGCATGGGGGCCAGATGCGGCACATGCGCCCGTGGCGGCCATGCGACACAAGGGAAGTGTGGAGCCGTTCCTGGGCTACTCCGCAGGGGCCAGGGCAGAGTACATCGCGAGACCAGCACACCAGCCCGAGCACGAGTGCCGCTTGCGGCAGACCGGCCCGCTTCGTCGCCAGCGGTAGCAGAGGGCTGGTTGGACATGGAATCACAGTTTCCCTCAAAGCCCTCTCTTTGGCCCTTTCACCGCTGGCGGCAAAGCCGCCGCTTGCGTCTATCACCCACGGCGCTCACGCGCCGCAAAGGGATGCGTGCCGCTCAAGGCACCCACCCGCTCAGCGCCGCGCAGAGGCTCTGCGGTGCGCCTGCACGATCCCACCCGCTCCGCACGGCCACGACCGCCTCAGCAACCTGCGTCTGGCCACCATGCCTCGCGCCGCGGGGCCTGCCGCAGCATGCGGCGCGCACACGGGCACGGGGGCCAGATGCAACCGCGGCACGTCGATGGCAGTGCAAGCAGCGGGCATCGTGCAGCCACAGCCAGCCCGCTGGCTGCGATCGTGGAGTGCGCCGTGCGATCAGCCTCCCATCGCGGGCATGAGCGCCGCTGGCGATGCTGAAGTGTGGCTTTATCACCAGCGGTAGCAAAGGGACCCGATTACAACTGCCTTCACCTGCCCTGTGCTGTGCTGGCACCCCTGGCGGCGAAGCCGGCGTCGCGTCTGTCGCCAGTGGCGCTTGCCTGCAGCAGAGAGAGCGCTCGCCGTAGATGACCCGTGGCATCCGCCCGCCGACTTTCCGTGCTGCCCCTCTGTGGCCCCATCCGCTTTCGTCGCAGGACGCCAGGGGCGGGAGTGGTGCCACGCGCCTCCTCGAGGGTGGTGCTGTGCGGCGCGGTGGGTGCCACAGCGCAACGCAAGGCCCCAGCACGTGCAGGCCGTGGCCGTGCGGCGAACGCGATGGGGGGGAGGTACAGCAGGGGAAGCTAGCGGCGTCACACAACGACGTGCTTGCGCAGCGACCGCCCCTCTGCTGCGCACAAGCCTACCACTGGCGAGCGCACTAAGTTGAGCTCGCCGCCAGGGGTGCTTGTTGCAGGGGCGGATGTGGCACTGTCTGCACTTGGCCGCTGCGCCTGCTCTTCCTTTCTTGGGGCCCGGCTGGGCCGCTGGCGTCAACACTGACGGATGCAACCTGTCGGACTGCTGTTCCTGACGCCGAGGGTGTCGTCGCAGTCGAGCCGCCGCTCTCCAACCCTAGCCCAACCCTAGCCAAGAGCGCGCACCTTGGGCCAGCAGGCGCGCAGCAGCTCGTTGCAGGCCGTCCGCAGCTGAGCATGGACGCCCATGGCACGCCCTTGCTCCCCTGCGCACCGCCACGCGCCATGCAGGCCCTCACCTAGGGTTAGTGCTGGGGTTGCGCAGGCACGCAGTTTCCCTCGCGACCCCTCCCCCAATGCCTTCCGCAGCACTGCCCGTGTCACGCCTGCCCTATCCGATTGAACAGTGTGGGCGGCAGCGCACCTGAGCCCGCCAGCATGGCGCGCACGCACGCCCTCAGCAGCGGCAGCAGGTGGTGCAGCGCCAGCACCTGTGCGTGGGCGGCGCAACGCGAGAGCCAACTCGCTGATCCCACCGCGGAGCACTGCCGCCGCCGGAAGGAGCATGCTCTGGCGCGCGCTGCGTCTGCTCCTGCCAAGGCTTCCCAAACTGATGCAAAAATGTCCACGCGCACACACACCTCGCGTATCTTTGCGCTGCGAGACATCTGACACGCCTGGTAGTTGGGCTCTGGTCCCGCCGAGGTGTCGAAACAGATGCAAATCCCACACAAACACACACCTGCCCGGCCTTGGTGGTGATGAGGCGGGGCGCCGCCGCCCTCAGCGCCAGCGCGGCGCCGAGCCTGTGACCGGGCTGGGGCCGGTGGAGGTGGTCCGAGAGGCGGCGGAGCAGCGAGGCGGCGGGGCCGGACAGCAGGTCCTGCGTGTCCGTGCCTGCACGCCGTCAGGGCAGGGCAGGGAGAGGGGTAGCGAACAGGTGAGAGGCCGGCCGGCAGGCCGTGCGTGTCGGTGTTTGCGTGGGATGAGGCTGGCAGCTAAACCGCTCAGCGTGCGCAGGCCAGCTCAAAAACTAAAGGAGGCAGAACAGCGGGCGCGCACCGGCGGGCGTGTGCTTGCACGTCCAGTGCAGCAGCTCCGCCACGAGCGCCGCGCAGTGCTCCCTGAGGCCGCCGTCGTGCGCCTGGCACAGCCCCGCCAGCAGCGCGTCGCGCAGCGAGCCCAGGTCGCCGCCCTCGGCCTGCCGCGACCTGCGCATGGAGGTTCAGGGCTTCAGGGCTTTGTGGCGCTTTGCGTTGCCCGCAAGCCCATGCGAGCGGACGAGGGCAGAGGCTAGGGTTGCGCGCGAGAGGGCAGGGAAGCTCCTCCTCACCTGGAGAACCAGTGCACGAGCTGGTAGGCCAGGGGCCCAAACAGCTGGCGAGACACGGGCTCCTGGCAGCGGGCACTGCCCAGCCACAGCACCTGCAGGAATAGAAAAGGGAAAACGGAACAAGAAGACTGAGGAGGACGCAACGTGATGTCCAGCAGAGCGCGCCCCAAAGCAGATCCACCCACCTGCGGGAGCAGGCGCGCCAGCAGGCCGGAGAAGCGAGCGGCCGAACCACCGCCGCCGCCCTCGCCGCCGCCCCCGTCGCCGCCGCCGCCGCCGGCGTCGCCCGCCACTCCGAGGTTCGTCGCGTTGGCGCCCACCTGCCCCGCCGCAAGTGGAAAACACGTCATGTCCAGGTTCAGGTGGACTGCGAGTCACCGTCGGCGGCCCAAGCCTTAAGCCCTAAGCCCTCCAAGCCCTCACCATGTAGACGACGCAGGCGTGCAGCAGCTCGGACGCCGCCACGCGCAGGGCGCGGTCGCCCGAGCCCACCGCCATGGCCACGACCCTCGGCAAAACCCCGTCGAGCGGCATGGCGACGGCGCCGGCGGCGGGCTCGGCAGCGGCGGCAGAGGGCAGGAGCGCCGCCGGCAAGAGCGGCAGCTTGAGCTCCATGGGCGCGGTGGAGGCGGCGGCGTCGCCGGCGGGCGCGCCGGCGCCTGCGTCCGAATCAGAGTGGCCAGGATGCAGAACAAGGGGCGTTGAAGATGAAGAATGCTGCTCAGCTTTCAGGTCCTGGGGCAGCGGAGGAGAGCTCTGAAAGCAAGGGTGTGGAGGGAGGGAGGGAGGAACGGATGCGATAGAGAGTGGGGAGGGAAGGGACGACAAGTCAGCATCTGTCCCTCCCCGTCTCAAGCGCACCTTTGCTTTCAGAGCCCCGCTGCCCCCGGCCCTGAAGCTGAAGCCAAGCGGGAAGGGAAAGGACGACAGGCCCGCACCTGAAGACTCGCCGGACGCGGCGGCGTCCCCAGCCGGCAGCAGCGTGTCGCCGCCCACGCCCAGCCCCTCAGGGCCCCAGCCCTGCGACCCCGCGCCGCCGGCCCCGTCGCCCAGCCCGCCCGCCCCCAGCCCTCCGTCGTCCTCGTCGCCGCCGTCCCCGTCCTCCAGCCCTGGACCCGCCGCCGCGTCGGCGCCGTCGGCGGCGTGGTGGCCCAGGCCGCTGAACGGCAGGCCTGCGGTCAAGTCGCGCCGCGTGACAAGAGATGCATGGCGACCGAGCCATGCGCTGTGGGACGGAGCACAGCGTGAGGAAGCGAGGGAATGAAGCGAGCGAGAACATGCGTGAGGAGTAGGGAGCGCGCTGGTGACGAGCGATGCTGAGCCCCAGCGGAAAAGTGCGGCGGCGTGGGATCATGCAATGCGCCACACCTCCTCCGCAGAGGCTGTCCTGCTGTTCTCCCAGCGCGCTCCCTCTCCTTGGTTCACGGTCGCTTCCCCGCCCGTCCATGCCTTCCACATCCCTACTCACACCCCGCCTCACATCCCGACTCACATCCCGACTCACATCCACCTCCTAGAAGCACAGTGCGAGGCGGCCAGTGTGCGCAGCGCCGGGAGCGAGGCGGCGGGCAGACGTGCAGGAGGAGAAGGGAGCAAGCCAGTGTTGAGCACGTGCTGAGCCTCGGCGGAAGAGCGTGGCGGCGTGCGATGCACGTGCGGCGCGTCCTGCTGCTGCTGAGGCTCAGGGCGCTCGTGCTGACGCGCTCCCTCTCGTGGTGCAACGCTGCGCATCGCCCAACCCCGTGCCTCCCACAAGTACTCCCTTGCGCTGCTTCTCACATGGCCCCCACGCACTAGTGCTAGAAAGTGGCGAGGGAGTGCACATGCAGGGAGTCTGAGGCGGCAAGCGGACGTGCGCGTGGAGTGGGGAGCGCGCCCATGCCGAGCAACGCTGAGCCTCAGCAGAAGCACGTGGCACCGTGCGATGCACGGGTCCTGTGCTGAGTCTCATGCAGGCTTGGATCAAGGCGCTCCCTCACGCCACGCGGCGCTGATCGCCTGACCCTGCACCTCCCACCAGCAATTCCTCTCTGGTCGCTCCCTTCTGGTCCCCGGTCATCACCGCCCCAGGATGGGGCGCAGAAGAACAGCGGCAAGGGAATGCACGCGCAGGGAGTCGAGGCGGCGGGCGGACGTGCAGGAGGAGTGGGGAGCGCGCCAGCGTCAAGCTGTGCTGAGCCTCAGCAGAAGCGCATGGCGGCGTGCGGTCCACGTCCCATGCTTCCTCTGCTGATGCTCAGGATGCCTGGGCTGACGCGCTCCCTCTCCTCACACCATGCCATCCGCAAAGCCCGACCCCGTGCCTCCGGCAAGCACGCTCGTGCGTTGCTTCCCTCGTGGCCCCCGCGACCAACAGGGGGGAGAGGCGAGGGAGTTCATACAAAGGAAGCGAGGCGGCAAGCAGACGGGCGTCAGGGGTAGGGAGCGCTCCTGCGCCGAGCGATGCTGAGCCTCAGCAGAAGCACGTGGCGGCGTGCGGTCCATCCGCATGCCACGCATTTCGTGCAGAGGCTCATGACGCTTGGATCAAGGCGCTCCCTCTCCTCGCGCTATGACGTGCTGACCGCCGGACTCCGTGCCTCCCACAAGCACTCCCCCCCCATTCGTCTGTTCCCTCGTTGTTCCCACTCACCGGCCGCCCAGGAGGGGGCGTGGGCGCCGGCGCCAAACGCGCCCAGGGCTTGGGGCGGCGCGTGCAGCGTGCGGGACGGCAGCGTGGCCAGCAGCAGCGCAGCCGCGGGGCCCATGCGCCCCAGCCACGAGAGCAGCCGGGGCATGAAGGGAGGCGGCCTCTGCGCACGAGAGTGGTGTGGGTGAGCGGTGCGCGCTCGCAGGGGGTGCACGGAGCTGCCGAGATCCAGGCGGGCGTTTGGCTGTGCTCTGCTTCTCCACTTCCCCACAAGGAGCAGCTCACGCCTTGCTTGTGCGTCCAAAGCCCTAGACCAAACCCTAACCGCCACATGCAAAACACCCACCTTGGCGGCCAGCAGCTTGCGCCGCTTGGACTCCTCCCGCTTGACCCGCACCGCGTCGGCGTACGACCCCTCGCCCTCCTCCCCGCCGCCCGCCCCCGACGACGCCTGCGTGTGCATCCCCAACCAACGAACACAACACGTCGATGGCCGCTCGTCGCGGAATCTTGACCCCAACAACGACCCACAACCCCACCATCACGTCAAGCCGCGCACCAAGTGGCGCCGCGCCGCGCCGTCCTCGTCCTCCTCCTCCCCCTCGCCGCCACCAGCGCCGCCGCCCTCCCCGCCCGGCTCCTCGCCGCCCGCCTGCGTTCCGCCCGCCTGCGCCGCGGCGCTGGGAACCGCAGTGGCGGCGGCGGCAGCGGCAGCGGCGTCGAGGCTGTGCGTGATGTCCCCGAGCGCCGCGTCTCCGCTGCCGTCGGCGGCGCCCGCTGCCACCGCGCCGCTGGGGTCGCCGCCGGCGAGGGCGCCAGTGAGAGGCGCGGACTGGAGGTACGGCTCGACGAGCGGCAGCAGAGAAGGGAGGCAAGCCTGCGCCACCACGCCATCATATTTCGCGCGTCGCCTGTGGGCAAAGAGCCGTGATGCAAAGCCCTAAAGCCCCAAAACCCTCACCTGCAGCCCATGCAGGTCCTCAGCCTCCCAGCGCTCGAGCGCGTCCATGGCCAGGTCGGCGATGCGGGGCTGGCCAAGCCCTAACCTGAGCCCTAGCCGCACCGGCACCAGCGCGCGGTGCGCCAGCCACTGCTGGTGGTGGTGCAGAGCAGGGGCAGCGGCAGCGGCGCCCTTGGTGGCGGCGGGAGGAGGCGGCCGCGCGAGTGGCGCCACCGTGGCGCCCGCCGCTGCCGGCGCCGCGACCGTCCAGTCCAGGACGGGGACGGCGGTAAGAGAGGCGTCCAGCGAGCTCTGAACGGACGGCGCGGCTCCGCTGGCGGCGGTGGCGGCGGCGGCGGAGAGGGCGGCGGCGAGGGCGGCGCGCTGCATGGCGGCGAGGGTTTTGGGCCGCACGGTGAGCAGCAGCTCCAGCGCACACAGCTGGAGGTCGCCCTGCAAGTTGTTAAAGGGAGCAAAAGGACGAGCGAGAACGTGTGAGAGGTTCGCCGACGTCATCCTGGACAGCAACTGCTTATTGAATTGCCCTGGAAGCGACAGAAATCGTCACCTTGAACTGCGTGCAGTGCGCCAGCACCTCCCCCAGGTACGCCTGCAGCGTCACTAGCGTGGCCGCCGCCTGGGCGACAGTGGCAGTTGACTGCGGCGGCGGCGGTTGGCCAACCGCCGCCGCCGCCGCGGGCGGCGCGTCCTGGTCAGGCAGCAGGCCGGCCTCGTCAGCGAGCGCCAGGGAGGCGGCGGCCATGCGGTAGAGCCCTTGCAGGATCGGTCTGTGCGAGCGAGCGGAGCACGAACGTCCACGTGTTGGCGCCGGCGGCGCTCTGGTGCCTGATCCGTTCGTTTCGCTGATCCTTGGCGCCCGCTCCGCTGTGAGAGGCGCTCGTCTGTGGGGCTTTGGCCGCAACGAGGCGTCCAAACAGGTGCAAGTCCCCGCACGCATACGCTGAGGGAGGGGGGGAGGGACGACGTGGGGCGCCCTCACCTCTCTATGGAGGCGGCGAGGCCCAACACACACGCACGCTCAGGGAAGGGGCAAGGCACGCTAGAGGGGGGCCTCACCTCTCCATGGAGGCGGCGAGTACCGACACACACACACTGAAGGGAGGGGCAAAAGGGACGCTAGAGGGGGGCCTCACCTCTCCATGGAGGCGGCGCTGAGCTCGGCCAGCAGGGCTAGCGCGTGGGCGCCCATGAGGCGAGGGTCCAGCTCGGGCAGCAGCTCGCACACAAAGTCCGTCAGCTGCACAAACGCCTGCGAGGACGCGTGCGGTGGCAGGCACCCGTCATCTGCACAGACGCGTGCACATTGCGCCGACGGTGGAGGCCGTTGCACCGGCATGGTGCTCCGCACGCACGGAGCGCACATCGCCTCCCGTTCCTGTTCCACTTCCTGCCTGTGCCACGCCCTCAAAGCCCTCAAGCCCTAAAGCCCCGGCGCACCTCCATGTCGGCGGCGCTCCTGGGCCGGAAGCCCGGCTCCGCCTGCGGCGCGTCCGCCGCACCGTCGTCGCCCTCGCCGCCCTCTGCCTGCGGCTGGTCCTGCTGAGCGTTGTCCGCCCCCGCCTGCTCTCACGTGCAGAGGGCCACCAGATACAGCAGGGACGATGGGTCGCGCGACAGGGCAGGAACCCTAAGCCCTAAGCCCTAAGCCTCCATGCGCGCGCACCTGCACGGCGGCCATGAGCTGCGTGGCCGACGCCTCCAGCTGCGTGGCGTGCGCCGCCGCCAGGCCCTCCACCTGCGCGCCGCGTGCCGTGAGCCACCACGTGGGCGCGCTTTAGGGCTTAGGGCTTGAGCGGCGGTAGCGTGTGCATGGTGAGGCCGTGCTTCCCTCCGCAGAAATCACCTGCTGCGGGGCTCTGGCGAGCGGCGCTGCGGGCGCGGCGGCGGGCGCCGGGAGCGCCGGGGTGGGAGGCGCGTCCATGACGAAAGCCAGGTCCAGCGCCCTGCCAATGGAAGCACAGCACGGAGACGGTTGTGCGGCAGGGGGCGAGGGGAGCAGAGGATCAGTCGCACCCGCACGCCCCCGATGACAGCGCGTGACAACGCGTCGCGTGTGACAGCGCCGAGGTGTCCAAAAAAGTGCGAACGGCCCACGC